>Ga0299914_10003449_pt1 | contig 11172 bp, 12 predicted proteins | sample RVTome_10_FD_201361 | JGI IMG/M metagenome (GOLD analysis project Ga0299914, IMG submission 201361) | Soil microbial communities from uranium-contaminated site in the Upper Colorado River Basin, Wyoming, United States - RVT153D57 (version 2) ... | reverse complement strand
TTGGGCGACGCCGAGACAGAGCCGGTCATCGCCGCGCTCGACCAGGTCGTACCGACGCTTTCGCGATCAGCAGTGGTCCTCGGACCGCAGGTGAGCAGACTCGGTCGCAACGTCGTCTGCGTGCCGGCGACCGGGTTGGAGGTGATAGCGGGCGCCATCGCCGGTGCAACGGCGCACTTCGGAATCCCGCCTGATCCGCGACCGTTCCGTGGTCATGTCACGCTCGCTCGTCTACGACGACGGGCGGCGTGCGGCCTCGCCGGCACGGCGTTCGATGCGACGTTCGAGGCAGGTGGGGTGCATCTGGTGGAGAGCATCACCCGTTCAGGGGGCGCGGAGCACTCCCTCGTGTGCTCGTGGCAGCTCTCGGCGTGAGATTCAGCCGAACCCGTACACTCGGCGGGTCGTGCAGCCAGCTGACCAGACGCCATCCGTGTTGCCTCCAACCGCGTTGCGGCCAGATGTCGTGTTCATCGCGGGTTGGGGTCGCAGCGGCAGCACGTTGCTCGAGCGGATGCTGGCCGAGGTCGACGGGGTCACGACGGTCGGCGAGTTGTTCCAACTATGGGGTCGCGTCGACCGGCGGACGTGCGCCTGTGGCCTTCCGCTACTCGAGTGTCGGTGGTGGGACGACGTGTTGCGGTCTGCGTTCGGCGACGATTGGCCCACCGTCGTGGACGACATCGGCGCCCTGCGGCGCCGGGCCGTGCGCCATCGCCACGTCGCTGGGCTTCTCGGATACCGCGACCTGCCCGACGGCGTCGCGCGCGACGTCGATCGCTACCGCGACGCGGTGTGTGCGGTGCATCAGGCGGCCGCGTGTGTGGACGGCGCGTCGGTGGTGATCGACGCGTCGAAGTCGCCGATCGATCTGCTGGTGCTGGCATCGGGCGAGTCGAGACTGCGAGCTGTGCATCTGACGCGCGACGCTCGCGGGGTTGCCGCCTCGTGGAAGCGCGAGCGGCCGCGGCACGGCCATGACGGTGGCGTCGGCCGGATGATGCAACACTCGGCCGCGCGCAGCGCGGTCGAATGGACGCTTCGCAATGCGCTGGTCGACGTGACTCTGCGGCGATACCGCATCGACGCCGTGTCGCTCGGCTATCGCGACATGATCAATCATCCCGAGACGTCGCTCGGTCGAGTGCTCGCCCTGGTGGACGGAGCGGATCCGCTCGAGTTCGTCCACGGAACCAAAGTCGAGCTCGGTAGCCGGCACGCGTTGGGCGGGAATCCGGGGCGGACGAACATCGGAACGATCGAGCTCCGGGTCGATGACGGCTGGCGCCAGGAGCTCGATCGTATCGAGCAGGTCGCGGTGGCGGTGCTGTCGGCGCCGGTCGCCTGGCACTATCCCAAGTAGGTGGGTCTGGCCGAAGTAGGTCTGGCCAGGTAGGTGGCTCAGGACTGGTCGGAGGAACCCGCGGGATCTGTGTCGCGATCGAGGCGCAGCGATGCGGAGTTCATGCAGTAGCGGGCGCCCGTCGGTTGTGGTCCGTCGGGAAAGACGTGACCCAAGTGGGCGCCGCAATTGCGGCACACGACCTCGCTGCGCACCATCCCGTGCCTCGCGTCGGTTTGGGTCTCGACGGCATCGTCGTCGATCGGCTGCCAGAAGCTCGGCCAACCGGTGCCCGACTCGAACTTGGTGTCCGAGGAGTAGAGCGGTTCGTTGCAGACGATGCAGCGATAGATGCCGTCGTCGTGGCAGTCCCAGTACTCGCCCGTGAAGGCGCGCTCGGTGCCGGCCTCTTGGGTGACTTGGTACTGCTCGGGGGTCAGGCGGTCTCGCAGTTCGGCTTCACGGGCGGCGGGATCCGTTGGGGTCGTCTCGGCCATGGCGTTGCCTCTTTCTGTAGCGATCGCCCGGGTGAACGCTACGGCTCGGAGCGGCGTTCCCGCGCCTCCGCCCTTCTGAGTGAAAACTATTGAAACTCACTGAGACAGCGGCAAGAATGTTCCCGATCGGGTGCTTGATCGAACAGTCGTTCGCAATTACGCTGCTGTCGTTCGTTGTCACACCCTCTGCGTAGGGTCGAACCCACATCGCTGCGGCCAACCCAGCGCAGCCAGCAACTGATCGTCGAGCACACGAGAAGGGAAGCGCAAAGTGGAGCGAGACAAAGCCCTCGAGATGGCCATGAGCCAGATCGAGAAGCAGTTCGGCGCAGGCGCCGTGATGAAGATGGGCGAGAAGGGCGTGGTCCCGATCGAGTCGATCTCGACTGGTGCGCTCGCGCTCGACCTGGCCCTGGGGATAGGTGGCGTGCCGCGTGGTCGTGTCGTCGAGATCTTCGGGCCCGAATCATCCGGCAAGTCCACCCTCGCCATGCACATCGTGGCCGAGGCCCAACGCAACGGCGGCATCTGTGCCTACGTCGACGCCGAGCACGCCATGGATCCGAACTATGCGTCGGCCATCGGGGTCGACGTCGACGAATTGCTGATCTCCCAGCCCGACACCGGAGAGCAAGCGCTCGAGATCACCGACATGCTCGTTCGCTCCGGAGCGATCGACGTCGTCGCCATCGACTCGGTCGCCGCGCTCACACCCCGGGCCGAGATCGAAGGCGAGATGGGCGACACGCACGTGGGTCTGCAAGCGCGGTTGATGTCGCAAGCGTTGCGCAAGCTCACCGCCAACCTGAACAAGACCGACACCGTCTGCGTCTTCATCAACCAGCTGCGCGAGAAGATAGGGGTGATGTTCGGGTCACCTGAGACCACGCCGGGTGGGCGAGCGCTGAAGTTCTACTCCTCGGTGCGCCTCGACATCCGTCGCATCGAGGCGATCAAGGACGGTGTTGAGGTCGTCGGCAACCGCACGCGCGTCAAAGTTGCGAAGAACAAGTGCAGCGCGCCATTCCGTCAATGTGAGTTCGACATCATGTACGGCAAGGGCATCAGCCGCGAGGGCTCGTTACTCGACATCGGCGTCGAATTCAGCATCGTGAAGAAGTCAGGTGCGTGGTTCACCTACGAAGGCGAGCAACTCGGTCAAGGACGCGAGAACGCCAAGCAGTTCCTCATCGACAACCCCGAGATCATGGTCGAGATCTCCGAGCGGGTACGCAACGAGGTCGGGCTCGGCGACGACGACGTCGAGGACGAACAGATGACCGAGCTCGACGACGAACCGATCGTGCTCGAGGACTGAAGCCTCCCAAGCCCCCCCAAACGCCGGCACCTGCCAGCCGGCACATCCGGAACGGTCATCCTCCGCCTGTCCCCTCCGGGCGGGGTGACCGTTCCGGCTCGCGTCGCTCACCAACGACGCCCGTCCAAGCCGTGAGATCGTTGGCCCGCTAGGGTTCGCCGCCCATGGACATCGGTTCAGGCGAGCTGCTCCTCATCATCGCGCTGGCGACACTGTTCCTGATCTTCCCGATCTGGTCGCTCGCCGACGCGGCCATGCGGACTCCGGAAGACTTCGAGCGCATCGGCCAGAAACGCGGCACCTGGATCGCCCTCCTGCTGATCGGGATCTTCTGCTTCACGATCGTGGGTGCCGTGCTCGGCATCTACTACCTGGCTTCGGTCCGTCCCAAGCTCCGCGCCTCGTGAACTGCTGGCTGTAGCCATGAGCGGGAACACGGCGTTCGCCATCTTGATGGTCGATGCGTTCCTGTTGCTGTTCCGTATCTGGGCGCTCATCGCGTGTGCCTCGCGGCCAGGGTGGGCCTTCGACGCCGCCGGCAAGAGCAAGGGCTTCTGGATGGTGGTGCTGTTCATCTGCCTGTTCCTGCCGTTCATCGGTTTCCTGGTTGCGCTGGGCTACCTCTTCAGCACCGATCGCAAGGTCCGCGATCAGATGCAGTCGGGCCCCGGGGTCGGATTTCCGGGCGGCCCGCCCCAGTACTGACTGCGGTGACCCGGTCGACAGGCCAGGCCGTAACCTTGGACGCCGTGGCCGGCAGCTACCTGATCCGCACCTTCGGGTGCCAGATGAACGAGCACGACTCGGAGCGCATCGCGGGGCTGTTCGAGGCCGACGGCATGACGCCGGCCGGGTCGATCGATGACGCCGACGTGGTCGTGCTCAACACGTGCTGCATCCGCGAGAACGCCGACAACAAGCTGTATGGCACCCTCGGCCACCTCAAGGCGGTCAAGGCCGAACGGCCGAGCCTGCAGATCGTGGTCGGTGGTTGCCTGGCCCAGAAAGATCGCGACCTGGTCCGTGAGCGTGCGGGCCACGTCGACGTCGTATTCGGAACCCACAACGTGCACCGCGCTGTCGAGCTGCTGCACCGATCCCAACGCGATGGTGCGATCACCGAGATCTGGGACGAAGCCGGCGACGACTACGATGCCTTCCCCTCGGCGATCGGCGTCAAGCGGGAAGTCGATCACTCGGCGTGGCTCACCATCCAGATCGGCTGTGACAACTCGTGCGCGTTCTGCATCGTCCCGGCGGTGCGCGGTCGCGAAGTCAGCCGTCCCATCGACGAGCTGGTCGCCGAGGTCGAGCGTCTGGCATCCGACGGCGTCGTCGAGGTGACCCTGCTCGGCCAGAACGTCAACTCGTACGGCCGCGACATCACCAAGCGGCGTCCGATGTTCGCCGAGCTCCTCACAGCAGTGGCCAACGTCGACGGCATTCGGCGGGTTCGCTACACGAGTCCACACCCCAAGGACCTGCGTCCCGAGACCATCGCCGCCATGGCCAACAACCCTGCCGTGTGCCCGCACCTGCACCTGCCGCTGCAATCGGGTAGTGATCGCGTGCTCGCAGCCATGCACCGCGGGTACACCGCGGCGCGTTACCTCGAGCGACTGGCGGCAGCTCGGGCTGCGGTACCCGACCTGGCGGTCACCACCGACCTCATCGTCGGCTTCCCGGGCGAGACCGACGACGATTTCGAACAGACTCTCCAAGTGGTGGCCTCGGCGGAGTACGACAGCGCGTACACCTTCCAGTTCTCATCGCGACCGGGTACCGAGGCCGCCGTCATGACCGACCAGTTCATTCGTCCAGATGTCGTGGCTGAGCGGTTCGAGCGTTTGCGCGTGGTCGTGGAGCGTTCGACCGCGGCCAAGCATCGGGCCCGCATCGGAGCCACCGAAGAAGTGATCGTCGAGGGTCCGAGCAAGAAGGACGCCACGCTCACCACGGGCCGCACGCCGCACAACAAGCTCGTGCACTTCCCGGCTCCGGACGAGCTCCGTCCAGGCACCTTCGCGCGCGTCGAGATCGTCGGTGCGGGTGCACACCACCTGACCGGACAGCTGGTCGAGGTCACGGCCCGCCCCCGCCACCGAACGCGGATCCCGGTGGTGTCGGTCTGACGCGACATCTTGCGCTCGTCGGCGCGACGGCGTCGGGCAAGTCCGCGCTGGCGTTTGCCTATGCGACCGAGCACGACGACGTCGAACTGATCAGCGTCGACTCGATGCAGGTGTACCGCGGGATGGACATCGGAACCGCGAAGCCGACTCCGGCCGAGCGTGCGGTGGTGTCCCATCATCTGATCGACATCGCCGATCCGTCCGACGAGTTCAGCGTGGCCGCCTTCAAGTCCGCCTGTGCCCACGCCCTCGACGACATCGAAGCCCGCGGCCATCGCGCGGTTCTCGTCGGCGGCACCGGCCTGTACGTGCGCGCGATCATCGACGATCTCGAGATCCCGGGTCAGTACCCCGAGGCGCGGCTGTCGATCGAGGACGATCCGAACACCATCCGGTTGCATCAGAGGCTCTCGGGCATCGATCCAGTGGCGGCGTCGCGCATGGAACCAACCAATCGCCGACGTGTCGTGCGGGCGCTCGAGGTGTCGATCGGAAGCGGCCGCCCGTTCTCGTCGTTCGGACCGGGGCTCGACCGTTACCCCGACACGGGATTCCGCTTGATCGGACTCCGGGCGCCTCGTGTCGAGATCGACCGCCGGATCGCGACGCGATTCCGCCAGCAGATGGAGGCTGGGTGGCTCGACGAGGTCCGGGCGCTGCAGACACGACCGACCGGCCTTTCGCGCACGGCCGCCCAAGCTCTCGGCTACCGAGAGCTCCTCGCTCATCTCGACGACGAATGGACCCTCGAAGCTGCCGTCGATCGCGGCATTACGCGAACCCGACAGTTCGCCCGTCGCCAGGAGCGGTGGTTCCGCCGCGATCCGCGGATCGATTGGATCGATGCCGACGACGGGCACAATGTTCTCGCCCGTTTCGGCGACCGGCTGGAAGACTGACCCGGTGCAGCTCACCAAGCATCACGGCCTGGCCAACGACTTCCTCGTCGCGCTCGACGAGGGGAACGACCGCGCCTTGAGCATCGACGGTGAGCTGGCCATCCGATGGTGCCACCGCCGAACCGGCATCGGCGCAGACGGGTTGATCCACGGTTCGCGACCCGACGATGGCGGTCCGGCAGGAACCGACGTCGTCATGCACTTGTTCAACTCGGACGGCAGCCCGGCCGAGATGAGCGGCAACGGCATCCGGTGTCTCGCCCAGGCGCTGGCTCGAGCACGCGGGGTCGAGAACGGGACGTTCAGCGTGATGACCGACGCCGGCCCCCGTCGGCTCGAATTGCATGCGGTGAGCCCCGCGGTCGTGCAGGTGAGCGTCGACATGGGGGCGGCAAAGCCCGGTCCCGCGGTACCGGGGCCCGTAGCCGAGGAGCTGGGGGAGCGCTACACCACCGTCGATCTCGGTAATCCGCACCTCGTCATCGAGACACCCGCCCCTGATGCCGTCGAGCTCGAAACACGCGGTGCGTGGCTCGAGCAGCAGTTCGCCGACGGGATCAACGTGGAGTTCATCGCCAAGGACCCGGGCCGACCCAACGCGATCGTGGTGCGAGTGTGGGAGCGAGGGGCCGGTGTCACTCGGGCCTGTGGCACGGGCGCCTGCGCCGCGGCCTACGCCGCTGAACGGTGGGGACTCGTCAACGGCCCGGTCACGGTGGAGATGCCCGGGGGTGTCGCCGAAGTGCAACTGGGCGACCCGGTGGTGCTGGTGGGCCCGGCCGCATTCATCGCGACCATCGAGGTGCCCGATGGCTGACTCGCACCGCGGAGGATTCGGCGAGTTCGGCGGCGAGACAGGCGGACTCATCGATCGTGCGTTTCGTGAGCGGATCGTTCTCGTCGGCGTGACCACTCCTCCCCAAACCGACCTCGATACCGAGCGGTCGCTCGACGAGCTCGCGCTCCTTGTCGACACGGCGGGGGCGGACGAAGTCGGGCGCACCCTCCAATCGCGCGCCGCGCCCGATCCGGCCACCTTCATCGGGGGCGGGAAGGTCGCCGAGCTTCGCGAGCTCTGCCAGGACGTCGATGCCGACACCGTCGTCTTCGACGACGAGCTGACGCCAGCACAGCAGCGCAACCTCGAGCGCGAGTTGGGCCGAACCGCGATCGACCGAACCGCGGTGATCCTCGACATCTTCGCCCAGAACGCTCACAGCCAAGAGGGCATGGCCCAGGTCGAGCTGGCCCAGCTGCGCTACCAGCTGCCGCGCCTGCGCGGGAAGGGCAAGAAGCTGAGTCAGCAGGCCGGTGGCATCGGCACTCGGCGGGGACCGGGCGAAACGCAGCTGGAAGTGGATCGACGCCGGATCGAGCGCAGATTGCACAGACTCGAGGCCGAGCTCCGGCACATCACCAAGGCCCGCGCCACGCAGACCAAGGCGCGGCGCCGCTCGCGGCTCAAGACGGCCGCCATCGTCGGTTACACCAATGCCGGCAAATCAACGCTTCTCAACCGCCTCACCGACGCGGGGGTGCTCGTCGAGGACCGGCTGTTCGCCACCCTCGACGCCACCACGCGCCGATTGCACCTGCCCGGCGGCGAGACCGTCCTCATCACCGACACCGTCGGCTTCATCACCAAGCTGCCCCACCAGCTGGTGGAGGCGTTCAAGTCGACGCTCGACGTCGTCGTGCAGGCGGACCTGCTTATTCACGTGGCCGATGCCTCCGCGCCCGACCCCGGGGCGAACACGGCTGCCGTCGATGCCGTGCTCGGTGAGATCGGTGCCCGCGAGGTACCTCAACTCATGGTGTTCAACAAGGCGGACCTCGACGACGAGCGCGCCGCCAAGCTGGCCGCCGACCACGGCGGCTCGGTCGCGGTTTCCGCTCGTACGGGCGACGGCGTCCCTGAGCTGTTGCGGGCGGTCGCCGATCGGCTGCGCGCCATGACGACGATCCGCGAGCTCCTCGTACCCTTCGAGCGTGGTGACGTGCTCGCGTCACTTCACCGAGACGGCGAGGTATTGGTCGAGGCGGCAACCGACGATGGCATGCGCGTGCGTGCCCGCCTGGACCCCGGCGCTGCCTCACAATGGGACGACTTCGTCGTCGAGTGACGCCGTGACCGCCACCGTCGGGTTCACACCGCCGCCCTATCCCTATGATCGCCTCGGCGATCTGCGCGTGATCGCTGACCGTCACCCCGGTGGCTGTGTCGATCTCTCGGTCGGGACGCCGACCGATCCGCCGGCGCCGGCCGTCGTCGAGGCGCTCGCCAGCTCGGATGCCGAGCGCGGCTATCCGCCGTCGATCGGCTCGGTCGCATTCCGTGAAGCGTCGGCGGCGTGGCTCGAGCGTCGTTTCGGCATTGCTCTCGATCCCAACCGGCTTGCGGCGTGCGTCGGCACGAAGGAGTTCGTGGCGAGCGCGCCGCATTGGCTGCGCCTGCGCCGGCCTGATCGCGACGTCGTGCTCTACCCGCACGTGAGCTATCCGAGCTATGCCATGGGCGCAACGCTCGCGGGCGTCGAGCCGGTTGCGGTCCCGGTCGACGATGCCTACCGCATCGATCTCGACGGCATCGACGAGGCGGATGCCGCCCGGGCGTTGTGTCTCTGGGTCAACACGCCGGGCAATCCGGCCGGGGCACTCGACGACCTCGCCGCGGCCGCCGAGTGGGGCCGATCGCATGGGGTGCCGGTGCTCAGCGACGAGTGCTACGCCGAGTTCACCTGGCAAGGCGCGCCGCGCACGGTGCTCGAGACAGGCATCGAGGGAGTGATCGCGGTGCACTCGCTCTCGAAGCGTTCGAACCTTGCCGGCGCACGGGTGGGCTTCTACGCGGGTGACGAAGAATTGGTGACCTATCTGGCAGAGGTTCGCAAGCACGCCGGACTCATGGTGGCGGGGCCCGTGCAGGCCGCTGCGGTCACCGCGTGGGGTGATGACGACCACGTCGAGGCCCAACGCGAGCTCTACGCCGCTCGGTTGCGCCGGTGCCGTGAGTTGCTCGCGGCACTCGGCATCGATGCGTCCTTGCCGGCCGGCGGGTTCTACCTGTGGGTGCCGGCGCCGCGAGGCGACGCGTGGGCCTTGGCCCGCCGCCTGGCCGAGCGAGCCGGCGTTCTCGTCAGCCCCGGCGAGTTCTATGGTCCTGCCGGCGCGGGGCACGTGCGCCTGGCGATGGTGCAGCCGGAGGCCCGCCTCGATCTGGTGGCTCAACGGCTCGCCTCGACGTAGCTCGCGCGTGGTCGATGTGCGTCACAATGGCGGGATGACCCAACCAACGGGGCCGGCGGGCCCGTACCAGATGCCGGTGGTCACGCCTGTGACCCCGGGGGGCACGAGCGTCTCATCGGCCGGCTACTGGATCGGTGGAGCGATCCTGTTGTTCGGGTGCGGAGCTGCGATCGTCTGGTTCGTCATCGTCATCGTCGGCTTGGTGAACGCACCCGAGGACTTCGATCGAGTTCGCGTGCCGGGCTCGATCGTGCTCACCCTCGACGACGGCGATTGGATGCTCTACCAAGAGTTCCCCGGAGCTGACGCCGGTCGCTATCAGACACCGCCGTCGGTGTTCGTCACCGGTCCGAGCGGTCGTGATGTGTCTTTGCGAACCGTCACCAACGACTACAGCTACAGCACCGGCTCCTTCGACGGGGTCGGACTCTACGAGTTCACCGCCGCGACCGCCGGGGCCTACACCATCGAGACGTCCACCGTTGGCGAACCGACGGGGTCGGGTAGCCAGACGGTCGCCGTCGGCCGGCCGTTGTTCGACACGGCACAGATAGGCGGGATATTGGGATCGCTCGCCCTCGGTGCCGTCTCGTTCATCGTCGGGCTCGTGATCCTCATCGTCACCATCGTTCGCCGGAGCCGCGTCCGCCGTCGACTGCAACCGGCGATGGCGCCTTACGGCGGCGCCCCGTATGGCGGTCCGTCGTACGGGGGGGCGCCCGGCTATCCCTATGTGCAGCCACCCGGCGCCGGCCCGCCGCCATCGGCGCCGGGCTGGCCACCTCCGGCGGGCCCGCCGCCGCCGACCCCGCCGAATCAGGGTGGTTGGACGCCACCGCCCGGGGGGCCACCTCCGCCGTCGCCTCCGCCGAGCGGTGCGACCCCGGCGCCGGGTCCGTGGGCACCACCGGGCGAGACCGGCTCACCGGACCGGTCACCAACCGATCCGAGCGACAATCCGCCCGCAGGCTGAGAGACGGGCACGATGCTGCCCCCACCGCTGACCGGTCCACTGCCGAGTCGCCGTCTCCGGCGCACACGATGGCGGATCCCGTGGCTCGCGATCGTCGGCATCCTGCTCGTCGTGGCCGGCGTGATCGGCGCGATCGTCTGGGTCGGGGCGTTGTCGCCGTACGGCTTCATCCGCTTCCCGCTGAGTCGGGCCGATCGCACCATCACGATCAGCCGGCCGGGGACCTATCTCGTGTTCGAGGAGTACGCCGGCGCCGCACGCAGCGACCTGCCGTCGCGGCTCGACATCGCCGTGAACGACGGGAACGGCCGATCCCTGGCCGACGCCTTGCTCGAACCCGGCGAACGCGGTGCGCCGTTCGCCTACAACGTTCCGCCGAACGAAGGGCGCGCGGTGGCACGCTTCGTCGCGCCGCGGCCGGGCCGCTACTTCTTGCGAATCGAGACGCCCGACGATGAAGCGGTCGACGCGGCGAGGTATCGCGACCATCTGCCCGACGGGATCGCCGTCGGGCGTGAGCTCGGCATGGCGTGGCTGCGAACACCGCTCGGTCTCGTGCTCTTCGGGCTCCTGCCGTTGGCGGCCGGCGGTGTCGTCATGGCTCGGGTGGTGGTTCGTCGACGTCAGAGGGCGACGGGACCGCCGGGTCGACCATCCGACGTGGTCCGGTAGCCTGCCGACCCATGGCCGACCTGCAGGCAACCATCCAAGAGCTTTGGGATCGCCGATCCGAACTCTCGCTCGACGACGACGATGCCAACCGGT
>Ga0299914_10003448_pt1 | contig 11172 bp, 13 predicted proteins | sample RVTome_10_FD_201361 | JGI IMG/M metagenome (GOLD analysis project Ga0299914, IMG submission 201361) | Soil microbial communities from uranium-contaminated site in the Upper Colorado River Basin, Wyoming, United States - RVT153D57 (version 2) ... | reverse complement strand
GCAGGAACCACGCCTCGGCGTAGCCGTCGCTCTCGTCGCCGACGCCGATGGCGCCATGCGCGTGGGTGACGAACGGCACCGGGCCCGTGTACGGGCCGGGCGTCGTCGTGAAGGTCGGCCGCGCGTCCCGGCCCCCCGTGCCTCCCGGCGGGTTGGCCCAGTGCAGCGTCTGGTCGACCGGGAGCAGGTGAGGCAGGTAGTTGCCGTTGGCGTCGAGGAGCTCGTTGATCCACTTGACCCGCACCGGGCGGCTGACGCTGGCCTCGATGGTGAGCGACGGCGCGTTGTGGACGAGCAGGCCCCGGTTGCTCTGCGCCGCGTTGCCGCCGTAGCCCCACACGGTGGTGGCGGGGAGCGGCGCGGGCAGGATCTGCTGGGCGAACTGCCGCACCGAGATCTCGTAGTAGTCGGCCGGCTTGCCGCCCGGCATCCTGATGGTGCCGGCGCGCGGCATCACCGGCGGGATCAGCATCGGCGTCTGGTACTTGGGGACGGTCGTCGGGTCGAGCGGATCACCCGGGATCAGTGCTGCGGCGACCGGCAGTTCGAAAGGCACGCCCGCGATCTGACCGATGAAGCACAACCCGGCACCGGCGCCACCACTGATGCGCAGGAAATCACGTCGAGACATCCCTCGCTCGGCCATGGCCCACCTCCGTCTGTCCTGTCCCCAGAAACCACGGTTTCGCGTGATTGTTCACCACCTCGGGCCGCCAGCGGTAGGGCACAGTGGCCCTAATTACGGCCACGTCGCGGGTCTCGAGATCGATGTGGGGCTGGTAGATGCGGTTGAAGAGCACGAGGCGCTGCGCGCTGTTGGCGGCCACCTCCCGTCGTTCGAGCACTGGGGATGTCGATCAGGCCCGGTCGACGAGGCGCTTCCGGGGCGCCGGCGGTCCAGGGGTCAGGCTCGGCGGCGTGGACCACGAGTGGAGGGTGCGCAGGTAGTTGGCGCGCTCGAAGGCGGCGGGGTCGTCGCTCGTGGCGGAGCTGACGCTGCCCCGCAGCTCGGACACGGACGCGTACTCGTGGTCGGCCATCCACGCCCGCAGCTCGGCCTCGACCGTGGCGACGTGTTCCGGCCCGCGGCGCAGCAGCGCCGAGGTGGCCATGGCGACGTCGGCGCCGACCAGGAGGGCCTTGACCACATCGTGGCCCGAGTGCACGCCGGACGTGGCGGCCAGCGAGACGGCCGGTCCGAGGACGGGGCGGAGGATGGCGATCCACCGCAGCGGCAGGCGCAGCTCCCACGGCTGGCTGAGATCGATCCTCGGCACCACGTCGCGCGTCTCGACGTCGAGGTCGGGCTGGTAGAAGCGGTTGAAGAGCACGAGCCCCTCTGCGCCGGCCGCGCGCGCCTCGCGGGCGAAGTTGGCCATGGCCGTGTAGTACGGGCCCAGCTTGACGGCGACGGGCAGGGCGACGGCCGCCGCGACGTCCGCGATCAATCGCAGGTCGTCCGCCTCGACGTCGGCGGCCGCGCGCGCGGGGTCGGCCGCCAGCCGGTACAGGTTCAGCTCGAGGGCGTCGGCGCCGGCGTTGGCCAGCATCTGGGCGTAGTTGACCCATCCGCCGGTGGTCGTGCCGTTCAGGCTGGCGATCACGGGGATGTCGAGCGCCGCCTTGAGCTCGCCGATCGTGGCGAGGTAGCTGTCGAGCACCGAGCCGATGACGGGGAACCGGGGGAAGTAGTCGATCGCCTCGGGGAAGTGCTCGGTCCCCGCCTCGAGGGCGAAGCTGAGCTCGACCTCCTCGTGGACGATCTCCTCCTCGAACAGCGACGGCAGCACGATCGCGCCCGCACCCGCCGCCGCCAGGCGTTCGGCGGTCTCGAGGTGCCCGGTCAACGGTCCGGCCGAGGCAACGATCGGCGAGCGCAGGTCGAGCCCGAGATAGGTGGTGCGGAGATCGGTCATGTCCCCGTGTCCTCCTCGTGGGGCCCGTCCGGCTCGTGCGGGACGGCGCGTTCCATCGCCGCGAGCTGTTCGTAGTACCGCCAACGCTCGTCGACGTCGGCCTGGACCAGCGCCGCCAGGTGGTCGGCCCGCTCGGGTTGGGTGCGCCCGAGGATGGCGTAGCGGGCCTCGGTGGCGACGAAGTCGCGCACCGGGATGGACGGCTCGTGCGAGTCGAGCCGGAACGGGTGCTCGCCCTCGGCCTCGGTCGGCTGGAACCGGTACAGCGGCCAGTAGCCGCTGCGCACCGCGTCCTTCTGGTGCGACATCGAGCGCGACATGTCGATGCCGTGGGCGATGCAGGTGCTGTAGGCGATCACCAGCGACGGCCCCGGCCAGGCGTCGGCCTCGAGGAGCGCCTTGACCGTCTGGACGTCGTTGGCGCCGACGGCGATCTGCGCCACGTAGACGTTGCCGTAGGCCCGGGCGATCGCCCCCAGGTCCTTCTTGGTGGCGTCCTTGCCCGAGGCCGCGAACTTGGCGACCGCGCCGCGCGGCGTTGCCTTGGAGGCCTGGCCGCCGGTGTTCGAATACACCTCGGTGTCGAGCACGAGGATGTTCACGTTGCGCCCCGAGTTCAGCACGTGGTCCAGGCCGCCGAAGCCGATGTCGTACGCCCAGCCGTCGCCGCCCACGATCCACACGCCTTGGCGGTGGAGCGCGCCCGCGATCGCCCGGAGGTGGCGGGCGTCGGGCGCGTCGACCCCGTCCAGGGTGGCCACGAGGCGGGCGATCCGGTCCCGCTGCTCACGGATCTGCGGCTCGGTCTCCTGCTCGGCGTCCAGGATGGCGCGGGCCAGGTCCTCGCCCACCACGGGGGCGAGGCGGCCCAGGAGCAGCCGGGCCAGCCCGGTCTGCGCCTCGAGCCCGAGGCGCATGCCCAGGCCGAACTCGGCGTTGTCCTCGAACAGCGAGTTGTTCCACGCCGGCCCCCGCCCCTCGCCGTTCACCGTGTAGGGCGTGGTGGGGAGGTTGGCCCCGTAGATCGACGAGCACCCGGTGGCGTTGGCCACCACCATCCGGTCGCCGAAGAGCTGGGTGACCAGCTTGATGTACGGGGTCTCGCCGCAGCCCGCGCACGCCCCCGAGAACTCGAACAGCGGCTCGAGCGCCTGTGAGCCCTTCACCGAGTGGTGGGGGAGGAGGTCGCGCGCCAGCGGGGGGATGGACCGGAAGAAGTCCCAGTTGACCCGCTCGCGGTCGCGGTGCTCGAGCACCGGCTGCATGTTGATCGCCTTGTGCCGCACCTCGGTCTTGCTCTTGGCAGGGCACACGTCGACGCACACGCCGCAGCCGGTGCAGTCGTCGGGGGCCACCTGGATGGTCAGGTCGTAGCCCTGGATGTCCTTGGAGCGGAACGACTTGGACAGGAACGTGGCGGGCGCACCCTCCAGGGCGTCGGGCTCGTAGACCTTCATGCGGATGGTGGCGTGGGGGCAGACGATGGCGCACTTGCCGCAGTCGATGCAGATGTCGGGGTCCCAGATCGGGATCTCCTGGGCGATGGCCCGCTTCTCGTAGGCGGCAGTCCCGGTCGGGAAGGTCCCGTCGACCGGCAGTGCGCTCACCGGCAACAGGTCGCCCTCCCCGGCGATCAGCCGGGCCGTCACCCGCTGCACGAAGTCGGGGGCGCTCTCGGGGACCGTCAGCGTCGTGGACAAGTCGCTCGTGACCTGCGTGGGCACGTCCACCCGATGAAGCGCGGCGAGGGAGCGGTCGATGGCCGCGAAGTTCCGCTCGACGACCGTCCGCCCCCGCTGGCCGTAGGCCTGCTCCACCGACTGCTTGATCCGGGCGATGGCTTCGTCGGCGGGCAGCACGCCGGCGAGCTGGAAGAAGCAGGGCTGCATCACCGTGTTGATGCGGTTGCCCATCTCCGCCTCGCGCGCGACTTGGTAGGCGTCGATCACCCACAGGTCGATCTCCTTGCCGACCAGCTCCTGCTGGACCGGGCGGGGGAGCCGGTCCCACACGTCGTCGGGGCCGTACGGGCTGTTGAGCAGGAACGTGGCGCCGCGCTTGGCATGGGCGAGGACCGGCATCCGTTCGAGCAACCCGAACTGGTGGCACGCGACGAAGTCGGCGTCCTCGACGAGGTAGGTGGAGCGGATCGGGTGGGGGCCGAACCGGAGGTGGGACACGGTCACCGACCCCGACTTCTTCGAGTCGTAGACGAAGTACCCCTGGGCCCACAGGTCGGTGCTCTCGCCGATGATCTTCACGGACGCCTTGTTGGCGCCGACGGTGCCGTCGGCGCCGAGCCCGAAGAACATGGCCTGCACCTCGCCGTCGGGCCGCGGAGTACGGAACCCGCGGTCGACCTCGAGGCTGAGGTGGGTGACGTCGTCGTAGATGCCCACGGTGAAGTGCCGCCGCGGCCTGTCGCTGGCCAGGTCGTCGAGAGCGGCCTTGACCATCGCCGGCGTGAGCTCCTTGGACGCCAGCCCGTAGCGCCCGCCGCTCACTCGGGGCCGCTCGGCGAACGGCGCCTGCTCTCGATCGCACGCTTCGTCCAGGGCGGCGACCACGTCGAGGTAGAGCGGCTCGCCGAGCGCGCCCGGCTCCTTGGTCCGGTCGAGCACGGCGATCGAGCGCACGGTCGGGGGCAGGGCGGCCACGAGCTGCTCGGCTGGGAACGGCCGGTAGAGGCGCACCTTGACCAGCCCGACCGGCTCTCCCGTGGCAACCAGGGCCTCGACCGCCTCCTCGGCGGCACCGACGCCCGACCCCATCAGCACCACGACGCGCTCGGCGTCCGGCGCCCCGGCGTACTCGACCAGCCCGTAGCGCCGGCCGGTGCGCTCACCGAAGTGGTCCATGACCTCCTGGACGATCCCGGGGGTTGCGACGTAGAAGGGGTTGCCGGCCTCCCGGGCCTGGAAGAACACATCGGGATTCTGAGCCGTGCCGCGCACGACCGGCGCATCGGGCGTCATGGCCCGCGACCGGAAGGCCAGGATGTCGTCGTCCCGCACCAGCGCCCGCAGGTCGTCGTCGGACAGCACGGCGATCTTGTCGATCTCGTGCGAGGTGCGGAACCCGTCGAAGAAGTGGAGGAACGGCACCCGCGAGCGGAGCGTGGCGGCGTGGGCGACCAGCGCGAGGTCGTGGGCCTCCTGCACGGAGCTGGACGCCAGCAACGCCCAGCCCGTCGTCCGGGCGTGCATCACGTCGCTGTGGTCGCCGAAGATCGACAGGGCGTGCGTGGCCACGGTGCGGGCGGCGACGTGGATGACCGCCGGCGTCAGCTCGCCGGCGATCTTGAACATGTTCGGGATCATCAGGAGCAGGCCCTGCGACGAGGTGAACGTGGTGCCCAGAGCGCCCAGCTGGAGGGCACCGTGGAGCGCCCCGGCCGCCCCGCCCTCCGACTGCATCTCGACGACGTCGGGCACGACGCCCCACAGGTTCGGCTCCGCCGCGGCCGACCAGTCGTCCGCATGCTCGCCCATGGGCGACGCCGGGGTGATCGGGTAGATGGCGATCACCTCGCTCAGCGCGTACGCGACCCGGGCGACCGCCTCGTTCCCGTCGAGGCAGGCGTACGGGCCCGGCCGGGCGCTCAGGACCGCGGGCCCGGCCACCGCAGCACGGCTTTCCGGAGGGCGGAGACCTGGCCGTTGACGGAGGTGGTGGGGCGGATCGCCGCGCAGCCGCCGGCGGCGGTCGGGGTCGGGGCCGTCGAGCACACCACGATCGGCAGCTCGGGGCGGTCCGCCCGGATCGCCGCGAGCACCTCGCCACGCCGGGGCGGATCGCTGTCGAGATCGAACAGCACGACGTCGGCCTCGGTCACGAGCGGGCAGGGCTCGCCGCGCACGACCGGGCATTCGCCGGCGTCGTCGACCGGGCCCTCGCACACCGTGACGTCGAACCCGGCGCGGTGGTAGGCGTCGAACTCGGAGAGCGCCACGACGGGATCGGGGCTCTCGACCAGCAGACGCCACGGTGGCCCCGCCCGATCGAGGACGGGCGCCGGGGTTCGATGAACCTTGCGCTGCAACATGACGGACCTCCAAGCACCGGGTCTCCAGCTCATTACCGCACGCCGCCCGGTCGACCGCCAGGGCCGATCGTCACATCGACCGTCGCACCGTCACGGGACCACGACGATCGGGCACCCGACGTGGTGGGCCACTTGGCGCGTGACCGAGCCGAGCAGGATGCCCCGGAACCCGCCGAGGCCACGGGTGCCGAGGACGACCAGGTCGGCGCGCGGTGCCGTGTCGAGCACGGCCCGCGCGGCACCACCGCGCACGAGGATCCCCTCGACCGGCGCGGAGGCGTCGCGGGCGTTCACGCCGTCGATCATCCGGGCAGCTCCGCACGGGCGTGCTTCTCGAGGGAGTCGTCGGCGAGGGGGAGGCCGCGCGGTGACCGGCGCAGCTCGGCCTCGGCGACCGCCCAGCGCAGCGCGGCCGCGCTGTTGGCGGATCCGTCCACTCCGACGAGGATCTTTCCGGGCGCATTCTCCATGGCCACCGTGCCGCTCGGCGCCGCGCCATCGGCAGGGCCGTTCGGCCCTTCCTCCGCCACGCGAGTGGCGCATCGTGCGCGGACATCACCGGTCGTCGCTCAGCCGACGGGGATCGACATGGCCCGAAGGGACTTCCGGCCCTTCCGGCGCCGCCGCCGCGCTCGTACCGTCCGTGCTGGACGACGGGAGGAGCCCATCGTGGAGACTGCGCACACACCGTTCACCGACATCCTCGTCCCCCTCGACGGCTCGGCGGACGCCGAACGGGCCCTCGCACCGGCGCTCGAGCTGGCTACCCGGACCCGCGTGCCGCTCCGCCTGCTCCGGCAGTCGCCCACGGGCGACAATGACGTCGCCGCCGACTACCTGGCCGGCGTCGCCGATCGCCATGCCGGCCGCACCCCCATAGAGACCATCGTCGACGGCCGGGAGAGCATCCCCGACGCCATCCTCGACTGGCTCGACCTGGAGACGCTCGTGTGCATGTCGTCGCACGGCCGCGGCGGCGTCGCCCGCGCGGTGATGGGCAGCGTCGCCGAGGCCGTCCTGCGCCGGCTCGACCGGCCTGCTCTCGTCGTCGGTCCGCACGTGTCCGACGAAGCCATCTTCAGCGGCCGCGTCGTCGCCTGCGTCGACGGCTCGACCGAGTCCGAGCTCACCCTCGAACCGGCTCGGCAGTGGGCCGAGATGCTCGATCTGCCCGTGTGGCTGGAGGAGGTCGTGGTGCCCCGAACGTCGCCCGACTGGGACTCCCACGGCGACGTGATGGAGTCGGGTCACGTGGCGAGGCTGGCGCGCCGGTTGGGCCACGTCACCGGATGGGACGTGCTCCACGACAAGCACCCCGCCCCCGCCCTGGCCGCGCTGGAGCCGTCGGACATGGAGCCGACGGCCCTGCTGGTGATGGCGACCCACGGGCGCATCGGCTGGGACCGCCTCCGGCTGAGCAGCGTCACGGCCGCCACGGTCCACGCCACCACCGTGCCGGTGCTGGTGGTCCCGGCGGCCCCGGTCACCGTCTCCGGCCACGAGGCCATCGCCCGAGGGACGACGGGGTCGTGACGGGGCGATCAGACGTGGGCGCGGCGCCGCTGCCCACGCTCGTCACCCGGGCCGCGGCCGAGGCGCTGGCCTGGCACCCACTCGAGGACTACGAGGGCGTCGACTACAAGCTGCTGTGGCGGTCGGGCGGGTCGGTGGCCGGGCTCATGCGCATAGCTCCCGGTGGGGTGGTCACGCCGCACGCACACGTGCGGGCACACCATCACCTGTGGGTCACCGACGGCACCGTCGAGGTGCTCGACGAGCAGGTCGGTCCGGGCGCCTACGTGCACATCCCCGCCGGCGTCGACCACAGCATGCGTGCCGTGGGCGGCGGCGCCTGCACGATGCTGTACTTCTACCTGCAGGACGAGCCCGGCCCGAGTTCCTAGTTTCCCGGGTCCTGGTGTCGACATGCTTCGGTCCCGCAGGACCTTCGGCCCTGTCACCGACCCGCGACGGCGTCCATCGTGAGGCTATGACCACTGAGGTGAGCCCGGGATCGGAGAGGGTGGCGCAGCTCATCGGGGCGCCCGTCCGCACGGTGACCCCCGATGCCTCGCTGCACGACGCGGCGGACGCGATGGCGGCGGCCAGCGTGGGCGCGCTCGTCCTGAGCGAGGGGCACGGTTCCGCGGTGGGGATCGTGTCGGAGCGCGACCTCGTCCGCGCCCTGGCCGAACGGCGCGACCCGGCCACGACGCGGACGCGTGACATCGCCAGCACGACGCTCGTGTGGTGCGACGCCAGGGCGACGCTGGCCGAGGTGGCCGAGGAGATGATGGACCGCTACGTCCGCCATGTCCTCGTCGAGGACCGCGGCCGTCTCGTCGGGATCGTGTCGGCCCGCGACGTCCTGGGTGCGTACGCCTCCGCAGATGTCATCCCCGAATAGGACGACGACTCGTCCGTCGTGATGCGGCCGTGGTGCTCGCGGCCGCCGGTGGCCTGCTGATGTGGGGATCGAACTTCGCCGAGGACTACGTCCACGACGAGCTCGCGTCGCAGAACGTCGTCTTCCCCGACGCCGATGAGCTGCGGGACGAGGGCCGCGACGACCTGGTCGGCTACGCCGGCGAGACCGTCACGACCGGCGACCAGGCGGAGGCGTATGCCAGCTTCATCGACGGTCACCTGCAGGGGATCGCCGACGGGCAGACGTACTCGCAGATCGACGACCGGGGCGCGGCCCAGGCCGTCACCGACGCCCGCGAGGCCGGGGCGAGCCCCGAGGAGATCGCCGAGCTGCAGGCCACGGCCGACGAGCTCCGGGCACAGCGCGACTCGCCGCGTCCGCACACGGCTGCGCCGACGACGTCGACGGATCAGGGACCTTCGGCCCTGCCCCGCGATGAGCGGACGCGGCGACGATGAGGACGACGGAACGAGTGAGGAGGCCGTGATGGCGCTCATCGACCCGAGGACGTGGATGGAGCACCTGTCACCGGAGACCTGCTGGCAGATGCTCGCCTCGACGCCGGTGGGACGTGTCGGGGTGCTCAACGACAGTGCCCCCGAGATCTACCCGGTGAACTTCGTCGTCGACCATCGCTCGATCGTGTTCCGGACCGACCCGGGGAGCAAGCTGAGCGGGCTGCTGCGCAGCCCGGCGGTGTGCTTCGAGGTCGACGCCATCGATCCCGCCACCACCACCGGGTGGAGCGTCCTCGTGAAGGGTCGGGCCGAGGAGGTGCGCGACCCGCACGAGCTGGGGCGCCTGGCCGACATCCACCTCCACTACTGGGCGCTCGGCCTGAAGCAGCACTGGGTGCGGATCGTCGCGGACCAGGTCACGGGTCGGCGCCTCTGGGCACCGGCGCCGCACACGGACGAGGCGGAGCCGGGACCGGACTGAGATCCCGGGCGCGGCCGGCGTCCGGGCCTCCAGGGATCACGACGCCAGCGGATGCGCCTCTCCGTCCGGCCGAGCGGAATCGTCCGTGCCGTCCCGTGACTGGACCGCCCCCAACCCCCCGTCGGTCGCCTCCGGCGGCTCGGGCGCCGGCTCGTGGGCGACCGCCACCCGATGGGCCACGGCGCGGCCGAGCCGCCGATCGACGTGCCAGAGCAGGCCGCAGCCGTCGCAGAGGTCGAAGAGACGGCCGTCGCGTGTCCTGGCGGCCCGCATCGGGGTCGACGTTGCGCACACCGGGCACCACGCCCGGCGAGAATCCTCCGGGTCCAGGTCGTCCTCGCGGAGCGGCACGCACAGCAGCACCTCGCCGATGTCGGCCTCGGGCAGCGACCATTCGACGATGTCCGGACCGGAGTCCGTCTGGTTCCTCACCATCGGGCACCTCCTTGCGGGTGGCTGTCCCACATCCCGCCTACGACGAGGCGCCGGGCGCGGGCAGGGCCGTTCGGCCCGACCAACGACCCCTGTCGCACCGGAGCGGTCAGCCCGTCGAGGCAGATCGGTGCGCCGTGCCCAGGCCCACCACCTCGGACAGGGCCGCATCGAGGCAGGCGCCCAGGACCTCGGGGTCGGCGACCGCGCGGCGGTCGCAGGCCAACCCGACGCAGCAGGGCGCCGCCGACGACGAGGACGAGGCCGACGAGCAGGGCGAGGAGGCCCGCCGGCGCCACCCGTCGCTCGGCCCCGAGCGAGCCGGCGGCGACCAGCGGAACGATCGCCGCGCCGATGAGCGGGGCGAGCGACGAGTCAGGGCCGAGGACGAGCACGCGCGACGGTCCGACCAGGGCGTACGCCACCAGGGCCGCGATGCTGGCATAGAGGCCGGTCTCGGGGGGCAGCCCGGCGGCGGCGGCGTAGCCCATACCTGCGGGTACCAGCAGGGCGGTGAGGGTGAGCCCGGCACCGAGGTCACCTCGGAGATCGGCGGCGCCGTACCCGGCGAGCCCGCGGGCGGCCAGCCACCTGCTCAGTGCCGGGCGCGCCGCAAGCATCAGGTACCTCAGCTCTCGGCGGGTGGCCCCGGCCCGGCCACGGGCGCCTCCGCGGGCTCGACGGCCGTCGTACCCCACGCCGGTGTCACCGTCAGGTGATGGACGACGTCGACGACACCGGGCACCAGCCACGCGAGCCGGCACATCACCGGAATCTCGGCGAGCTCGCGGATCCGGCCGTCGAGCGTCACGAGGCCGCCGTCCACCGCCACCGACACATCCCCGCCGGCGAGATGCCCGGATCGCGCCAGGTCGGTCCTGACCTCGGCTGCGATCTCGTCGTCGGTCCGGTCGAACACCCGCAGCAGGTCGCGGCGGGACACGATCCCGACCATCCGCCGGTCGTCGTCGACCACCACGACGTGCCGCAACCGGTTCTCGATCATCCGGCGGGCGACCTCCCGCAACGGGTCGTCCGGGAGGGCCGTCTCGACGGGCGCGCTCATCACCTCACGCGCCGTGTGCGCCCGGCTTCGGAGCATCCCGCGGGCCTCGTGCTCCGCCACGCCGGGAAGCCCGCCCAGCAGGTGACGCCGGCGGTCGCCGTAGGCCTGCTTCGTGATCAGGTCGGCCTCGGTGATCAGCCCGATGAGGTCGGCGGTGTCGTCGATCACCGGGATCGCCCCGATCTCGTGGTGCAGCATCAACTCGGCCACGTCGCGGAACGGCGTGTTCGGCGTCACCGCGACGACACGTCTCGTCATCACGTCCCGGACTCGCATCGTGCGCATGACGCCTCCTCGGCTCCGAGGCCCACGATCATCGTGACCCGGCTCTCGGTCGGGGGATACC
>Ga0299914_10003447_pt1 | contig 11174 bp, 6 predicted proteins | sample RVTome_10_FD_201361 | JGI IMG/M metagenome (GOLD analysis project Ga0299914, IMG submission 201361) | Soil microbial communities from uranium-contaminated site in the Upper Colorado River Basin, Wyoming, United States - RVT153D57 (version 2) ... | reverse complement strand
AACCGCGGTGCCGCCAGGGTCGCCGGAGGCGTCACCGTCAGCTGGCGCGCCACCGGAGAATGCGACATTCCGATTCCCGATCATCCGGCCGTCGGCAAGACGAAGACGTGGGACGCCTGGCGGCCGCCCTCGTAAGCCACCACCGGAGTCCGAACCGGCGAGGGGCGGAGCACCAGACGACCCGCCTCTCGCTCTCTCGGCCCCGCGGACTCGAGGACCGAGGACCGAGGACCCGGGACCCGAGGGACGCGGACCCAGGGACCCAGGACCAGGGACCTCAGGGCAGCCTTGGGTGCCGTGGGTACCTTGGGTGCCTGGGTGCCAAGGGTGCCTTGGGTGCCAAGGGTGCCTTGGGTGCCAAGGGTGCCTTACGTGCTGGTGCCACGTGCTTTGTACAATCTGGCACGCTCCACACCACGGCACGCTCGTACCGCACCCAAGGCACGCTGGCACGCTGGCACCCGCACCCACCGCACGCAAGGCCCCTGGGCGTCCCTGGTCCGGGGGGCCTGGTCCGCGGCCTCAGCGACCGAGGATCTCACAGGGCCCCGAGGGCAGCGGCCGCGGCGGCCGCACCGCGAGGTACTGGACGGTCGGCGGCATCGTGGGCGCGAGCGTGATCGCGACCTGCAGCGCGCCGCGCTCGCAGCGCATCGTCCACGTGCCGCGCAGGGCGTTCTCCACCCGGTCGAAGCCGGCCGGCGCCGTGCAGGCGCCCGCCTTCGATCGGAGGTCCTCGATCTCCCTGCGCCGCCGGTCCTTCGAGCGATCGAGGAACAGGTTCTCCGCCGCGATCCGGTCCGCCAGCGCGTCATCCCATTCGATGATCAACCGTGAGACGTCATCGCGCGCGGACACCAGCGCCGGCGAGGGCTGCACGAGCCGCGGCTGAAGGCCGCCGGTCTCGGCCAGGCGCGCGAACGCGTCGTTGGCCACGCCGCCCCAGCCCGTGTACGTCAGGTTGCCGAAAGCCATGATGCCGACGCCGTAGTCGGGCAGCCACTGCATGACGGACCCGTAGCCGGGCAGCCCGCCGCTGTGGGCCACGATCGACGGGAACTCGCACGTGGCGGTCACCCGCAGGCCGTAGCCGTAGGCGGCTGACGTCAGCTGCGTCGCGCCCGTGGAGGCATCGCGCGAGACGCGCAGCACGGACGGCCGCCACGGCTGCTGCATCTCGCGGAGCGAGGCGCGGCGAACGGGCCCGGTCTCCGCGCCATGGCGAGGCGGCCAGGCATCGAGCAGAAACGCCACGTAGCGGCCCAGGTCGCGCATCGAGGTGAGCATTCCGCCCATCGCCCCGAACGCGCCGTGCGGCAGCGCCGGCTCGACCTTCCAGCGCCCGTCTTCCCATCGATACCCGATCGCCAGCCGGTCCGGCGGCACCTTCGAGGGATGCAGGGTCGTCGACGTCATGCCGAGCGGCTGGAGGATGTGCCGCGACACGTACTCCTCGTGGTCCATGCCGGAAGCGGCGGTCACGACGCGCCCCAGGATCGCGAAGCCGTAGTTCGAATACTCGTAGGCGACGCCCGGCGCGTTCGAGAACGGAACGCCCTCGCGCATCATCCGCGTGAACGCCTCGTCGCTCTCCGAGAGCTGCTGATCCCCCCAGGGGTTGTCCTCGGGGAAGCCTTCGGAGTGCGTCAGGAGATGCCGAATCGTGATACGCGGCGAGTCGGACGTGGGGTACTGGAGCATCTTCAGCTCAGGGACGTACCGCTCCACCGGATCGTCCAGCGACAGCTTCCCCTCGTCGCGCAGCTTCACGATCGCCATCGCGGTGAAGCTCTTCGTCATAGACGCGATGCGGAACACCGTCTCCGCGTTCACGGGCGCGTTCGATTCCAGGCTGCGGACGCCGGACGACCCCGTGTGCGCCAGCTCGCCGTCGATCACGATGCCCCACGCGGCCCCGGGGACGCGCCGGCTCTTCGCGAACTCCGTGAACAGGCGGTCGATGTCACCGAACGACGTCGCGAGCTTCGCGCGGCGATCGGGGTCCGGAAACTGGGCGTCGGGATTCGCGGCCGCTTGCGTCAGCACGGCGAACAGGACGATGAGAAGGATCAGAGTGCGGGGCATATTCCTGCTGTTCACGGGTTCACGGCTTGCCCGCCGAAGCGCCGCTCCGCGGCGGGAAGGCGGGGTTCACGGGTTCACGGGTGCACGGATTCAAAGTCCGGCTGCATCCGATGGCGCTCAGCCATTTGCCATTTACCATTTACCATTTGCCATCCGGCCGCTCGGCCGGCAAGATCAACCGGCCGATGCGGCCGGCCTCTCCCACGGCCCAGCCCGTGGGAGCGTGGGGGGCGAACGCGATCGCGTGGAAGCCGGGGCCTTCAATCGATTCCCACGTCCGGCCCTCATCGCGAGAGACGTCCGTGCCGGCTGGACCGACGGCGACAAGAGTACGGGCGAGCCCCGGGACCCACGCGACCGCCGAACGGTACCCGGAAAGCCCCCGGACGAGCGTCCAGGTGCGGCCGCCGTCGCGCGTGATCGCCGCGTTGTCCACGGCCGCGCGCTCCTGCGTGTAATCGCCGCCCACCACTATCCCGTTCTCGTCGTCGGCGAAGGCGATGGAGAAAATGCCAGCCGCCTTTCCGGTGGCCAGCGGCGTTTGCGCCACGGTCCAGGACGCCCCGCCGTCCCCGGAATGCAGCACGCGCGAGGCGGTGGTGGCGATCCAGACGCGCCCTCCGCGCACGGCGACGTTGCTGCCGCTCGCCGCGTAGGCGCCCTCACCGGGAAGGGCCGGCGGGAAGCGTTCGGCCGGGATCCGAGCCCAGCGTGCTCCGCCGTCGTCGGTCCGCAGCACGACGAAGCGGCCCTCGACGGAGTCGCTGAACGCGAACCCGGTTCGCGCGTCGCGGAAGGCCATGGCGTCGAAGAACGCCTGCGGATCCTCGTTGCGGAACTGCAGCGTCCAGGTCGCGCCCGCGTCGGCCGTCTTGTAGATGCGCGACGCGTCGCCGGGACCGATGCTGAGAATCCACGCCGTGCGTTCGTCCAGGGCGTCGATGTCGCGGAAGTCGAGCTCCGCCGCATCGGGCACCGGCAGCCGCGCCCAGGTGCGGCCGCCGTCCTCCGTCCGGATGACCGTGCCGCCGGCGCCGCTCGCCCAGACGACCTTCTCGCTGACGGCGCTGACGCCTCGCAATCGGGCGGTGACGCGGCTCGTCTGGAGCGTCCAGGCTGGAGACGCCTGGACGACCAGCGCGGCGAGCAGGGGCATGAGTGGCAGGGCACGCATGGCGGGAATGTATCAGAAAGCAGGAGGGGCATCTGGCCCGCGGATTGAAAGGAATCGAGCGGGAGGTGTGCTGGTGGCGACCGATGCACGAACTCGGGCAGCGCAGGCCGCGTCCGCATCCGGGACGCATCCCGCACCCTGGGGCGGCTATGGCGCCTCGCCCCGCGAGATGCCATTGACGGGCTATGCAGCTCTGCTGGGCGCCTGGGTCGGGATCTTCGGCGCGGCCGCCGGCGCGACCTCGCCGCAGCAGGTCGCCCGTCTCTCTGTCGACCTGTGAAGGCGGGCACCCCGCTCGCGTCGCGCTCGTCGGCCGCCGCTGCGCGGCGGCTTCCCTCCAGCCTTCGCGCTCGGTCCTGGCGAAGGCTGCCCGCCGTAGCCCTGGCGAAGGTGGCCTCCATGCCGGCAAGCGCTTCGGCCGGCAAGCCGGCGGCTCGCGCGGGCCGCAGGCGCCTATTCGTACCTCAGCGCCTGAATCGGATCCACGCGGCTCGCGCGATGCGCGGGGATCGCGCCAGCCAGCAGCGACACGCCGGCGAGCAGCGCGACCGTCCAGCCCGCAATCCACGGATCGCGCGACTGGATCCCGTAGAGCTGCGACGACACGAACTGTCCGAGCGCCAGACCCGCGGGGATCCCGACGGCCAACCCGATCGACAGCAGCACGATCACCTCGCGCATGACCATCCAGACGACGCGGCCCTGCTGCGCGCCGAGCGCGAGCCGGATGCCCAGCTCCTTCCTCCGCCGCGCCACTACGAACGCCATCACGCCGTAGAGCCCGATCGAGGCGAGCACCGTCGCGAGCAGCCCGAAGCCCGCCGAGAGCAGCGCGACGAGGCGATCGGTCAGCAGCGTCTCGTCGAGCTGCCCCTGGAGCGTCTTCATGCGGAAGATCGGCATCGACGCATCGACCTGCCGCAGCTCCCGGCGGACGACGTCGTAGGCGGCCGCCGACGCCGTCTGGGCGCGCAGATAGATCGTCGCGGCGCTGCTGCCGCGGAACGGCACGAACACCTGACGGCGCACCCCTTCGCGCGGCCCCTCGTAGAGCGAGTCCTCCACCACGCCGACGATCTCGATCGTCAGTTTCGTGTTCGGCCCGCCGCCCCGTCCGAGCCGCTTCCCCACCGCGCTCGCGCCCTTGAAATAGTGCTCGGCGAAGCGGCGGTTGACGATGGCGACCGCCGGCTCGTGCGCCGCGTCCGCGTCCCTGAAGTCGCGCCCCCCGAGAATCGGGATCCGCATCGTCTCGAAATAGCCGGGCGAGAGCGCGTTCATGAACGCCTGCATGTCCTCCCCGTCGGCGGCCCGGTGGCCTTCGACCGCCACCGTGCTGTCCCACTCGGAGCCGCTGAGGATGGGAACCTCGGCCAGGCCGGCGGACGTCACGCCGGGCGCCGACCGCAGGCGCTCCAGGAGCTGCCGGTAGAAGATCGTCCCGCGCTCGTTGTCGTAGCCGCTGAGATCGGGTGAGACGGCAAACGTGATCAGGTTGTCGAGCACCACGCCCGTGTCTGTCGTCTGGAGGTTCTGGAGGCTGCGCACGAAGAGGCCGGCGCCGAACAGCAGCAGGAAGCTGAGCGCCACCTGCATCGCGACGAGCCCCTTGCGCAGGAACAGCGATCCGCCCGTCCCGGCCATCGATCCGACCGTGTCCTTCAGCGTCGTCCAGGGATCGGGGCGGCTGGCGCGCAGCGCCGGGAGGAGCCCGAAGACGAGCGTGGTGACGAGCGTCAGGCCGAGCGTGAACGCGAGGATGCGCGCGTCCGGCCAGGCGTCGATGAGCAGCGGCTGCCCTTCCTGCGGGATCAGTGTGAGCAGCCCCCTGGTGAGCACGACGGCGAGCGCGAGGCCGGCCACGGCGCCCGCGCACGAGAGCACGAGGCTCTCGAGCAGCATCTGCCGCACCAGGCGGCCGCGCGACGCGCCGAGCGAGAGGCGGACCGCCAGCTCCCTCTGGCGCATGAACCCTCTGGCGATGAGCAGGTTCGCCACGTTGGCGCACGCGATGAGCAGCACCAGGCCGACCATCCCCATCAGGACGACCAGCGCCGTCGAGAACTCGTTGCGCAGCCCCGAGTACCCCATCGCGGCTTCGGTCACGCGCAGACGGCCTTTCATGAACTGCTCGCGCAGGTACGGCGACCAGTCCTTCGCGGCGGGCAGCGTCATCTCGTACCCGCGGACCTGCAGGAAGAGCCCCTGAAGCGGCGCTTCGGCCGCCTCGACGGTGTAGCCCGGCTTCAGGCGCCCGAACACCTGGACCCAGCGGGTCCGCCGGTCGTCCATGCGAACCCAGGCCCAGTCCGGCGTCATGACCGGCTTCATCTGTATGGGCACGCGGATCTGCGGCGCCTGCGCCGGGTCGAGGCCGGCGAACCCCTGGGCCGAGACGCCGACGATCGTCATGGGATGGTTGTTGACCAGAATCTTCTTCCCGATCACGTTCGGGTCGCGCGCGAAGCGGTTCACCCAGTAGTCGTAGCCGAGCACCACGACCGGGTGTCCCATGTAGACCTGGTCGTCCTCCTGCGAGTTGAACACGCGCCCGATCGCCGCGCCCACGCCGAGCATCGAGAAGTAATTCCCCGACACCATCTCGGCCTGCACGCGCTCCGTCCGGTTGTCGATGCTCAGCGAGGCCGGGATCTCGCGCCGGCAGAGCACCTCCGAGAGCGGCTCGCCGCGCTGCTGGAAGTCCTGGTACATGGGGTACGAGTGCATGCGGCTCCCCATATTGCTGCCGCTGTGCGGCCCCTCCTGATGGAGCATCACCAGCTGCTCGGGCGCCTTCACGGGCAGTTTGCGCAGGAGGATCTGATCGATCAGGGTGAAGATGGCCGTGTTGGCGCCGATGCCCAGGGCGAGCGACAGGATGGCGACGGCGGCGAAGAGCGGGTTGCGGCGCAGGGCCCGGAAGGCCAGGCGGAGGTCGGACGGCAAAGTGCTCATGACCTTGCTTTGACGATGACGGCCGGGCGGGGGTTTGCTCGACCGCTCAGCGGCCCAGCTTCTTCCGGGCGTCCTCGACCCATCCGCGCTCGAGATCGCCGCCGCCCCACAGCTCGACGAAGCGGGTGTATTGCTCGCGGGCCCTGGCGGCGTCGCCCCGACGCTCGTAGATCTCGCCGAGCCGGTAGAAGCTGCGTGCCCAGGCATCGGGTCCGAAGACTCGCTCGTGGCCTTCCTGGATGCGCTCCAGCAACCCTCCGGCTTCCGCGTCGTGTCCAGCCTCGATGAGCGCCTCCGCGGCGTCATACCAGAGGTCTACATGGGACGAGGGGGGCCCAGCGGGAGGACCATGCCGCGGAAGCATCGCGACGGCTGTGCGCAGTTCGCGGACGGCCGCCGCGCCAGCCCCGCGGTACAGGGCGATCCGTCCCCGCGCCCAGTGCACACGACGCAGCTCGGCGCGCCCGGGCAGCTGTTTCACTTGCGTCTCGAGTCTCGCCAGCGTCTTCGCGGATTCGGCCGTGTGCCCGGCCGCGGCCTGCGCCGTGGCGAGCAGCTGCAGGGCCCCCGCCTCGGGGTGACTCTCCGCGGCGTCAACGGCGCCGCCCGCCGCATGGACGAGCGCCGCCTCGAAGCGCCCCTGCCGCAGCAAGGTCAGAGTGGCCCGGTTGCGTGCGTACTCGCGGAACTGCCGTGGGAGTTCGGCCAGGGTCGCTCCGCGCTCCCAGGCCAGCAGCGCATCCCGGCCGCGGCCGCGGGCCACGGCGCCGAAGCCGGTCGAGACGTGGCTCAGAAATCGCTGGAACACGCTCTGCGACCGTCCCAGCCGCTGGTCGATCGATTCGACTTCGTCCCACCGCTCCTGCAGCATCGCGACGACGCGGCGCCCCAGGCTGGCCGCGGGGTCGAGCGGCTCCAGGATTTCCGATCTCTCGAAGGCCGCGCGCGCCTCGTCGAGACGGCCCTCGGCGATGAGCGCCGCGCCCTGGGCGCGCAGCCCCGTCGCGTTCTCCGGATAGCGGCGGACGAAGTCGTCGGCCAGCTCGCGCGCGCGCCGGACATTGCCGGTCTGGATCAGCATGCTCGTGAGGTTCTCGTACGACGTGGCGGTGTTCGTGCCGCGCCGGGTGAGCTCCTCGTACTGGGCGATCCCCTCTTCGTAGCGCTCGAGAAACATGAACGCGAGCCCCAGGTTGTGTCGCGAGGCCTGGTGCTCGGGATGGAGGCGAAGCGCCTGCTCATAGGCCTCGATGGAGCGCGCATCCATGCCGGGCTGCGTGCCGTAGTAGAAACCCTCGATGTAGTAGCGCTCGCGAGTGGTCAGGCGATCGACCAAATCCAGCGCGCGGCGGGCGTGTTCGTCGCGCCTGGCATACGAGAACATGTTGTTGTGCACGACGGCGAGCTTGGCGTGCGCCATGGCGAAATCCGGGTCGATCTCGACCGCGCGCTCGAGCAGCGGGGCCGCCTGCTCCGACAGGCCGCGATCGTGGAAGCTCATCGCTTCCGCATAGAAGCGATAGGCCTCGATCGACGAGGTCGTCACGTCTCGCAGATCGCGATCGAGGTCGGTCTCGCTTGCCTCGCCGCCCGGCCGGTTCACGAGCGTCCCCCCGGCCGTCGGCGGTCCGGCCGCGATGTTGGCCTTGATCCGGCGCGTCAGCTCGTCCACGAGCCCGAACAGGCTGTCCACGCCCGGCCCTTCGACCCGCTCCGCGCTCACGATCCGTCCCGTCATCGCTTCCTGCAGCCGCGCGCTGATCCGGATCGCGCCGCCCGCCCTGACGTAGCTGCCCACGAGCACGTTGTCCACGCCCGCGCGATTGGCAATCTCTTGGATGACCTCCGCCGACAGCACGCGGTCGTCCGAGCGCCGGAGGTCCTGGAGGATCTGCACGAGCCGATCGGTGCCGATCACTTCGAACTCGGGCGACTGCGACAGATCGGTCACCAGCATGTCCGTGAGGCCGGTGCGCATCCAGTCGAGCGACGGGTCGCCCGTGTTGTTCTCGAAATAGAGGACCGCCAGCGCCGGCCTTCCGGAATCGGGGGGTGCTCCCTCATGGTTCACCCACCATAGAAGGCCGCCCCCCGCCAGCAGCAGCGCCACCACGGCCGCCGCCAGCAGGAACGGCTGCCGGAAGCCGGTCTCGACGGAGGCGGCCCGCGATCCGGCTGCCGGCGTCAGGGCCGGCGGCACGGGCGCCGACTCGAGCCGCCGCCGCGCCGCGCGGAGGTCGACGACCAGATCCTTCATACCCTGGAAGCGATCGTCTGGATCCTTCGCTGTCGCCTTGCCGATGATGCGCTGGAGTTCGGCGGTCGCCTCGGCGGGCGTCCCCGCCAGCGCAGGCAGCGCCGGCACCGGCTGCGTGAGGATCGCGTGCATCGTATCGAGGCTCGACTGGCCCGCGAACGCCGGCCGCCCGGTGACCATCTCGTAGAGCGTCACGCCCAGCGCGAAAATGTCGCTGCGGTGATCGACGCGCTGCCCGCGCGCCTGCTCGGGCGACATGTAGGCGGCCGTCCCCAGCACGAGCCCGGCGTCGGTCCGCGGCGTCCGGACGCTGGCCGTGGCGGCATCGGCGCCCGCCGACTCGAAGACCTTCGCCAGCCCGAAGTCGATCACCTTGGCGTGCCCGTCCTCGGTGATCATCACGTTCGACGGCTTCAGGTCGCGGTGCACGATCCCCTTCTCGTGGGCCCGCGTCAGCGCCTCGGCCACCTCCGTCGCGAGCGCGAGCGCCCGGGCCTGGCTCAGGGGGCCGCGGCCGAGCAGGTCGCTGAGCCGCTCGCCGCGGATCAGCTCCATGACGATGAAGGTGACGCCGCCCGACTCGCCAACCTCATGAATGACCGCGATGTGCGGATGCTCGAGGGAGGAGGCCGCCCGCGCTTCCTGCAGCAGACGCTCGCGGCGGCCGGGATCGTGGGTCAGCTCATCGGGCAGGACCTTGATGGCGACTTCGCGCCCGAGATTGACGTCCACCGCGCGGTAGATCACGCCCATCCCGCCGCGGCTGACCTCGCCGACGATCTCGTAATGCGAGAGAGTTCTGCCGATCATGATTCAGGAGCTAGGAGCTAGGAGCTAGGAGCTGGAAGAGTCGATGGTCGGAAGTCGACGATCCCTGCTCTGAGCCGGGCAGTTGCAAGGCAGCTCGGCCCAAGACCTGCGACTGTGACTGGCGACTCCGACCTGCGACTTCCGACCCTCCTATCTTCCAGCTCCTAGCTTCTAGCTCCTTCGTACCCACCCCCCGTCGCGCTTCTGGATCCAGCGCTGGCCGTACATGTCGAGCCATGCGCCGATGGGCCGGTCCTTCAACGGCTCCGACCCGATTCGGAGGATGTTCCCGTCGGGGTCTGCGACCTGCATCTCGAGCGCCCAGGGAAGGTTGGTCGGCGGCTGCCGGATGGTCGCGCCGCGCCGCACGAACTCCGCGTGCACCTGCTCGACGTCCCCCACGCCGATCCAGACCCAGCTCCCGGGATTCCCCTGGTCGCCCTCGGACAGGAAGATCGCGACCTTGTCGCGCGACACGCTGGCGATGACGCCGGTGAACTCCCAGTCGATCTTGAACCCGAGCACGCGGACGTAGTAGTCGAGGCTGGCCGCCAGATCGGACACCCGGAAGATAGGGTTGACGCCCCCGAACTGAACCGCCTCCGAACGCTCGCCGCCGGCCATGCCTGTGACCTCCCGGGCCGGGCACCGCCGGCCGCGCCTGAGACCGGAAGCTTACCCGATCCCCCGCGCACTCGCCAGAATCAGGCGAGATCGGTCATCATGTCTGGACTCTGCCATGACTGGATCGCACCGTCTGACGGCCCTCGCCCTGCTGGCCACGTCCATCGCCCTGCTGCTGCCGGGAATCTTCGCGCCCGTGCTCTCCATCCGCGGTGTGCTCACGCGCGAGGGCGTCGCCGAGATCGCGCCCATGCTGCTCGAACGCGGCCTCACCGACGAGACGGTCAAGGCGCTGACGTCGATGATGAACCCGTCGATCCTGACCTTCCTCCAGGCAACCGGCGGCGACGTGCGGCAGATCGTGATCGAGCGGCTCGGACCGCAGATCGCCACGGCGCTGCAGCAGGCCGCGGCCGACGTCGAGGTCTACGAACAGACGCGCAGCATCGTCGGCGCCGTGCAGCGGCTGTACGAGGTGGGCAGCCCCGTGCCCGCGACGCTCATCCTGCTCTTCAGCGTCGTCGTGCCGGTCGCCAAGGCGGCGCTCGCGGGGTGGGCGGTCTTCATGAGCGGCCCCGGCGTGAGGCGGCGCACGCTGGGCTTCGTCGAGACGATCGCCAAATGGTCGATGGCCGACGTGTTCGCCGTCGCCGTGCTCATCGTGTTCCTGGCGGCACAGGCGAGCACCGCGCCGAGCGCGGGCCCCGACGCGCCGCCGGCCCTCATCGCGTTCACGGCGCGCTTCGGGCCGGGCTTCTACTGGTTCGCCGCCTACTGCGTGTTCTCGCTCGCCTCGCAGCAGGTCATCACGCGCCTCGCGCGATCGGCCGAGGCCGCGGCAGGGCCGGACCCCCGCCGCGCCGCGTGACGGTGCGCGAGCCGCTCCTGCCGCGTCCGGCGGGCCGCACCCTCGTGTTCGCCGTCCTGTATGCGGCCGAGGGCGCGCCGATCGGCTTCATCTGGTGGGCGCTGCCGACGCTCCTGCGGACGGCGGACGTGCCGGTCGAGCGGATCACCGGGCTGACCGCCGTGGTGGTCCTGCCGTGGGTCTTCAAGTTCCTCTGGTCTCCGGCTGTCGATCTGCTGCGCGCGCGATGGTGGGGCTTCCGCTCGTGGATCGTCGCCTCCCAGATCCTGATGGGCCTGGCGCTCCTGCCGCTCGTCTGGCTCGATCCCGTCGAGCGTTTCGACACGTGGCGCGCGCTGCTGCTCCTCCACGCGTTCGCCGCCGCGACGCAGGACGTGGCCATCGACGCGTTCGCCATCAAC
>Ga0299914_10003445_pt1 | contig 11175 bp, 11 predicted proteins | sample RVTome_10_FD_201361 | JGI IMG/M metagenome (GOLD analysis project Ga0299914, IMG submission 201361) | Soil microbial communities from uranium-contaminated site in the Upper Colorado River Basin, Wyoming, United States - RVT153D57 (version 2) ... | reverse complement strand
CCTGGCGGCCGTCTATCTGATCTGGGCGCCGCCGAGCGCCGATCTGGCGGCCCAGACGTTTCGCGCCGAGCTGTTCGAAGCCAACGGCTTCGAGGTCTGGTCGAACGCCTGGTACGGAGGCTTCCACTTGCCCGGGTACAGCCTGCTGTTCCCGCCGCTCGCCTCGCTGATCGGCGTCCGCCTGGTGGGCGCGCTCGCGGCGGTGGCGAGCGTCGCCCTGTTCGCTGCCCTGGTGCGCTCGCACTACGGCGATCGCGCCCGGCTGGCGATCTGGCTGTTCGGGCTGGGCGCCGGCGCCAACCTTTTCACCGGTCGCCTGACCTTCGCGCTCGGGGTGGCGTTCGGCCTCGCGGCTCTGCTCGCCGTGGACCGCCGCCGGCCGCGCTGGGCCGCCGTGCTTGCGGTGCTCACCGCAGGAGCCAGCCCGGTGGCCGGGCTGTTCCTGGCGTTCGCCGGAGGCGTGCTGGTCTGCACCGGCCGGCGGCGGGACGGCGTCCTCGTGGGCGGGGCGGCCTTCGCGGCCACCGGCCTCATCGGGCTCGCGTTTGCGACCGGCGGTGTCGAGCCGTTCGTCGGCAACACGTTTGCCCTGATCTCGGCCGCGACTCTGATCCTGGTCGTGCTCCTGCCGCGGGTCGAGAACCGGCTGCGCCTCGGCGCCGTCCTTTACCTGCTCCTGTGCCTGGCGCTGTTCGTGTTCGACACGCCGGTCGGTGGCAACGCGACGCGCCTGGGCGCGCTGATGGCCGCACCGCTGTTCGCCCTGGGCGCCTGGGGGCGTCGCCCGGTATGGCTGGTTGCGATCGCGCTGGTGCCGCTCGTCTACTGGCAGTTGGTGGCGCCGGTCCGCGACCTCTCCGACGCGGTCGGTGAGCGGTCGGTGGAGGCGGGGTACTACGCGCCGCTCCTGTCCGAGCTCGAGGTTCGTGCGCCGGACCGGGAGTTCCGGGTTCAGGTGCCGCCCACGCGCAACCGCTGGGAGGCGAACTTCGTCGCCGAGCGCGTGCCGCTCGCGCGCGGGTGGCTGCGCCAGGCCGAGTCCGACGACTTCGACCTGTTCAAGCACGACAACCTGACGCCCGACTCCTACCGCGAATGGCTCGACGAGCGGGGCGTGGCGTTCGTCGCCCTCTCGCTCGGCGCCGAGCCCGACTACATGTCCGAGGACGAGATCGATCTCGTGCAGGCGGGTCTTCCCTACCTGCGCGAGGTCTGGTCGAACGAGGACTGGGAGCTCTATCGGGTCGTTGCGCCGGAGCCGCTCGCGGAGGTGCCGGTCCGCGTCGATGAGGCCGGGTTCGAGCTCGAGGCCGACCGTGTGGCCGAGTTCCGCGTCGCCGTCCGTTACTCGCCCTACCACCGGGTGGTCGAGGGCGACGCCTGCGTGCGCGAGGCCGGCGACTGGACGGTCCTCGATGTCCGCGCGGCGGGCTGGATCCGGGTCGAGGCGAATCCGAGCGCGGGCGGGATCCTCGACGCCCTCACCGGGTCGACGGAGTTCTGCTCGGACGGGTAGCGCGGCGAGGCGACGCCGCTCTGCCTAGGTGAGGCGGATTCCGAGCAATCGCTCGAGCTCGGCGAGCGTCGCCGCCGTGTCCCGGTGGAGCAGCCCCGCCATCCCCACCGCCTCGGCCCCCGCCACGTTCTCGCGCAGGTCGTCGACGAACACGGCCTGGGACGGTTCGACCCCGAGCCGCGAGCACGCCAACCGGTAGATCTCGGGTTGGGGCTTGTGGATGCCCACGTCGCCGGAGATCACGGTCGCGTCGAACAGGTCGGCCGGGGCGCGGTCGTAGATCCCGAGGCCCCATGAGTTCGAGATCAGGCCGGTCGCGATCCCGCTCGAGCGGGCGGCGCGGACGCCGCCGATCATCGCCTCGTCCGGGCCGAGGCCGGCGAACAGCCTTTGGATCAGCCGGTCATGGTCCTCGAGGCCGAGGAGCGTCGCGAACCGCGGCTCGAAGGCGTCCTCGTCGAGCTCGCCGGTCTCGAGGCCGCGCAGCAACGCGAGCGCCTCGGGATCGTCGCGGAACAGGGCCCGCACGGTCTCCCGTTCGAGCCCCTCGGAGTCGCAGAACTCTCCGAACGCGACCCAGATCGAAGTGGTCAGGACCCCGCCGAAGTCGACGAGCAGGGCTCGCTTGAAACCGCTGCCACTAGGGTTCGCCGCCATGGCCGGGCAGGAGGCTATAGACGGCATCGATCGCGACGGCGTCGAGGCGTGGTTCCGCGAGCATGTGCCGGGCGCCGAGCCGCCGCTCGCCTTCGAGTTGATCGCGGGCGGCCGTTCGAACCTGACCTACGGCGCCACCGACTCGAACGGCTCCCGCTGGGCGCTGCGTCGACCGCCCCTCGGCAAGACGCTGGGGAGCGCCCACGACATGGGCCGCGAGTGCCGGGTCGTCTCGGCGCTCGAGCCGACGCCGGTCCCGGTCGCCCACATCGCCGGGTTCTGCGAAGACGAAACGGTAAATGGCGCGCCGTTCTACGTGATGGACTTCGTCGAGGGGCCGATCCTCCGCGGGCGTGACGACGCCGATCCCTACGACGAGGCGACCAGGCGGGCGATCGGCGAGCGGGTCGTCGACACGCTGGTCGACATTCACGCGGTGGAGCCCGACGACGTCGGCCTCGGCGAGCTGGGGAGGAAGGCCGATTACGTCGCCCGGACGCTGCACCGCTGGCGGGGCCAGTGGGAGCACGCAAAGACGCGGGAGATCCCGCGCGTCGAGGAGGTCCACGACCGCCTGGCGGCGCGGATCCCGGACCAGGGCCCGGCGACGATCGTCCACGGCGACTACCGGCTCGACAACATGATTCTCAGCCCGGGCGCCGACGAGGTCGCGGCGGTCGTCGACTGGGAGCTCTGCACCCTGGGCGACCCGCTCGCCGACGTTGGCATGCTGCTCGTCTACTGGGGCGATCCGGACGACGAGCTGTTCCCGCTGTTCGCCCCGGCCACGATCGCCCCCGGCTTCCCGTTGCGCGACGAGGTCCGGGACCGCTACGCCGAGCGCTCGGGGCGGGACCTCTCGCTGATCGACTTCTACGTCGCGCTCGGGCTCTGGAAGCTGGCGATCATCCTCGAGGGCGTCTACGCGCGCTACTCGGCCGGGCAGTACGGGGACGAGGCGGAGCTCGACGCGGTGCACGCGTTCGGCCGCAACGTCGCCCGCCTCGCGGAGCTCGCCGATGAGGCCGAGCGCCGGCTCGGCTGAGGCTCAGCGGCTGATCGCGCCGTCGGCGGCCGTCAGCCGCTCGTGGACGAGCTGGACGACCGCGGCACCCTCGCCGACCGCGGTCGCGCAGCGCTTGGTCGAGCCCGAGCGAGCGTCGCCGGCGGCGTAGACGCGGGCCACGCTGGTCTCGAGCAGCTGCTCGGCGCCCGCGTCGGCGCCGGTCAGGACGAAACCGTTGTCGTCGCGGGCGACGGCGTCGCCGAGCCAGTCCGTGCACGGCTTGGCGCCGAGAAACAGGAACAGGTGCGAGAAGGGGAGTCGCTCCCCGTCGGCCAGGGTCACCGCCTCGAGCCTGCCGTCCTCGCCGTGCAGCTCCGCGATCTCGCTGCGGTCGCGGACGGCGACCCGGTAGCGCTCGAGCTCGGCGATCAGATAGTGCGACATGGTCTCGGTCAGGTCGGCGCGCCGGTGCAGGAGCGTGACGAGGGCGCCGCCGCGGGCCAGCCAGATCGCCGCCTGCGCGGCGGAGTTGCCGCCGCCGACGACGCCGACCCGCTGGGCGCCGCAGGCCTGGGCCTCCGGTGGCCCGGCCGCGTAGAAGACGCTCAGTCCCTCGTACTCCTCGAGGTCCGCCACCGGGAGGCGGCGGTACTCGGCGCCGGTGGCGAGCACGACCGCGCGCGCGGCGACCTCGTGCCCGCCCTCGAGGCGGACCACGTGGCGCTCGGCGCCGCGCTCGAAATCGGTCGCGCGGTACGGGGTGGCCGTACGGGCGCCGAACTTCCGCGCCTGGGTCACGGCCCTGCTCGTCAGCTCCGTGCCGGTGATCCCGGCCGGGAAGCCCAGGTAGTTCTCGATCCGCCGCGACATCCCGGCCTGGCCGCCGAGCACCGTGCTCTCGATGACCAGCGTGTCGAGGCCCTCGGAGGCACCGTAGACGGCAGCCCCGAGTCCGGCCGGGCCGCCGCCGAGGATCAGGAGGTCGACCTCCTCGCGCTCGCCGAGCTCGAGTCCGATGCCGAGCGCGCGCGAGAGCTCGCCGGCGCTTGGCCGGTGGAGCTCGGACCCTCCCGGCAACCGCACCAGCGGCACCTGCCGCTCGTCGAGGTCCTCGAGGAGCGCGGCCGCCTCGCGGTCCTCCGCGGGGTCGCGCCAGGTGTGGGGGAGCCGGGCGCGCTTGGCCCACTCGACCATCGTGCGGGTCTCGGCCGAGCTCCGCGGCCCGACGATCTCGACGCCGATCCCCTGGCGCTGCTGGAGGATCTCGCGGCGGCGGATGAACGTCGACAGGAGCAGGTTGGCGAGCGAGCTGTCCTCGACCAGGAGGCGGCGCAGCTCCTCTCGCTCGACCGCGATGTAGCGGAGCGGTGTGTTGGCCACGGCCCCCAGGAACACGGTCTGCCCGGTGAGGAGGTTCATTTCGCCGAGGAAGCCGGAGGCGCCGTGGCGGACGACCTCGGCGCCGTTGGGGTCCACGATCGCGGCCTCGCCTTCGATGATCGCGATCAGCGGATAGCGCCGGTCGCCGACCCGGAACAGCTCCTCGCCGGCCGCCGCCGTCCGCTCCTCCCCATGCTTGGCCAGCGTCGCCAGCTGTGACGATGAGAGGACCGCGCTGCTGGTCGGTGCCGGCACCGGTTCAGCGTATCCGGCGGCCCCGCGCCGCCGGGCGCGTCCGGCCCGGCGCGCTACTCGGTTACGGCGGGCGCCAGGGGCTCGTCGGCCGCCGCCGGGTCACCCTCGGCCACCCTCGCCCAGTGGTTCAGCTCGCGGCGGGCGACGACCATCTTGTGGACCTCGTCCGGCCCGTCGGCGATTCGCAGCATGCGGCTGTAGCGCCACATCGCGGCGAGGGGTGTGTCGTCCGACATCCCGAGCGACCCGTGGACCTGGATCGCGCGGTCTAGCACGTCCATGACCACGTTGGCGGCGACGATCTTGATCATCGAGATCTCGCGCCGGGCGGCCTTCTTGCCCTCGGCGTCCATCCGCCAGGCCGCCTTCATCGTCAGCAGCCGCGCCTGCTCGACCTCGATCCGCGACTTTGCGACGAAGTCCTGGATGAACTGCTTGTCGGCGAGCTTCGAGCCGAAAGCCTCGCGCTCGTTCGCCCGGCGGCACATCATCTCGATCGCGCGCTCGGCCGACCCGATCGCGCGCATGCAATGGTGGATCCGCCCCGGGCCTAGCCGGTCCTGGGCGATCACGAAGCCGGCCTGGCGGGGGCCGAGCAGGTTCGCCTGCGGGACGCGGCAGTCCTCGTAGCGGATCTCGCAGTGGCCCGGCCCGCCGTCATGCCCCATCACCGGGACCGGCCGGATCAGGTTGAACCCGGGATTGTCGGTGGGCACGATGATCATCGAGGCGCGAGCGTAGGGATGGGCGTCGGGGTCGGTCACGACCATGGCGATCGCGAAAGTGGCGCCGACGGCCCCCGAGGTGAACCACTTGTGGCCGTTGATCACCCACTCGTCGCCGTCGAGCTCGGCCCGGGTCTGGAGCGTGGTCGGGTCCGAGCCCGACACGTCGGGCTCGGTCATCGAGAAGCATGAGCGGATCTCGCCATCGAGCATCGGCGCCAGCCACGCCTCGCGTTGCTCGGGCGTGCCGTGCTCGGCCAGGATCTCCATGTTGCCGGTGTCGGGCGCGGCGCAGTTGAACGCCATCGGCGCGATCGCGGGCGAGCGGCCCATCTCCTCGCAGAGCACGCCGTATTCCCAGTTCGCGAGCCCGGGGCCGAACCGGTCGTCGGGCAGGAACAGGTTCCAGAGCCCGTCGGCCTTCGCCCGCTCGCGAATCTCGCGAATCACGGCGGGATAGGCGACTCCGGCGCCGGGGCGAACCTCCTCGTCCAGGGCCCGCATGGCCTCGAGCTCGACCGGAAGCAGGTGCTCGTCGATGAACCCGCGCACGCGGTCGCGAAGCTCGGTGACCCGCGGGCTCAGCTCGAAGTCCACGGGGCGGAGCCTATTACGGCGGTGCCTCGGCCGGAGAGCCTCGGCTCGCCGTCGGCTCGCGGTAGTGGGAGATGAGCTGAGCGGCGAACAGCGCGCCCATCATCAGGGTGGCGATGCCGATCGCGGGCACCACCACGCTGGGGTCGCCCTCCTTGGCGACGAGCGTCGTGCCGGAGGCGATCAGCACGACGCCGAGTGCTGTGCGGAGGAACGCCTGCGGGGCCTTGACGGAGAGGTTGGCGCCGATGATCACGCCGGGGATCGAGCCGACGAGGATGTTCCCCGCCAGGCCGAAGTCGATGTTGCCGCCGACCCAGTGCGCCATGCCGGCGGCCCACAGCAGCACCGCGGCGTGGAAGACGTCGGTTCCGACCACCCGCTGCGGCGTGAGTTGGAAGATCGCGATCAGCGCGATCGCGATCAGCGTGCCGCTGCCGGCCGAGGTGAGGCCGATCACGAAGCCGCAGGTGATGCCGGTGACGATCGCAGCGATGATGTGGCGCCGGTAGAGGTGCAGCGCGGAGCGCTCGGCGATCACGTCCTTGAAGAAGATCGAACGCAGGAGCGTGGCGGCCCCGACCACGAGCAGCGCGCCGCCGAGCATCCCGAGGATGAACTTGTCGAGGTCGTCTCCGTAGGAGCGCTGGAGCAGCTCGATCACCCAGACGCCGGCGATCGAGGCGGGCACCGAGCCGACCGCCATCCAGAACGCGATGCCGCGATGGACGGTCTTCAGGCGCAGGTGGCGGAAGCCGCCGACCGTCTTCGTGATCGCCGCATAGAAGATGTCCGTGCCGATCGCCGTCACCGGGTTGATCCCGAAGACGAGGATCAGCAGCGGGGTCATCAGGGAGGCGCCGCCCATGCCGGTCATGCCGACCAACAGGCCGATGCCGAAGCCGAATACGACGATCGCGGGATCCATTGCGGGCTGGGTGGGCGCTCAGTCGGGGAAGTTTCGACCTTTGTTGACCGAGATACTCAAAAGGCGAGCCAGGAATGGTAGCTGAGCGCCAATCCGCCCGACCGGCGGCGCGGGGGCCGTGCGACGGCCGCGCCTCAGCGCTTGTGCCAGGTCTGCGGGTCGTTCAGCATCGCGTCGATCCGCCAGGGCAGCCGGCCCCCCGCCAGCTCGGCGAGCGTCACGTTCTCGAGGACCGCGCGCAGGTTGTGGCGGACGGCCACCCACACGTCGCGGAGGCGCTCGGCGGCGCCCTCGTAGCGCAGGTCCTCGGGCGCCGATTCGTGGATGTTCGCGAGCGGACCCTCGACCGCCCGGATCACGTCGGCCACGGTGATCTGCTCCGCCGGCTTCGCCAGCCAGTAGCCGCCCCGGGCGCCGCGCCGGGCCTGGATCAGGCGGGCGTGCTTCAACTCGAGCAGGATGTGCTCGAGGAACTGGAGGGGGATCTCCTGGCGCCGCGCGAGGTCGGCGCCCTTGACGGGCGTGTCCTCCGGGGCGGCCGCGAGCTCGAGGGCAGCGCGGACCGCATAGTCGGCCTTGGTGCTGATCCTCATCGCCGCATCCCACCCGTATTGTCGCAAACGAGGTCAACAATTCCCGCCCCGACGTTGTTGAGTCGGCTGGCTAGAGTCCCCGCCCGCATGATCGATCTCCAATCGCACTCGACCGTCTCCGACGGTCAGCTGCCGCCCGCGGACGTGGTCCGGGCGGCCGCCGACGCCGGCGTCACCACGATGGCGCTCACCGATCACGACGGCGTCGCCGGCGTCCCGGAGGCGCTCGCGACCGCGGCCGAGGTCGGTATCGAGTGCGTGCCCGCGGTCGAGATGTCGTGCGTGCACGAGTATTCCGAGGACCTCCACATCTGTGGCTACTGGGTCGACGTCGAGCGGATCCAGCCGGCCTGCGATCGCGCCCAGCAGGAGCGGGTCGACCGGGCGAAGGAGATCATCGCCAACCTCAACGCCCACGGGGTGGAGGTGTCGTTCGAGGGCGCCGTCGCGCAGGCGGGCGCCGCCGACGCGATCGGCCGGCCCCACATTGCGAAGGCGGCGGGCGCCGGCCCCGACCTGGGCCCCTTCTTCGAGGAGTACCTGGTGCCCGGGGCGAAGGCGTTCGTCTCGCGCAAGTGGCCGAGCGCCGAGGAGGCGGTGCGGATCATCCATGACGCCGGCGGCGCTGCGGTCGTCGCCCACCCCTACTGGGACGTGAAGGATCCCGAGCAGGTCCGCGACCTGGTCGAAAGCCTCGTGCGCGACGTCTCGCTCGACGGCATCGAGACCTTCTACCCACCGCACACCGCCGAGCAGACCAAGCACTGCCTCGAGCTCTGCGAGGAGTTCGGGCTGGCGGCGACCGCCTCGTCCGACTTCCACGGCCCCACCCACAAGACGTTCAGCCGCTGGGGCGCCTACGACACCTACGGCCTCGGCGAGCCGCAGGTGCCCGAGAAGCCCGCCCGGAATGGGGGCTGACGACGGCCTCTAGCTCAGGCCGGGGTGTGGCAGACGGCCTCGACGTTGTTGCAAGGGGAAGTCGTCCCCGAACCCGCCGACCTCGGGGACCGGCTCCATGATCATCCGTAGTCCGAGCGGCTCGAGCGCCCGCGCGTAGAAGGCCTTGCTGGCCTCGTAGTCGACCACGTCGAGTCCCACGTGATCGAGTCTCGCGCTCATCGCCACCGTCATATCACGCTCCCGCCTCCGGGGGCCCTCGAATCCGGCCGCCGTGTGGTAACCGGGGCTCGTCACGGGTATTCGAACGCTGTGAAGCGACTACGCTTCCTCAACCCGATCCGGATCCGCGACGCGGTTCGCCGGATCCGCGAGACCTCGGGCGGCGGTGGCCCCAAGGCGATCCGTCTCGCCGGGATCTCGCACCCCGAGGGCTGGATCGTGCCGACCGCGCGGGTGAGCCTGGAAATCATCGCCCGCGACGGCAGCGTCACCCGGTTCGCCCCCGGCGTGCCGGTCCCGTTTCCGTACGCCTGGACGTACCGAGTAGCGCGCAAGCTGCGGGTGCCGTTCGTCTCGAGCTTCGACCCTGAGCGCATCCAGGCCAGATTCCCGATCCCTGGCCGCTAGGGCGCGGACTCGGCCTCCTCGGCCGCGCTCCTCAGCCGTGCCGCGGTCCGCTTGCGGCCCGGCAGGGCGATCGGGGCGCGTTCGCGGATCTCGGCCATCAAGCGCACCGAGAGGTCCTTCGCATCCTCCCCGTCGGCGGGCGGCCCACCGGCAGGGGGGAAGAACTCGACCCGGATCCGGGGGCGCTTCGGGAACCGGACGATGTCGACGGTTCCGGTGACGGTGACCGAGACGAGCCGCGCTTCCGGCACTTCCAACGCCAGCCGGCCGGCGCCGCTTCGGGCACGCAGCATCTTGCCGCGCGAGATCGTCCCCTCGGGGAAGACCCCGATGCAGCCGCCGCCGCGCAGCGTGTCGATGGCGGCCTGGAGGGCCTTCGCGTCGCCCATGCCGCGCTCGATCGGCACCTGGCCCATTGCGTTCAGGATCGGGCCCAGGCCGGGGAACTTCCAGAGCGTGGACTTGGCGAGCGCGCGGATCTGCCGACGCTCGCGCCCGGCCACGCCGATCGCGACCGGGTCCCAATAGGAGTCGTGGTTGGCGATGACCAGCGTCGAGCCCGACGCCGGCAGGTGCTCGGCGCCGACGACCTCCAGCCGACCCCACCAGCGGACGACCGGCGCGAGGACGGCCAGCACGGCGCGGTAGGTGCGCGAGATCGGCTCGGGCACCGCCGGGCCCGGCTCAGTTATGGGAGAGCCAGCCGTGCTTCTCGAGGTAGTCGATGATCTGCTGCGCCGACTCCTCGGGGGTCTGGGCCTCGGTCTCGACCGTGATCTCCGGATCGACCGGCTCCTCGTACGGGTCGGAGACGCCTGTGAACTCCTTGATCTCGCCCGAGCGGGCCTTCGCGTAGAGGCCCTTGACGTCGCGCTCCTCGCAGGCTTCGACCGACGCCTTGACGTAGATCTCGATGAACCGACCGTCCATCATCTGCCGCGCCTCGTCGCGGATCTCGCGGTACGGGGAGATCGCCGCGGTGATCACCGGCACACCGTTGCGCGAGAGCAGGTTGGCGACGAACGCGATCCGGCGGATGTTCGTGTCGCGGTCCTCCTTCGAGAAGCCGAGCCCCTTCGAGAGGTTCTCGCGCACGACGTCGCCGTCGAGCACCTCGAGCCGCGAGCCGCGCTTCAGCAGCTCCTTCACCAGCAGGTTCGTGATCGTGGTCTTGCCGGAGCCCGAGAGGCCCGTGAACCACAGCGTGTAGCCATCAGCCATCAGGAAACCTTCCTTACCAGGAGGGCAAACACGCTTTCGCGCCTTGCGTCGCTCATCTATTCACCCTCCTCCTTCTTGTAGGCCTCGATGAGGATCTCCGCAACCTCGTCCCTCGAAAACTCGTGCGGAGGCTTCTCGCCGGCCTCGAGCATCCCGCGCACCTTGGTCCCGGACAGGAACAGATGCGACTCGGCAGGGTGCGGGCAGGTCTTCGCCGAGCCCATCCCCTCGCAGTCGTTGCACCAGAAGGTGTGCTCGAAGAACAGCGGCGTGATCCCGAGCTCGTTCAGGTCGAGGTCATCGAAGATCCGCTGCGCGTCGTAGGTGCCGTAGTAGTCGCCGACGCCGGCGTGGTCGCGGCCCACGATGAAGTGGGTGCAGCCGTAGTTGCGGCGGATGATCGCGTGCAGCACCGCTTCGCGCGGCCCCGCGTAGTGCATCTTGCCGGGGTTGACGCCCAGCATCACGTGCTCCGGGTGGTAGTAGTTGTCCATCAGGACCTCGTAGCAGCGCATCCGCACGTCGGCCGGGATGTCGCCCTTCTTGGTCTCCCCGATCAGCGGGTGGATGAACAGCCCGTCGCAGATCTCCAGGGCCGCCTTCGTCAGGTACTCGTGGGCGCGGTGGATCGGGTTCCGCGTCTGGAACGCGACAATCCGCTTCCAGCCACGCTCCGCGAACGCCGCCCGGGTCTCCTCGGGCGTCGTGTAGCGGCGCATGAACGCCTCCTCGTGGTCCGGCAGCGCGTCCGCCTCGATCGGGCCGGCCAG
>Ga0299914_10003443_pt1 | contig 11176 bp, 11 predicted proteins | sample RVTome_10_FD_201361 | JGI IMG/M metagenome (GOLD analysis project Ga0299914, IMG submission 201361) | Soil microbial communities from uranium-contaminated site in the Upper Colorado River Basin, Wyoming, United States - RVT153D57 (version 2) ... | reverse complement strand
CTTCTCACCCAGTTCCTCGAGGACGTCGACGGCAACCTGCCCGGCCACTGGCGGGTCAAGGCGAAGACGGGAACGTTCCTGCGCGGCCAGGGCAAGGTCGGGTTCAGGGTCAAGCTGGTGCGCTAGGCGCGAGTCGTTCGCGACCAGCGGGCGTGTGAATCGACACGGATCCGCGACCGGTCGGTCACCAAGCACGTGCCACACGCGCGCCCGCGCGCGCGATCGTTACGCGCGATGCCCGGTCGGCGTGGATCTACCCACCTCCTGTGTGGGCAACTCCACGTTCGTCGGGCGGGGGGCGACGACGAGGCGATCGCTGAGCTGGCCCTGCTCCAGCATGGGATCGTCAGTCGCCGTCAGCTGCTCGAGGTCGGGATCGGCGAGCGTTCGATCGACCACCGTCTGGGCGTCGGGCGACTCCGCCGGCTTCACTCGGGCGTCTACGCGGTCGGACATGAGGCGAACGGCCGCTGCGGCGTGGCGCTCGCCGCGGTGCTGATCGCGGCCCCGAGCGCCGCCGTGAGCCACTCCACCGCGGTTGTGCTCCGGGACCTCGGCGAGGCGCCGGCGCTCCCGGTTCACGTCACCGCGACCGAGGCGCGTAGGCGGCGGCGCGGCATCGTCGTTCATCGGGCCGTGCTGCCCCCGGAAGACGTGGAGATCGTCGACGGAATCCCGGTGACGAGCGTCGCGAGGACTCTGCTCGACATGTCGGGCGTTGGCGACGGGGGCCGCCTTCGCCGGCTGGTGAAGCGAGCCGAGTTCGAGGGGCTCGTCGACGGCGACGCGCTCGCCGAGATCCTCGAGCGCTACCCGCGGCGGCGCGGTCGCCGAGCCCTTGCGCGGATCGTCGAGGGCCATGTCGTCGGCGCCGGCCGCACTCGCAGCGAGCTCGAAGACCGCTTCCTGGCGTTCTGCGCCGACCGCGGGCTGCCGATGCCGGAGACCAACGTCGTCGTCGAGCTGCCGGGAGGGACGATCGAGGTCGACTGCCTGTGGCGGAAAGCCGGTCTCGTCGTCGAGCTCGACGGCCGGCGGGCGCACGCGACCGAGATCGCTTTCGAGGCCGACCGGGCGCGCGATCGGTCGCTGATCGCGGCCGGCTTGGTGCCGATGCGGGTCACCTGGGCGCACCTGCATCGCGATCCCGACACGCTCGAGCGCGAGCTTCGTGACGCTCTCGACACACGCCCCCGCCACGGACGGCGATTCGCCCACACAGGAGGGGGGTGAATCGCCGTTCGTCGGGTCGAAGCGAGCTACTCGAGCGGGAGCGTCGCCTCGAGGCCGGGTGCGTTGAAGCTGCAGCGGTCGCGGTCGGGGCACAGGGTCGCGATCACCACCCGGGAGGCCTGCGCCTCGCCCGAGAACGGCTCGATCGAGATCAGGTCGACCGAGCGCAACCGCGGCGCCTCGGGGGCGAAGTGGAGCTCGGCGAAGCCGATCGCCAGCCGGCCGGCGTCGAAGATCCCGCCGGCGCCGACCGAGCCGGCGTCGACGACGACGATGCTGCCGTAGAGGTGGATCTCCTGGCGGTGGGTGTGACCGGTCGCGATCGTGAGGTCGCGGTCGTAGCCGCGCTCGAGCAGGTCCTCGGCGAGCCGGCGCGCGAGCGCGCTCTGGTGGACCATGACGACGTCGGGTGCGGGGTCGAGGCCGTCGAACCAGGCGACGAGGTCGGCGACGGCGCGCTCGAAGCCCGCCTCCGGGTGCGGTAGGTCGTCGAAGGTCACCGGACGGTCAGGCGGGTCGCCCTCGCCGCGCCACTCGAGCGGATCGGAGAACCCGGCGATTCGCAGGTCCTCGACCTCGACCTGCGGCGAGCCCGCCACCGCCCCGTCGGGATCGAGCCGTCCGGTCTCCTCGAGCACGGTCACGTCCTGGAGCGCGAGCCGCTCCATCAGCTCGCGCGAGTCGTGGTTGCCCGAGACGGCGACCACCCGCGTGCCGAAGGCGGCGACGCGCGGGGCCAGCGCCGCCGACTCGGCGGCGCCCCCGCGCTGGCCGAAGTCGCCGGCGAGCAGCAGCGGCGCGTCGCCGATCGCACGCGCCAGCGGCTCGACGACGAGGGCGTTGCCGTGGAGGTCAGACGCGAGGTAGAGCCGGCGTCCGGGGACCTCCTCGGTCGGGACCTCGGCGAGGACGGCGGTGATGCTGCGGAGGACGCTCGCGAACGTCGAGCCGTATTCGCTCCGTACCCGCTCGTCGCCGGCGACCTCGAGGATCCGGTCGAGCTCGGCGCCACGGGCGAAGTAGGTGGGGGTCTGGAAAGCGCGGGCGTCGAAGCTCGCCTGCGCCGACCACAGGCTGGCGCCCGCGCCGGCGAAGGCGATCGCCGCGCCGAGGGCGACCAGGGCCCAGCGCGGGCGGAGCCGCTGCCAGACGAGCGTCGCCAGCGCCAGCAGGACGATCGCCGCCCCGAGACCCCAGGCGAAGGCGCGCAGGACCGCCGCCCGGGCGCCGTCGCGAAGCTCACCCTCGGTCGCGCTGAGCACGGACCGATCGCCCTCCGCGGCCTGCAGCAGCGCCGGGCGCTCGAGCGAGCGGAGCTCGGCGCGGATCGTGAACGGGGCGTCGTAGGCGTCGGCGCGGAGGCCCCAGTCGGCCACCGGAACGATCGCCTCGGCGTTGCCGCCGAGCGACGGCAGGACCTCGACCGCGACGCGGCCGATCGACGTCTCGGTGGTGCTCGGCCCGGCGAGCCGCCAGCCGAGAACGGTGCCGGCGACGACGAGCCCGGCGGCGAGGGCGGCGAGCGCCGCCCAGCGCAGGATCGGCGACCAGCGCGGAGGCTGCGGACGGGACATCGGCCACCAGGCTAAGGGTCGCCGGGTCGCCGGGCGCGGGAGCCGCGACGCGATCGGGGCGGGCGCCGATACGCTTGTACCAACCAGTCGGCGTTCGAGGAGGAGAGAAGGTTGGCCCCAGAACCGCGTTCACTGCAGGGCAAGGTCGTCGCGATCACGGGCGGTGCCCGGGGCATCGGCCGGGCGACGGCGGCGGCGCTGCGGCGCGAGGGCGCCAGGGTGGCGATCGGCGACCTCGACCGCGAGCTCGCCGAGCGCACCGCGTCCGAGCTCGGCGGCGACACGCTGGCGCTCGAGCTCGACGTCACCGATCGCGAGTCGTTCGCGGCCTTCGTCGACCAGGTCTCCGAGCGGCTCGGCTCGCTCGACGTGCTGGTCAACAACGCCGGGATCATGCCGCTCGGCCGGTTCGCCGACGAGGACGACGCGACCACCCGGCGGATCATCGACATCAACGTCTGGGGCGTGATCCACGGCGTCAAGCTGGCGCTGCCCGGAATGCAGCGGCGCGGCGCCGGCCACATCGTCAACATCGCCTCGACGGCGGGGAAGACGGGCGTCCCCGGCGGCGCCACCTACGCCGCCTCCAAGCACGCCGTCGTCGGCCTCTCGGAGGCGGTCCGCGCCGAGGTCGTCGACTCCGGCGTCGACGTCTCATGGGTGATGCCGAACTTCGTCAACACCGAGCTGATGCGGGGGACGACGCAGGTGCGCGGGGTCAAGCTGGTCGAGCCGGAGGACGTCGCAGCGGCGATCGTCGCCGAGCTGCGCCGGCCGCGGCACGAGGTCTTCGTCCCGCGTTCGGTCGGCGTTCTGACGAGGCTCGCGGCGCCGCTGCCGCGGCGCTGGCGCGACGCGCTCGGGCGCGCGCTCGGCGTCGACAAGGCCCTCGCCGAGCCCGACGCCGCCGCCCGGGCCGCCTACGAGGAGCGGGCCGCGCGCTCGAAGCCGGGCCTGGAGCCCGAGGCGATCGAGTCCGGCGCCGAGGCCGAGAAGGCGACCAGCCGCTAGTCGTGGATCACGCCGGGGCGGCAGCCGCGCCGCGCTCGCGGATCGCCATCCGCAGACCGTCCTCGGGGCTCAGCGTCGGCATCTGGCGGATCGTCATCGTCCGCCCGGGCAGGAGCTCGAGCCGGTGGCGCTGGAGGATCATGCTCGCCACGAGCTTGACCTCGGTCTGGCCGAAGCGCTTGCCGATGCAGATCCGCGAGCCGCCGCCGAAGGGCACGTAGGCGCCGCGCGGAAGCGCCGCCTTCGCCTCGCGCTCGAAGCGCTCGGGGATGAACGCCTCGGGGTCGGGGAAGACCTCCGGGATGCGATGGCTGGCCCACGAGGAGTAGTTGACGTAGGCGCCGGCCGGAACGCGGTGGCCGGCGAACTCGAACTCGCGCACGGCCCGCCGCGGGCCGACCCAAGCGGGCGGGTAGAGCCGCAGCGTCTCGTCGAGGACCATGTCGAGGTACGGCAGCGAGCCGCCGACGGCGGCCGACGAGGGGGGCCGACCGCCGAGCTCGGCGTCGAGCTCGGTCCCCAGGCGGACGCGGACCCGCGGGTTGCGGGCGAGCTCGTAGAGCATGAACGAGAGGGTCGAGGTCGACGTGTCGTGGCCGGCGAACATCAGCGTCATCAGCTGGTCGCGAACCTCCTCGTCGGCGAGCGCCGACCCGTCCTCGTCGCGGGCGGTCAGCAGCAGGCTGAGGATGTCGCGACGACCGGGATCGGGAGCGGCGCGCCGCTCGGCGATCTCGGCGTAGACGATCCGGTCGAGGATCGCGCGCGACTGGGTCAGGCGCCGCCACGGCGAGCGCGGCCCGCGCAGCAGCCGGCGGTGGAAGTCGATGCCGTAGAAGCCGAGCGCGCGCTCGAAGTGCTCCGCCGCGACCTTCCCCTTGCCGCCGTCGTCGGGGTCGAGGCCGAGCAGCGCCCGCATCGCGATTCGCATCGCCAGGTCGCGGGTCCAGTGGTAGACGTCGATCGTCTCGCCCGGGCTCCAGCTCGCGAGGGCGGCGTCGGCCTCGCTCGCCATCGTCGCGGTCGCGGCCTCGATCTGCTCGCGGTGGAAGGCGGGCATCATGATCCGGCGGGCGCGGTCGTGGTAGGCGCCGTCGATCGTCAGCAGGCCGTCGCCGAGCAGCGGGATCAGGTCGCCGAAGCTGCCGTCCCGCCAGTGGAAGTTCTCGGGGTGTGAGACGGTGATGTAGTGGTTGGCCTCGGGGCCGAGCATCCAGACGACGCGGCTGTGGAGGATGCGGACGCTGAAGATCGGCCCGTAGCGCTCGTATAGCGAGAGCAGGATCGGCAGCGGGTCGCGGGCCATCTGACGGGTCCGCGCGAGGTCGAAGTTGGACGGGCCCGGCGGGAAGCCGGTGCGGGCCCGGCGCTCGCTGACGACATCGTCGAGCAGGCGCAGCAGGGGATTGGAGGACCGGCGCGCGGGTCGAGACGCGCCGCCGCCGTACGCCTGCCCCTCCGGGGCGGTGCGCTCGGCCGTTGTCACACTGCCGGATGCTAGACGGGCGAGGGGCTGCGCCCTCGCCGCTCGCGCTGGCATACAGTTCGCGGCCGAGGAAGGAGGACGATGTGCACGCAAGGGTGACGACGATGACGCTCGACCCCGAGCGCCTCGACGAGGCGGTCGCCCGCCTCGAGGAGGAGGACCTGCCCCGATTCAGCGCGCTCGACGGCTTTCGCGGATTCACGCTGCTGATCGAGCGGGCGAGCGGGAAGGTGACCGGGACGAGCTACTGGAGCACCAGGGAGCAGATGGACGCCGCGGAAGCCGAGGTCAGCGGGTTGCGCCGGCGAACCGCGGAGATCGGCAAGGCCGACTCCCCGCCGGAGGTCGAGCGCTTCGAGGTCGCGATCGACACGTTCGTCCGCTGACGGCGATCGGACCTGTGGGCAGCGTCACCGTGCAGCGCCTCGCCCGGGGCTATCGTCGGGGTCGAGGTCAGCGAGTGAAGGGACAGCGATGTCGCGGATGACGGTCTCCGATCGCAACCAGCTCGAGCGCGCGAGCTACGTCGAGTCGAGCCAACCACCGCGGACGCCGGCCGGCCGCAGGGCGGCGATCGCCTACACCGTGATCGGTGTCCTGCTGCTGGCGGTCATGACCTACGCCGCCTTCCGCGTGTTCGACGGCGGCCACCACCTGATCATCATCGCCGACATCGTCATCGTCTTCCTCGGCATCGCCGCCTGGGTGAACCCGAACCGTCGCAACGTCTCGGGCGTCTAGCGGTCGATCCTCGCCTCGGCGCTCGGACCGCGGTACGGCGATCCGGCGGCTCGCTTCTGTAGGGTGCCGCGCGCAAAGTCAACGTGCAGCGCAGTTCGGTGGTGCTCATTCCGGGCCCTTCGTACCGCAAGCACCTGGGAGTCCCGGAGGGCATCTCCATATGCAGACAGGAACCGTGAAGTGGTTCAACGACGAGAAGGGCTTCGGCTTCATCACCCCCGATGAGCCGGGGCGAGACCTGTTCGTCCACCAAAGCCAGATCGAGGGCGGCACGGTCTCCGACGGCACGAAGGTCTCGTTCGAGTCGGAGGAGTCGGACAAGGGCCCGCGGGCGATCAACGTCCGCGCCGTCTGACCCGCGCCCGCCGAGACAGCGCTCGGCGAGGGGCCGCGCGAAGGCGCGGCCCCTCCGCGTGGGCGCCGCCCGCCCCGCGGTCAGCGGTGTGACGCCCGAGAGCTAGCTCCACCGCCGCCAGCGGCGAAGCTGCTTGCGGGCCGCCTTTATCGCCCGGCCGCCGTCGAACCAGGGGCCCTTCCAGAGCTCGAAGTGCAGGTGGCAGCCGCTGGCGTTGCCGGTCTTGCCCATGAAGCCGATCCGCTGGCCGGTCTTCACGTGCTCGCCGACCTTCACCGGTCGACGCTTGCGGAGGTGCATGTAGACGTAGTCGCGGTTGTTGCGCCGGCCTCGGATCACTACGTAGTAGCCCGCGGCGCTCGGCTGGCTCCGCTTCCAGACCACCTTTCCCGCCCGCGCGGCGCGGATCGGCCGGCCGCAGGAGGCGAACAGGTCCTGGCCCTTGTGGCCGCGCCCGGCGCCCCACCCGTCGCCCCAGCTGACCGCGCCCTTGACCGGGAACTGGTGGTAGCGGAGGTCGAAGAACCGCTTCCCCGACGACTTGTCGCGGTTGGCCGACTGGCCGTTGGCGACGTCGACGACGCGAAAGAAGTAGCGACCCCCGGGGGCCAGCTTGCCGCCGTTGACGCCCTTCCAGGTGACCGCCTGGCGCTCTCCCGGCTTGACGTTCTCGAGCCGCCAGCGCTTGACCGCCGTCCCGGTCGCCTTGCGGATCGCCGCGACCCGCACGGTCCGCCGCTTCTGCCCGCCGATCTCGAATCGGTAGCGAAGCGCCTTCCCGCGTGCCCAGATCAGCGCTCGGGGGTGTTGCTTGTATTGCGAGTAGGCGTTGTCGAACGCCAGCCGCAGGTTCGCCCCGGCCGCCGGCGGCATCGCGCTCGCCGCGGCCAGGGCGACCGCCACCGCGCTCGCCGCGAACGTCAACCGGCGCGCGTGCGCGCGTCCTCGGCCCCCCCGAGCATGCCCTGCCTGCATCGATGCCTCCCGGTCCGGTGTGTGAGGATTTCCTCAGGTCACCGTTAGCAAACACTAAGCATCGGATGAAGTTGCGGGCGGATCGCGGCGCCCGCTCGCGACCGCAGGCGGGCTACTCGAGGTCGTAGATCTCGCCGAACTTCGCCCGCAGCTGGGCCAGCAGGGGCTCGGTGTCGAGCCGGCCGCCGCAGGCGCGCTCGACGAGCTCGGCGGGCATCAGCTTGCCGCCGTGGCGGTAGACGCGGTCGCGCAGCCAGTCGCGGATCGCGGCCAGCTCGCCGGCGGCGATCAGCTCGTCGGGATCTCCGAGCTCGGCGGCGATCGCCGCCCAGAGCTGCCCGGCGATCACGTTGCCGAGCGAGTAGGTCGGGAAGTACCCGAACGCGCCGCCGGCCCAGTGGACGTCCTGGAGGACGCCGCGGCGGTCGTCGGGAACGTCGATTCCGAGGTCGGACCGGGTGAGGGCGTTCCAGGCCTCGGGCAGATCGCGGAGCTCGAGCCGGTCCTCGAATATGCGCAGCTCGAGCTCGAACCGGAGCGCGATGTGGAGGTTGTAGGTGACCTCGTCGGCCTCCATCCGGATCAGCGACGGCTGCGCCCGGTTCGCCGCGCGGTAGAGGCCCTCGTCGTCGACGCCGCCGAAGCGCTCGGGGAAGTGCTCGGCGAGGAGCGGCCGGATTCGCGCCAGGTAGGGCCGGCCGCGACCGATCCAGTTCTCCCACATCCGGCTCTGCGACTCGTCGAACCCGAGCGACGCCGAGCGGCAGAGCGGCGTCCGCTCGAGCCGCGGGTCGATCCCGTTCTGGTACATCGCGTGGCCGGCCTCGTGGATCACCGCCCACAGCGCCGCGCCGACGTAGCCGGGGTCGAAGCGGGTGGTGATCCGCAGGTCCTCGATCGCGATCCCGGTCGCAAACGGATGGACGGTCTCGTCGAGCCGCCACGAGTTCTCCGACAGCGGCAGGCCGGCGACGATCCGGCCGGCGAGCCGGCGCTGGGCGGCGGGCGGGAAGTCGCCGTGGAGGCAGGAGTCGTCGACGGCGTCCTCGCGCTCGCCGATCGCCGCGACCAGCGGCCGCAGGCCGTCGCGCAGGCGCTCGAGCACCGGGCGCAGCTCAGCCGTCGTCATTCCCGGCTCGTAGTCGTCGAGCAGCGGGTCGTACGGGTGGTCGAACTCGAAGCACTCCAGGTACCTGCGCTCGAGCTCGACGATTCGCTCGAGGTGGGGGAGGAAGGCGGCGAAGTCGGATGCCTCCTTGGCGTCCTGCCAGGCGTGCTCGGCGACCGAGGTCGTGCGCGCGATCTCGGCCCGCAGCTCGGCCGGCACCCGCCGCGCCTTTTCCCACTCGCGGGCGGTCACCCGGACGAGGCTCGCCTCGAACGAGTCCGGGTCGGCGCCGGCGGTCTCGGCGCGTGCGGCGTCGAGAAGTCGCCCGAGCTCGTCGGAGGCGAGGCGCCGGTGGCGGAGGCGGGTCAGAGTCGCGAGCTGCTCCGAGCGTGCCGCGGCGCCGGCGGCGGGCATCTGGGTGCGCTCGTCCCAGAACAGCAGCGCCCGGGAGCGGCCGAGGTCGGAGATCTCGCCGCAGAGCGCGAGCAGGTCGTCGATCGCGGTCACCCGGGCAAGCTAGCGTGGACGGTGACGGCGGCGCCCTCGTGCGATAGTGGCGCCGATGCGCCTGGGCACGTTTCGCAGCGCCGACGGCGAGCTCCTCGTCGGCGAGCTCGGCGGCGAGCGCGTCCACGTGCTCGATGCGCCGACGATGCTCGCCTGGCTCGCCGGCGAGGGCCGCGGCCGCAGTGGCATCGAGCTCGAGGCGGCCGGGCTCACCGGGCTCGCGCCGGTGCCGGAGCCGCCGAGCGTGCGCGACTTCTACGCCTTCGAGCGCCACGTCGCGGCCGGAGCGCGACGGCGAGGCGGCGAGATCCCGGAGCACTGGTATCAGGCGCCGGCGTTCTACTTCGCGAACCCCGCCTCGGTCGTCGGTCCCGGCGATCCCGTGGAGCGGCCCGCCGGCGTCGCCGAGCTCGACTTCGAGCTCGAGATCGCGGCCGTGATCGGCGTCCCGCCGGGCTCGACGGCGGCCGGCGGGCCGGAGGGGCTCGGGATCGCCGGCTTCACGTTGATGAACGATTGGAGCGCCCGCGACGTCCAGGCCCGGGAGATGACGGTCGGGCTCGGCCCCCACAAGGCGAAGGACTTCGCCACCAGCCTCGGTCCCTACCTGGTCACGCCCGACGAGCTCCCCTACGCGGGCGGGCGCCTCGACCTGCGGGCGACGGTCGAGGTGAACGGCGATCGGGTCGCCGCGGCCGACGCGGCCGAGCAGCACTTCGGCTGGCCCGAGCTCGTCGAGCAGGCCGGCCGCGGCACCCGCCTGCGGCCGGGAGACGTCCTCGGCTCGGGAACCCTCGCCGGTGGCTGCCTGCTCGAGCTCGGCCCGCTCGCGGCCGGCGACCGGCCCGGCGGCCGCTGGATCGAGCCCGGCGACGCCGTCGCGCTCGAGGCCGAGGGCCTCGGGCGGCTCGAGACGCCGATCGTCTAGTCGTTTGGCCCCCTCGCGGGCCGCCGCGGCGAGGAAAGGCGCCGCCGGCGCCGAATCAACCGCCGATGGAAGCGATGCGGAGCCTCGCGCCGGGCGACCCCCTCGGCAAGGCCGTCCTGCGCACGGTGCTGATCGTCGTCGCGGTGGTGGTGACGCTCTACGTCATCTACCTGCTGCGCACGCCGATCATCTGGCTGGTGATCGCGGCGTTCATCGCCGTCGCGATGTCCGGGCCCGTGAACCTGTTCTCGCGGGCGATGAAGCGCGGGCTCGCGATCGCGCTCTCCTACCTGATCCTGGTGCTGATCCCGGTCGGGCTCGGGGCGCTGCTGATCCCGACGATCGTCAACCAGGCCGAGACCCTCGCCAACGACGTCCCCCGGTACGCGCGCGACGTGACCGCGTTCGTGAACGACAACCAGACCCTCCGCGACCTCAACGACAAATACGACTTCACCACCGAGATCGAGTCGGTGGCGGGCGATCTGCCGACGCACCTCGGCGACGCGGCGGGGATCCTGAGCGACATCGGGGTAGGCGTCGTCAACTCGATCTTCGCCGTGGTCACGATCCTGATCCTGAGCGTCTTCATGGTTGGCGGCGGGCCGCGGTGGGTGCGGGCCTTCGTCGCCGCCCAGCCGGCCTCCCACCGCGAGCGGGTGGAGCGCGCGCTGGAGCACATCGCCCGGGCGATCGGCAACTACGTCGGCGGCGTCCTCGTCCAGGCGACGATCGCGGCTTCGTTCGCGTTCATCGTCCTGACGATCCTCGGGGTGCCGTTCGCGGGCCCGCTGGCGCTGCTGTACTTCTTCTTCGAGCTGATCCCGGTCGTCGGCGCGACGATCGCCGCGGTGCTGATCGCGATCGTCGTCCTGTTCGCGACCGACTTCCCGGTCGGCCTGATCATCTGGATCATCTTCGCGATCGTCTACCAGCAGGTCGAGAACTACGTCATCCAGCCGCAGATCCAGCGCCGGGCGGCGAAGCTCGAGCCGTTCGTGATCCTCGTCGCGGTGCTCTTCGGCGCGACCCTGTTCGGGATCGTCGGCGCGATCCTCGCGATCCCGATGGCGGCGTCGATTCAGATCGCGATCCGCGAGTACGTCCACTTCCGGCGCGAGACGGCGAGCGCGCGGGCGGAGCTGGCCGAGCCCGGGAGGGCGGGCCGGCCGGCGCGCGGCTAGCCGGCGTCGGCCGCGGCGAGCCGCGCCTTCATCGCCTCGGCGAGGGCGAGCGCCGCAGAGAGCGGGCGCACCAT
>Ga0299914_10003442_pt1 | contig 11177 bp, 7 predicted proteins | sample RVTome_10_FD_201361 | JGI IMG/M metagenome (GOLD analysis project Ga0299914, IMG submission 201361) | Soil microbial communities from uranium-contaminated site in the Upper Colorado River Basin, Wyoming, United States - RVT153D57 (version 2) ... | reverse complement strand
CCGAGATGCGCGCCGCCTCACCCCACGGCGCGTCGACCTGTCCCAATCCCAGGTTGGACATCGGCACCCCGCCGAAGGGGAACACGGCTCGTATCGACTCGGCCACCACCCACGCAGCCGGGAAGGCGGCCGGTCGCCAAGGACCGGAGGGCGGTACCAGTGACAGAGGTGCCGCCACCAGCGCGGCCAGGATGGGGACCGACATCAGGTAGCCGGGAACGGTGATGTCGGCCATCCAGAACAGGCCCAGCACGTAGCCGGAGGCCAGGAACAGCCACGCCCGACCGAAGCGGGCACGCCAGCGCCGGACGTCGCCGGTCAGCACGTACAGCGCGGCCAGTCCCAGGGGCGCCAGGAACCACCAACCCCACGGCGGTAGCGCCAGGGTGGTCACCACACCGGCGACGGCCAAGGTGGCCAGCACCCACCGCCCTGCCGCCGGTCCCCGGGCGACCGGCTCGGGGGAGGGCGCTTCGCCGCTCACGGGACGAGCCGATCGAGGATCCGCCCGGCGGCCTCGCGACCCTGGCGGATGCAGGCAGGGATGCCGATGCCCCGGTAGGAGGCGCCGGCCAGGGCCACGGTGGGAAGGCGTCGGTCCAGCTCGTCGGCGGCGGCGGCGACGCGGCGCAGGTGCCCCGGCGCGTACTGGGGGAACGAGCTCGGCCAGCGCGACACCCGCCACTCCAGCAGCGGCCCGGCCACCCCGAGCAGGTCGCCGAGCTCGCCCAACAGGACGTCGGTGAGGTCGTCGTCGTCGAGTCCCATGGCCCGCTCGTCGCGGTGGCGACCGGCGGAGACCCGCAGCACCACCCGGTCCGGGTCGAGGGTCCAGTGCGGCCACTTCGACGATCCGAACGAGCATGCGGTCATCAACCGCCCCTCGGGCACCGGCACCAGGACGCCGCTCGTGTCGAGGGGGTGGGCAACCTCGCTGCGGCGGAAGGCCATTGTCACCAGCACCACCGACGCCCGCTCCATGGGCGCCAGGTAGGGGCGGGCGGCAGGCGCAGCAGCGGCCAGCAGCTCGGCGGCCGCGTGGGCAGGAACTGCGAGGACCAGCCCGTCTGCGGTGAGGAGCCGCCCGTCGGACAGGCCCAGGCGCAGCCGGCACGACTCATCGCCGGGGCTCGCCTCCAGGCTCTGCAACGAGGTCGATTGGGCGATCTCCACGTGCTCGGCATGCCCGAGCTCGGCGGCCAGGGCTCCCACGAGCTGCTCCATGCCCCGTGGCAACGTCAGGAACACCGGGTCGGTGGGGTCGTCGCCGCGCTGGCGGCGCTGCTCGCGCAGCCCGGCGATGAGGCTGCGGTGCCGGCGGACCACCTCGGCCAGCTGCGGGGCCGATGCCTCCAGGGAGAGCCGGTCGGTGTCGCCGGCGTTGATGCTTCCCAGCAGCGGATCGACCAGGTACTCGTGGACCTCGTCGCCCAGGCGGCGGCGCACGACCGTCCCTATGGACTCGTCGATGCCGGCCCATTCCTCACCCCTGACCAGGTCCAAGGCGGCGCGGGCCAGCCCGGTGGGCGACACCACACCCGCCTCGGCCACAGCTCTCAGGTCGGTCGGGACGCCCAGCACGAGGCCCTCGGGCAGGCGCCTGACCCGGCCGCCCACGACCACCGAAGCCGACGATGTGGCCGGGGCGACCAGCGCGGCACCCAGACCGAGCTCCGCACACAGGTCCACGGCCTCGGGTGTCCGGGCCAGGAAGGCGTCGGCGCCCTCGTCGACGGGCACACCGCCGAAGGGCCCGGTGCGGATGTTGCCGCCGAGGCGGTCGGACGCCTCCACGATGGTCACGGTGGTCCCGTCGGCGGCCGCGGCCAGGTGATGGGCGGCGGCCAGGCCGGAGATGCCACCTCCGGCCACGACGACGTGGCGTCCGGGTGTGCCCGTCACGGCCCTGCCACGCGTCCGGTCACGGATCCCGACGCACGCGGCCCTCGCGATGGACGAGGTCGACCACCTGCTCGAGGATGGCGGGATCCGTGCCGGGCAGCACACCGTGTCCCAGGTTGAACACGTGGCCAGCGCGGCCGGCGTTGGCGGCGAGCACCGCGCGCACCTCGCTCTGAACCCGCGGCCAGGGGGCCAAGCAGGCGGCCGGGTCGAGGTTGCCCTGCACGGCCACCCGCGCCGGCAACCGTCTCCTGGCCCGGTCGAGGGGGACGCGCCAGTCCACACCCACCACCGTGGCCCCGGCCTCCGCGAACATGGGGAGCAGCTCCCCGCTGGCCAACCCGAAGTGGCCACGGGGCACGCCCAGGTCGGCCACCCCATCGAAGACGGCACGTGTATGGGGCATCACGTAGGTGCGGTAGTGGTCGGGGCTGAGCGTGCCCACCCAGCTGTCGAAGAGCTGGATGCTGCTCGCCCCGGACATGACCTGGCTGCGCAGGAACTCCGTCGCCCACTGCACCAGGGTCTGGCACAGCTCGTGCCACACGTCGGGCTCGGACAACATCAGCGACTTGGTCCGGGCCTGGGTGCGCGAGGGACGGCCCTCGACGAGGTAGCTGGCCAGGGTGAAGGGCGCACCGGCGAAGGCGATCAACGGCACCTCGAGCTCGGCGGCCAGTGCCTCGACCGTCTGGATGACGTGGGGGACGTCGTCGGCGGCCACGAGAGGGCGGAGCCGGCGCACGTCTGCCGACGAGCGCACGGGCTCGGCGGCCACGGGGCCCACCCCGGCCACGACGTCCATGCCGAAGCCGGTGGCCACGGCGGGGACGACGATGTCGGAGAAGAGGATGGCGGCGTCGACCCCGTACCGGCGGACGGGCTGCAACGTGATCTCGGTCGCCAGCTCGGGCCGGGCCACGGACTGCAGGATGCTGCCCTCGGCCCGCACGGCTCGGTACTCGGGCAGCGACCGGCCGGCTTGACGCTGGAACCAGACGGGCACCCGGTCGGCCTTGGCGCCGCGGCAGGCGCGCAGGTAGGGCGAATCGGCCAAGCGGTGGGCAGGATGGTCGTGGGGGAGCCCGGCCACGGACGGTGACCGTACAGTGGTCGACACCCTCGGGGCCGTCGTCGGTGCCCACCGAACCGACATGTCGATGGTGTGACCGCGCCGGTAGAGTGGGTACTTCCCGTGCTTGGCCATCCAACTGGCGACATGCAACTGGAAGGTGGACGCCCGGGCGTGACATCCAACGGCAGGCACCCTGAGCTGGACGCAGAGCAGGCGTACATCGACCATGCCTACGACTGCCTGGAGGCGCAGCGCGAGCGCGCCACTCGCTTGCGCTCGATGGTCGAGGTCGGCCGTGGTGGCACCAACCAGGCCCGCTGGGAGCGCGAGGTCTTCGAAGGCAACATCAACCACCGTCTCGGTCAGCTCCAGCTCGGTAGCGCCTCGTTGGTCTTCGGTCGCGTGGACGACGAGGAGGGCAGCGCCTATCACATCGGCCGGCTGGCGGTGGCCGCCGAGGATCAGGAGCCCGTGGTCGTCGACTGGCGGGCACCGATCGCCGAGCCGTTCTACCGGGCCACCGGTCGTGAGCCCATGGGCCTGCGTCGACGCCGCCACTTCGCCACCAGGGGCCGGGAGCTCCTCGACATCGAGGACGAGATCTTCGACCTCGACGCTCTGGCCTCCGGTGACATCCAGGGCCATGGTGCCTTGCTGTCCGCCCTCGACGAGCACCGCACCGGCCACCTCGCCGACATCGTCGCCACCATCCAGGGCGAGCAGGACGAGATCATCAGGGACAAGTTGAAGGGCACGGTGGTCGTGCAGGGCGGGCCCGGCACCGGCAAGACGGTGGTGGCCCTGCACCGTGCCGCCTACCTGCTCTACACGCATCGCTTCCCCCTGGAGGGCCAGGGAGTGCTGGTGGTCGCCCCCAACCGCCTGTTCCTCCGCTACGTCGAGCGGGTGCTGCCCTCCCTGGGTGAGGCGGGCGTCCACCTCATGGTGCTCGCCGATCTGGTCGAGGACCTGCTGGGCGAGATCCCCGTGCGGCTCGAGGAGAGCTCGGCGGCGGCAGCGATCAAGGGCGACGTCCGCATGGCCGAGGTCATACGCGACGCCGTCAGGGACCGCCAGCGTCCCCTCAGGGAGGATCTCGTCGTGCCCTACGGGCTGGCGACCCTGCGCCTCAGCGCCTCGGCGTCCAGCCGGATCATCAAACAAGCTCGCCGCCGGGCGCGGACGCACAACTCCGGCCGCCGCCACGTGGAGAACGAGATCTTCCGCCAGTTGGCGGCCAGCCACCGCAGTGAGCCCGATCCGGAGTCGGTCCGCTCGCGGCTCAGAGAGGACGAGGCGGTCCGGGCCGCTCTCGAGCGCATGTGGCCGCAGCTGACCCCCACCGAGCTACTGCGCGACCTCTTCGGGTCACAGGCCCTGCTGCGCAGCGCAGCGCGCGACCGGCTCTCCGAGGACGAGCTGGCGGTGCTCGGCCGCCAGCGCGGCCAGGCCCCGGGGACCTACGCCTGGAGCGACTCGGACGTCCCCCTGCTCGACGAGGCCTACGCCCGGCTCGGGCCGCGGCAGGGCCGCCGCTACGACGATCCCGAGGTGAGGACCTACGGCCACATCATCGTGGACGAGGCGCAGGACCAGAGTCCCATGGCCCTGCGGATGATCGCCCGCCGAACACTCAGCGGCTCCATGACCGTGGTCGGCGACATCGCCCAGGCCACATCGGCCGGAGGGGCCCACTCCTGGGACGACGTGCTGGCCTGGCTGCCCGAGACCTCCGAGCCGCCACGTCGCCGCGAGTTGACGATCGGCTACCGCATCCCCGCCCCCAATATGGGCCTCGCCGCGCGCGTCCTGGCCCAGGCCGAGCCGAGCCTCGATCCGCCGCGATCGGTACGGACCGGAGGGACCCCGCCCCGCATCGTCGGTTCGTCCCCCGACGAGTTGGCCGCCCGGGTGGTGGCCGTGAGCCTGGAGGAACGGGCCGCCACCGGTGGAGGGAGTGTGGCTGTCATCCTTCCCCGCTCGCTCATCGACGAGGTCGAGGCCGGCTTCGTGGCCGCCGGTGTCGAGCACGGCAGGGCCACCATCGCCAGCCGCAACGCCTCCGGAGGCCTGAGGGCCGACATCACGCTCATCCCCGTGGCCCTGGCCAAGGGTCTGGAGCTCGACGTCGGGGTGGTTGTCGAGCCCGGCCGCATCGTCTCCGAGGAGCCCAGGGGCCTGCGGGCCCTGTACGTGGCCCTGACCAGGGCCACCAAGCGCCTCGCCCTCGTGCACGCCCAGCCGTTGCCCGACGTCCTCGCCGAGTGACCGCTCTGGACGCGCCGGCTGGCGCGTCCGGCAACTGAACCGTCAGGTACCGGCCACCAGGTCGGCGGCCGTGGCTCGCAGCACGTCCTTGCGCACCTTGTTGGATGCGTTGAGGGGCAGTTCGGGCACCGTCCAGACGTGGCGGGGCACCTTGAAGTTGGCCATGCGGTCCCGGCACCAGGTGATCACGTCGTCGGCAAGTGGTGATGCCCCGGCTGCGGCGACGACGAAGGCGGCGCCAACCTCGCCCAGCCGCTCGTCGGGGATCCCGATTACGGCCACCTGGCCGATTTCGGGGTGCTCGATGAGCTTCCGTTCGATCTCGGCCGGGCTGGCGTTGAACCCGCCCACGATGAACATGTCCTTCAACCGGTCGGTGATGTCGATGTAGCCGTCCTCGCCCATCACGCCGATGTCGCCCGTGTGCAACCACCCGTCGGGGTCGATGGCCGCTGCTGTGGCCTCGGGGTCGTCCAGGTAGCCGGCCATGATCTGGAAGCCGCGCACCTGGATCTCGCCGGAGGTGCCACGCGGCACCTCGTGTCCGTCGGCGTCGGCGATCCGCACCTCGGCGTCGGGGATGGCCCGGCCCGAGGTCGTGGCCACCAGCTCGGGCGGGTCCCCGGCGCGGGTGTAGGTGGCGATCCCAGACGTCTCGGTCATGCCGTAGGCGGTGATGACCACCTCGAAGCCGAGCCGCTCACGCATCGCCACCACCATCTCCACGGGGATGGTGGCCGCTCCGGTCACGCAGGACCGCAGCGAGCTCAGGTCGTGATCGGGCAGGGCCGGGTGGTTGAGGAGCTGCTGGAACAGGGCGGGTGGACCGGTGAACACCGTTATCCGCTCGCGCTCGATGGTGGCCAGGACCTCGCCCGGGTCGAAAACCGCCACGGGCACGTCGGTGGCCCCACCCAGCAGGCAGACCACGATGCCGGCGTTGAGCCCGAAGGCGTGGAAGTACGGGTTGACGAGCAGGTAGCGGTCGCCCCTGGTGACGCCCAGCGCCTCACCCCAGCCCTGAAAGGCGCGGATCATGGCGCCGCCCCGGACCATCACCCCCTTGGGCAGGCCCGTGGTGCCCGAGGTGAACATGATCGCCCCGACGTCGTCGGCGCCGACGGCAGCCGAGCGCGCTCGATCTCGATGCCCTCGACCGCCGAGGCGCGCTCGTCGAAGGACGCCAAGCTCGTGACCCCTGGCGAACCTGGCATCGAGGCGGCCGAATCCGGCCAGGTGGATGCCGGGTTCGTAGGAGTGGGCGTGGGAGTGGGCGTGGGAGTGGGCGTGGGACTGGGTGTGGGGCCGAACAGGACCACGATCTCGGCGAGGTCCGGAAGGTCGTGATCGTCGAGCACGGCGACGTGATCGACACCCAGGAAGTCGGTCACCGCGAACAGGTAGCGCGCCCGGGAACGCCTCAGCACGTCGGCCGCTTCCTCACCCTTGAAGCGGCTGTTGACGGGCACCAGTACGGCGCCGGCGCGCATCACGGCCAGGGCGGCCACCACCCACTGCCAGCAGTTGGGGGCCCACACCGCCACCCGGTCACCGGGTCGGGCCCCCGAGGCGGCCAGGGCTCGAGCGGTGCGCTCCACCCCCTCGCCCAGGTCGGAGTAGCTCATGCGCACCGGGCCGTCGACAACGGCCAGCCCGTCGCCCCAGATGTCGCATGCCCGGCCGACCAGCTCGGGCAGGGTTGTGTCGGCGGGGTCCACGAGGTCCACGGCCGACGAAGGTAGCTGTGCCGTAGGGTGGATCGACGTGGACCTGGTCATCCGTGGCGGCACGGTGGTGACCGCCGGCGGAGCTGTGGACACGGCCGTGGGGGTCGCCGACGGGCAGGTCGTCCAGCTGGGCGGCGCCATGGACGCCCCCAGGGTGCTCGACGCCAGCGGCATGTACGTGCTGCCCGGAGCCGTCGATGCCCATGTCCACCTCACCGCCCCCGGGAGCGGCGAGTGGGCGTGGCGATGGGCGGACGACTTCACCAGCGGCACCCGGGCCGCCCTGGCCGGCGGGGTGACGACGGTGGGGAACATGTCGTTCCCCCGTCCCGGCGAGCAGCTCGCCGACGGCCTGGACCGTGACCTGGCCGACGCCGCCGCCCACAGCCTCACCGACTACTTCCAGCATCCGGTGCTGCTGTCGCCCGACGCTGACAACCGCCGCCAGATCGCCGAGCTCGCCGCCGCCGGGCATCCCAGCCTGAAGATCTTCCTCTCCTTCCGACGCTTCGACCGCCACGTGGCCGAGTACCTGGAGGCCATGCGGGCGGCGGCCGCAGCCGGATCGGTGGTGCTGGTGCACTGCGAGGACGTGGCCGTCATGGACTGCTGCGGGGCCAGGCTGGCGGCCGAAGGCCACCTGGACGCACGCTGGTACCCCGACGCCCGCCCGGTGGAGGCGGAGCGCATCGCCACCGAACGGGCCGTCGGCTACTGCGCCACCACCGGTGCCGCCACCTACGTCGTGCACCTGTCGAGCGAGGCGGCCCTGTCCGCCTGCCGAGCGGCCAGGGCGCGCGGCCTGCCCGTCTACGTCGAGACCCGGCCGGTCTACCTCCACCTCACCCGCGAGCGGTTCGCTGATCCCGACGGCGCCAAGTACGCGGGCGCTCCACCCCTGCGTGACGACGCCGACCGCCAGGCGCTGTGGTCCGGGCTGGCCGACGGTGGCGTGAGCTGCGTGTGCACGGATCACGCGCCGTGGAAGCTGGCCCAGAAGCTCGACCCCGACCTGGACGTCCGCACCCTGCTGCAGGGCATGTCGGAGCTGGAGACGATGCTTCCGCTGCTGTGGAGCCAGGGTGTGGCCACCGGCCGCATCACACCCTCCCGCTTCGTGGAGCTGACCAGCACCAATCCTGCCCGCATCTTCGGCATGTCCGCGGCCAAGGGGACCATCGCACCGGGAGCCGACGCCGACCTGGTCGTGTGGGACCCCGACGAGGTGAGGGTGGTGGACGGGTCCAACATGCATTCGGCGGCTGGCTGGAGCCCCTACGACGGCTGGGAGGTGCGGGGGTGGCCTCGCTGGACGCTCAGTCGCGGTGAGGTCGTGGCCCAGGGGGCCGACGTGTCGGCCGCCCCGGGCCGGGGGCGCCTGGTGCCGCGACGGCCGTTCGTGCGTCCCTGACCGGGTGCTGGGTATGCCCCTGCGGCGGCCTGCGGTGGCCCTTGATCACGGCTCCCGGGACCGCCTCTAGGCTTGCCCGCCGTGTCGAGGGGGCGAGTCGTGCGGGTGCTGCTGGCGGTCGCCCTGGTGGCCGCCCTCACCTCGCCTGTGGACCCGGTTGCGGCCGAGGATCCCATCGCCGCCGAGCTTCCCCAGCTGCCGACGGAGGGGGCGACGCCGGACGCTGGCGGCGACGCCGGCGTCGGCGGTGCCGGCCGCCAACCTGTGCCCGACGATGGCCGCGGTGACGACCGCCAACCTGCCCCCGCCAGCGGTGGCGCGGCTGGCACCGTCGAGGCCGCCGCCACCCGCGAGGTACAGGCCGTGGGGGCCGCCCGCTTCCACGGCGATGCCAGGGGCCTCGACCTGTCGGGGCAGGTGGTGGCCATCGCCGCCACCCCGAGCGGGGCCGGGTACTGGCTGGCCGCCACCGGTGGGGCCGTCGCCAGCTTCGGAGATGCCCGCCAGCGCGGCTCGGCAGCCGGGCTGCGGCTGTGGGAACCGGTCGTGGGCATGGCGGCTACGCCCTCGGGGCGGGGGTACTGGCTGGCCGCCGCCGACGGCGGGGTGTTCAGCTACGGCGACGCCACCTTCCGCGGTTCGGCCGGTGGCATCGACCTGTGGTCCCCCGTGGTGGGAATGGCGGCGACGCCTTCGGGTCGGGGGTACTGGCTGGCGGCGGCAGACGGGGGTGTGTTCACCTACGGCGACGCCCGCTTCCGTGGATCCGCCGGGGACGTCGCCCTGGTGGCGCCCGTGGTGGGAATGGCGGCGACGCCTTCGGGGCGGGGGTACTGGTTGGTCGCCGCCGACGGGGGTGTGTTCAGCTACGGCGACGCCCGCTTCCTGGGCTCGGCGGTGGGGACCTACGGTGACCGCCGCGACGTGATCGGGGTGGCCCGCACCCCCGACGGCTATGTCGTCGTGGCCGGCGACGGATCCTCGGTGCAGTTCTCGTCGCGTGCCGCCCCCGTCGTCCGGCCGCCGGCCCAGGAAGGCTTCGTCGCCACGGCCACCACCGGTCACCCCGCCGCCGGTTGGTGGGTGGCGGGCCGGGCCGTCCCCGACACGGTGGTCGTCTGGCAACCGGGCGGGCTGCGGGGGGACACCGAGGCCGGGGCGAAGCGGGCAGCTGCCGCCACCGGCGCCCGGTCCTCGACCAGCCACGGTGGCGCCGTCGCAGTGCTGGGCGTCGAACGCCACGGCCGGCCGGTCGTGCCCCTCACCCCGGGCTGGCGCCTGAGCCTCAGCGCCCAGGGCGTGGACCCGGTGGCCATGGCCGACATGCTCGGACCGACCGTCACCTCCGTCCTGAGGGTCGGGGAGGTGGTCGTGGGGGCCAGGACCGCGGTCCGCCTCGGGGTGGCCGCCAACGACGTGGTCCGCTTCGTGGGCTGGGACGGCAGCGTGCAGACGCGGCGGGTCGGTGCCATCGGTGCCCCCGACGCCGTTGGGGACACCGAGCTGACGTTCTCGGTGAGCGACGCCGCTCGCTTCGGGTTCGTGCGGCCCTCGGCGGTGCTGATATGGGACTTCTCGTCGCGGGCCGCCATCGAGGCGGCCACCGCCCGCCACGTGCCCTCGGGCCAGATCGGAGTCGACGTCTCGTGGCGGGACTCCGGGCGCGACGAGGTGCTCTCCACGGCCCGCCTCAAGGAGGAGCTGGGCGAGTTCCAGTTCCGTCCCCGATCCGGCGGTTCCGATCCCGACGCCGTGGACCAGGATCCGGCCTGGGCGGCGGCCAACATCGTCATGGCCGACCTGCCCATCCTGGGCCGGTTGCGATGTCATCGCCGCATAGTGGCCGACCTGACCGGTGCGCTGGCCGAGGTGCGAGCGGCCGGCCTGGGCGGGTTGGTGGACGTCGCCGACACCAGGACCAACGGCGGCTGCTACTACCCCCGGCTCATCCGCAGCTTCCAGGGAGGCAACAGCGGCGGTGCCCTCTCCCGTCACTCCTGGGGCGGGGCTCTGGACCTCAACCCGTCCCACAGCCCCTTCGGTGGGAAACCCAACATGGATCCCCGCATGGTGGCCATCTTCCGGCGTTGGGGCTTCGCCTGGGGCGGCACGTGGGTGCGACCCGACGGCCACCACATGGAGTGGGTGGGCCGCTCGCCGTGACGGCAGGTCCCTCGGCGGTCGAACGACCCCAGCAGTGACCAGAGCCTGGCTCAGCGGGTCACGGTCTCGCAGTGGGCGGTGAACTTGTCGATGGAGCGGGCGTCGCCCACGGCCACGATCTTGGTCCGCTCCGAGAGCACGGTCTCGGGAGTGGCGTAGGTGAAACGCTCCCCCGGGTTCTTCACCGCCACGATCGTCACGCCGAAGCGGCGTCGCAGGTCGGTCTCGGTGAGCGACTTGCCGAACGAGTCGGCCGGGGCCAGGGTCTCGATGAATGTGAGGTCGTCGCCCTCGCCGTCCTCGTCGAGCTGGAAGTAGTCGAGCACCCCACCCGTGACCTGATGGGCCACCCGCTCGCCCATCTCCCGCTCGGGGTAGACCACGTGATGGGAGGGAGCACCCTCGAGGATGCGGTGGAGGATGTGGCCGTGCGCTTCGTTCAGGGCCTTCGCCCAGATGTTGGGCACACCCAGGTCCACAAGGGCGGCGGCGGTGAGGACGCTGGCCTCGACGTCGTCGCCGATGGCCACCACCGCGGTGTGGAAGTCGGGGACGCCCAACTGGCGCAGGGCCACCGGATCGGTGGAGTCGGCCTCGGCCACGTGGCGGAGCTCGTCTGCGAAGCGCTGCA
>Ga0299914_10003440_pt1 | contig 11178 bp, 7 predicted proteins | sample RVTome_10_FD_201361 | JGI IMG/M metagenome (GOLD analysis project Ga0299914, IMG submission 201361) | Soil microbial communities from uranium-contaminated site in the Upper Colorado River Basin, Wyoming, United States - RVT153D57 (version 2) ... | reverse complement strand
GCAATGGCCCGGGGCGAGGGCGAAGCGCTCGGCCGCGCTGCCGCCGTTCAGCGCGATCTCGGCGAGGCCGTTGGCGTTCTCGTACCACAAGGGCTGGCCTTCGGGCACATCCGAGAAGGTGCGGCCCCGCGCGATGCGCACGCCCGCGAGCTCCAGCTCGGTCCCCGGCGCAAGCATGGCGGCGCGAAGGCCGGTCATGGCGTTGCCGTAGCAGTCGACATAGACGATCGCCGGAAGATCGTCCGGCCAGTCCAAAAAGCGGAGCGGCTCGGCTGCCGGGCCGGCCGGCGCCTCGCCGCGGGCGAGGCGCGCCGCGATCGGCGCGAACAGATCGCGGCCATGGAAGGTGGCGGAGAGCCGCTCAGGCCGCCAGTCGATCCGCCAGGCGCGCGCCCTTGCGGCCCGGCGCAGGGTCAGCTCGAAAAGGCCGTTGTCTGGCCCGACATACCAGCGGCCGTCGGCCTCGACCATCAGCGCGCCGCGCTCGCTGCCAACGCCCGGATCGACCACCGCCAGGATCACGTCGCCCGGCTCGAACCAAGCCGCATAGGCGGCCACCAGATAGGCGGCAAGCTTGGGCTTGAACGGCGGCAGGTCGGCGAACAGGTCGATCGCCGGCACGCCCGGCGCCGCACGTGCGAGCACCGCCTTGACCTGCCCGGTATAGGGCCCGGCGAGGCCGAAATCGGTGCACAGCACGATCATCGCCGCTCGATGGTGCCCGAGGCGAGCCACCAGCCGGGATGATCGATGGCGATCGCCGCCTCGGCCATCGCCATGGCGCGGGCGTCCTCGAATAGGCCGAAGCATGCAGCGCCGCTGCCCGACATGCGCGCCAGCCTGCAGCCTTTCTGGCGCGAGATCGCGCCCAGGGTGTCGCGTATTCGCGGCACCAGGCGACAGGCCGGCGCCTCGAGGTGATTGGCGCGGGATTCGAGCCAGCCGAGCCAGTCGCTCGCCGGGTCCTCCGGCCAGGTACGGGGAGAAATCGCGCCGAGCTCGGCGAACACCCGGCCGGTCGGGCAGGGCACCGCCGGATGGACCAGCAGAAGGTGCCATTCGGGTAAGCCGTGCAGCGGCTCCAGCTGCTCGCCGACGCCGCGCATCCGGGCGGGCCGGCCGAGCAGGCAGACCGGCACGTCGGCGCCGAGGCTCTGCGCTACCGGCATCAGCTCGGCGACCGAAAGGCCGAGCCGCCAGAGGCGATCGAGGCCGCGCAGGGTCGCCGCGGCATCGGCCGAGCCGCCGCCCAGCCCGGCCGCGACGGGCAGGTCCTTCTCGAGCGTGATCGCCACGTCCGGCGCGATGCCTGCGAGCCCCGCCAGCCGCCGCGCAGCGCGCAGCACGAGGTTGTCGGCCTCGACGGCGAGCGCACCCGCAAACCGGCCGGTGATCTCCAGCCGCAGCGCCGGCGCCGGGCGGAAGATCAGCCGGTCCGCAACCGGGCCGAACACCACGACGCTGTCCAGCTCGTGGTAGCCGTCGGCGCGCCGGCCCGTGATGCAAAGATCCAGATTGACCTTGGCGCGCGCTGCCTCCTCGACCCCCATCATGGCCGGCCGAAGCCTGCGCCTCAGGTGCGGTCGGACGGCGCGCCGGCCGGCTGGGGCAGGCCGGACTTCAGCTTCTGCTCGATGTCGGCCACGGCGTCATCCTCGGGCTCGAGGCTCAGCGCCCGTTGCCACTGGAAGCGCGCCTCGCGGGTGCGCCCGACACGCCAGTATGCATCGCCCAGATGATCGTTGATCACCGGATCCCCAGGCTCGAGTTCGACCGCGCGCTCGAGGGCCTCCACTGCCTCGCGGAAATCGCCCAGCCGGTAATGCACCCAGCCTAGGGAATCGACGATGAAGCCGTCGTTCGGCCGCAGCTCGACGGCCCGATTCAGCATGCTCTTGGCCCGATCGAGGTGCATGCCCTTGTCGACCCAGCTGTAGCCGAGATAGTTGAGCACGAAGGGCTGCTCCGGCTCGAGCTCCAGGGCGTGCAGGAAATCCGCCTCGGCCTCCGGCCAGCGCTTGGTGCGCTCCAAGGTGATGCCGCGGGCGTAGAACAGCGTCCAGTGCTCGCGCTCCGGCTCGTCCAGCCGCTCGATGGCGCGCGCATAGGCGCGCTCGGCGCGCTCGTAGTGCTCCTCCCGGCGCAGGAGGTCGCCGAGCTGCACCAGGGCGTCGATCCGCTCGGCATCCGCCTCGGCCAGCTGCTCCAGCGTCGCGTAGGCTTCCTCCGGCTCCTCCTTGAGGTGCAGGATGCGCGCCATCCGGAGCCGTGCCACGTAGCCCATCGGCGAGCCGGGGTCGACCGACGCGTAGGCCTCGATCGCCGCGTCGTGATTGTCCTGCTCGGCGACGACGTCGCCGATCAGGAGCGCGGCCTCCGCCAGGTCCGGCCGCAGGAACGCGGCGAGCCGGGCATAGACGACCGAATGGGCGCTGCCGCCTTCCTGGCGCAGCGCCTCGGCGATGCCGAGCAAAGCATCGGCCATGCCGCCGGTCGCGCTGGTGAACGGCGACTCCGGCCTTTCGCCGCGCTCGAGCGTGCGCAGCAGCTCCTCGAACACGGGCAGGTCGCGGCGATCGGCCAGCTGCGCCTGCACGAGCTCGGTCGCGGCCGCCGTCTCGCCGCTGCGCGCCAGCATGCTGGCGTAAGCCTGGACCATGCGTAGCGGGGCAGGCCCGCTGTCGGGCATGGCCTCGCTCAAGGTCTGCTTCGCCTCGTCCAGGCGGTCCCCGAGGTCGAGCAGCATGGCCCGATGATAGCCGTTGAGCGCGCCCAGGGACTCACCCTGCTCGAGCCGGGCCAAGCCCCGGTCGAGAGCCCCATCGCCGCCCGCGCCGAACAGTGCCCAGGCGTCGATGAATGGCACCGTCAGATTGGCGATGCCTTCGTGATCGAGGTTCTGCAAGAGCTCGTGAGCGGCCGTGAAGTCGCCCTCGCGCGCCCCTTCGAGCGCCAGGAGCAACTGCGCCTCGTCGGAGCGCATGTCCCGCTCGATCAGGGTTTTGGCCTGCGCCCGCGCGGCATCGTACTGCCCGCTCGCCAGGCTCAGGAACTGCAGCTGGCGCAGCAGCTCCAGATTGTCCGGGTCCTCGGCCAGCGCGCGCTCGAAGAAGCTGGCCGCCTCCTCCAGCCGACCGGCGTCGAGGGCATAGGTGCCGGCGAGATAGTTGCCGAGCGCCGAATCGCTCTCCGGCTCGTCGACCGGCATCCCGGCCGCGCCGAACCCGGCCAGGCCCACGGTGGCAGGCCCGGCCTGGCCGGTGCAGGCCGCGGCCAAGCCGATCACCAGCACACCGCACAGCGACGACCAGCGCAGGCGGCGCAATGCGAAGACGAGGGCTTCGTTCATGAGCGCTTCTCGCGGCCGGCGGCGCGGCAGACCACCGCGGACCCAGCGACGGCCTTGACGATCGCGGCGTGCGCGGGCATGGAACGGCAAGCGCCGGAGTCCCACATCACGGGACGACCGACTGCACCAGGAGTCAAGCGATGCTGCGCACCAAGAGCAAGAACGACCCGAGCGCGCGTGGCCCGGAGAGCGAAGGCAAGACTTTCGAAGGCAAGAAAGTCAAGCCGGTTCTGTACGTGGGCACCGCCGTCGGGCATGGCCGTTACATAGCTGCGCAGGATGAGGGCGGCAAGCTGATCCTCGCCCGGGACGGCAGACCGCTCGCCTTCCGCGACATCTAGGCCGCTAGTGTTGCGCCCAGGTTAACACGGCTCCGCGCCGGTGGAACCGGGCCTCGCGCCGCGGGGCCGTCGGCTAGAGCAGTTCCCGATGAGACGGAACCGCTTCCGATCGCGGCATCTTCCGCTCATCGGGTGAAAATTGCTCTATCTCTGACGATTAGAGCAGCTTTATCCGGACGATGATCGCCGTGGGCGATCTCGTCTGTTCGGATGCTGCTCTAGTGGAAATCGCGCGATTTGAACCCTTTGGCTTTCGGGTCGAGCTCGCGCGTCGGGCGGCGGGCAGGCCCGCTCTCGTCGGGGCTGACGAACGCGCCTCGGTAGATGTGCGGATGCGAGCGGAAATGATCGAGGTCGCGCGGTCGCCAGAAGGGATCGCGCGGATCGGGCGGGCCGGAGCTCTTGGCGTGGTCGGCGCGGGCGAGCGGCGCCTGGAGGGGGATGTCGTCGGCGAGCGGGTCGCCGGCGCGCTTTCGGCGGGGCCCTGAGGCGCGCGAGCCGCGGCCGGGCTTGAGGCGGTCCGCCCGGGCGACCGGCGATTCGAACGGCTGGTCGATCTCGCCGAGCCGGCGCAGGAGGTCCGAGCGGTCCTCCATGCGCTCGGCGACGACGTGGATCACCAGGCCTTCTTTTTGGACTTTGCCGCGCACCGCCATGAGCTGGGCGCCAAGCACAACGCGCCGGAAGCGCTCGAACATGGCCGGCCACACCACGAGGTTGGCGACGCCGGTCTCATCCTCGAGGGTGACGAAGATCACGCCGCTCGCCGTGCCCGGCCGCTGGCGCACCAGCACGAGGCCCGCGACCTCGACCCGGCGGCCGTCGTCGATCCCGGCGAGCTGCTCCGCCTTGACGACGCGCGGCGGGAGAAAGCCGCGCAGGAGCGCGAGCGGGTGGGTGCGCAAGGTCAGGCGAAGGTTGGCGTAGTCCTCGAGCACCTCCTCGCCGAGCCGCATGGGCGGCAGATCGATCCTCGCCTCGGGGCGCGCCGTACGGCCCTCGGCCCAGGCGAAGAGCGGCGGCAGGTCCTGCTCATGGCCGGTGCGATCGAGGCCGATCGCGCTCCAGATCGCGCCGCGCCGCCCGAGCGTCAGGGATTGAAAGGCGTCGGCCCGGGCCAGGCGATCGAGGGCGGCGGCGCTGATTCCTGCGCGCCGGCGCAGATCGGCGAGATCGGCATAGCCGTCGCCGCGTCGTGCGACCAGCCGCTCCATCTCCGCCTGCTTCAGGCCCTTGATCTGTCGAAGGCCGAGGCGCAGGGCGAGGCGAGGCGTTGCCGCCTCGAGCGTGCAGTCCCAGGCGCTGGCGTTTGCGTCGACCGGCAGCACCTCGATGCCGTGGTCTCTGGCATCGCGCACGATCTGGGCGGGCGCATAGAAGCCCATGGGCTGGCTGTTGAGCAGCGCGCAGGCGAACACGTCCGGGTAGTGGCACTTGATCCAGGACGAGACGTAGACCAGGAGCGCGAAGCTCGCGGCATGGGATTCGGGAAAACCATAGGTCCCGAAACCCTCGATCTGCTTGAAGCAGCGCTCGGCGAAGTCACGCGGATAGCCGTTCGCGACCATGCCCTCGACGAAGCGCTCGCCGAACCGGTTGATCGTGCCGACCCGCTTGAAGGTCGCCATGGCGCGCCGCAGCTGGTCGGATTCGGCCGGCGTGAAGCCGGCGCCGACGATCGCGATCTGCATCGCCTGCTCCTGGAAGAGCGGCACGCCCAGCGTCTTCTCGAGCACGCCCCGCAAGGCGTCGGACGGGTAGCCCACGGGCTCGAGACCGTTACGACGGCGAAGATACGGGTGAACCATGTCGCCCTGGATCGGGCCGGGGCGCACGATCGCCACCTCGATGATCAGATCGTAGAAGCAGCGCGGCTTGAGCCGCGGCAGCATGGTCATCTGGGCCCGGCTCTCGACCTGGAACACACCTAAGGAATCGGCCCGGCCCAGCATCTCGTAGACCGCCGGGTCCTCGGCCGGCACCGACGCGAGATCGAGTTTTTTTCCGTACTGCTTGTCGAGCAGCTCGAAGGCTTTGCGGATGCAGGTCAGCATGCCGAGCGCGAGCACGTCGATCTTGAGGATGCGAAGCGCGTCGAGGTCGTCCTTGTCCCACTCGACCATGGTGCGGTTCTCCATGGCCGCGTTGACCACCGGCACCACCTGGTCGAGGCGCGAGCGGGTGAGCACGAAGCCGCCGACATGCTGCGAGAGGTGGCGCGGGAAGCCGACCAGCTCCTGGGCGAGCCGAAGCGCGAGGCGAAGGCGGGGTGCTTCCGGATCGAGGCCGCGCTCGCGGGCGAGGTGTTCATCGAGGCCGCCCTCGCTCCAGCCCCAGATCCCGCTGGCGAGCGCGCCGACCGCGTCCTCCGAGAGGCCGAGCGCCTTGCCGACCTCGCGGATCGCGCTGCGCGAGCGGTAGTGGATCACGGTCGCGGCGATGCCCGCGTGCTCGCGGCCGTATTTTCCGTACACGTACTGGATGACCTCCTCGCGCCGCTCGTGCTCGAAGTCGACGTCGATGTCGGGCGGCTCGTTGCGCTCGGCCGAGACGAAGCGCTCGAACAGGAGGTCGAAGCGGCCGGGGTCGACCGCGGTGATGCCGAGGCAATAGCAGACCGCCGAGTTGGCGGCCGAGCCGCGCCCCTGGCAGAGAATACCCTTGCTGTCCGCATAGCGCACGATGTCGAAGACGGTCAGAAAATAGGGCGCGTAGTCCAGCTCCGCGATCAGCGCGAACTCGTGCTCGAGCAACTTTTCGACCTTGTCGGGGATGCCCTCGGGATAGCGCCGGCGCGCCCCTTGCCAGGTCAGCTGCTCGAGGTGCTCCTGGACAGTGAGGCCGTCCGGTGCCGGGTCGATCGGATACTCGTAAGCCAGCTCGTCCAGGGAAAAGCGGCAGGCTTCCGCGATCTCGAGGGTGCGCTCGAGCGCCTCGGGCCAGCGGCGGAACAGGCGCGCCATCTCGGAGGGCGGTTTCAGGTGGCGCTCGGCATTGGCCTCGAGCCGGAAGCCCGCCTGGTCGATCGTGCAATGCTCGCGGATGCAGCTCAGCACGTCCTGGAGCGGGCGGCGCTCGGGGGTGTGATAGAGGACGTCGCCGGTCGCCACGAGCGGCGTGCCGCAGGCCTCGGCGAGCCCGGCCAGCGCCTCGATGCGGGCGGCATCGTCGCCGCGATGGAGATGCTGCGCGGCGAGATAGACCGGACCCGAGAGCCCCTGGCGCAACCGTCCGAGAAAGTCCGGAAAGGAAACGTCGGGATGGTCCGGCGGCAGGGCGACCACGATCTGGCCCTCGCCGTGGGCCAGCACGTCCTCGAGCCAGAGCCGGCAGCGGCCCTTCTCGGCCCGGCGCTGGCCGAGCGAGATCAGCTGCGAGAGCCGCCCATAGGCCGCGCGGTCGGTCGGGAAGACGAGCAGGGAGCGGGGATGCGCCTCTCCATCCTTGCCACCTGGTTTTTCTATCTTTCCTCGATCATCCCGGGGTTTCCCCTCTCCGTGACCTCCGGGTTTCCTTTTCTCGTCACCTCCGGGCTGGCGCGGTTTGCCGTTGTCGTTGCCGGGTTTGATCCAGGTATCATTGCCGGGCCCGATCCGGGTGTCGTCGCCGGGACCGACCCGGGTGTCATTGCCGGGCCCGCCCCGGGGTTGCCCCGCGGTGTACGATACCTGGAACGGCTCGTAGCCCATGCAGACGTGATTGGTCGGCTGTCCGGTTAACCTCTCCGCAACCACCGGCCCGTAGGCTGATCCGATCGGCTGGTCCATGCGACCGTGGGAGTCCGCCTCGCCGCCCCCGCCAGTCGCGGGCACGGATTCCCACGGTCGCATGGACCAGCCGAAAACATCGTTACCGCAAGAGATTAACGCTCGGTTAACGTCTCGAGACCGAACCGGGCTGTCGATCCCTGCACGTTCCGAGATCGAAGGCATGCCGGCCGCTGCACGTCCCGAAGAATTGCGGCCCCCTCTACGTCCCCGGACCGATGGGCTGCCGAGCTCCGCCATTGAGCTGGAGCTGCCGGTCATGCCGGGCCGGAACCGGACAACCCCATTCCCGATCCCGCCATCCCCGACCTCGCCATTCCCGACCTCTCCATTCAGGTTGCGGGCGGTGCGCTCGACACCAGACATGGACCCTCGGGTCGAGCCCGAGGGTGACAGAAGAAGACTCGAGGGCGACGGAAAAGAGCCTGGGGGCGGAAGAAAAGACCCCGGGGGCGACGGAAAAGAGCCTGAGGATGACCGAAAGGCGCCTGGGGACACCAGAGGAATGACGGTGCTCCTGGAGGCGGCCGGTTCGCTCCGGAGAGCGATGTGCTCCGGCATGAGATCCAGCCGTGCGCCGACCACGAAGCGGATGCCGACCTCCTTGGCGGCGATGTGCGCGCGCACCACGCCGGCGAGCGTGTTGCGGTCGGTGAGGGCGATCGCGGACAGGCCGAGCTCGGCCGCGCGCAGCACCAGCTCCTCCGGGTGCGAGCCGCCGCGCAGAAACGAGAAGTTGCTGGTGATCTGCAGCTCGGCGCCGGCGTCGGTCATTGGACGACAGTGCACCAGCGCCCGGACGATCTGTGCCTGTCCGCACGAGCGACGCGACGACCGGTCAGGACGGTCCGGGCAGGAGCTTGATCAGCGCGACGATCGCCGCGGCCTGGGCGATTATGATGCCGGTGAACCACTCGATCAGGCCGATCTGGACATCGCCGATCTTCTGCTCGAGCTTTTGCTCCAGCTGCGCGAGCGGGCCTCCAGGCGCAGCTCGAGCTCGCGCAGATCGGCCTTCGATGCCAGCGTCTCGTAGCTGTGGTCGCGATGGCGCGCGCCATGCCGAGCGCCTAGCTGCGCAAGAAGCCGGCCTTCTCGAGGTCCTCCACCAGACCCAGTGCATCGATCGTCGTCGCCATCACATCCACCTTCCGAACCCAGTCTAGCATATCGGCGCGACCTCATGCGAACAGGCCATGAAGGTACCAGCGGGGTAGGCGCGGGGCGCAGGCGAGATAGAGGCCTTCGCGGAACAGCCAGAAACGGCCGCCGTCCATGTCCTCGACCGCGAAATAGTCGCGCGTCGCCATGCCCGGATCGACGTCCGGTGCGCGCCACCATTCGGGCGAGAGCCGCTCGGGCCCGGCGACGCGGGCGACCTTGTGCAGCGCGCTGCGCCAGCGGAACAGGAGCGGCGGGGCGTCGGGAAGCGGCGCCATGGTCTCGATCAGCTCCGGCCGCGCCAGCAGACGGAGCGGTCGCGTGGGCGCGGACCCGTAGCCCGGCCGAGGCGAGAACGCGCCGGAAATGGCGCCGTTCAGCGCCGGCGCGTTTCCCGGGACGTGCCGGCTGAGCGCCGGCGAGCTCTCTGGGATGTGCCGGCTCAACGCCGGCACGGGACGCTGGGCGCGCTCGGGGATGTGGCTCTCCTGCGCCGCCAGCTGCACCACCGCCTCGCGTCCCAGCCGGTTGCTCAGACGATCGACCAGGGGTGCGAGATCGCGCGCCTGATCGAGGTCGCCGGCACCCATGGCGCGCCAGGCGATCGGCTCCGGCAGCAGCGGCTCGACCACGACGGCATCGAGAATCGCGCGCTCGATGCCGAAGCCCGGATCGATCTTCTCCAGTTTCTCGGCAATCAGACGGAACAGCCGCTTCGGCTCGCGGCAGGCGCGGCTCGTGCCGACCTCGATGCTCGCCGTGCTGTTGTCGACCCTGATGAAGGTGAGCACGAGGCGCCTTGCGCCGGCGCTCGCGATCTCGAGGCCGGCGCACAGATCCCGGACCAGGCGCCGGGTCAACGCGTCGATCCCCTCGAGGCGGCCGAGCGGCTCGGCGAGGCTCAGCGCGGCGCGGTGCGCGGCTCTGGGCTCGCGCGGCGAGATCGGCTCGTCGATCCGGCCCTGCGCCTGATCGAGCCGGGTCAGCAGGTGGTCACCGAAGCGGGCGGCGAGCGCCGGACGGGGCAGGGGATGGAGCTGCTCGATCCGGTAAAGGCCGAGGCGCTCCAGCATGCGCGCGTTCTCGGGGTCGAGGCGGAGCGCCGCCACCGGCAAGGGCGCGATCGCCGCCTCAGCGCCGCCCGGCGGCACGATCCGGCGCTCCGGCTCGCCATGGCGGGCGACCGCCCAGGCGGCGCCGGGATGATCGGCGATCGCGGCCTCGGCATGGAGCCCCTGGCGCCCGAGCCGCTCCAGCAGGTCGGCCAGGAGCGCCGCCTCGCCACCGAGCAGATGCGCGCATCCGGTAACGTCCAGCCAGAGCGCGCCGCCCGGCTTATGCTCGTGGCTGCGGTCGATCGCGACGTAGGGCGTGTAGCGCTCGCACCAGGCGGCGATCTCCCCGAGCAGGCGGCGATCGGCCTCGGGCTCGGCGGCCCGCACCTGGAGGGTCGGCAGCATCGCGCGCGCATCGGCCAGCATCATGCCCGGCGCGAGGCCGGCATCCCGGGCGTTCGGGCAGACCGCGGCGAGCCTGAGCGCGCTGTTTTGGCTCTCGAAGGTGACCAGCGGCCGGTGCGCGGTCAAAAGCGGCTGCGTGCCCTCATTCGCATCACGCCGGGCGCGCCCGAGCAGCCGGTCGGTCGACAGGCTCGGCAGCCAGAGCGACAGGATCCGCGACCTCATGCCAACCTCCCGCATGCCAGGCGACCCGCCAGCTGCCGGGCCGCCCGCCACGACAGCGGAACAGCTCGACCCGCCAGCAGGGCGGGCCAAGGTCCCGGCGCGCATGGCCTCCCTCGCCCGCGCCGGCGAGCGCCTCGATCCGCCAGCGGGTGAACGCCGCGCTCGGCACCTGCCCGGCGGCCGGCGGGCGGAGCAAAAAGCCGGTCACACCTTTGGTCTCGGCAGCGAGCTGCAGCCTGCGGCTCTGGGTCAGGGTGAGCCGGTCGACCTCGGCCAGCGCCGCGACCAGGCCGGGGCTGCGCAAAGCCTCCTCCAGCGCCCAGAGACGGGCGTCCCGGCCCCGCGCCCGGACCACGATCAGCCGCGCCGGATCCAGGCCGAGCTCCAGCAGCCCCGGCCCGTACAGCTCGTCCCGGGGGCCGATCCAGACCACGTGGCCATCTGCCGCCAGCCGGCCGAGCAGCACCGCTGCGAAGCCCGCGGCCGCGGCATGCTCCGGCGCGCCGCACAGCTCGTGCAGGGCGCCGCGGGCCAGCCCGCCGCCCGGCAGGATCCGCTCGATGCCGGCAAACGGCAAAGCTAAGATGGGGCCCGTGCCGGTCCGCTCCGAGCCGTCGAGCCGGGCCAGCCGGGCGCGTAGCCGCTCGAGCCGGCGCCGCTGGTCGGCGGGACCCTGTAAGTCGATGTGGCGGAGCATCGCTGGCACGGTCGGGCATCTGATGTTCGTTTTTCGATCTCTTAATGTTCTATAAATGTTCTATGGCTGGCCAGCTCCTCTGTCAACCGAGCGGATGGTCGTCTGCTCGTGGCGCATCGGCTCTGGCGCACGCGGCGGTGGCCTGGGGCTTGCAGGGGCCTCTACCCGGCTTTCGCTC
>Ga0299914_10003439_pt1 | contig 11179 bp, 11 predicted proteins | sample RVTome_10_FD_201361 | JGI IMG/M metagenome (GOLD analysis project Ga0299914, IMG submission 201361) | Soil microbial communities from uranium-contaminated site in the Upper Colorado River Basin, Wyoming, United States - RVT153D57 (version 2) ... | reverse complement strand
CACTTGCGGTGGCCGGCTGGGTGGTGGCCACGCGAGCGCGTGACCGGTTCGGGAGAATGGTGGCTGCCGGTATCACCGTGTGGCTCTCGTTCCAGGCGCTGGTCAACGTCGGCGGTGTCCTCGGCGTCGTCCCGATCACGGGGATCGCGCTGCCGTTCGTGTCCTACGGCTCGACGGCACTGGCGGTGTCCATGGGGGCCGTTGGCATTCTCGTCAACATCGCACAGAGTGGAGTCGACCGGAAGACATGACCTTCCTCATCGCTGCGGCAGGCACCGGAGGGCACGTATACCCGGGCTTGTCCGTTGGCGAGGCTCTGATCGACCTGGGAGTCCCGCACGAGAACATCGTCTACGTCGGGGGCGACCGACTCGAAGCCAGGGTCTACCCGTCCCAGGGCTATCGCTTCGTGCGGGTCGAGATCGCCGGGTTGAAACGATCCTTCACTCTCGAAAATGCCCGTCTTCCCCGGGTGGTCCTGCGGGCTCGTGGCCGGATCGCAAATGAGATCACTGCCGCCGGAGTCAGGGTCGTCTTGGGGATGGGAGGCTACGTCACCATTCCCGCTGCCCTCGCAGCCCGCAAGCAACGGGTGGCGTTCTTCAACGCCGAGCAAAACGCGGAGGCCGGTCTGGCCAACAAACTCACCGCCCGTTGGGCACGGGCCAGCTTCGTCTCATTTCCTCAAACCGGGGGTCTACCCCGGGGGACATGGGTGGGCAACCCGGTGCGTCGGGCGTTCCACTCTTTCGATCGGACGACGCTCCGTGCCCAAGCCCTGAAACGATATGAGTTGACGGACCAGATCCCGGTGGTCGGTGTCTTTGGAGGCTCTCTTGGCGCCGGTCCGATCAACGAGGCCGTGACCGCCATGGTGCAGGCTTGGTCCGGCCCCGAGATCCAGATAGTCCATCTCACCGGCTCGGAGCACCTCGCCGCTCTCGAGCACCGTCCGGCGGCTGACTCAGTCACATGGCGACGGCGGGGCTTCGAAGATCGCATGGATCTCTTCTTCGCCGCCGTCGATGTAGTCGTCTCCCGGGCGGGTGGGGCGGTGGCCGAGCTGACCGCGACCGGCACACCTGCGATCCTGGTTCCCGGGGAATTCGGGTCCGTAGGCCATCAGAGCAGCAATGCCAGATTTCTGGAGGAGGTGGGGACTGCGGTGGTCGTGGGCGAGGATGAGCTCGACGAGCTCTCCAAGGTCGTTGTCGACCTTGTGACAGATCCTGGGCAACTAGCTGCCATGACGGCAGCCACCAGAGAGATCGCCAAACCTGACGCCGCCCGTACCATCGCCCGAATCATGATCGAGGCCGCAGAGGACGGGCCAGCAGATGAGTCTCCCTGAGGGGCGTATCCATCTCGTCGGGGCCGGTGGTGCCGGCATGAGCGCACTCGCCAAGGTGTTGGTGTCGATGGGTCACACCGTATCGGGGTCCGACCTCCGCACCGGACCTGCTCTCGCCGGTCTCGCCGACCTCGATATCGAAGTATTCACCGGTCACAACCCCCGTGCCATCGAGGGGGCATCCCTCGTCGTCGCCTCGTCGGCGGTTCCCGAATACGACGAAGAGCTCGAGGCAGCGAGAAATCAGGGGATCACAGTCTGGCGTCGTCCCCAGCTTCTGGCGGCTCTCACCGCTGCCATCCCCACTATCGGTGCCACCGGCACTCACGGCAAGACGACCACCACAGCACTACTGGTCACCGCTCTCCGCGCCATGGGTGAGGATCCGTCTTTTGTCGTCGGTGGCGATCTCGTTGATCTGGGCACCAATGGCCACTACGGGGAAACACCACTGATGGTCCTGGAAGCCGATGAGGCCTTCCGCACGTTCGAGAGCCTCGAACTGCATGGTCTCGTCGTCACCAACGTCGAGCACGAGCACGTGGACCACTTCAAATCGGTCGCTGACATGGTTGAGAGCTTCATCTCGGTATCGGGGAAGGTGGACGGGCCGGTAGTGGCATGTCTCGACGATCCTGGTTCGGCTGAGGTGGCAAGAGCCGTGGGAGCCTTCACATATGGATTTGCGGAGGGCGCCGATTGGCGGATAGTCGATATCACCACGGGGAGACGAGGAACCTCATTTCGTCTCCTCGGAGCCAGGTCGACGGCAACGGTCGAACTGGCACAACCGGGCCGGCACGTGGCCCAGAACTCGGCGGGAGCGATCGCTTTGCTCGCAGAACTCGGGAGAGACCCGGAAACGTCTGCTGAGGCCATGGCGGGTTTTCGGGGCGTGGAGCGGCGTTGGGAGCACAAGGGAACGATTGGCGGGGTCGTGCTCTATGACGACTACGCCCACCATCCAACCGAGGTGGCAGCCATGATCGACGCCGCCGGTGTAATCGCCGAAGGTCGTATCTGGGCAGTGTTCCAGCCACACCTCTATACGCGGACCGAGCGTTTCAGCGAGGACTTCGGACAGGCCCTGGCACGAGCCGACGTTGCGGTTGTCACCGACGTGTTCGGAGCGCGTGAGGAGCCAGTCCCGGGTATTACCGGTGAGCTGGTGGCCGATTCGGCTCGCCGGGCAGGAGGAAATGTCCACTATGTCCCCCATCGGGTCGATCTGGCCGGGTTCATCGCACCACGGGTTGAACCAGGGGATCTCGTGTTGAGCATGGGCGCCGGTGACATCACACTCCTTCACAGCGAGTTGGCTCCGATTCTGGTGTCGAAGCCATGACCGATCTCGACCGGCTGGTCGACATCGGGCTGATTCGACTCGACATGCCATTGGGCCCGATGACCACGTACAAAGCCGGTGGCCCGGCGGCGCTGTTCGCCGAGGTGGCAACCGGCGACGAACTGTCCTCTCTCATCGATAGCGGTGTCACCCGCCTTCATCGAGTTCTCGTCCTCGGCAGAGGCTCCAACCTGGTGGTCGCGGATTCGGGATTCAAAGGGTTGGTGGTCAAACTGGCCGGTGAGTTCACCGAGGCCACCGTCACCGGGTCGACGCTCGTGGCCGGGGGAGCCATGCCCCTGCCCCGTCTCGCCCGGCAGGCGGTCGATGCAGGTGTCCTGGGACTCGAGTTCTTCGTTGGAGTCCCCGGTTCGGTCGGGGGAGCAGTCCGTCAGAATGCGGGATGTTTCGGCAGCGAGACCAAGGATCGACTCGTCTCCGCGGTCATGGTCGACCTGGCCACCGGGACGAGATCGGTGCGGGACCCCCGGGGACTCGATCTGAGCTACCGACACTCCAACGTCTCCACGACTGAACTGGTCATCTCCGCCACGTTCAACGGCCGCCGTGGCGATCCCGCAGAAGGCAAGGACAAGATGCGGGAGATCACCAGGTGGCGAAAGGAGCATCAGCCGGGTGGGACTTTGAACGCCGGCAGTGTCTTCAAGAACCCCCCTGACGGCACCGCCGGCGAGTTGATCGACTCACTCGGGCTCAAAGGCATGGCTGTTGGAGGTGTTGCCGTGTCAGAGAAACACGCCAACTTCTTTGTCGCCGGGCCCGACGCCACAGCTGACGACATACGCCAATTGGTCCGGGTCGTGAAAGACACCGTATTCGAACGCTCAGGGACCATCCTTGAGCCCGAAGTCCAGTTCGTTGGGTTCGACACATGAGCATCGATCCGAGATTGATGGAGCGACGCAAGAGCGTCGCCGAAGACAACGCCAAGAAGAATGTCGGGCGTCTGCTCAAATTTCTGCTGTTGGTAGTCGTCGTCGGTGCGTCGGTCTGGGTGGTCTTTTCCCCATGGTTGAGTGTGAAACAGGTGTTGGCCACGGGGATCCGAACCAGCAGTGCCAACTCCGTGCTCGCAGAACACCGGGTTCGCGCCGGAACCCCAATGATCCTGATCGATGTCTCCCGGGTCGAGTCCCTACTTCTCCAAGATCCCTGGGTGGCCGAGGCCAATATCCGTCGTGAGTGGCCGGACACAGTGTTGGTCGACGTCGTCGAGCGTAATCCGGCCGCCTGGGTGCGAACCGAAGGAGGCTGGACACGTCGAGCCGGGGACGGAGTGGGTCTTCCCTCCGAACCGGAGCCAGACGCAGAGATGGTCAGGATCGACATGCCACATATCCCCGATAGCGAAGCCACGACCTCGATCGAGCTGACTGGCGCCCTCGAGTTCGCTACCGCGTTGCCAGCCGATCTCCGTGCTGGAACTTCGATCACCTATCAGGACAACGAGTTGTGGGCAACCGTGTCGAATTATCAGGTTCGTTTGGGTCGCTCCGACGACATGACCGAGAAGGCATTGAGTCTGGCCGCGCTGTTGGAGGAGAGACCCCCTGACGGCTCGATACTGACACTGATCGCCCCCACCAACCCTGCCTGGAAGGCCCCATCCGCCGCCGACGATGGTCAGAACGACAGTTCCGATACCACCGCTGCCGACGATCAGAGCGGAAATAACTCAAATGACGATTCTTAAACCTCACGTAAAGGGTGAAACTTTCGGGGTTTACTTTGAGTATGTCTAACGGTAAACCTCTACTTCAACCTTTGTTTGTCTTTGAAACCTGGAGGTGACGTGAGCAATGGAAGTGGCGGCTATCTGGCCGTGATAAAGGTCGTGGGAATCGGTGGCGGCGGTGTCAACGCGGTCAACCGGATGGTGGATCAAGGGGTGCGCGGCGTTGAGTTCATCGCACTGAACACCGACGCCCAGGCACTCTTGATGAGTGATGCTGACGTCAAGTTGGACATTGGTCGTGAAGTGACCCGTGGTCTCGGTGCAGGTGCCAATCCCGAGATCGGACGGGCGGCGGCCGAGGAGCATCGCGCCGAGCTCGAAGACGTCCTCAAAGGATCGGACATGGTGTTCATCACCGCCGGCGAGGGCGGGGGAACGGGGACCGGCGGCGCCCCGGTGGTGGCCGAGGTGGCCCGTTCGGTGGGAGCACTGACCGTGGGCGTGGTAACCCGACCTTTCGGCTTTGAGGGCCGACGTCGCGCCGTCCATGCCGAGCAGGGCATCGACTCTCTCAAAGATGCCGTCGACACACTCATCGTCATCCCCAACGACCGGTTGCTCGATGTGGGTGACCCTGAGGCTCCCATGGCTGACACTTTTCGTCTCGCCGACGAGGTGTTGATGAGCGGGGTGACGGGGATCACCGATCTCATCACCACACCCGGTCTCATCAACGTCGACTTTGCCGACGTCCGCACGATCATGGCTGACGCCGGGTCGGCCGTGATGGGAATCGGCCGGGCGACCGGTGAGAATCGTGCTCGGCAATCGGCAGAGCGGGCTATCTCGTCACCGATGCTGGAGGCGTCCATGGACGGAGCCAAAGGTGTGCTGCTCAGTGTCGCCGGGCCCAACTCGATGACTCTTCACGAAGCCACCGAGGCGGCCCGGGTGGTTTCCGACCACGCCGACAGCGAGGCGGACATCATTTTCGGGGCCATCATCGACGACGACCTCGGCGAAGAGATGAAGGTCACCGTGATTGCCGCCGGGTTCGAAGCGGGCCGCCGCCGTCCCACCCGGGCGTCGGTGCGGGCAGAGGAAGAGAATTACGGGATGGGCGAGGACACTCTCGACATCCCCAGCTTCGTCCAGGGATGATTCGACCCCCCGGGTGGAGCGGGGTGGCTTTCAGCGAGCGATCCGACGGAGACCTCCGCAACGCCCAGGGCGCTCGTTCTACCGCGGCGGAGCGTCTTGGCGTCGATCAAGCATGGGCCGAGGTCACCCAGGTCCATGCGGACACCGTCGTCCGGGTGGCCGAGCCAGGTGTCGGGGGTGAAGCTGACGCCCTGTGGACGACGGAACCGGGTCTGCCACTTGCCGTGTTCACAGCAGACTGCTTTGGCGTCGTTCTCAAGAGTGACCACGCGGTCGGAGTCGCTCATGCCGGTTGGCGTGGAGCGGCGGCCGGCGTCGTCGGAAGGCTGCGAGGAGAGATGGTCGACGCCGCCGAGAGTCCCACCCACGCCGCTCTCGGACCGGGTATCGGTCCCTGCTGTTTTGAAGTCGGCGCAGAAGTCGCCGAACAGTTCGCAGACGTTTCCACGACGACCTGGGGCGCGGCATCGGTCGACCTGAGAGCAGCGATCTCGAGACAACTCGCCGGTCTCGAGACCTGGACCGCCGAAGCTTGCACCTTTCACGAACCATGGTGGTTCAGTCACCGCAGAGACGGCTCAACACAACGTCTCGCAACCATCGGGTGGATCCCATGACCGCCTACACCGACGTCATGGAGAAAGTCTCTACAGCGGCGTCCAGAGCAGGTCGTCCGGTCGCCGACATCACCGTTGTTGCTGTCTCCAAGACCTTCCAGCCAGAAGACATCATGAAGGTCTACGACCAAGGCCACCGCGATTTTGGGGAGAATCGGGCAGGCGAGCTTGCCGACAAGGCCGTTGCCCTCCCCGCCGACATCCGCTGGCATTACGTCGGTGCGCTTCAATCCAACAAGGCCCGGATCGTTCGGAGCGTGGCGAGTCTTCTCCATTCCATGGATCGCCGTTCCCTGGGTAAGGCGTGGATGAAGGGGCAGGGCGTGGCACCGCCTGTTCTCGCCCAGGTCAACGTGGGAGACGAGACCCAGAAGTCGGGAGTTGGCCCCTCGGGGCTGGCTGAAGCGCTCGAATGGATGGAAGCTCTCGGGCTCGAAGTCAGGGGTCTGATGGCGATCCCGCCGCTCCCCGAACACGCCGAGGACAGCCGCCCCTATTTCGTTGAACTGCGTGAGATGAGAGATCGCGTCGTCGCCGATCATCCTGACGTCTTGGAGCTGTCGATGGGCATGACCGATGATTACGAAGTGGCAATCGCCGAAGGTGCTTCAATCATCCGCGTGGGACGGGCTATCTTTGGCCCCCGCAAAAGTACCGGAGCGTAATGTCTTCACTCTTCTCGAAAGCACTCGTCTACCTCGGGCTGGTGGATGAGGACCAGCTCGAGGCCGAGGCCGCCGAGATGGGCAACAACAGAGACAACCACTACCAGGACCCTGCTCCCAGGGCGGTGGAGCCCATGCCGGAGGGTCGGCGGATCGAGCCACCACCGACCTCACGTGCCGCCACCCGTCCCCACGCTCGGGTGGAGCCGCCGTCGTTCTCCGAGTCCGGACGGCGTGTTGAGCCCCCTCCGCTTTCACCTGTGGTGAGACCGGTCGAGATCCACTCCGATGTGCTCGTGGTGGAGGAATTCTCCGATGCCCGGGTTCTCGCCGATCGTGTCCGCGACCGGGTGCCCGTGGTCCTCGATATGCGTCGGGCTGATCCCGATCTGGTGCGACGTGTCGTCGACTTCTCATCCGGGCTGATCTACGCGCTCGACGGCTCGATGCGACGGGTCGGGGACGGTTTGGTTCTGGTGCTGCCACCGCGGGTCACGTTGAGTCGGGACGAGAAGCGACGTCTCGCCTCGCTGGGTGCCTACGACCTCGACGACATCGAATAGGTTCCTGAGACTCAATGCTCGAACTCGTCGCGACCCTTCTGCAGATCTATTTCTATGCGGTGCTGGCGTGGGTCATCCTTTCCTGGATCCGGGTGTCATCCACCCATCCTCTGGGGAAGGTCCAGATCTTTCTCGACCGAATCATCTACCCGGTCATCCTCCCCATACGGCGGGTGATACCCCCGATCAGACTTGGCGGAGGGGCCTTGGACCTTTCTCCGATCGTCTTGTTGATCGGTCTCCGGATACTGATATCCATATTCCGTTGATACTTGTGGCAGGACACTCGGCCTTTTCGTATCCTGCCGGGCGAAATCGAGAGGAACACCAATGCTGACCACAGCAGATATCGAACAGAAGACTTTCTCCACGGCTCTGCGGGGCTACGACCTGGATGAGGTCGACGACTTCCTCGACGAGATCGTCACCACGGTCAGGGCACTCAACGAGCAGTTGGATGAGGCGAGGGGGGCAGCCGAAGCCCCCGTGATCACCGCCGCCGTATCCGAGCCCGAGCCCGTCGTCGTCCCCGTTCCCGAGCCGGAGCCGGAGCCGGAGCCTGTGGTCATGACGCCCGCACCGGAGATCGACGAGAGCGCCATCGGACGTGCCCTGATCGCGGCGCAGAACGCGGCGGACCGTCTTTTGGAGGATGCTCGCAGCGAAGCGGGCAAGATCGTCGACGGTGCGAAATCCGAAGCAGATTCGTGGTCGGCGGAACGGGAGGCCAAGAGGAGAGAAGCCGAAACCGAGATCGCCAGGCTGACCGATCGGGTCGCCTCGGTTCGCTCCGAGCTCTCGGTCCTGGCCGGTGAAGTCGCCGAGAAGCTCGACGAGATGGATTCGGTGATCCACGAAGGCATCGAGACCGACGTCGACCCGTTGGGCGATGTCGGCGAAACCGTGGCAGAAGGTGGGGCGGCATCAGGTGACGGTGAGGAAACGGAGGATGAGCCTGCTGTTGAACGATGGGGTTACTCAGTTGAGGAGGAACCGACTCGAGATGCAGAACCCGAGGCGGCAGCCAATGGCGACGATCATCTCGACGCGATGCTGAGCGGCGTGGCGAACGACCTTCAACTCACTTCTGACGAGCCGGGGAGTCGTGAGCCCGAGAGCCAGGACGATTACCCGGAAAGCTCTGACGGCGACGTCGACGAAGAGGACGAATAGCGATCAGGATACGGCTGTCGCCTCTTCGGCGCTGAACAGCACCCGGTCGAGTACGAAGAACTTGGCCATCCAGATCGAGCCAAACGCCACCAGGTTGGTGAGGTTGATCACGAGTGGCTCCGGATCCCATCGAGTGTCCACAAACCACACCGCCACCGTCGACAAGGCGAATCCGAGCAGAGCAAGTGCCCAGAACGGGACGACTTCTTTCATGATCCGATGATTTCCACGTCTGTTCCACACCCAGTGGCGACTGAGGAAATAGGCGGGAATGGTCCCAACCGTCACCGAGAAGACATTGGCGGGTACCGGTGACAGGCCCATGGCCACCTGAGTGCTGAAAAGGAGGATTTGTCCGAACAGGACGTTGAACGCGCTGACGGCGCCGAAGCGGATGAGCTTGGCGTGCGTGCGGCGTAACTCGGCTGTTTTGGTGGAGAGGGTGGTCAACACTTCGGGATGGTATCGGCGGCTCTGGCTGGATCCGAAGTGGTCATACTGGATTTCTGATCCCTGGCTGAGCTCAGGTGTCCTTGGTGAACGCCGGCTCCTCCAGTGTCTCATCGACCACGATCGAGGTCGCCAGGACTTCGCCTGCGATCCAGTCCTCATATGTGGTCACCAGATCGAGGTGCTTCGAGGGGAGTCGAAGCGAGATACGGTCCGTGAGGGCGAGATCTTCCTGCTTCCGCTGCTCGTTGAGGGCACGGATCAGCTCCAGGGCTCGGCCTTCCAGGATCAGCTCGTCGTCCAGGGCCGGATCGACCGCAACGCTGACATTGCCATCCTGGGCGACGACCCAGTTTTCGAGAATCACCCTCTCGGTCCGCTGGATTTCGTCTGGCTCGAGAATCTCACCCACAACCGCGACACGCCCGTCAGCCAGCTCTTCGAACTCACCACGTGACAGCGCTGCGGCGACCTCTTTGATCTTGGGGCCGAGACGAGGCCCGGCAACCGCGAAGTTGGGCTTGACGGTCACTTCGACTGTGGTCTCGGCATCGAAGCTGATCTCCTTGACGCGGAGCTCCTCCCGGATCTCGTCAGCATGGAGAGCGGCCAGGTCGGCGCCACGCACTATGACCCGGCGCAGCGGCTGGCGCAGTTTGATGTTGGCTTCCATGCGGGCCCGTCGCCCGGCTTCCACGACACGGCGGACTGCCGTCATCTCTGTCAGCAGCTCGTCGTCGACTTCTCCCGGAGGGGCCGGCCACCCGGCCAAATGAACCGATTCCGGGGCGTCGGGGATCGGCCCTGCCACCAGATTCGACCAGAGGTGGTCGGTGAGAAACGGCATGACGGGGGCGATGATGCGGAGGGCGGTGACGAGCCCGACCCACAGGGTGCGGAAAGCGGCCTCGTCGAAGTCGTAGAAACGTCGTCGGGTACGCCGGATATACCAGTTGGAGAGGTCGTCGAGGTACCCCTCGAACGACTCGATCACCTCGTCTGTGCGGTGCCGATCGTATCCAGTCGCCGCCTCCCCAATCGCCTGCCCGGCACGCGCCAGGAGCCAGCGGTCGGTCGTAGTGAGGTCGAGGGAGGCGAGACCTCCATCCAGGTCGGAATAGGTGGGCACGAAGTCCTCGATGTTCCCGTAGTCGACGAAGAAACGGGCCGAGTTCCACAAGGTGAGCAGACGCCGGCGGACGTCGTGCGCCCCTTCGTAACCAAACAGGAGATTGCGGTCAGGTGGATGCGCGCAGAACATCCAGCGCATCACGTCGGCGCCCATGCGTTCGAAGGCCTCCTCGGCACCGATCAGGTTCCCCCAAGAGCCGTGCATCTCGCGACCGTCCTCGGCGAGCATCTTCTCGTATCCGAGCACCGAGCGGAACGGGGACCGGCCCACGAGAGCCACCGACATGAAGAGCTGTGAGTAGAACCAGAGACGAACCTGCTCCCGCATCTCCGAGACCCAGTCGGCAGGAAACCACTTCTCCCAATAGACGTGATCCGGCAGATCGGCCTTGGTCAAACCCCGCGCCGCGCCATCGGCGTTGCCACCTTCTATCCATGCCTCGTTTTGCCATCCCAGGGTGGAGAAGGGGACGATGCCCGCGTCCAGCCAGACGTCACCGACCTCCTCGATGCGGGTCAGCTCCTCGTTCCCGCACTTGTCACATCGAATCGTCACCCGATCGATCCACGGGCGGCGTAGTTCTTCGAGTTGGTCGAAACCGGCTGTGGCTCGTTCTTTGAGCTCCGATTTGGATCCGATGACAGTCAACTCGCCACAGTCACAGACATAGAACGGAAGGGGCAGGCCGTAGTACCGGCGCCGGGAGATGTTCCAATCGTCCATGTTGTTGAGCCAATCGTCCATCAGCTTGCCCATGTAGGCCGGCGTCCACGCCACCGATGCGTTTGCGTCCTTGAGCGGCTGGCGGATGTCGTCCACCGAGATGTACCAGTCGTCGGCAACTCTGAAGATCAGCGGTGTGTCGCAGCGCCAGCAATGCGGGTAGGAGTGGACGTACTCCCCGGCCTCGACGAGGACGCCTTTTTCCTGCAGAGCATCGATGATGGGCTGACTCGCCTCCACTGTCGACATTCCGGCCAGCCACCCGTATTCGGGGTAAAACCTGCCGGCACCGTCGACGGGAGT
>Ga0299914_10003438_pt1 | contig 11180 bp, 4 predicted proteins | sample RVTome_10_FD_201361 | JGI IMG/M metagenome (GOLD analysis project Ga0299914, IMG submission 201361) | Soil microbial communities from uranium-contaminated site in the Upper Colorado River Basin, Wyoming, United States - RVT153D57 (version 2) ... | reverse complement strand
GGCGTATGACCATCCGGGGAATTCACGTTCCACGCAGCTGCGCGTCATCACGCCGGACTACTTCTCCACGATGAAAATCCGGTTGCTGGGCGGCCGGGCCCTTGACGAAACCGATCGTGCCGGGGGAGCGCTCGCTGTCGTCGTCAACGAATCGGCTGCAGAACTCATGTGGCCCGGCGACGATCCACTCGGGCACAGCTTCGAGCTGGGGACGACCTTCGGCCTTGGAGGCCCGAGAGCGGGCGGGACCGTCGTCGGGGTGGTGTCCGACATCAAGCACTTCGGGCTGGGTGAGGAGTCGGGGCCGCAGGTATTCGTCGCGCACAGCCAGTTCCCTGTGGACTTCATGAGCGTGACGGTGCGGACTTCGGTGCCGCCGCAATCGCTCGTCGGCCCTATCCGGGAACAGTTACAGGAAATCGATAGCCAACTGCCACTGGACCGGGTCCGGACCATGGAAGAGTTACTGGCGGCGTCGGTCGCGCAGCCGCGGTTTTACACACTGCTGCTCGGGATCTTCGCGGTGGCAGCGCTGTTCCTCGCAGCCATCGGCATCTATGGCGTCCTGGCCTACGCGGTGCGACAGCGGAGTAATGAGATCGGCATCCGCAGAGCGCTCGGCGCGCGTGCCGGCGACGTGATGCGAATGGTGGTCGGCAGGGCGATGCTGCTCGCGAGCGGCGGTCTCATCGCAGGCTTGCTCGCGTCTCTCGCACTGACCCGCATCCTCTCCGGTCTGCTCTACGGTGTGAGTGCAACGGATCCGTGGACGTTCGTCGGCGTTGCAATCCTCCTTGCCGCGGTGGCGTTGTTCGCCAGCCTGGTCCCCGCGCGGCGCGCAGCGCGGGTCGATCCGCTCGTAGCGCTGAGGGAGGAGTAAATCGATGACGTTACTCGATCTGCGTCACGTGCTGCGAGGCCTGCGGCGCACACCCGTCTTCACCATCGTCACCGTGTTGACGCTCGCGCTCGCGATCGGCGCTAACACTGCCGTGTTCAGCCTGGTCGACCAGACCCTGCTGCGGCCGCTGCCCTATCCGGAGCCCGAGCGCCTCGTCGCGGTATGGGCCGACGTTGGCGCGAGCGGCGGTCCTCGCACCGAGTGGACCAACCCGGCCGATTTCGCCGACTGGCGCGAACAGTCGAGCGGCATCGAGGACATGGCCGCGTACGGCGGATTGCGCCCGGCGCTGACCGGGATGGGCGATGCGCGGCAACTCTTCGGCGGCGCGGTGACGCATTCCTTCTTCGACGTGCTGCGGACCCGCATGCAGATCGGTCGCGGCTTTGCGGCGGCGGAAGACGTGCCGAACGGCCAGGATGTCGCCGTCATCAGCTACGGGCTCTGGCAGAGCGAATTCGCCGGCGATCCGCACGTCCTGCAGCGCACGCTCATGCTGGACGGCAAGCCGTACCGCATCATCGGCGTGCTGCCGCGAGGGTTTGCGTTTCCGTTCCTGCCCGGTACGGATGTCTGGACGTCCATGCGGGCGGAACTCAGCGGGCGGGGCCATGCTGTCATTCGCGTCATCGGCCGTCTTGCGCCGGGAGTCAGCCTGGAAAGTGCGGCAGCGGATATGGCGACGATCGGCGCGCGCCTGGCCGAAGAGTATCCCCAGACCAACCGGGACACCGGGATTTTCGTGCAACCGTTGCAGGAAGCCGTCGTCGACGGCGTGCGGCTTCGCCTTCTGGTGCTCTGGGCCGCGGTCGGCTTCGTGCTGCTCATCGCGTGCGTGAACATCGCGAACCTGCTGCTCGTGCGGTCCGGCGGGCGAGTGCGCGAGCTTGCCATTCGCGGCACGCTCGGGGCGCGCCGCGCCGGGCTGATGGCGTTGGTCGTGACGGAAAGCCTGGTGCTATCGCTCGGCGGCGCGCTGCTGGGCCTCGGATTCGCCAAGGCCGCCGTCCACGTTCTGTACGGTCAGTTGCCCGGCGGCATTGCCGATTACGTCGCGCCGCGTATCGATCTGCGGGTGTTTCTCCTTGCGTTGCTGGCAGGACTGGTTACCGGATTCGCGTTCGGGCTGATTCCCGGCTTGCGGGCAGGCGGAGCCGATCCTGCCGGCGCTCTACGGAGCGGTGACCGAAGCGGACACACGCCGCTGACCTCACGGGCGCGCAACCTGCTGGTCGTCGTCAACTTCGCGCTGGCGCTGTCGCTCACCGTCGGCGCTGGTCTCTTCGCCAAGAGCCTGCTACGGCTGGAGGCGGTCGACCCGGGTTTCCAGACTAACGGCGTGCTGACGGCGACGATCACACTTCCCGAGGCCTCGTTCGAGAATGCCGATGCGTTGCGCGTATTTCAGCGGTCATTGCACGAGAGGCTCGCTGCGCTGCCGGGCGTGAGAGCAGCGGGCTTCACGCATACCTTGCCGCTCGCCGACACGAACACCGATACGAGTGTGTTCATCGAAGGTCGTCCGACCCCGGCCAGGCACGGGCGCGCGCACGTGTGGTACAGCATCGTGACGCCCGGGTATTTCGAAGCGTTGCGTCTCCGTCCGGTGGAGGGTCGCGTATTCAGCGAAAGTGCAGAGGGCGCCGAGGCCGTCAATGTCGTCGTCAACGAAGCGTTCGTGCGGGAGTACCTCGGCGGCGCGGAGGCGGTCGGCGTGCGCGTAACGCCCGGGAGTGCCGAGGATGGCGACTGGCTGACGATTATCGGCGTGGTCGACGACGTGCGGTACTTCGGCATCGACCAGCCCCAGACGCCGGCAGCTTATCTGCCGATGCAGCGCTATCCGCAACGCCGCATCTTCATCGCCCTGCACGGTACCGGCGATCCGAACCTGCTGGCCGGTCCGCTGCGCGCTGCGGTGGCGTCGCTGGATCCGAACGTCGCGCTGGACGACGTGCAACCTATGAGCGCGATGGTCGATGCATCCCTCCATCCCGCGCGCTCGACCGCGATGCTGGTCGGCGCTTTTGCTGGCGCGGCGCTGCTCATCGCGATGATCGGCGTGTACGGAACTCTCGCCTACGCGGCGGCGCAACGGCGACGCGAATTCGGCGTGCGGATGGCGCTCGGCGCGAGCGGCGGCAACGTGCTCGGCATGGTGCTGCGGCAGGGCATGTTGCTGGCGCTGGCTGGTGTCGCGTGCGGCCTCTGTATTACCGCGGCGCTGAGCCGCGGATTCAGCGCGATGCTCTACGACGTTCACCCATTGGACCCGTTGGTCTTCAGCGGCGTCGCAGCGCTGCTGCTTGCAGTTGCGCTGGCGGCCACCGCCGTGCCGGCATGGCGCGCGGCTCGCACGCAGCCGATGCGCGTGCTGCGGGAGGAATAGAGAAGAGAGGTGCAGAGATGACCAACCTGACCGTCGATTTGCGACATGCACTGCGGTCGCTCGTGAAAAGCCCGGCGCTCTTCGCCAGCGCGGTGCTGCTGCTCGCGCTCGGCATCGGCGCGACCACGGCGATCTTCAGTGTCGTGAACCGGGTGCTGCTGGATCCGCTGCCATACCATGAGTCGGAGCGGCTCGTTGTGCTTTGGGGCGAACTCCCCGCCCGCAACGTCATGTACTTCCCTGAATCTCCCACGAACCTGAACGACTACCGCGGACAGGCACGGCTGTTCGACGACATCGCCGGCATTTTCACGTTCGGCCAGTCTTTCGTGCGCGACGGAGAGGAGCCGCGCCAGCTCACCAATGGCATTGCGACCTGGAACTTCCTGTCCGTGCTCGGCGTGGAGCCGATCCTGGGCCGCGGATTCAATGGCGAGGACGGCGCGTTCAACGCATCGGAGGTGCCGTCCGAAGCGACTTTCCCGGCAACCGCGTTCGTGCCGCCGCGGACGGCCATCATCAGTTACGAACTCTGGCAAAGCGAGTTCGACGGCGCCCGGGAAGCGCTCGGCGAGATAGTGGAACTGGACGGTAGTCCGGTCGAGATCGTCGGAGTGCTGCCTCGAGGTTTTCGCCTCCATATGCCCGCCACGGCCAACCTGGCCTCCCGCATCGACATCTGGACGCCGACGCGCGTCGACTTTGCCTCGGCGCCGCGCAACAACGTGTTCCTGACAATGGTCGGGCGCATGAAAGCCGGCGTCACCGTGGCGCAGGCACAGGAAGAAATCAACGCCATCACCCTGCGCCTGAACGAGCTTGATGCCTCGCTTCGGGCCGCCGGCACACGCCAGTGGGTGCGCCCGTTCGAGGAGGAGTTGACGGCCGACGTGCGCGGGACGATCTGGGCGCTGATGGGTGCGGCCATGTTCGTGCTGCTGATCGCCTGCGCGAACGTGGCGAACCTGCTGCTGGTGCGCGCGGCCGGCCGCACGCGCGAACTCTCCGTCCGTTCCGCGCTCGGGGCCGGGCGCGGGCGCCTGGTCCGGCAGATGCTGCTCGAGGCGGGAGTGCTCGCAACCGCCGGCGCGGTGGCCGGCACATTGCTGGCCTTCGGTGGCATGAAGGTTCTTCTTCGCTCCGCGCCGGAGAACATCGCACGGCTCGATACGGTCGGCATCGATGCCGGCGTGCTGTTTTTCACTGTCGTGGCAGCGGCGTTTACGACCTTACTGGCCGGCATCGTTCCGGCCTTGCACGGTTCGCGGTTGCGTGTGGCGGACCAGCTGAAGGAGCGGAGCGGCATGATGGGTTCGTCGGGTGGAAATCGCCTGCGGACCGGACTCGTCATCGGCGAGATCGCACTGTCCTTCGTATTGCTGATCGGTACCGGGTTGATGATCCGCAGTTTCTTCGAGTTGCAGCGGACCGACCCGGGATTCGATGCGCAGCAAGTGCTCACGTTCGAATTGACTCTGCCCTTTACACGCTACCCCGATCCGGAATCCCGCGGCCGTTTTTACAGCGCATTCCAGGAGCGGTTGTCAGGCCTTCCGGGAGTGCGTGTCGCCTCTGGCGTGACACCGCTGCCATTGGCGGGGGAGCCGTTCAATGGCCGCTACAGCACCGCGGATTCCGTCGACGAGAATTCCGAATTCGGCCAGGCGCAGTACCGACTCGTCCTCCCTGGCTACTTCGAAACCATGCGGGCGGAGCTGCTGGCCGGACGTTTCCTTACCCGGGACGACGACGTGAACGCGCGCCCTTACGTGGTCGTCGACGAAACGATGGCCACGAAAGCGTGGCCCGACGCGAATCCGATCGGGCGGCGGATCTGGGTTCGCGTCACGCAGGACATGACCGCACTCGAAGTCGTCGGCGTAGTGCGGCACCAGGCGCAGGACAGCCTGCACGAAGTACCGCGCGAGACCGTCTTTTTTCCGAACGGATTGGCGGGAACGTTCGGTGGCATCAACGACTGGGTGTTGCGCACCGACGTCGAGCCACTGAGTATCGTGCCACTGGTCAAGCGGGAACTCGCGGCTATGGATTCCCGCTTGCCGCTCGCGAAAGTCCGCCCGATGAGTGATTACGTCACGGACGCGATGGCGCGGACCCGTTTTGCAATGCAGTTGATCTCCTCTTTCGGCGTGGCTGCGCTGGTGATCGCCGCCATCGGCCTGTACGCGGTCATCCACTACGTCGTGCGCCAGCGCCGGGCGGAGATCGGGGTGCGGATGTCGTTCGGTGCGGAGCGTATCGACATTTTCAACCTGTTTCTACGCTACGGCGCCGTACTCGCCGGAGCGGGCCTGGCGCTAGGCGCAGCCGCAGCCGTGGGCTTCAGTCGCTCGATCCGCGGCCTGCTGGTCGGCGTAACGGCAAACGATTGGCCGACCTACGTCGCAGCCGCGCTGTTTTTCGTGCTGATCGCACTCGCGGCGAGTTTCGTGCCCGCATGGCGAGCCGCGCGCGTCGAACCTATGCGCGTTCTGCGCGAGGAATGACGACCGAGCGCTACGAATGACCGCACTGCCGAAAATCCATAGCGGAGAAGCGGGATGAACCGTTCCGGCTCGCCGCGCGGCCAGGGTCGATCCGATCACTGCGCTGCGCACCGAATGAGGATGATGTCATGAATGATTTGCGTGGCGCGTTTCGACAACTGTTGAAGAGTCCCGGTTTCACAGCGGTCGCGGTACTCACCATCGCGCTCGCCATCGGCGCGAACACGGCAATCTTTTCCGTCGTGGACGGTGTGCTACTCCGGCCAGCGCCATTCGACGCGATCGAACGGCTCATGATGGTGTGGGAAACGGACCGTAAGAGTGGCACGACGCGCGAGCCGGCGTCGCTTCCGGACTACCGGGACTTCCAGGAACGCAGCCAGATCTTTGAGAGTCTGGCGGGGTTCAACGCCGATGCCGTTACTCTCACCGGCGTGTCGGGCGACCCGGTTCGCCTCCCGAGAATTTCGTCAACGAGTAATCTCCTGCCCTTGTTGGGCATCGAACCGATCCTGGGCCGCACGTTCACTGCTCGGGAATCCTTGCCCGGCGGCGGCAACGTCGTGCTGATTGCGGAAGGAGTATGGGATCGACTGTACGACCGCAATCCGGACGTTCTCGGCCGAACCGTCCAGCTCGACGGCAGTGCCTACAGCATTATAGGCGTCGTGCCGGACGAGGCCGACTTCGGCATTCTCCAGGTGCTCAATTCCGCGGCGTACGGAGGCGGTTTCGCGGACCGCGGAGGCCCGGATGAAGTCGCTGCCTGGATGCCCCTGCAGAAAAGCGCCGAAGAGTGGCCCCGCAGCACCCACCCCATGTTCGTCATCGGACGGCTCGCGGCGGATGCTAGCCGGGATGCGGCGCAGCAGGAGATGGCGGCGATCGCCGCGGATCTCGAGGCATCCTATTCCGTAAATGCGAATCGCGGAGTCAACATCGAGCCTCTGGCCGACGTGATCTTCAGCGGAGTGCGGCCGGCTCTGCTGATGCTCCTGGCCGCAGTCGGGTTGGTGCTGCTGGTGGCCTCCGCGAACGTTGCAAACCTCCTTCTCGCGCGCGCGACGGGTCGCACCCGTGAAGTCGCAATTCGCGCATCGCTTGGCGCGGACGGTGGCCGCCTCGCGCGCCAGTTCCTGGTGGAAGGACTGCTGCTTTCTTTCATCGGTGCGGCGGCCGGTGTCGGACTCGCAGTCCTCGGCACCGACGTGCTGCTCGCGCTCGCGCCCGCAGATATTCCCCGGCTGGACGCAGTAGGCATCGACGGTCGGATACTTGCCGCCACGCTGGGAGTATCGCTGCTGGTCGGAACGGGCTTCGGTCTCGTACCGACGCTGAAGGCCCGGCAAGTCGATCTGCAATCGGCGCTGCGTTCCGAATCAGGTGTGGCAGGGCCGGGCGGCGCGGGGCGCGGCCTGCTGCAGTCAGGGCTCGTCGTCGCGGAACTTGCTCTCGCCGTCGTGCTGGTGGTCGGCGCAGGTCTCCTGTTGAAAAGTTTCTGGCAGATTCAGCAGGTCGATCCCGGCTTCCGCGCGGACGGCGTGCTCAAGGCTGAGTTCCAGCTTCCGGAGAGCCGCTATCCCGTCAATTTCTCGGTCTGGCCGAATCTCGAGGAGATGCATCGTTTCAATGGTGCGCTGCTCGAGCGGGTCGACGCCCTGCCTGGTGTCGAGTCTTCTGCCATTGCCATCGCTCACCCGATGGATCGCGGCTACACGAACTCGTTTACGATCGTCGGGCGGGAGGCGGAGTCTGCCGCGCTTCCCGAAATCTCGATCAGGAGCGTCTCTCCCGGCTACTTCCAGACCGTGCGCCTGGCGCTTCGCAGCGGCCGACTGTTCGACGACAGGGACGCCACGGAGGCTCCGGCTGTCGCGGTGATCAACGAGGCGGCGGCGCAACTTGCCTTCCCGGATCGTGATCCGATCGGTCAAGTCATTTCGTTCTGGGGCACCGAACGGCTGATCACGGGCGTCGTCGCGAACGAAAAATTTCACGGCCTGACCGCGGCTGCACCCATAGCGGTGTACACACCGATTGCCCAGACGCCTTCCGTCAGTGGCGCCGAAGCTTTGCTCGTGCGCGCCAGCGGCAACATGGACACGCTCGCGGCTTCCGTGCGCCCGGCAATCCTCGAGATCGACTCCCAACTCGCGGTCTTCGGCGTCGAACCGCTCGGAGAGACCGTCGGCCGAACAGTGGCGCAGCAGCGTTTCACGATGCTCCTGCTCGGCCTGTTCGCGGCAGTGGCGATAATGCTTGCGGTTATCGGCGTCCACGGCGTGCTGAACTACCTCGTTTCCCGGCGAACGTCGGAGATGGGTATCCGGATGGCGCTCGGGGCGAGCCGCGCTGACGTCGTCGGCCTTGTTGCCGGGCAGACCGTGCGGCTGGCTGTCGCAGGGCTTGCTCTGGGACTCGCCGCAGCGCTGGCGTCGACGAGGATGCTCGACTCCCTGCTTTATGGCGTGACAGCTACCGACCCGGTGACGTTCCTCGCCGTTGCCGCACTTGTCTTCGGTATTGCGATGCTGGCCACACTGGCGCCGGTGCGCCGCGCCACCGCCATCCAGCCGGTGGAGGCGTTGCGACATGACTGAGAAACCAAGCAGCATTGACGACAACAACAATACGCACCGCCGCGACCAGGTGCGAGTGAGACGGAGTTGCATAAGGGCCCATCAATTGAACACTTCCTCAAAAGGTATAGAAAATTGAAACTGCAACAGCTCCGATATCTCATCGCGATTGCGGACAATGGCCTCAACATCACAGCAGCCGCGAATCGACTCTACACATCGCAACCCGGTGTAAGCAAACAGCTTCGCTTGCTCGAGGAGGAACTCGGCGTGCAACTGTTCAGGCGCTACGGGAGAAGCCTCACCGAAATTACCGCGGCCGGTAACCAGGTCCTCGGCCACGCGAGACTGATCATGCGCGAGGTCGACGGGATACGCTCAATGGCCCGCGGCCTGATCGACGAAGGGCACGCGGATCTCGATGAGCCGCTGAACAAAAAGCTGCATATCGTTGCGACACGTCAGAAAGGCCCGTTGACGCGAAGCCTGACGACGACGCTGCGCAAGCAGCCATTCTGATGAAAGAACAGAACGTGTCTCCTGCGAGTGGCCGGCTCGCAGGCGATGAAACCAGCGATGAAGGAACACTGTGATGAATAGTATCGGTCGCGACCTTCGCTACACGTTTCGTAAACTCCGGGTTTATCCCGGATTCACTACCATAGCCGTGCTGACGCTGGCGCTCGGCGTCGCCGCCAGCACAGTGATCTTCAGCGTCGTCGATTCCGCCTTGCTTCGCGCCCTTCCATTCGCCGATCCGGACAGGCTCGTCGTCATTCTCGGCGTTGCCGGCCCCGACCGGGACGTCCGGTACGCTTCATATCCCGAGGTAAAGGATTGGGGAAGCATGACGCGATCGTTCGACGGCATGTCCATTTACGCTGAAACGACGATCACTCTGAGTGGCCGAGGCGACGCGGAGATGCTCGAAGCCGAAGCCGTTTCTCCCGGTTTCTTCGAACTGCTCGGCGCTTCGCCGCAACTCGGCAGAAGCCTGCTGGCGGAGGATGACGTCCCCGGCGCCGAACCCGCGGTAGCAATTTCTCATGCGCTGTGGCAACGGCGTTTCGAGAGCAGGGCCGACGTCGTTGGAAGCACCATTACCGTGGACGGCCGTCAGGCAGTTGTCGTCGGCGTAATGCCGGACGGATTCCGGGGCCTGTCGTTCGATACCGAGATATGGATGACACTGTTGCCGTTCGAACCGGATGCGGCGGAAGATCGCGGCAGCCGGTGGCTCACCGCGATCGGGCGGCTGCGCCCGGGCATTGCGGAAGCGCAGGCGCAAGCCGACCTGTGGAACGCTGCCCGGCAGCTCGCGGAGAGGTTCAGTTCCAACACCGAGCGAAGCGCCGATCTCGTCGGCCTCCAGGAGTTCTACCTCGGCACGACCCGCACGCTGCTGTTCATGCTGGTCGGAGCGGTGAGCCTGGTGCTGCTGATCGCGTGCGTCAACGTAGTAAACCTGCAGATCATGCGCGGTATCGGCCGTCGAGGTGAAGTCGCTTTGCGATATGCGCTTGGCGCTGGTCGCGCCGCGTTGTTTCGGCAACTCCTCATCGAGGCGTTCGTGCCGGCATGCCTGGGCGGCATAACCGGCGTCGCACTGGCGCTGGCGGGGACGAAGTCGCTGGTCGCTCTGATTCCCGAGGGTGTGCTTCCGGGTTTCGTGGAGCCGGCCATCGATGCGCGGGTGCTGCTTTTCGCCGGGATCATAATTGCCATTGCCGGTGCGCTTTCGAGCGTCCTCCCGGCACTCCGCAGTACCGGGCAGGACCTGTCGGAGGACTTGCGCGCTCGCAGCGGCGGGATGGCGACGGGAAGGGCCGGTACCGGCCACCTGCAGCGATCCCTCGTAACGGCCGAAGTGGCTCTCGCGGTCGCGCTGCTCGGCGGCGCGGCGCTCATGGTTCGCAGCCTGACCGAGCAGCTCGCCGTTCCGCCGGGTTTTGAGCCGGAAAACGTGCTCGTTGCGAGGATAAGCCTTCCCGACGACGAGTATCGTGGCGATGCAAGGGTTCGCTTTGCAGATCGGCTCATCCGCAGACTGGAAACTTCGCCGGGCGTGGCATCCGTTGCGATCGGCTCGGATGCGCCGCTCCGGGGTTTCTCCAGCGCGTCGCTTCTGAAAGTCGAAGGACGGCCGGATGACTTCGTTCGTTATTACCGACACCACGTAACGCCAGGCTACTTCGGGACGGCGGGTATCGAGATGGTCATAGGCCGCGGCTTCGAGCCGTCCGACGTCGGCGACACCCAGGGTGTAGTGGTCGTCGGCAAGGCTTTTGCCGACAAGCTCTGGCCCGGCCAGGATGCCGTGGGCCGATATATCCAGATTGGCCCGAATGCAGACGAGGATCGGGCGGCGGTCGTGGGGGTCGCGGAGAACGTGCGCTTCCGCGATCTCACCACTGATCTCTTCAGTCCCGGGGAAGATCCCGACGTGTATTTCCCCTATGCGCAAGCGCCGACGACGTCCTTCGAGATCCTGGTGCGGTCGGGAACCAGCGAATTGCCAGCGGCCGAGGTAGTCCGCAGGGCGGTCGCCGGACTCGATCCTTCCATCCCGCTGGCGAACGTTCAACCGCTTGAAACCGTTCTTGAGTCCCAGACTGCGAGTACGCGTCTGGCATCCACGATCCTCGCGCTGTTCGCTGCGCTCGCCGTCGTACTGTCCGGGATCGGGCTTTACGGGGTCATGGCCTTTTTCGTCGCCTCACGCCGCTGGGAGATTGCGGTCCGTATCGCGGTGGGCGCCGGGCAGTCGCGGGTACTGGGCATGATCGTCCGGCAGGCCATGGCGC
>Ga0299914_10003437_pt1 | contig 11181 bp, 29 predicted proteins | sample RVTome_10_FD_201361 | JGI IMG/M metagenome (GOLD analysis project Ga0299914, IMG submission 201361) | Soil microbial communities from uranium-contaminated site in the Upper Colorado River Basin, Wyoming, United States - RVT153D57 (version 2) ... | reverse complement strand
CCGAGATATGTCCGTTTCGTTCCTAAAAATCTGCGACCGGGATCGTCACCAGCGGGCGCTCGTGTACCGCTGCGTGGCCGTCTCTGCCTTGCGGCCGAGGTTCCCTTCGACGGCGCCCCTGCTTTGGTTGCACCTCAGGTGGCTCGCCTGTGTGTTGGCGAGGTCCAGTAAGGCGCCGCCGTCCTGTAGTGCCACGACGTGATCGAGGGACCATGAGGCAGGGTGGGGGTAGCGGAGCCGGTAGTCGATGAACCGGGATCGGAACAGGCAGCGCCCCAGTTCGCAATGTCGCTGCTGGGCTTCGTGCACGGGGCGGAGCTGTGCCCGCAGCTTCTGGTAGCGGTACGTCGTCCGTGGGTCATCGACGTTCCGTCGGGCCATCGCTCACCCCCGGACGCGACTCGGGGCCGACCTAGGTGTTGGTCAGCCCCGGAGATCAGTCACCATTGATAGCAGTCGCCATCATCAGGTCTGTCGTACAAGGTACGGACTTTCGGACGTGCAGTCAAGCATCCCTGCCAGGCAGCACCTCGCACATCCGACCGCAGTGGGAGCAGACGAGGTGGGTTGGGTCCTGCTTGCCGATCTCCATGATCTCGGACCAGCGGTGCCCGACCATGCCGCACTCGTAGCGGTGCACCCGTCGGACCTCGTCCACACTGGCGGTGTCGTCTCGCATCATCCACACACTCCCATCCGTAGCTCGGCGTGCCAAGCGGTCAGCGCCTTGCGGTACTCCAACTGGGTGCCGTGGTGGAAGGCTTGCTTCACCCAGCGGGGTGGGCGTTCGCCGTACTCGAGGCGGAGGTCGTTGCAGTGGCGGCAGGCGAGATGCTCTTTGTGTCTTGCTGCGATGTAAACGGGCGGGTCGAGGCTGGCGCAGGTGTCGCAGATCTCGTCCGCCTGGAGTCCGTCCTCGCGGATCTGCACCCATCGGGTCGCTGGTGCTGGCAGGTAGCGGCAGTGGATCGCTCGGATGGTCTTGGTGGAGCGGTCGGCCCCGTCGATGTAGCGGTGGATGTCCCGTCCTGCGAGCTCGGCGGCGTCGATGGAGTCGATGCAGCCGCACTTGGTCCGGTCGTGGTCCTCGTCGGGGTGGTGGTCATGCCTGACTTCGAGCAGGTACTGGGCGTCCTTGACGGCGTCGTCCCAGGTGTACTCGTCCATGTCGCCGGGGTCGCCGGAGGCGGCTTCGACGATGAGGCTGGCGACAGAGACCACGAACCGCTCCGATGCCTTGGACAGTTCGCGCAGGTCGTCGAGGGGCCGGCGGTAGTCGCGTTGGCGGGGCTTCGGTGGCTTCGTGTCGCCGTCGTGGGCGAGGTCGGTGTTGCGGCTCTCGGCGATGCGCTCGGGGTGTGTGGTGCGCTCTGCTCCGGTGCCGGTGACGTGGTGGTCGTAGCAGGCGGCTCGGAGGCCGTTGTGGGCGCCGTCGGTGCTGGCGAGGATCAGGCGCGAGATGGTGCGCGGTGTGGGGAGCTCGAACGCTCGGGCTGCGGCCTTGGCGAACGTGGTCGGACCGCTCATGTGCCTCCGTTCGCGACGATCATGCGTCCTCCAACCCAGCACCAACGACGTACTCGGCGATCCAGTCCCGGCACTCCTGCTCCGTGGCGAACCAGAGCGGCAGCGGGAAGCAGCCGCCGGCTGTCTGGATGAACGGCTGGTAGGGCGAGCCCTCTACAGCGTCCTCGGGGTCACTTACGTCGGCGAACCAGAATCGGTCTTCGCTCACTGTCGCCCTCCTCGCCGGAGACGGAACGGCCAACGGCGGCCGAGTGAGAACCCGACCCACAGTGCAGCGAACCAGGCGAGGCCAGCGGCAGGCCCGGCCATGGATGCGATGGGCGCACCGAGGATGACGGCGGCGAGCCAGTACAGGCCCCACCACGTAGACAGGCTGCGCTCGAAGGGCGGCCAGATGGAGAAGCGGGGCCAGGCGTTGGGGCGTTCCAACCGATCGGGCTTGCCGGACTTGAACCACGCTGGGCGGTAGAAGCGCTCACCAGGTTGGAGCCAGATCTCGGAGGCGTTGCGCGGGATGATGCCGCCAGAGAGGCGCTCGTCGGCGTTGAACTCTCCGATGGCCTTCTCGTAGACGCCGGGGGTGGGGTCGGTCATGAGGGGTAAGCCTCAACCGTCACCGGTCCGTAGTTGCCGGACACCTTGACCCACGACTCATGGACGCTCGGGTCGTCATCCAGCACCCAGTTTGCCCAGCCGTCGCCGCCATAGAAGCCGTCGTCGCGCACCCACCGCCGGCCCATGGCATCAATCACGCTTGTGCCTTCGGGTGGCTCTTCGTTCGCCGTTTCAGCCACGGTCGTACTCCTCCTGGTTGCCCAGAGCGCGGTGGTACGCCTCGTCTGCGGGGCTGCCGATCATCCAGGGCAGCGGGCGGGACTCGTCGACCCGTCCCTGCTGCACCAGAATGCGGACGACGGAGCGCAGCACTTCGACCTCGTCGGTGAGTGCCTCGATGGCCGCCTTCACCTCCTCGCGGTCTGCGATCTTCACGTTGACTGTTGCGGTCTTAGCCATTGGGGTCCTCCTGGTTGCGGTCTCGGGATGACAGGTGACGGAGGCGAGCAGAACGCTCGGCAGCGAAGATGATCCGGCCTGCGTCGCGCTCGGCCTCCACGCGGGCGAGGTGGATGTGGCCGCAGACTTCGGCGTTGACCGACTTTGCTTCCTCGTAGGCGGCGTCGAGGTGGTCGAGAGCCCGTAGGAGCTTCTCGGCGGCTTCGGGGTGTCGCGTTGTCGTGTGCTCGCTCACTGCTGGGCTCCTTCGGGGTCGGGGGTCGCAGGGGTGGCGGCCACGCAGTCGAGAACGGCTTGGACTAGCTCCCGCAGAGCCTCGGGTCGATCGCCTGAACGGCAGATGGCGCAGCGCATGTCGTAGCGGTGACCGTTGGCGCCGTGTGGATCGGTGGGCGGCCAGGGGGTCTCCTCGTCGTCGATGATGTAGCCGGGCGGGTCAGCGCACACGGCGTGCACGATCGACTCGATGTCGCTCACTGCGTCACTCATTCGGTGCTCGCTTTCGTCGTGTCTGCCACAGGTTCAGGGAACGCGACGTACTGCTCGCCGTCGAGGAGGTCACCTCCGGCCTTCGGGGTGCGTCCGCCTACCTGCTTGAAGAAGAACGCCACTCCGGCCATGTCGCACTGCTCACGGAGCGACCGTGCCCATTCAAGGTTGATCGGGCGGTGCTTCGGGCCCGACTCGCCGCCGCAGATCACCCAGTCGATGCCGCGGGCGCTATCGAACGTGCAGTCGTAGCACTCGATGAGGTCCATCCCGTCGCCGTAGGGGCCGAGGATGTGCGTTGCGTGGCGGATCGAGTGGTCGCGTGCCCGGTTCCACCCCACGGCCCAGTTGAGGAGGTCCACGGGGCCGAGGAGGGGCTCGCACGACAGGAACCGAACCGACGCCGGGATGGCGAGCAACTCGGGGATGCGTTCCTCGGCCCGTTCCTGGTCCTCGACGGTGGTGCCGATCCAGACGTTCTCGGGCCACCAGCCGGACCAGTCCTCGACGCCACCGAGCCAGTCGGCGGGCACCATGTCGAGGACGTTCTGCGGACGCTTGGTGAGGAGTTGCCAGTCGAGATGCGGTGTCGATTCGATCAGCTCCCAGAGGCGGTCCCGGTCCTCGTCGTGGTCAGCGCGGTCCTCGAACACGTCGGCCATCGAAGCGCAGAACACGCGGCGACGGACGCCGTCCTCGGTGGCCTTGCGGTCCCACTTGAGGGGCTCGTTCCAGTGCTTGTCACCGAAGCGGCGGCGGTCGTTGCCCTTGCCCCACACGTCGTTCCCGGTGCGCTTGGCGAACGACTCGGCGTAGCAGTGCGTACAGCCGGGCGAGACGCGAGCGCATCCCCACCACGGGTTGAACGTGTGATCCGTCCACCCGATCGCGGTTTCAGTTCCCATGCTGCGTCTCCTCTTGCTTTGCGGCTACTGCTCGGTCTCGTGCTGCTCGGGCTTCTGCAAGGCCCGCTTTGGCTTGCTGTCGGGTCTCGGGGTCCAAGGGGGTCCAGGGCTCAGCGGATCGGCTCGGTCGTTGACTCGGAGGTGAACGTCTGCGTGCTGCCGTCCGGGTAACGCATGGTCACGCTCTCGATCTCCCCCTCGGTCGTCTCGTCATTCTCGGACCACCAGCCCGTCGCCGACCTGCGCATCCAAGTGCGGCGACAGATCGGGCAGACGAACGGGCGACGACCCAGGAGTGGAGGGGCGCAGTCGTGCGTGAAGACTCGGCCGAATCGATCGGGGCGCTTCACGTCACGTCTCCGAAGTAGAAGATGGGCGTCAGCTCACACGGCAGCGGTCCACCGATCCGACGGGGAGTCAGCTCGTCGAACAGGTTCGCCATGTTGCAGCGACCCTCGTCCTCCTCGCAGAGACCGGAGTGCGCCGTGCACCACATCGGTCCGACGATCGGCACCAGTTCGTTGGTCCAGTCCGGTGGCGGACCAGCGAACGACCGCTCACAGCGAGAGCACGGTGGCAGCTCGATGACCTCGTCGTCGAAGCGGCGAAGCAGTTCTCCACACATGGCCCTAGCGGAGCCACCGTCGATGTCGCCACCAACTCGGTGGCGCTTCACTCCCGTACCGGCGGCGCCGAAGGTCTCATGGATGGCTTGTGCGAATTCGTTCACCGCTCGGGCGGCTTCGTCTAGATCATTCACGATGGTGCTCCATTCGGGGTAGCTGTAGCGTTGGGTCGCCACTCGATGACGAGGCACAGATGGCCGAGGTGGAAGTACCACCTTCGAGGGTGGGTGCGGTACCGCTCGCCGAAGAGCGGGCGATGATGGCGATGGCTGCGCAGCCCGAGCATCAGTGGGCCGAGGCGCAGCCACCAGCCGCACCAGCCCCAGGCCCATAGGTGCCAGCGGTCGTTGCCGATCATCAGTCGGTAAACGTCGTCGTGCATCTTCATGCCGTCCTCGCCTCTTGCTGCGCCCTTGCGGTTGACCAGTGATCGAGCACCACGTCGAGGAGACCGGCGAACTGGCTGAACGTCTTGTGGTTGGCGAACTTCTCTCGGACGACTGCTTCGTCATCGACAGAGGCTGCGAGGTCTCTTCCCCAGCGGAGTGCTTTGAGGTGGTGTTCGAGAGGTGCGCCAGTGCGAGGAGGTTCGGGGAGTGTTGTATCTACGTGTTGATACATGTTGGTGGGAACCCCCGTTCCGGTAGAAGTGTCGTCAGGTTCCGCCTGAGCGTCCTCTCGTTCCGCTTGGCGCTCACCAAGCGGAACCTGGGTTCCGGTAGGAGGGGGAACGGCGGTTCCGGCTGTGGATAACTTCAGCACGTACTCGGACGCCACACCGGAGCGTCCGACGCGGGTCCGCTCGACCCATCCGCACTCGATCGCGGCGGCCAGATGAGACCGGATCGCGCGAGGTGTGAGACCGCACGCTTCGGCAAGCTGCTGCTGCGTCGGGAACGCCACGCCGCGCTTGTTCACGAAGCTCGCCAGAGCCAGCAGGACCAGCTTGCGCGTCGGCGGCTCGACGGACCCCAGCAGATGCCGTTCCCATGTGAACCGGTCCACCGCACTATCGTTCTTCACAGTCGACCCCCTAACGGTCGGCGAGGCCCCGGGTAGGAGTTCACCGCTCCGCTCGGGGCCGTTCGATTCTTAGCCTCATTGTAGCCGAAACCGCAGGTCAGAAGGGTCATACAGGCGCTTCCTCAGTCAGCCAATCGTCGCCCCAAAGCTCGATCGGATGCACTCCGAGCGAGAGGGCAACACGGTCCGCTGTCGCTGCGGTCATGCGCGCGCCGGTCATCCATCGCGACACCTGCCGGTCGATGTGCTCACCGAGCGTCTGCTTGGCGTGCCGGTGGAAGCCGATGTCGAGCTCCAGCGCCCGTCGCCGCATCAAGTCCAAGGCTGGTGCCGGATCGAACAGCGCGGTCACGACAGATCCACTTCGATCGTGTGCCCGCACCCATCACACCGGAACGTCCACGTACGGGGCCGGTGCTCCGGCAGGGCCCGGGTTCGATCGCAGACGCGGCAGCGCACGACTTCGGTGACCGTGGTGGCGGGCGTCGTTCCGTTGGAGCTCATGCAGCCTCCCAGATCAGGAGTACGCAGCCGAAGGGCGGCCGCTCGTTCGGCTTAATCTCTGTCGCCCCCGCCTTGATGAACCGGAGACGGCCCCGAAGGAACGCGGTCCGCAGCGGCGAGCCTTCCCGGTCCCGTTCGGGTTCGACGTGGTCCTGCCACCAGCCCTGCTCGCAGCGGTTGGCGGGGAGCAGCATGACAATCCGCTCACACTCTCCGCGACCCCACTCGGACCACGCCTTCCTCACCCAACCGGCGAGGTTCGAGTACGGCGGGTTGCACCACACTCGACCCGACCACGGCTGCGTTAGTCCGTCGTCCTCGATCGAGTAGAACGCCTCACACTTGGCGTTGTGCGCGGCAGCAGCCACGTCGAGCGTGAAGCCCCCGAACAGCGCCGCCAGCTCGGCGAAGAACTCGGGATCGGTGCCGCGGTCGTCTACCTGATCCTTGGCGCCGTTCTTGCCGACCTGCTGGGGATGGTTCCGGCCCTTGAATCCGACGAGCATCACCGAGCCCCCTTCCGCCACCAGACAGCGACCCCGTAGAAGGTCGCAGCGGAAGCACAGGCACCGACAAGAGCACCGAGGACAGCAGGTAGGAGAAGGGAGGGGCGGGTCATGGGGTGGCCTCGGAGCCGTCGCCGGGTGGCCACGGCTCCATCTGGAGCACGACACCGCCGTCGCCGTAGTCGATGATCCCGTCGATGGCGTAGAACTGCTCTCCGTCCCAGGTGACCTGCACGACCGCCTCGCCGAAGTCGCCCATACCGTGGTCTGCGAAGCCCTGGCGGATGAAGGTGGAGACGAGGTCGTGGACCGTCAGAAACTGCGGCGATGACGCTGCCGATTTGTCGGGGGGCGTGTAGGTGCCGTCGCCGATGTTGAAGGGGAATTCAGCGGCCATCAGGCGCAGCTCCACATCTGCCACCCGTAGGCGGCCCGGATTCGTCGGGCCATCTCGAGGTTCGTGGCCGGGTCGTAGACCGCGTGCCAGTGCCGACCGATCCAGTCAGCGACCGGGTCGTGATGGCCGGGCTTGTTCCACGTCGGCTCGTTGATCTGTGCCAGCCCATGATCCGCGGTGGCCGAGACGGCGTTCGGGTTGCCGCCGCTCTCGCAGCCGATGAACACCCGACAGGCGTAGTCGACTTCGCCGGGGAACGCAGCAGCGACGTGGTCACGCCAGCCGCCGCAGTCCCCGCTACGGGCCGTCGCGACAACCACCGGCTCCGTGGTCAACGGCACGACAGCTTGCGTCGTCGGTGGATGGGTGTGCGTGGTCGTCGGAGCTGTGGTCGGCGCGGGCTGATACGGAACTCGATCGACGACGAGCGGTAGGACTTCGGGGGCGTCAGTGGTGGGCGGGCCGGTGTGCGCGACGTCGGTCGGAGGTGGCGGATTGCAAGCTCCCGCGAGTAGGAGGAGAGGGAGTAGGCGCTTCACAACGGGTCACCGTTTCTGCCGTTGTCCGACGGGTTCGGCGGCGTTATGTCCTGGCCGCTATCGCGTGGCCGCTGGGCACAGGAGCACGAACACAGATAGCCGCCGATGAGCCCCGGCGTGGTGCGGTTGTTCTTCCCGTGGCAATGGCCGGGCGGACCTGCCTCGATGGACAAGAGCGGTACTAGCGAAAGCTTGGTGCCCTCGGGGATGCAGTCGTGGCACAGGAACGATGCCGCCATCAGTCGTCCTCCCGTGCTTCCATCTGCGCCGTGCGGGCGACGTTCTCGAACACCGAGAGCGGCAGGCCACCGGACCACGCTTGCGGGTTGCGGAGTGGGAGCGCCCAGTCAGACGGGTTCCGTTGGCCCGGATGCTGGTGGCGCTCGATCGCCCGCAGGCGCTCAGGGTGGATGCCATTCGGCGGCTTCGGGACCGGACCGACACGGGGGATGCGGATACGAACGGTCTCCTTCTGGCCGCAGATGCAGCACGTCAGGAGTAGCCGGGAGCGGCCCGTGATCCTCGTCTCCCGGTCGAATGACAGCCAGGTCCAGGTGATCCACGGAGCGGTCGTCTCGAACGTCTCGCGCCGGTCGGCGTACCGTCCCCACACTCGATGCCACGCTCCCTGATGGTGGCGATGGTGGCCCCGATGCCATCGGATTCGCTGACAGCGGAACCCGTCAGGGGCCGAGGTGCACCGCCAGATAGCGGCGCGGCCCAGTCGGTCGACAATCGCCGTTCCCTCCCGGTCACCCATGACGCTCTCCCGTCTCCCGCAGAAGCTCCAGCGCTTCGTGGTTCGGGCACTTCTCGCCCTGCTCCAGCGACAGGAAGCCGTGCTCCTGGCAGCCGCCGTGGTGGTCGAACCGGCACTCGCTGTCCTCCACCAGTTCGGCGAGCAGGAAGCGCATCCGGTCGATGCCTCGTACCGCGTCGACCGTGGCGTACAGGTCACCCAACCCCCGCTCGGCGTCGTGCTGGTCGCGGTAGCCCTCGGAGGTGTGGACGATCTCGCCGTTCGCGGACTTGAGCTGTGCTCTCCACTCTCCGGCTTCGTCCTCGAAGAAGATGGGGGTGGTCATCGGGTGGCCTCCTGGTTCGCATCGTCGAGCGCGTCAGGCGACCCGTTCAGCACCCGCCACGCTCGGCACGGTCCGCAATGAGTCACACCGCCCGTGGTCGGTTCGTGGATGTGATCCGACGTGTACGTGTGGTCCTGGGCGGTGGTGTGGTCGCAGTTCTGGGCGATGTGGCGCAGTTCAGCGGCCAGTGAGCGGGCGTGTGCCTTCTCGTCGGTGAGGTCCTGGCCCAGACCTTCGATGTGCACGGCAACGTTCTCCAGGTTGACTAAGGCCTCGGTGGCCCGGTCGGCGGGGGCGTCGTTGATAGCGGTCATCGCTGCATCTCCAGTCGTCGAAGGCATCTCGTCTCGGGGTGGCGCGCGACCTCCCGCACCAGATCCCTCCGGTGCAGCCACACCTCTGCCCGGTACACCAGGAACAGGACGGCCCAGAAGGCGAGGACCCAGGGGAGTAGCTCGGTGCTCACTTCGCGTCCTCCACGGTGAGTAGCCACATGGCCTGGCGGTCGTCGCGGGGCTCATGGATCACGGGCATGGCGAACGTGACGTGTGACGGGTCGTCGTCCTCCACCACCTCGGCGGTCCGCAAGCCGTCGATGCAGTGCTTGAGCACCAACAGCAGGTTGTCGGCATCGCGCCTACGGCGGTCGGGTGGGTAGTACTCGATGGTGACGTGCACCTTCTCGCAGCGCGGAATGCGTGCCTGGCGGGCGAGCAGTGCCGTGTCGTGGCGCCACTGCTTCGCCATCCCGGCTTTCTTGGCCCAGTGGTCGTTGCGGTTGGGCGTTGGATAGGGCTGGTCTGGGAGGTCGAGCACCCACGAACGGTGGCCGTCGTACTCGAAGCTGGCGGTGGCGCTCATGCGGTGCGGCCTTCCGGTGCAGTGTGCTCTGCGATCCACGCGTCCATCTCGCTGTTCTGTCTGCGGACTGCGGCCTCGTCCCGTGACGCCAGGCGGCGGCGGATGTACTCGGCCTCGCCTACGGCTGTGTCGGTGGGGTCGGTGGGGTCGGGGTCGTCGTAGGGGGTGCGGTAGGATGGTGGAGCTCGGGCGGGCGAAGCCGCGGCGCGCGTCGGCACCGAACAGGCCGGGGTCCGAACTCGGGGAGGGCTCGTGGCGGTCGCTCATGACGACGCCTCACTGCCGATATCTGGCCCACCGATGGGGCACTCGATGTCGTGTGGCTCAGGAGGCTGACCAGGGAACCAAACCCGCCCACATCCTTGGCACTCGATGTAGCCACTGCCGCCGCATTGCGGCCCCGGCGCTACCTCGTCAGTGAGGGCAGAGCATGGCGACACCGTGCTCGTCGCGGGGCCGACCGCAACGCGAGCAGTTCGACCAGTGCACGACGAGCCCGGCACGCTCAGCTGCCAGCAGTGCGGCCTCCGTCGCGCTCTCTCCGTGCTCGGCGGCTTCGGCGACCGATTCCCGCACGTCCTCAGCCAGATCGTCGTCCATCGGTTCCATCCTTCCATATCGAGGTTGAGGTTGAGGAGAATCGCCGTCATGCCACGCTCCAGTCCCGTTCCCAGGACCACAGCGGGTCGCCCATGCGGCACAGCAGACCGAGCTCGTAGCGGCGCGGGCTCAGGTGCGCCGACTCCTTCTGCATCGTGTGGTGGTTGCGACACAACGCGAGCACCTGGTCGACGTCGAGGAGGTCGGCGTGGGGGTGGGGTTCGTGCGGGTCGAGCCGTCCCCAGCAGTCACCGGGGAGCAGGTCGCGGGCCGCGCAGCCGCCGTCCCGTTCGATGACGAGTAGGCGGACGTGCTCGCGTTCGATGCGGTCAGCGGCTCGCTTGGCGCTGGTCTGCGGTAGGCGCTTCCCGCTGCGCTGCATCGCCGTGCGCTTCATCGGGGTGCGACGGGCGAGGGTCATTGCGGGCCAGTCCTGACGAACTCGGCCTCGGCTCGGTCAGCGGCGAGGAGGGATTGCAGTGCGGAGACCTGCGTGCGGCGGGAGCGGACAGCCTCGAGAGCGGCTTGGCGCAGACCTTCCGCCAGGTCGCGGCGGTGACGCTGGTCCGACGTCTGGCCGTTCACCCACGCTTCCCGCTCGGGGACGGTGCCGTCGGGTGCCTGCATCCATGCCATCGCTTTCGCCTGCCGGTACTCGGACTCGGCGTCGGCCATCTCTCGGGCCTGGTCGCGCAGTGCGGCGAGACCCTGGTCGAGCAGGCGCGACAGGCGTGCGACTTCCTGTGCCATCTCGGGAAGGCTCATCGCGCTGCACTCCTCGCCCGACGCATGTTCTCCGCACGAGTCACGGGTTCCAGGTGGTTCGGGTTCACGCAGAGTCGGACACGGCACAGGTGGTCGAGGTCGAGGCCATCAGGCACGGAGCCGACGAGGTACTCGTACACGGCTCGATGCGCCGTCGTGCTGCGACGACGGAAGGATGCGTGCCCGTAGCCGTTCCACGTCTGTGGGCCAGTCCAAAGCCAGCACTCGCCGGAGTCGTCGACCCTGCTCCAGATCATCAGCCAGTAGGTGTCGTGGAGTGGATCGCCATGCTTCCGAAGACGAACGTGGTGCTTACCGCACAGCCCTCTTGCATGGTGAG
>Ga0299914_10003436_pt1 | contig 11185 bp, 8 predicted proteins | sample RVTome_10_FD_201361 | JGI IMG/M metagenome (GOLD analysis project Ga0299914, IMG submission 201361) | Soil microbial communities from uranium-contaminated site in the Upper Colorado River Basin, Wyoming, United States - RVT153D57 (version 2) ... | reverse complement strand
GCCTCCGAGGAGTTCGACGTCCATGAAGAGATCGGACGAGTGCTCGAGGGCGCCGAGCGAGAAATTGCCTTTGAGCGCGGTGAAAACACATCTCGGGTTGTGGGGGATCCACGACGCACCAGGCAGATCCTCAGGAATCTCGTCAGCAACGCCATCCGGTACGGCGGCGACGACATCAAAGTGATCACCCGTCGGGGCGACAACAGCTCGATTGACATTCTGGTCTGTGATGACGGAGACCCGTTGGCTCCTGATGATGCAGAACGCATCTTCGAGACATATGAGCGGGGAAGGGGTCCGTTGGACGTCAGGTCAGTGGGTCTGGGTCTGTCTGTCGCCCGCAAGTTGGCCGGTCTCATGAACGGCAACGTCGTCTACCGTCATGACGGCGAGTATGCCGCGTTCATATTGACACTCCCGGCCGCGTCCTAACCTCCTCCGGATGCGAGTTCTGGTCACCGGCGGCGCCGGGTTCATCGGAAGCCACACCGTCGTCGCGTTGATGCAGGCGGGTCACGACCCGATCGTGGTGGACAATCTGACCAATTCCCAACCTTCCGTGATTCGACGCATCGGGGAGATAACGGGCACGGCACCGGAGTTTCACCACCGAGACGTGCGGGATCGCGATTCTCTCGCCGAGTTGGCCAACCAAGGAGTAGATGCGTGTATCCACTTCGCGGCGCTCAAAGCCGTAGGCGAATCGGTGGAGAAGCCAATGCTCTATTACGAGAACAACGTTGGCGGCACGATTGCGTTGCTCGATGTTCTTCTGGATGCAGGGGTGGACAACTTCGTCTTCAGCTCATCGTGCACCGTCTACGGTGATCCTCGGGTGTTGCCTCTCCGCGAGGACATGCCGATCGGGGCGGCGACCAACCCCTACGGGTGGTCGAAGATCATGATGGAACAGGTTCTTCGCGACGTTCAGGCGGCCCATCCATCCTGGAGTGTGTCGCTGCTGCGCTATTTCAACCCGGTGGGGGCACATCCCAGCAGTCTCATTGGTGAGGATCCCACCGGGGTCCCCAACAATCTGATGCCGTACGTCGCAAGGGTTGCTGCCGGTCTCCTGCCCAAAGTCCGGGTCTTTGGTGACGACTATCCGACTGCCGACGGCACTGGCGTGCGTGACTTCATCCACGTCGTGGATCTGGCGGAAGGACACGTTGCCGCATTGGACAAGAAAGCTGACGAGCCTGGAGTTCACGTGTACAACCTGGGAACCGGCAAGGGACACAGTGTGCTCGAGGTGATCAAGACATTCGAGGAGGAATCGGGTAAGCCGGTGCCGTTTGAGATCGTGGCACGCCGACCCGGTGACGTCGCCTCCAGTTGGGCCGACGTCACGAAGGCGGCGGAGGAGTTGGGCTGGTCAACGAGCAGAGACTTGGCCCGGATGTGCGCCGACGCCTGGAGCTGGCAAGAGAACATCAGGTGATCCTGCTTAGCATCGGCCTTCGATGACAGACCTGATCGACCGGGCACGTAGATGGATCGCAGATGATCCCGATCCGACCACGCGAAGCGAGCTGGAATCAATCATCGACGGGGGAAACACCGACGAGCTCGCCTCACGTCTGGAGACGGTGCTCGAGTTCGGCACCGCGGGGATCAGGGGCGAGGTAGGAGCCGGGCCGGGGCGAATGAACCGGGCCGTCGTCATCCGAACCACCTACGGTCTGACGCGTTACCTCCATGCCCGGCGAGGCGAGGGTCAGTCGGGTCAAGTCATCGTCGGATTCGACGCCCGCCCGGACAGCCGACAGTTCGCCGAGGACACTGCAGGTGTTCTGGCCGCGGCGGGCATCCCGGTCGTCTTTTTCCCGACCGTGACCCCAACTCCACTGGTGGCTTTCGCTGCCAAACACCTCGGTGCAATCGCTGCCGTGGTGGTCACCGCGTCGCACAATCCTCCGGCTGACAATGGCTACAAGGTGTATGGACCCGATGCTGCTCAGATCGTGTCCCCTATCGACACCGACATACAGAAGGCGATCGCCGCATCGCCGGGGGCAGTGACCATCGACCGGGTCGAGGACGTCTTCTCGGGGGCCTCGCCGATCGTGAGACCAATCGAGGCGAGCATCCTCGACTCGTACTGGGAGGAAGTCTCTGCGACCCGATCCCGCACGACAGGTTCGAGCCTGAAGGTGATCTACACGCCAATCCACGGTGTAGGTCGTGATGTTGTCTTCGAGGTGATGCACAGAGCGGGACACAATGGGATCAGGGCCGTACCGGGTCAAGCCGAACCCGATGGATCGTTTCCGACGGTCGACTTTCCCAATCCGGAGGAGCCCGGCGCCCTCGACCTCGCGCTCGACATGGCGGTCGAGGAGTCGGCCGACCTCGTCCTCGCAAACGACCCCGACGCCGATCGCCTGGCCGCCGTGGTGCCGTGGGCGGGGGAGTGGCGCCCACTTTCAGGCAATGAGATCGGCGTGCTGCTCGGTGACTACATGCTCCGCAATGACCCGAGACCGGAGAAGTCGATCGTTGTGAGCTCGATCGTGTCCTCACCGATGCTGCCGGCCATCGCTGGCTCATATGGAGCGAGACATGAGCAAACCCTGACCGGGTTCAAGTGGATCGTCCGGGCCGGGCTCGCCCTCGCGGTCACTACCGGTGGCCGCTTCATCTTTGGATACGAGGAAGCCCTCGGCTACACAGTCGGTTCGACGGTGAGAGACAAGGACGGGATGTCCGCAGCGCTGTTGTTCACTGACATGGCAGCAGACCTCGAGGACTCCGGACGAACGGTCATCGACTACCTGCACGACCTGTGGAGGTCGCACGGGCTGTGGGTGAGTGGACAGACATCGATCATCCGGGCGGGACCGGACGGCGTCGACGAGCTGCGTGATGCCGTGGACCGATTGGGCGATGACCCCCCAAAAGAAGTCGACGGCCTCCCGGTGACGGCCATCACCGACTACCGAACGGGCGGCTCTGAGCGTCCCGACTGGCTCGGCGAGCAGTCACTGATCGAATTGAGTATTGGTGAACGGGGACGGCTGTTGGTCCGCCCCAGCGGCACCGAGCCCAAATTGAAGATCTATGTGGATTTGCGTGAGGAGCCCAGGGACGATCTCGACAACCAGCACCGGGCCCTCGAGCAAACCGCGGCCAGACTCGGGGGAAGTCTCGCCGAATCGCTCGGCGTCTCGGCTATCCCTTGATCCGGTCTCTCGTGGCGTACAGGTAGAGCCAACCGAGGCCATGGATTCCCACGCCGAGGGCAAGTACGGCAGCAGCTGCGGGATATCCGGCAATAAGAGAGGCTATGGCCGCCAACCCGGCGGCGATCACCAGAGCCGTACGCACACCATTGAGGGGTCCGAACACGTCACGGAGGTTATCTCCGCTAGCGGCATATCCGTGCCAGAGTGGAAATCCCCATGAAAAGACTGACAGGTCTTTTGGCCGCGCTCGTACTTACCAGCTCGTGCGTCGGTGCGGTCGTCCGACCAACCCCAATATCCACTACGACAACATCATCCGGAGTCGTGACCACCCTTCCCGACCCCGGATCGATCCCCGATTCGACCACCACCACCCCGTCAGGACCACCGGTTGCTTGGATCGCGCCGAGCGGGGTGCCACTGGCCGTCACCGCGGTCAACGGTGAGACGATCGAGGTGCTGACTCCCTGCGGTGACCCGGCGGTCATGACTGACGGAACCCCCATCTATGAGGTCGATGTGGTCATCGACCCCGGTCACGGTGGTCCGATCGATACCGGGGCGGTGGCCGCCACGGGTCTCGCAGAAAAGGAGATCAACCTCCAGGTGAGTCTTGCGGTACAAGAGCTACTGACCGATCGAGGCATCCGCTCATTGCTTACGAGGGTGGGGGACTATCCGATTCCGATACGAACCCGATCTGACTATTCGGATCTGGTCGGAGCAAAAGCACTCGTGTCGATTCACCACAACGCGCCCCAGGCACCCGCGTCGGAAATCCCTGGTGTGGAGATCTTCGTCAAGAGGAACATGCCCGAGTCGGCAAGACTTGGCGGGCTCATCTATGACCGGACCATGGCTGCTCTCGGCGAGTTCGACGTCGCCTGGATGCGGGCGCCGGATGCCGGCGTTATGAAGGTGCTCAACAGCGACGGCGAGGACGCCTACGGCATGGTCAGGCGCCCCAAGGCACCGAGTGCCCTGGTCGAGCTGGGCTACATCGCCAACCCGGCCGAGGCTGAGCTCTATGCCCGCCCTGACTACGTACCGTCGGTGGCGACGGCCGTGGCCGACGCCACCGAGACCTTCCTCACCAGCGAGGAGACCGGCTCACCTCAGGTCGAGGGTCGTGATTTCGACCCCGCCGGTGGTGTGGGTCAGGATCAATGCATCGAACCAGACCTGGAGCTTGCCCTCTACCCCGATGTTGTCGAAGCTTCCGTTGTCCGTGACGGAGGGTCATTCACATTCGACGTGACGATCAGTTCCCCATACGACAGCCCTGAGCGTTATGCGGACGCATGGAGAGTCGTCGGCGACGATGGTGTCGTCTACGGGGTGCGCGAGGTGACTCACGATCACTCAGGCGAACAGCCATTCACCCGATCACTGGCCGGGGTGGAGATCCCCGACTCGGTGGACCACGTCACCATCGAAGGCCGCGACCTGGTCTACGGCTGGGGCGGGGGGACGTTCGTGGCGACACTGCCGTGACCTATGTGGTCGTGGTGCCCCGTTGCCAAGAAGCGTAGAGAGCCCCGTAAACCCCACCTTCTGCCACCAGCTGATCGTGATTGCCGTCCTGGACGAGACGACCGTCGTCAAACACAAGCACCCTGTCAGCTGCTTCGGCGGTCGAGAGACGGTGGGCGATGGTGACCACTGTGCGTCCGCTGGTCAGTCGGTTCAGCGCCCTATTGATCCGAACCTCGGTAGATGGGTCCACCGCCGATGTCGCCTCGTCGAGAACCAAGACATCGGGATCCGCGATGGCGGCCCGGACCAGGGTCACGAGTTGTCTCTCTCCCACCGACAACGAGCCACCTCGTTCCCCGACGGGGGTGTCCAGACCGTGTGTCAGCTCTCCAAGCCAGTCGCCGAGCCCGAGCTCTTTGAACGCGGCGTAGAGATCGTCGTGGGAGGCATCGGGCTGGCCCATGCGGACATTGTCGGCAATCGTCCCCCGGAACAAGATCCCCTCCTGAGGCACCATCACCACTCGATCACGCAACGAGTCGAATTGGACGTCTCTCACGTCGACACCCCCAATCTCGACCTTCCCAGCGGTTGGGTCCATGAGCCGGGTCAGGAGTTTGGCGAAGGTGGTCTTGCCCGAACCGGTCTCACCGACGACGGCCACCCGTTGTCGCGCGGGGATCTCGATATCGATCTCCTTGAGGGCGGGCGCGGCATCCGCCTCGGACGCCGTCTCGCCGGGTCGCGGGTAGCGGAACTCGACACCCCTGAAACGCGCACCCAGGGGGTGATGAGGGAGCAGGACGCCATCGGGCCCCGGATCGGCGACATCCGGGGCGATATCGAGGATGTCGAGGACACGACTCCATCCCGCAACCGCAGTCTGCGCCTCATTCACCGCTTCACCCAAGAACTGGACCGGCTGGACGAAGAGTTGGACCAGGAAGAGAAAGGCGACGACCACACCCACCGTCGTGGAGCCGTTGACCGCCAGAACCGTTCCGACGACGACCACGGCTGCGACTATCAACGCTGAGGCGAGTTCGCCGAACCCGGAGAAGATGGAGGAAAGACGACCGGCTCGGGTGCCTGCCACACGATGGTCCTCGATGGCTCTTTCCAAGCGCTCCCGTGTCTTGTTCTCGATGCCATAGGCTCGAATGACCGGCGCACCCACGACAGTCTCGGCGATCAGAGCCAGCATCTGGCCCACCTTTTCGCGGACGGTGAGATAGGCGACTTCGAGCCGACTCTGAAAGAAGCGGATCATGTAGACGACCAGGGGGATCAGCGCCACGACGACGAGTCCTAGCTGCACGGACATCGCCAGCATCACTGCAAGTGCGAGGAGAGCCTGAAGCCCGTTGACCAGCAGCATCAAGCCAGCCCACTGCATGAAGCGGCTGATCTGGTCGACGTCGGAGGTGACCCGCGTGACCAATACACCGCGCTGTTCCGAAGCCTGATGGAGCATCGAGAGATCATGGATGTGACGGAAGGCGCGAATACGGAGACCGGAGAGCGCCGTCTCGGCAACCTTGGCCAACCTGACGTGCATCCACCCGGTGGCGGCGCCTGTGATGAGCACAGCAGCCAGGGCAATGAGGATCATCTCGAACACGAACCCCATGTCGACGCCGTCTCCTCCTAACCCGTTGTCGATGATCTGCTGGATCGCGATGGGCACGACGACACGTCCGGTGGTGGCAACGACAGCGATGGCAATGGTCCCGGCGAGACCGGTGCGCAGCTCAGGGGAGAGGCTCAAACCACGACGAATCGTCTTCATGGCTCCACGTCTGGCGGCGATCTCCTCGCGTGGGGGAGCGGTGGCCGTGGTCACGCCGGCTCCTTCTCGTATGCGTCGATGAGCTGCTGGTAGGCCGGCAATACGCGATAGAGCCTCTCGTGTGTTCCCCGGTCGATAACGCGGCCATCTTCGACGTAGATGACCTCGTCGGCGAGGACGATCGAGGAACGCCGGTAGGCCACGATGACGACGGTGGTGTCGAGTTGGCGAAGCCCCTCCAATATTGCGCTTTCCAGCGCTGGGTCGACCGCAGACGTGGCATCGTCGAGAACAAGCAAGCGCGGTCGCCGGATGAGTGCACGGGCGATCGCTATACGCTGCCGCTGTCCTCCGGAGAGGGCCGCGCCTCGCTCACCGACGATGGTGGCGTAGCCGTTCTCCAGCTTGGTAATGAAGTCGTGGGCCTGGGCCAGCGTTGCCGCCGCTACAACCTCGTCGTCGTCGAACTTCTCGTCGAGTGTGATGTTGTTGTACACGGTCTCGTTGAACAGGAAAGTCTCCTGAAATACGATCGACACCGAGTCGGCAAGCGAGTCCCGCTCCAGGTCGACCAAAGTGTGGCCGTCGAGACAGATCTCTCCGGTGTCAGGATCGAAGAGACGCACCAGGAGGTGGGCGATGGTCGACTTTCCCGAGCCCGTCGGCCCCACCAGGGCCACGGTCCGGCCCGGTGAGACCTCGAGAGTGACCGACTCGATGCCCCGGCCTTCGTCGCCGTTGGATGCGATTTTGGAAGCTCTGGTCCCAAGATCCTCGTATTCCGACTCCGGGTAGGTGTAGGCGATCGACTCGGCGCTGGCACCGGCACCACCGTCGGCGACCGCGTGGGTGGTCCCGTAGATGACTCTTTCGTCCTCATCGAGGACAGCCTCGACCCTGTATTGGCCAACGACCGAACGGGGAAGCTCCCCGAGCAGCCAGCCGAACACGCGCATCGGCAGGGCTACCAACCGGAAGAGGTAGGCGAAAGTGACCAATGTCCCGGGCGTCAGCAGACCTTGCTGTGTTCGCCAGGCGCCCACAAGAAGGACGGCCAGAATCCCGATGTTGGGCAAGGCCTCGATAACCGGATCGAACCCAGCTCGGAGTTTGCCAACTTCGACCATGCGGTCTCGCAGCTCGTCCGACCGCTCACCGAACCGACCGACCTCGTCATTCTCCCTGCCCAGCGTCTTGACCACGAGGGCAGCGTCGAACGACTCGTGGGCGATGTCGGCCACCTCCGCACGCAGGCTTTGGGCTCGAGCCGCCACGGCGCGCATGCGTCGCTGAAACGTGTAGTTGATGATCAGGAGGAGAATCACTGCAGTGCCGACGAGCATCAGGATCACACCAAAGGCCATTGGTAGGGGAGCGGCGATGAACGAGGCCGCTTCGACATCTTCGTTGGCATTGGCCAGCAACTGGCCGGTGGGATGTCTGCGATGCCATTCGATGGGGAGTTCGAGATAGCGGTTGGTTACCTCGATGCGGTCGCGGTATTGGAGCCGGTGCTGTGCGTAGTAGGCCCCAACACGGCGCATCGCGATGCCGACGCCGTTGAATGCTGCGACACCGATGATGGCGGCCGCCGCTCCCACTAGAGCAGCAGTGCCGACCTCACCTGCCTCCACGGCCGGGTAGAGGAGGTTGTCGGTGATCCAGCCGAGGACAAACGACGAGAGGATCGTCATCCCGGCGAAAAGGGTCGTCCCGATGCCTCCGAAGAGGAACTCCCGAGGAGCTCGTCTCAACTGCCGCCCGATGAGATGACGGCCGCTGCCCAAAAGGTCGACATCATCAGTTGTAATCGCTTCGGTAGCCATGAGACCTCGAGGGTATGGGCGGGGTCAGGTTTGGGGAATCCGCCTCAAAGGTGGCTCACCACCATAGGACTTCAACTGCAGTTGAAGTCAAGCTCGTGACTATGTCAGTGGTGTTGGCGTTCGAAGGCGGCGAGGACCGCGAGCAGCGAGGCAGTGGTGATGTTGGAATCCACTCCGATGCCCCACTTGAGGAGGCCATCGTCGCCTGAACTCTCCACATACGCCACCGCTCTGGCGTCGGCACCACTGCCTATGGCGTGCTCGCTGTAGTCGACGACATCAAAAGCTACGTTGAACTGCTCGCGAAGTGCGTTGACAAACGCCTCCACGGGTCCGTCACCATGTCCGGTCACAGTCACCTCGTCACCGTCGACCAGGAGGTGGGCGGTAATCGTGGTATGACCGCTTCCTTCTTTGGCCGAGGTGTGCAGCTCCTGGCTATGCAGGCGGAACCTGGCGCGTTCGAGGAAGTAGACACCCTGGAACGACTCCCACATCGATGAAGGGGTGATCTCGGTCCCACTGTCTTCGGTGATGTACTGGATCGTCTTCGAGAACTCGATCTGCAGTCGGCGAGGAAGGTCGAAGCCGTGCTCCTCCTTCATCACGTAGGCAACACCACCCTTGCCAGATTGCGAATTGACCCTGATCACCGCCTCGTAGTTGCGGCCGACGTGTTTGGGGTCGATGGGCAAATACGGCACACCCCAGGTGTCGTAGTTCCGGGGGAGAGCGGCGAAACCCTTCTTTATGGCGTCCTGATGGGACCCGGAGAACGCGGTATAGACCAAATCGCCCACATACGGGTGCCTCGGATGGACCGGAAGACGGTTGCAGTACTCGGCGGTGCGGCGAAGTGAGTCGATGTCGGTGATGTCGAGCTCGGGGTCGACACCGTTGGCGAACAGGTTCATCGCCAGAGTGATGATGTCGACGTTCCCCGTTCGCTCACCATTCCCGAACAGGGTGCCTTCCACCCGGTCCGCACCGGCCATCACCCCGAACTCGGCGGCAGCGACGGCACAACCACGATCGTTGTGCGGATGCAGACTCAGCACAATCGAATCGCGGCGACCGATCGAGCGATCGAACCACTCGATCACGTCACCGTAGACATTGGGGGAGTAGCACTCGACCGTCGCGGGAAGGTTGAGAATGATCGGGTCGTCCGGTGAGGGATCCATTTCGTCCATCACCGCCTCACACACCTCGACGGCGAAGTCGGGCTCGGTCAGCGTGAAACTCTCCGGGGAGTATTCGTAACGGATGGTGGTGCCACCCATCGTCTCTTCGAGCTTGCGACACAGCTTCGCCGCGTTGACCGGGATGTTCTTGATGCCTTCTTTGTCCAACCCAAAGACGACATCGCGCTGCAGCGGGTTGGTCGAGTTGTAGAAGTGGACGATGGCCTGGTCCGCGCCGGCGATCGAGTCGTATGTGCGCTCGATGAGCTCGTCCCGGCATTGGACCAGCACCTGGATTGTGACGTCGTCGGGGATCAGGTCGTCTTCGATGAGTTGACGCACGAAGTCGAAGTCGGGCTGGCTCGCCGCAGGGAATCCAACCTCGATCTCTTTGAAACCCATCGCCACCAACTCGTTGAACATCGCCAGTTTGCGTGGTGGGTCCATGGGGTCGATCAGAGCCTGGTTGCCGTCCCGCAGATCCACCGAGCACCACCTGGGCGCTTTCTCGATGGTCACGTTGGGCCAGGTCCTGTCTTCGAGAACGAGCGGCACGAATGGCCGGTATTTCTCATACGGCATCTTCTTCGGTTTTGCACTTTTCGGAGGCATGGATGGTCCTTTGGCTATCGAGTGAACTTCGACCGGGGCAAAGAAAAAGCCCCCGGTCGGCGGGGGCGGGCAAACACGAATATGTGCGCGTCTGCCCTACATGAGGAGAAGGAGAGCGCGGGTACTTGTCGTGTTCACGGACGTCACTGTAGGGCGATCGGAACAGGGAATCAATGTAGTTGGAGGGTCATGAACGTGCTGGCTCGGCTCGGGGAGTAGTCGTCGAATGGCTCGCACTCCACGAATCCGAGCCGTGTGTACAGGGCGCGTGATGGGGCGAATTCTTCCATCGAACCGGTTTCCAGGCTGACCCGCGACGCCCCACGGTCGCGTGCCACGGCTAACAAATGCTCGACCATCGCCCGGCCGACTCCGTTACCCCTGGCCTCCTCGGCAGTGTGAATCGACTTCAACTCCATGTGCGTCGCGTCCAATGCCTTGACGGCGCCGATGCCAAGCAATGTCCCGCTGTCGCGGAGGCTGAAAAAGGTGACCGTGGGGTCGAGAAGACCGTCTAGATCCAGGGCATGCACATCTTCAGGGGGAGTGACTCCCCTGGCGAATTCGAGATGACGTTCGAGAAGCTCGACCACGTCGGGGTTGCGCGGGTCGTCCTCGGCCACATTCCAACTCGGCATTGCGGGATCTTACGAGGTCGGCCTGGGGCGATCATATTGACGATCGTCGATATGTCAGCTTGGATGCTTCCCATGAAGTTCGGTCTTTTCCTCCAGCCGTTTCATCATCCCTCAGAGCACCCGACAGCGGCTCTGGAACGTGATCTCGACCTGATCGTGCTGCTCGACGAGCTCGGCTACTCCGAGGCCTGGATCGGGGAGCACCACAGCACAGGGTGGGAGAACATCGGCTCACCAGAGGTTTTCATCGCCACGGCGGCCGAGCGGACGAAGGAGATTCGGTTTGGCACCGGGGTCGTGCAGGCTGGTCTGCATCATCCGCTGGTCGCTCTGGATCGCATGATCCTCCTCGATCACCTGACACGGGGACGAGTCAGCTTCGGTCTCGGTGTCGGGGGAGGGATTCCCTCGGATCTCACCGTGTGGGCCCCGAGGCGTGGTACGAGACCTATCAGGATCACAACATCATCGGAAG
>Ga0299914_10003435_pt1 | contig 11185 bp, 10 predicted proteins | sample RVTome_10_FD_201361 | JGI IMG/M metagenome (GOLD analysis project Ga0299914, IMG submission 201361) | Soil microbial communities from uranium-contaminated site in the Upper Colorado River Basin, Wyoming, United States - RVT153D57 (version 2) ... | reverse complement strand
TCTTCCCGTCCTTCTCGCCGCCGTTTTCGTCGCGATCCCGATCCCGATCCCGATCGCGGTGACGCTTTTCGACCTTGACGTCACGGTCATCCGACGGCTTGTCGCCCCGCGGCGGCTTCTTGCCCGGTTTCGTCGGTACGTCGTCAGCTGGTTTCGGAGGCGGCGCCTCACCTCCGACCCCCGGATCGGGATCCTTCGGTTCGGTCGGGACGGTCGGTGTGTGGTCTGGCGGTGGTTCGACGACGACCACACCAACTGGGATCGGTATGCCGGCCAACGCGCGTCCATCCGCTGCGATCAAGACCGAATCGTCCTGGATGACCGCGTCGGGCTCGCCATCGTCGGTCCGCTCGCTCGCGTCGCCCAAGGCTTCGATCGTGCGGGCTTGCCCAGCCGCGAACTCGATCGTTGGCTGGTCGTCGGCGACGACGTCGGCCGGCGGCGCGGCCGCGAGTTCGTCCCCGGTCGTCGGTGCCGGCGGGCTCTCGGACGCGACATCTCCGGACGGTCGTTCGCGGCGACCGGGTGCAGACTCGGGATCATCCGGACCGGGCGCTTCGATGACCGGGATCTCGGCGGCGGACGTCGGCGCAGCCGGTGTCGCGGTTTCTTGTTGCCCGTCACGCGGCCGGGGCCAGAGGAACGACGCTCCCAGAACGATGATCACGAGGAGTGCCCAAGGCACGCTGAACTGCCCCGTGGACTTCAGGCGGCGACGCGTCGTCGCATTGCCCTGCATGAGCCGGTGAAGTTGGTCGTTGATCCGATCCTCTCGCAGGTCCAGGTAGGGCAGAGGGCTCCGCGCCCGTTCCGACGCGGCGGGCTCGCGAAAGCTGGCGCCTTTGACAAAGGCGTCATCGAGGTCAACCCCCTCGAACGGGTCTTCCGCGCTGTTGTCGGGATCGCGACCCACGTGAAGAACCTCGTCTCGAACGGTGAGCCGCGGCGTCACTTTGCGTGTTCGAGTGGAGCGTCAGAGACGTCGCGCTCACGGTCAGGGGTGATAGTAGTCCCGTCGCTCACGAAACTCCTCGTTCTGCGGTCGCGACCTGACTCGCCGCAGCCGTCGGGATGCGATTCGGCCGTGCATCCCCCAACTTGGGCCTCGCCAGCGTTAGCTTGCCCCCCAAGTTGACGGTAGGTCGGCTGAGGGGCCGACCAGACCGGCGATGCACCGGGCCCGGGCTCAGCCCGGGCCCGCGTCACACACCGGGGAAGCAGCGACCTTGCCCGAGCTGCGCCAGGCCGTGAAGGTCTCCGGCTGCGAAATCGATGACATCACCCCGAGTCCTCGGATACATCAGCTGGGACGGATCGTCGACATGATCGAGTCCGACCAAGTGGCCGAGCTCGTGCTGCATCACGCCCCTCGCTATCGCGCGACCGGCGGGCGACTCGAGCATTCGCGCGAAGTCGGGTGCGTCCAGCACGACGCTGCCGGAGACGAAGACCGATCCGTCGCCGTGCTCCAACCAACTGCTGCCGGCCTGTCCGGCGACCTCGCCCTCGAGCTCTGGCGACTCGGCGGGATCGGACCACGCCACGAGCACGGGGGCCCACCTCTCGGGGTATCGATCGGGCTGGTATGGGCGCCGCTCAGCCGTTGGGGTCTCGGTGGTCGGCCCGTCGAGGACGAACTGCAGTCCCGTCGCCTCGCTGACACGCGCCAGAGCCTCGCGGAACAAGACGTCTCCGCCGGCGGGCGCGGCTCGTCCGTTGACGACGACATGGATCGGTCGACATGGGTCGTACGCGACCGGAGCGTCACGGTTGGGTTGCAGGGCGACGAACTCGAACGGTCCGCTACCGGCGGGCAGCGGCGCCGGTCGGCCGAGGGGCGTCGAGCTCGCGCCGGGGGCGATGGGTGGCTGGCCTCCCTCGACCCGGACCTCGCTGGCCGCGGGAGGCTGATCGACGGCGTTCGACGACTCGGCGACCGGCGTCGGTGCCGCCGTGGGGGTATCGGAGCCACCCTCCCTCGAGCGCACCCAGAAGAACGTCACCGCGAGGAGTGCCACGACGAGGAGTCCCCATGGCCTCCGTCGCCTCGCCGGTGTCGGGAAGAGCGTCGGGTGTGAACTGGGAGATGCCTGCTCTCTGATCTGTTGTCTCGCCGCGTCCACGATTCGTCGGTGCTCGTCGTCGATGCGTTGCCAACGATCGATTCGCTCGTCGGCCGTTTCCTCTCTCAGGCTCGCGTCCCGTATGAACGCCTCGTCGAAGGTGACTCCGTCGAACGGGTCATCGGCCTGGTGTGGGTCGTCGTTCATCTGGGACCCGACCAGTCGGCGTCGACGGTCCTACCGGTCGTGGCGGACGCAGCCAGCAGGAGTTCCCGGCGCCTGTGCACGCTCCCGAGAGTAAACCTTCGGTCACCGTCGGCCCCACCGGACCGTCTGCATCCGCCATCTCACAAGCCTACGGTGCGCGTTCATGGCCAAGCAGTACGACCGCGCCTACTTCGAAAGGTGGTACCGCCGAGCCGGCTTCGGGTCTCCGGCGGTCCTCGAACGCAAGGCTCGCTACGCCGTGGCCGTCACCGAGTACTTGTTGGAGCGCCCGCTGCGATCGGTGCTCGACATCGGTTGCGGCGAGGGAGCCTGGCAGCCGACGGTGCGCAAGCTTCGGCAGTCCGCGCGCTACGTCGGGGTCGACCCGAGCAACTACGCGGTGGACCGCTATGGAACGCGACGCAATCTCCGCGTCGGCGGATTGAGAGATCTGCGGCGACTCGATCTCGGCGGCCCGTTCGACCTGATCGTGTGCATCGACGTGCTCCCCTATGTCGTTGACGACGACGCACGAACAGGCTTGGCGAGCATCGCTCATCTCTTGCGAGGGGTGGCTCTGATCGAGCTCTTCACTTCTGTCGACGACTTCGAGGGTGATCTGGACGGCTATCGCTCCCGTGCACCGTCGACCTACCGTCGCTGGTTCGGTGAGGCGGGACTCGAGCGCATCGGGCCGAATGTGTTTGCCGGCGCTGGATTGCTCGGTGACCTAGCAGCATTCGAGCGCGGCTCGCCTCACGTCGGTGGTTGAGCCGGTCCGCATTGTCCGGTGAGGGGACGCCCTGCGAAGCGGTCGTCGATCCACGAGATGGCCGCATTGCCGGCGGCGTTTCCGGCACCGGGGTGGCCGACACCGCGCATCCAGTCCGCGGTCACGGCGATGCCGCCGGTGCAATAGGCGCTGATCAACGTCGTCGTGGTCGCGGGCAGCACGACGTTGTCGTCGGTGCCGTTGGCGATGAAGACGGGCAAGGTGGCCGCCGGCAACCCCGGCGAGTTCTGCCGAGCGACTTCGGCCCACGCCGACACCGTCGTCGGATCGACCGAGAAGAAGCCGCGGCCCAATCCCACACGAACAAATGCCTCGAGGCCGAGTTCCTCGAGACAGGCACTGGCCAGCGTCGGCAAGGCACGGACTGCATTGGGGGCGAGGACTTGGCTGGGCTCGAGCTGCGGGTACCACGCCGCCCATCCCTCGACGGCATACGGACCGAGCACCTGGGCAACGAGCTTGTCCCATTGGTCTTGCATCAGGGCAACCAGCTCGGCTGCGGGCGAAGCCGCGGCCGTGCCGACGATCCGAAGTTCCGGCGCATAGGTAGGTGCCAGGGCACCGGCCCACAACGACGCGTGACCGCCCTCGGAGTGTCCCCATGTCGCGAATCGCTCACTCGCGCCGACGCCGTCGATCTGCTGGGCGGCGCGCACCGAGTTCAGAACATCGCGGGCCGCACTCGTTCCGATCAGGTAGGGGAGCGTGCCCGGCGTTCCGAGGCTGGCGTAGTCGGTCGCAGTCACGACCCATCCCTTGGCGAGCATGCTGCTCAACCAATCGAGTCCTGCTGCCGGATCTGTTTGTCGCGACGGCGCACAGCTGTCCGACATGCCCGTCGTGGGGTGCGCCCAGGCAACCACGGGCCGACCACCAGCCGGGGCCGGACCCTCCGGCGCGAAGACCATCCCCGACACCGGCACGTCGTGCCCGTTGATGTCCTGCGAGTGGTAGAGGATCCGCCACCCGCGCGACCCCGAAGGCGCGGCCATCAGGGGTTCGACGCGAATCAATCGGCCCGGCTCGCCTGTCGGCAGCGGTTCGGGCGGCGTGTAGAACGGAGCCAGCTCCGCTTGGAAGCGCTCCGACCGCTCGGTCCGCAGGGTGAACGCCGCCACACCGGCCAGGAGGAGCACGGCGAAACCCACCGCGATGGCTGTGAGAGCACCGTACCGACGATTGATGTCGCGAACCGTCGGCGCGCCCATGCCCGGACGATCCTAGGCTTCGATTCGATGACCTCGAACGCCACGCCAGCCGCTCCGCACACGGTCACTGAAGCGCTGCGGATCCTCGTGGCCGACGGCTACCGACACGATTTCGATGTACGCGACGGCCGCGTGCGCTGTCACACGTGTGGCGACGTCCACGAAGCCGCCGGCGCGATCGTCGAACGCATCTTTCGGTTCGAAGGTATGAGCGATCCCGATGACGAGGAGATCGTCTTCGGTCTCAGATGCCCCGTCTGTGGCGCGAAGGGCACGTTGGTGTCGGCCTTCGGTCCCGGTGCGGATCCCGACGAGCTCGACGCGCTTCAGATCCTCGGTCGGCACGATCGGTGACCGTCATCCCGTGAGCTGGTTCCGGCGGACTGCGGTCAGATCGCGATGGGACGGCAGGACCGGACGGCCCCGGTCTGCCAACGCCGCCTCGTCTTTTCATCTGACATGGGACGCGCCGCAGGGCGAGTGGGTCGGCGCAGAGGTAGTACTCGAAGTCACCGAGGGGCCGACGGTCCCCGCGTTGTACTTCTGGGCATTGCAGGTGTCGTTCGCCCAGAGGGGGCGATCCGGTGGAGGCGCGCACCTGGGCCTGCAGTGGTATCCACCGCATCCGGGCTCGACCGCCGTGAATTGGGGTGGCTACGGCCCCGATGGTCGCGAGCTTTCGGGTTCGGTGTCAGCCCTGCCGAGCGCAACCGGCAACGTCAACACCCGCGACCATGAGTGGGAGGTCGGAAACCCGTATCGACTGGTCATCGCGAGGATGGATGACCGGCGCGACGGAGAGCTCTGCGCGTGGCGGGGTGGGATAACGGATCTAGTGTCCGGTGCCCACACGATCGTTCGTGAGCTGTATGTCCGCGGTTCGACCATTCAGGCGCCGGTCGTGTGGTCGGAGATATTCGCCGACTGCGACGCGCCCAGCGCGTCGGTGCGCTGGTCCGATCCGACCCTGATCTCAGTCGACGGGAATCGTGTACCCATCTCGGCCGCGCGCGTGAACTATCAAGCTCTACGCGACGGTGGCTGCGCGACGACCAACAGCACCACCGACGGCCGCGCCTTCGTGCAAACGAGCGGAACGACGCGACATACACCTCAGGGGAGCGAGCTGGTCCTCGAGTGACGGCTAGCAATCGCGCTCGTAGCGCCAACCCGAGTCGAGCATCCAGAGTCGATGGCGCGTGCCGTCGAGCATGGCGTCACTTGCCTCGTATCCGGCGTCGCCGTGGTACAGCGCGACCCCGCCCCCGTCGACCGCGGCGAACCTCGTGCTGAAGTACTCGGGCTCGCAGCCACCCAGCGAAGCGATCGCGTGGTCTGCGTCGGCGAACCCCTTCAACTGTTCGAGCGTGATCCACGTCGGTGGACTCAGCTCGATCTCGAGCTCGTTGCGCAGCCGCATGGCGTCGATCGGGCGGATCCAGCGATGTTCGTGGATCTCACCACCGTCGACGGTGACCCTTCCTTCGGGTGCCGCCGCGACGAAGAACCAGGTGGCGAAGCGTTTCGGGCTGATGGACGGCGGTGTCCAATGCGAGAACCACACAAGCCCGGATTCGTCGAGATCGAGGCCGGCCTCTTCGAGGGTTTCGCGCACGGCCGCCCGTCGCGCCGCCCGACCCACGTCATCGGGAACGTCCGCGTCGTAGTCATCCGGGTCGATGCGTCCCCCCGGCCACACCCACATCCCGCCGGCGAACGCGAGCTTGGAGTTCCGGCGCAACATCAGGGTCTCGAGACCCGCGTCGCCATCTCGCAGCAGCACGACCGTCGCGGCCGGTATCGCCGGGTGCTCAGCCATCTCGCCCATCCTGTCGCGGGCGCGAGCGTCATTCGGGCCGAACCCGCGACGGGTTCGCCGCGGGACCGAGGAATGGTTGCTCAACCCTGACGGGGGTGTCACACTCAGGGAGAATGACGTTCTCCGAGAACGAGATCCAGAGTCCCGAGATCCAGAGTCCCGAGATCCCGAGTACCGAGGTCGAGACCCCGCCGTTGTGGCAGGTCCGCGCCCTCGATCGCTCGCTGGCCGACACGCGCGCCAGATCGGTCGCGCGGCTCTCGCAGTTCGTCGCGGCCGCCCGGTCGTTGGCCGAGGAGACCGGCAGCTCGGCGTTCACGGTGCAGCAGGTGGTCGCTCGGTCAGGACAGTCGCTGAAGGGCTTCTATCGCTACTTCGAAGGCAAGGACGACTTGCTCCTGGCCTTGCTCGAGGAGGACATCGCCGTTGGCGCCATGTTTCTGCGCGAGCTGATCGACGCGCACGACGAACCCGTCGACCGCATCCGTGAATGGCTCGATGGCCTCTTCGAGCTCATGAGCGCCGGGGACGAGGGCTATGTATCTGTCCTCGTGCGCGAGTCACAACGCTTGGCCGAGACTCGGCCAGACCTCCTCGATGTCGCCGTCGCCCCCTTCCTGGAACTGCTCGCGACCGAGTTGGAGCGCGGCGTGGAATCCGGAGCCGTTCGTCGTGCTGATGCGCGCCGCGACGCGCATCTGGTCTTCCAGATCACACTGGGCACCATTCACGATCTCGTGAGCGGCCGCGATCAACGCCCACCTGACGAGGTGGTCGCCTACCTCTGGGAGTTCTGCTGGGGCGGGTTGCGCGCGCCGAAGAAGTCCGGTCGGTCGACATGACGTTCCCACCGATCATCTCCGTCGACGATCATCTCGTCGAGCCGGCCGATCTATTTCTCGATCGCGTTCCCACGTCGATGCGCGATCGCGCACCGCGGGTGGTCACCGAGAGCGATGGCACCGAGTTGTGGGAGTTCGAAGCTCGGACCTATCCGCAGATCGGGCTGAACGCGGTGGTCGGGCGGCCGAAGGACGAATGGAGCATGGAACCGGCGCGTTTCGACGAGATGCGCCGTGGCTGCTGGGACCCGGAGGCACGGATTCTCGACATGGACCTCGACGGCGTGTGGGCTTCGCTCTGCTATCCGTCGCTCATCGCCGGTTTCGCGGGCTCGGTGTTCTCGCAGGCTGATGACACCGAGCTCGGATTGGCGTGCATGCGGGCGTGGAACGACTGGCACATCGACGCCTGGGTCGCGTCGCATCCCGATCGGTTCATCGCCGTGCAGCTGCCGTGGCTTCGTGATCCCGCCATCGCGGCCGACGAGGTGCGCGGCAACGCGTCGCGCGGGTTCAAGGCTGTGAGCTTTCTCGAGAACCCGGTCGATCTCGGTCTGCCGTCGATGCACACAGACCACTGGGATCCGTTCTTGGCGGCCTGTGAAGAGACCGAGACGGTCGTCTGCCTGCACTGCGCGTCCTCGGGCTGGTCGGCGTCGCGCTCACCGGGTGCCCCGCTCGAATTGCTCACATCGCTGTTTCCCGTGAACGCCCTCGTAACGGCAGCCGACTGGTTGTGGTCGGGCGTACCGGTGCGATTTCCTCGCCTTCGCATCTGCCTGGCCGAAAGCGGCATCGACTGGGTCCCGATGCTGATCCACCGGATCGACTACGTCATGGATCATTCGGCCACAGGCCAAGGGGCGTGGGCCGATCGTGTGCATCATCCCACCGAGGTGCTTCGTCGAAACTTCTGGTTCTCGGTCATAGACCTGACATCGAGCATGCAGCTGCGACACGAGATCGGCGTCGAGCACATCGTGCTCGAGAGCGACTATCCCCACGCCGACTCCACGTGGCCCGAGACGCGGCTGCGGGCCCAGAAGGCGTTGGAAGGGCTACCGCTGGACGAGATCGAGAGTCTGTGCTGGCGCAACGCCAGCGAGCTCTTCCGCCACCCCGCCAATTTCGAGCGGCCGGGGCAGGGGGAGCCCTGATGCTCGACGTCCGCTTGGTCGGTGGCACCGTGATCGACGGCACAGGGGTCCCGCGGACCGTGACCGACGTGGGCGTGCGCGACGGCCGCATCGTCGAGGTCGGCTCCGGCGGGGAAACGGCAGCCCGCACCATCGACGTCACCGGGCTGGTCGTGGCGCCGGGCTTCGTCGATCTGCACACGCACTACGACGCTCAGCTCTTCTGGGATCCGACTGCGAGCCCGTCGCCACTTCACGGTGTGACCACCGTGTTCGGCGGTAACTGTGGCTTCGCGCTCGCTCCCGCGGGTGCATCGCACTCGGAGTACTTGGCTCGCTTGATGTCGCGCGTCGAGGGCATCCCGTTGGCGGCGCTCGAAGCGGGCCTTGATTGGGAATGGACGTCGTTCGCCGATTGGTCCGGCCGGCTCGAAGGGGCCGGCATCGCAGTGAACGCCGGCTTCCTCGCCGGCCACTCATCCATCCGCCGCGTGGTGATGGGCGAGGAGGCGGTCGGTCAAGAGGCGTCGCCGGCTCAGATCGAGGCGATGGCTGCAGTGCTACGCGAATCGTTGAGCGCGGGCGCCATGGGGTTCTCGACTTCACGCGCACCGACGCACCACGACGGTGACGGAAACCCGGTGCCATCGCGGGCAGCCACCGACGAGGAGTTGCTGCGCCTTTGCGAGATCGTCGGTGAGCGGGCCGGAACACAGCTCGAAGCCATCGTGCCTGGTTGCCTCAACGGTTTCACGCGGGAAGAGACGGAGTTGCTCGCGGCCATGTCGAAGGCGGCACAGCGGCCGCTCAACTGGAACGTGCTCGGCGTGGGTGACACCGAGTCGTACAAGGGTCAACTCAGTGCCTCGGACCATGCTCGTGAGTCGGGTGGTCGTGTCATCGCGTTGACCTTGCCGCAGGGGATGTCGATTCGGCTGACGTTCCTGTCGGGGATGGTTCTCGATGCCCTCCCGGGGTGGGCCGAGCTGTTCGGGCTGACTGTTGCCGAGCGGCTCCGCGCCTTGCGCGATCCCGCCACTCGCACCCGGTTGAACGAAGGCGCCCAGTCACCCGACGCCGGGATCATCGGCGCGTTGGCGCGATGGGAACGCCTGACCGTGATCGAGACCTTCGCCGACGAGAATGCGCAGTTCGAGGGCAGGACGATCGGTGAGATCGCGAACGACACAGGCGGCGACGCCTTCGACACCTTGCTCGACATCGTCGTGGCGGACGAGCTGCGAACAGGCCTCTCGCCCACGATGCCCCCCGCGAGCGACGAGCTCTGGCGGGCGCGCGCCGACGTTTGGAGCGATGACCGCACCGTGGTGGGTGCGTCGGACGCCGGTGCGCACCTCGACATGATGTGCGGTGCCACGTACAGCTCGTTCCTGGTTGGCGAGGCGGTCAGGGACCGCGGACTGCTCTCGCTCGAGGAAGCCGTACGTCAGCTCACCGATGTGCCCGCGCGGTTGTACGGCGTGCGTGACCGCGGTCGGGTCGCGTCCGGGTGGTGCGCCGATCTGGTGGTCTTCGATCCCGAGACCGTGGGTCCCCGCGCTGAGCGCACGCACGATGACCTCCCCGGCGGGGCCAGCCGTTTGATGGCAGAGGCGGACGGGTTTGCTCATGTGCTGGTCAACGGCGTCGAGATCGCGTCGTCCGGTCAGTTCACGGGTGCGACGCCCGGCCACCTGCTCCGAAGCGGACGGGACACCGAGACGGTGACGCCGTGACGCCATGCCTCACACCCAGAGACAGCTCGAACGAAAATCAACGGAGGATTCATGCATCCAGCTGAAGCGGTGAAGCCGGAGGAACGGGCGGCAAACCCCTACCATCCAGAGGTCGCCGCCGACCCCGTGCCCTTCTACGCCGCGCTGCGCGAGCACTGTCCCGTGGCGATGCTCGACGGGATGGAAGGCACTCACGTCATAAGTCGCTACGAGGACGTGAAGTTCGCACTCCGTCATCCGGAGATCTTCTCGTCGGGATTCGCCGCAGTGGACATCGGCCAGGATCGGCCGCTCATTCCACTGCAGATCGACCCGCCCGAACACGCCAAGTACCGAAGGTTGATGGATCCCCAACTCGGCGCCAAGGAGATCGCGCATCTGGAGGCCGACACGCGCAAGCTCGTGAACGAGATCATCGACGGCTTCGTGTCGCGCGGAAGTTGTGACTTCCACGCGGAGTTCTCGGTGCCACTGCCGTGCACGGTTTTTCTCCAGCTGAGCGGATTGCCCCTGACGGGGCTCGAGCAGTACACGACTTGGAAGGACAACATCATCCGACCCGAGGTTCCGTTCGGTGATGTGGAGGCGGCGCAGGAGATCCGGAAGGCAACGGGTCGTGAGATGTATGAGTTCTTCGACGCGGTGATCGATGATCGCTTGGCGAACCCGGGTGATGACGTGATCTCGCGATTCGTGCACGGCGTCGTCGAGGACCGGGCAATGAGCCGCGAGGAGATACTCGACATCTGCTACCTCTTCATCCTCGGCGGACTCGACACGGTCACGTCCACCCTCGATTGCAGCATCTCGTACCTCGCGCAGCGGCCAGAGCACCGGCAGGCGTTGGTGGACCGACCGGACCTCGTACCTCACGCGGTCGAGGAGTTGTTGCGGCTCCACACTCCGGTGATGCAGGTGGTTCGGGTCGTGAAGCAGGAGCATGAGATGCACGGCGTGAAGATGAAGCCAGGCGATCACGTGATGGTGATGATCGGCGCGGCCGACACGGACGCGGCGGAGTTCTCTGATCCGCACGAATTCGTTCCCGAACGGGAGGCCAACCGCCATCTCGCCTTCGGTGGAGGACCTCATCGCTGCCTCGGTTCGCATCTCGCACGGTTCGAACTGAAGATCGCTCTGGAGGAGTTCCACAAGCGCATTCCCCAGTACGCCGTGGCCGAAGGCGCCCAGCTCGACTACTCGCCTGGCATCAGAGAGATCCGCGAACTTCCGCTGGTGTTCGAACCGGCTGGTATCAACGCGTGAAGATCCGGCTCGACGTCGACGCGTGCACTGGTCACGGTCGCTGCTATGCCCTCGCTCCCGACGTGTTCGACGCTGACGACGTCGGACACTGTGTGAGCAAGCTCGACGACGTTCC
>Ga0299914_10003434_pt1 | contig 11188 bp, 5 predicted proteins | sample RVTome_10_FD_201361 | JGI IMG/M metagenome (GOLD analysis project Ga0299914, IMG submission 201361) | Soil microbial communities from uranium-contaminated site in the Upper Colorado River Basin, Wyoming, United States - RVT153D57 (version 2) ... | reverse complement strand
CTGCAGCGCCTCGTCGATCCTGCCGGTTCCTTCGTACGCGCGACCCAGCAGATACAGCACGCCGATCAATTCGTCGTCCCCGTGCCCCTTTTCGGCGAGCGCGCGCCCGAGAATGGTGGCAGCCATCTGGTGCTGTTCCTTGTCGATGAAGCACTGACCGATTGCCTCGTACGTGCGAACGCGGTTGGCCGGCCCGCGCAGTGCCTTCTGAAACTCGGCAATGGCTTCGTCAACCAGGCCCATCTCCTTGAATGCGACGCCGAGGTCGTAGTGACTCTGGTAGTCCTCCGCCTCGACGTTCTCCGCGACTCCCTGTTTGAACTTCTTCAGCATGTCCGCGAAGTCCGCCTCTTCGTTGCCGGTCGGCTCTTCTTCGGCAACGACCATCCGCGTGTCCTTGGGCCCCTCGTCCTCGCGCAGCCAGTCTCCGAGATTGACGAACGAATCGTCGCCGACCGGCGTCGGCTTGCCGATCGGCTGCCTGGACCTGGCGGGCGTCTCGATCCGCTTCGTGGCGACCGACTTCCGGTCGGCCGGCGGTGGCGCAGGCTCCGGCTCGGGCATCGTGCTCAGCGCGGCTTCGGCGCGAGCGTCTCCCGGAGACAGCTCCAGCACGCGCTGATAAATGCTGCGCGACTTGTCGATTTGCCCGTTGCGGAACAACGCGTCGGCCAGGGCTAGGTATGCCTCCACGAGCAGGGGACGATCGTTCGACCGATACGCGTACTCGACCCGCTTCTGGTGGTGTTTGACCGACGACGGATCCACCCGCACGATCTCGTTCGCGACGGACATCGCCGAACCCAGGTCGCTGGAGCGCTCGTAGCCCAACATCGCGATCTCGAGCTCGCGGACGCCGCCTTCCCGGTTTCCGGTTTCGAGTAGCGCCTCCGCCAGCTCGCGGTGCGCACCCCAGTCCTCGGGATCGCCATCGACCACGGCCTGAAGCACTTCGACCGATTTCGCCGCCATCAGCGTCGAGGGGCGCGCGGTCGCCGCGATCCGCTGGGGAGCGACCGGTTCCTCCGATCCGATGTCCACGAAATCCAGCGAGGCGCTCGACTCCGCCGCCGCGTCCGCCGATGGCATTCCGTCGCCAATGGACAGATCGAGCTCGCCATCGATCAGCGGAAGGTCCGCCGACGCCGATGCGGCCGCCTGTGCGTCGTCGCCCGAGGCGGGCGCCTCTTCGCCGGGCATGATGAAGTCGAGGGTCGCCCCCGCAGGCTCCTCCTCGGTGCTCCCCGGGGACGCGGGCGGCGCGGGCGGCGACGCCGCGTCCAACGATGTGGCCTCGATGTCGAGACCACCGATATCGACCGATCCGCTCGTGTCTCCGAAGGACGTCGTCTCCAGACCGAGCAGGGATCCACTGTCGACAGGCGTGTCTGCCGGCGCGGCGTCGGCCATCGAGGTCGGCTCGATTAGCGTCTCCGCCGCGGGCTTCTCGATGTCGATCAGACCCGGCTCTGGCGGCGCCGGCGCTGGTGGCGGCGGCGGCCGCTTGGGTGGCGCAGCCGCCGCAGGAGTCGGGGCGGCGGTGGTCGGCGTCTTGGCTGGCTCCTCGGGGATGGCCTTGGTGCTCTGCGTCACGCGCTTGGCCAGCGTACGCCGCTGATTCTGCGCCGCTGGCGAATCGCTCAGGTCCAGGAAAACGAGATCGCCGCTGCTCCCGGAATCGTGCGATCCATCAGAACCACCTGCCCTCGGCTCGATGCTCGGATCGATGGCGCGGAGGCGTTCGGCCGCCGCCGAGGCTTCGGCAGTCGCGCCCTCGCGATCGAGCTGCTCGTGCAGGACCTGGAGCTGCTCGATGGCCTCGTCCTTCTTCCCCGCTTTCAGCAGCTGATCCGCGAGCATGAGCCGCATGTCCGTCTGATCGGGGCAGAGATCGGCGAATTCCGCGAGCGCTCGGAAGGCTTCGTCCATCTTGCCGGCCTTCTGCATCCGGTCGGCGTACTCGAGGAAGTTCTGCTTCGCGTCGGCCTTGAAGCCCTTGTGCGCGCTGATCTTGCCCAGCTTGTAGTACACGCTGGCGCGCCCGGGCGAGCTGCGGAGGATCTTGTTGCACAGTGCGATGGCATTGTTGAAGAAGCCACCATCCACGTAGTGGTCCACCGCCTTCTCGTAGTAATCCACGGCGTCGGCGACGTTACCCTGCTTGACCATCAGATCGCCGACACGGTTGAAGAGCGCGACGTCCATCTCCGTCGGGTTCTTCTCCATCTCCCCCAACAGGTCGATATAGACCTGAACCGCCTTGTCGGGCGACTTCTTTTCGAGATCGGCGGCCTTTTTCTTGAGCGAAGCGATCTTGGACATCGGCGTCCGAATCGGGCGTCGGAAGAGCGGCGCGGGACGTCCGCGACGGGCGAGAAAATGAGCGGTTAAGTTACGTCTAAGTCATGGACGTCACAAGCTTTGCCCCGCGTCCACAGCGCGCGGCACAGGCGCATTCCCAACCAGTATGGGAGCTCCCGGTAATCCTCGATCGCGAACAACGCGAGGTCGGCGGAGAATCCGCGCGCGAGCTGCCCGACGCGATGGGCCAGGCCGACCGCCGCCGCCGCATTCACCGTCGCGGCAACGATGGCTTCCGCCGCGCTCAGATGGAGCTGACTCACGCCGAGCGTCAGTACGAATGGAAGGCTGGCGTTTGGCGACGTGCCCGGGTTGAAGTCGGTCGCCAACGCGACCGGTAGTCCGTGTTCGATCATCCGCCGGGCGGGCGCCTGTCGCGCCTTGCCGAGGAACAGCATGGTGGACGGCAGCAGCGTCGCGACCGTTCCCGCTCCTGCCAGAGCCGTGATGCCGGCATCGGATACAGCCGCGAGATGGTCGGCCGAGGCGGCGCCGAGTTCGGCGGCGAGCTCCGCGCCTCCACTGGAGGTCAGCTCGTCTGCGTGAAGTTTGAGCTTCAGCCCCGACGCGCGCGCCGCCGAGAGAATCCGGCGACTCTCGTCGGGCGTATACACGCCGGTCTCGCAGAATACGTCCGCAAACACTGCCAGCTTCTCCCGCGCGACGCGCGGGATCATCTCGTGAATAAGCAGCCCGATGTACTCACCGCGCCGTGCCTCTGATTCGCGGTACTCGAGCGGTATCTCGTGCGCGCCGAGGAACGTGGGAACGAGTCGCACGGGCAGCTCTTCGGCGAGGTCGCGAATCACGCGCAGGAGTTTGAGCTCGTCCTCGAGCGTGAGACCGTAGCCTGACTTGACCTCGATGGTGCCGACGCCGTGGGACGCGAGCCGACGGACGCGCTGCCGCGCCAGCGCGAGCAGCTCGGACTCCTCGCGTGCGCGAACGTCGCGCACCGAGGAATGAATGCCCCCGCCCTGTCGCGCGATCGCCATGTAATCGAGGCCGGCAGCGCGCATCTCGTGTTCCCGCGCGCGCGCGGCGCCGAATACGGCGTGCGTATGGGAATCGATCAGGGCGGGCATCAGGACGCCGCCGCCGCAGTCCACGTGCTCCGCGCCGCTCGCGCGCGCCTCGAGATCCCGACGCGGACCCACCTCGAGAATCCCCTCGCCGCGGGTCCAGACGGCAGCGTCGGTCAGCACCTCCAGCTTCGCCATCGCCGCTCCGCGCCGCGCGCGCGCTTCGCCCGCGCACGTCACGACCTGCCTGGCATTCACGAAGAGCATCTCAGGCGAAGACATCGGCCACTCTCGACCACTGGAGGGGCGCCTGGGCTTCTCCTCGACAGGCGTAGTAGCAGGCGTTGCAGGCGATGGGCTGATACCGGCGAAAGTCACGCCAGTGGAAATCCGCCGGAAAGTCCGGGCACCGCTTCACGTGCCCCGCCGGATTCAGATGCACTGTTCTGATTCCCGAATGACATGGCTCGGTCATCTCGCCGCGAAGGTAGCGCGGAATCTGCTGGAGGTAGTAATCGGAGTTCGTGATGACGCCGCGGCGCCGGCGCTTGAACGCCAGCAGCTCCGCGACCAGCCCCTCCACATCCGGTCGCAGCGCATCATCGATCAGGAAGGCGCGATTGCCGTTCTTCGCGTCGGTGTAGACGCTGAGGTTCACGCCGCACCCGAGCTCCACCGCGCGCCGCACGATTGGCATGATCTGATCGAGGTTGTCCCGCTTTATGACCGTGTTGAAGCGAATTCCGTCGATGCCGTCCGCGCGCATCGCCTCCACGGACGCGAAGATCCGCCGGGACAGCCCCGGGATGCCGCGCGCCTGATCGTGCCGGTCGTCGAGATAGTCGAGCGAGATGTTGAACTGGTTGACGCCGGCGGACCAGAGCGACCGCGCGCGATCGGGCGAGAGCATCCCGCCGTGCGTGAGCAGCATGATGTATTTCAAACGCACGGCGCGGGACACGGCGGCGACGAGAGCCTCCAGGTCACGCCGCAGGAGGGGCTCGCCGCCCGTGAAGGTCACGAGCATCGGATTGAAGAAACGCGCGGCCTCGGCGTAGCTGTCCAGCTCCTGCGCGCGGGCCGATGGATCCGTTCGCCAGTAGTCGCAGAAGTCGCATCGCGCATTGCAACGGAGGGTGACCTCGAAGTGCACCAGCACAGGCATGCGGCGCGCCGTCAGCCACGCGTACTTCGCGATGAACAGCGGAATGTGATACGGGCGGAAGCGCGCGGAGAGCATCCGCCGGCTACGTCGCCATCGGCCGCTTGATGCCCGTTCGCTGCGCCGTCGCTGCCGCCGCGTCGTAGCCGGCATCGGCATGGCGCGCCACGCCGATGCCTGGATCGTTCGTCAGGACGCGCTCGAGCCGCACGCGCATCTCCGCCGTGCCGTCCGCGACGATCACTTGGCCGGCGTGCAGAGAATTGCCGATGCCCACGCCGCCGCCGTGATGGAAGGAGACCCACGACGCGCCGCTGGCCACGTTGAGCAGGGCGTTGAGAATTGGCCAGTCAGCGATTGCGTCGGACCCGTCGCGCATGCGCTCCGTTTCGCGAAACGGCGACGCCACGCTGCCGGTGTCGAGGTGGTCGCGCCCGATCACGATCGGGGCGCTCAGTTCGCCGGACGCCACCAGGTCGTTGAGCGCGACGCCGAAGCGGGCGCGCGCCCCCTGCCCCAGCCAGCAGATGCGGGCCGGCAGTCCCTGGAAGTGAATGCGTTCGCGCGCCAGTTCGATCCAGCGCCGGAGATGCGCGTCCTCCGGAAACAGCTCGAGCACCAGCGCGTCGGTCCGCGCCAGATCCTTCGGATCGCCCGAGAGCGCAACCCACCGGAACGGGCCCTTTCCCTCGCAAAACAGCGGCCGAACGTACTCGGGAATGAAGCCCGGGATGTCGAATGCGTTCGCCACGCCTTCGTCGAATGCCACGGTGCGGATGTTATTGCCGTAATCGAAGGTCACGGCGCCGCGCGCCTGCATGTCGAGCATCGCGCGGACGTGGCGCGCGATGGAGTCGTTCGCGCGCCGGACGTACTCCTTCGCATCACGCCGTCGAAGCTCGGCCGCGGCATCGAGGGAAAGGCCTTCCGGGACGTAGCCGTTCAACGTGTCGTGGGCGCTCGTCTGATCGGTGAGAACGTCCGGCGTGAATCCGCGGCGGACCAGCTCCGGCAGCAGCTCTGCTGCGTTGCCCACCAGCCCGATGGACAGCGGTTGTTTCGCGTCCGCCGCCGTCCCGAGCCACGCCAGCGCCTCGTCCACACTGCGCGTCTTGCGGTCGCAGTATCCGGTGGCAAGCCGCTTGTCCACACGCGATTCATCCACCTCGATGCCGAGGAAAGCCGCCTCGTTCATGGTGGCTGCGAGCGGCTGCGCGCCGCCCATGCCGCCCAGGCCGGCGGTGAGCACCGTCCGCCCCGCGAGCGATCCTCCGAAGTGCCGCCGCGCAACCGCCCCGAGCGTCTCGTACGTCCCCTGCACGATGCCCTGCGAGCCGATGTAGATCCACGAGCCCGCCGTCATCTGGCCGTACATCGTCAGGCCGGCCCGCTCGAGCTCACGGAAATGGTCCCACGTCGCCCAGCGGCCGACGAGATTGCTATTCGCGATGAGGACCCGCGGCGCCGAGGCATGCGTACGGAAGACGCCCACCGGCTTTCCGCTCTGGACGAGCAGGGTCTCGTCGCCTTCCAGGTCCCGGAGCGCGCGGACGATCGCGTCGAACGCCTCCCAATTGCGCGCCGCCTTCCCCGTGCCGCCATAGACCACGAGGTCCTCGGGACGCTCGGCGACGTCCGGATCGAGATTGTTCATCAGCATGCGGAGCGCCGCCTCCTGCTGCCACCCCTTGCAGGACAGCGTGGTGCCGCGCGGCGCGCGAATCGGCCGCCGTCCCTCGGCGAGTCCCGTGTCGGTCATCGTCGCAGTCATGTCCGGATCAACTGAATTGTCCAGCGGCGATCGCGTCCGCGATGCGCCCAATGTCTTCGGACAACGGGCGGTCGCGCTCGAGCGGGGGAACCAGCGCCCGCACTCTCGCATGCGCACGGACGACGCCTACCCCTGGCCGCAAAGGAACGCGGTAGTCCAGCCCCTGCGCGGCGCACATCAGTTCGATCGCCAGCACCGCGCGCACGTTCTGCACGATACGGCGCAGCTTCCAGGCGGCGCCCATCGCCATCGGCACGACGTCCTCCTTGTTGCCGTCGGTCGGAATGGTGTCCACCGTCGCCGGGTGGGAAAGCACTTTGCATTCGCTCGCCAGCGCCGCTGCCGTGACCTGCGCCATCATGAACCCCGAATTGAGCCCCGCTTCCTTCGCCAGAAATGGAGGCAGCCCTTCGTTCAGATCTGGATTCACGAGCCGATCGATGCGCCGCTCGGAGATCGTCGCGAGGTTCGTCAACGCGATGGCCAGAAAGTCGAGCGCCATTCCGACGGCCTGTCCGTGGAAGTTGCCTCCGCTGAGCAGGACCCCGTCGAAGACCAGCGGATTGTCCGTCGCGGCGTTGAGCTCCCGTGAAACGATGGACGCCACGAAGTCGAGCGCGTCCAGGACGGGGCCGTGGATCTGCGGCATGCATCGGAGCGAATACGGATCCTGGACGCGCGGATCATTCGTGCGGTGCGACTCCCGAATCTCGCTGTCGGCAAGCAGCTCGCGCAACAGCGCCGCGGACGCTGCCTGTCCGAGCTGCCCTCGCACCTCGTGAATGCGTTCGTCGAACGCGACCGGTGTGCCGAGCAGTGCCTCGAGCGACATGGCGCCCGCCATGTGCGCCACCCGCCAGAGACGCTGTGAATCCACCACGGCAAGCGCCGCGGTGGCCGTGTGCGCCTGCGTGCCGTTTATCAGCACGATCCCCTCTTTCGGCCCGAGCGTGAGCGGCTCGAGCGCGTGCGCGCGCAGGATGTCGTCGGCGGAGCCCTTGCGATCGTCGTGCTCCAGCTCTCCTTCGCCGATGAGCGCCAGGGCGAGGTGCGCGAGCGGTGCAAGGTCGCCGCTGGCTCCCACGCTCCCCTGCTCGGGAATGCGCGGGTGCAGCCCCGCATTCAGCATTCCGAGGATCAGATCGGCGATCAACGGACGAGCGCCGGTGTAGCCCTTCGCGATCACGTTGGCGCGCAGCAACATCATGGCGCGCACTTCGCGCGTCGGCAGCGGCGCACCGACTCCCGCCGCATGGCTCCGGATGAGATTGACCTGCAGCTCCGCGAGTCGATCGGTGGGAATTACCACGTCGGAGAGCTTCCCGAAGCCCGTGGTCACGCCATAGACGACTTCATTCCGCTCGACGATCCGCTCGACCGTGCGGCGCGATGCCGTGGCGCGGCGGCGGGCCGACGCCGCCAGCGACACGGCGGCGCCGCCAGCCGCCACGTCGAACACATCCTCGATTGTGAGCGTGTTTCCGTCGAGCTCCACCGGCAGGATCATGGGGCGGAATGTCTCCGAGCCACCACGACAATTCAAGGCCGGACTTGGACTTACACGGCTACTGGCTGGTGCGGACGGTGGCGCGGCTGTAGTCGAACTTCAGGTCCGGCTGGGGCTTGAGCGCGATGAAGAAATTGAAGGCAAAGTTGCCGTTGGGCGATTTCGTGAAGGCGAACACGGACCGGAAGTCGTGCATGTCGCGCTGGAGCGACACGGTGTGCTGCGCGAATTGCTGCTGCTCGAAGTCGTAGGACGTCTGCCAGGCGGCGGCCCACTTCGGCGTCAGCTCGAAGTTCATGCTCCCGGACAGCGACGTGCGCGGGGGAATCAGGAGGAAGGATGCGCCGCCGGTCGTCGGCTGGATCGCCTCCTCGTTGATCGGCGCGTTGAAGCACTGATCGTACGCAAACTGGTTGATCTCCCGGAGCGGCTCGCACCGGATGCGTGGATCGAAGTTGATCACGTTGCCGCCAACGGGCGGGCGCGTGCGAGTCGTGCTGAACGAGAGGGTGGCTTCCCACCCGCGCGTCGGTGGCACGACAAGCTGCGCGCCACGCGCAGCCTGCCCGGCCACCGGTTGCACAGAGAGCTCGCGCGTCAGCGCGGCCTCCTCCTGCGTCTGCCGGCCCGGCACGAGCGGATCGGGATCACGCTGAGGGACAGCGCGTCCCCACAGCCGGCTGATGACGGTCAGCGGGTTCTCGCGCTGGCTGATGCGGAAGGTCGACGCGATCCGCGTGAGATACGGGTCGAATCTCGCCGTGTCGCTCTGCGTGCTGCCTTGAAAGAGCGAGTAGTCGACCGACAGGTCGAAACCCGGCAGCAGGTCCGACGTCGCCCGGAAACCGAGATTCTCCGTCACCAGACCGGCGAGACTGCGGCCGATCACGCGGGCGCGCTCGAAGTTGTAGGTGAGGGGGGTGAACTGCATGCTGAGCAGCTTCAGCTTCTGGGCGCCACCGCTCGTCGCGGAATCCAGAAGCGGACCCTCCACCTTCGCCTCGATGTTCTGCGAGAGCCCGAGCGACACCGACTTCTGCGCGAGCCCTTCCAGGCTCCCGCGAAACTGGCCCTGGGCGGCGAGATACTCGCGCGGTACTTCCGCTCTCGGCGCATAGTTGAAGGACAGGGTCGGGCTCACCGCGTGCCGGAGTCGGGTGAACGGGCCGAATCCTGGCCAGAGGCCGAAGATCGTGGGCGCGGCCGAAACCCCGTACACCAGGCGCTTGGACTGGCTGACCCACCGTCCGCCACTCAGGTCGCTGCGGATCCAGAAGGGCCCATCGGCGACATTCTGAAGGCTGATGCTCGGCGTCACCTTGTAGCGATTCTGGAAGAGGGCCGGCAGCGCGAAACCCGGGTTCCAATCCACGGTCGTCTTGTATGTTTCGGCAAACACACGCTGTTCGCGTCGCGCCGAATCGGCGTCCACGTAGAACGTCTTAAGCTCCGGAAAGTCGAGCCGCCGGTCGCTGATCTGGAGGTCGTTCGAGAAGTCGATTCCGGCCACGCGAAGCGGCGAGCCGATCGAGATGGTGCGCGAGTACTGATTCCGATCGAGCGTGTCGAGGACCGCGCCGCCGGTGCCCGGAACGGTGCGCGTCATGAAGGTGCTCGGCTGATCGATGTGCAGGGTGGCCGCGTCCGAATATGTGAACCGCGGCGTCCAGACCAGCCACGACGCGATCTCGAGCGGCGACGTGTTCACGGAGAACGAAGGGAACGACTGCTCGATGGTCTCACGCCCCGGGAACTGCGTGCGCGAGCCGCCGAGGCTGAGCGACGCCGGCCCGACCTTGTCGGTGAGCGTGAACGACGAGCGGATGGTGGCCATGGCCTGGACCGGATTGAACGTGTTCTGCCGCTGGAGCTGCGTGCTCGTCACGTAGTTCACGTTGGCGCTCAGGTTGCGGTGGCGCCCGAACCGCTGCTGATGTCCCCACGACACGGCGAGGTTGTTGTCGCCGCTGTTCTGTTCCTGATACGACGACGCCAGTCGCCCCTGGAGGAATCGCGACAGCCAGCTGTACCGCCATTCGGCGTTGAGCTTGTACCAGCCGGGATCCCCTTCATTCCCCCCGGCACCGCTGCGCCAGTCGGCCCAGACCGTCGCGTCCGCGTAGTCCGAGAACGCCCAGTAGTAGCCGATGTTCTCCACGTGCCGGCGATATCCCGGGTTGTTCCGGACGATGTCCGACGCGCCGAATCGTGGCGGCAGCACGCCGCTCCGGCGTCCCGGACGAATGTCCTGGAACACGAACGGGAGCCAGAGCACCGGAATGTCCTCCACGTACATCACGGACGGACGCGCGACGAGAGTCCGGTCGGTGCGCTTGATCTCCCGCAGCCGGAAATGGTAGTGCGGAAGGGAGTCTTCGCAGCTCGTCAGTGAGCCGCCCCTGCCATAGAATCGCGTTGGAACGCCGGCGGCGGTGTCGCCGAGCGCGGTCTTGCCGACGTGCGCGTTGATGAACCAGCGATCGCCCGCCTCTTCGACGATCACCGAAGCATTCGTGAGCACTCCTTCACGCTCGAGGAGACTGTACGCGGCGGTGCCGGAGCCGGCGATGGGGGGTTGTCCCTGCCCCGGCCGGATGCGGAACCGCCCGGTCACCTGGACACTGTCCACCTTGTCGCGATAGATGATCGTGGAATCCGTGGTGACGAGTTGCTCGTCCCGCTGCACCTGGGCGCGCTGAGTGGCGTCGGCGGCGATCGCAAAGGCGGCGTTCACGGCGTCGAAGGTGACGACGGCGCCCTCGTAACGCGTCACGGAATAGCCCGGCCGCGTCAGCAGGGAGGCCATGACCGAGTCGGGCTCGATCCAGGCGACGGTGTCGCGCGGAACCGTGTCCGCCTGCACCGGACGCTGCACCGGGCGCGGCGTCGGCACTTGCGCCGCAGCCGCCGCGGGCAGCAACAGCAGCAGCCAGGACAACCGTCCAATCATGCTGCCCCTTCGATCGGCGAGCCTTCCCCAGCGATGCTGTTGGCGCGCCGCTTCTTGAATACGAGGATCGTGAGAAGGATGCTGAGTTCGTAGAGCAGGTACAGCGGAGCGGTCAACGCCAGAGATGTGAGCAGGTAGTCTCCTGGCGTCACGAATGCGCTGAGCGCGAAGGACAGCACGAATGCATAGGGGCGGAAGCGACTCAGGAACTTGGGCGTGACGAGCCCGAGCGCCGCGAGCGCCAGGATCAGCACAGGCAACTCGAACGCCGCCCCAAAGGTCAGCGCGAGCGTCATGACGAAATTGAAGTATCCCGGCGCCGAGATCATCGGATCCAGTGACTCCACCTGAAACGTCATGAGAAATCGCAGCGCCATCGGCATGACCCAGAACCACGCCATCGCCACCCCGGCAA
>Ga0299914_10003433_pt1 | contig 11189 bp, 9 predicted proteins | sample RVTome_10_FD_201361 | JGI IMG/M metagenome (GOLD analysis project Ga0299914, IMG submission 201361) | Soil microbial communities from uranium-contaminated site in the Upper Colorado River Basin, Wyoming, United States - RVT153D57 (version 2) ... | reverse complement strand
GGATGCAGACTCGGATGCGCCAGATCGACGATCCGCTGCTGCAGGACCGGATGCACGATCTGGACGATCTGTCGAACCGGTTGCTGCGCATCGTCTCGGGCCAGCTCGGCACGGCGGCGCAGACCGGCCTGCCGCAGGACGCGATCCTGATCGCCCGCAACCTCGGCCCGGCCGAGCTGCTCGAATATGACCGGCGCAAGCTGAAGGGCGTGATTCTCGAGGAAGGGTCGCTCACCGCCCACGTCACCATCGTCGCCCGGGCGATGGGCGTGCCGATGATCGGCCGCGCCCGGGGCGTGCGCCAGCTGATCCAGGAAGGCGATCTCGTGTTGCTCGACGGCGGCGACGGGATGGCCTTCGCGCGGCCGACGCCGGCGGTGCAGGAAGCGTTCGAGACCAAGTTCGCCGCGAGCCAGAAGAGACGCGCCGAATATGCCGCGGTCAAGGATCTGCCGGCGGTCACCAAGGACGGCCAGCGCATCGCGGTGATGGTCAATGCCGGCCTTCGCGACGACGTCGCCGCGCTCGGCCTGACCGGCGCCGACGGCATCGGCCTGTTCCGCACCGAATTCCAGTTCCTGGTGTCGGCGACCCTGCCGCGGCGAGAGAGCCAGCAGCGGCTCTACCGGGCGGTGCTCGACGCGGCCGGGAAAAAGCCGGTCATCTTCCGCACCGTCGACGTCGGCGGCGACAAGCAGCTCCCCTATCTCCACGCGTCCAGCAATGGCGAGGAGAATCCCGCTTTGGGCTGGCGGGCGCTGCGGCTCGCCCTGGACCGCGACACGCTGATGAAGGCGCAGGCCCGCGCCTTGCTCGAAGCGGCCGCCGGCCGCGAGCTCGACGTCATGTTCCCGATGGTGTCGGAGCCATGGGAGTTCGACCAGGCCAAGGCGCTGGTCGAGGAGCAGCGCGCCTGGCTCGCCGGCCGCAAGAAAAGGCTGCCGACCCGGATCCGCTATGGCGCGATGCTCGAGGTGCCGGCCCTGGCCGAGGTGCTCGACCTGCTGCTGCCCCGGCTCGACTTCATGTCGATCGGCACCAACGATCTCACCCAGTTCCTGTTTGCCGCCGACCGGTCCAATCCCTTGCTCGCCGAACGCTACGACTGGCTCTCGCCGGCGATCCTGCGCTTCCTTCGCCGGGTGGTGCGCGCCGCCGACGCCGCGCGCGTGCCGGTGGGCGTGTGCGGCGAGATGGGCGGCCGCACGCTGGAGGCGATGGCGTTGATCGGGATCGGCGTGCGAAGGCTGTCGATCACGCCGGCCGGTGTCGGGCCGGTCAAGGCGATGATCCGGTCGCTCGACGCCAAGGCGGCGACCGCCCGGCTCGACCGGCTGCTCAAGAGCCCGCCGGCGGACATGCGCGCGGCGCTCGCGGCCTGGGCGGAGAAGAACAAGGTGGCGATGGCCTGAACCGCCCGCGCGGGCGGCCCGGCGCAGGCGCCGGTTGACAAGCGCCTCCTACTACGATGATGGCGAGCGGCGGGAAGGCCGCCGGATGAAGGGAGATGGGATCGGCTGATGGCGGAAGAGGCGCATGACGACCAATATCAGGCCGCGTCCATCGGCGAGCGGCTGCAGCGGGCACGCGAGGCCAAGGGCCTCGCCCTCGAGGACGTCGCGAGCCAGACCCGGATCCCGATCCGCCACCTCCAGCATATCGAGCGCGAGGAATGGGACGCGCTTCCCGCCGTCACCTACTGCATCGGCTTCGTCCGCTCCTATGCCAACGTCGTCGGTCTCGACGGCGCCGAGCTCGGCCGCGAGCTGAGGGAGAGGCTGGGCGGGCTGCGCACCCGCCCGCCGACGGCCGAATATTACGAGCCGGCCGATCCCGCCCGCGTGCCGCCGCGCTCGCTCGCGCTCATCGCGGCGGTTCTGCTCGTCGTGCTGGTCGTCGCCTATCTGATCTGGCGCAGCTCGCTCGACGCCGAGGACCAGCCCGCCGCCACCGTCAACCTGCCCCCGCCCGAAGCGCAGGCGCCGACCGGCCCCGCCCAGGCCGCTCCGTCGGCGCAGCCGCAGGCGGTCGCCGGCCAGGCGGTGATCCTCGCCGCGACCGAGGAGGTGTGGGTGCGCATCGAGGACCAGGCCGGCGGCGGCACATTGTTCCAGGGCATCATGGCGCCCGGCCAGCGCTTCCAGGTGCCGCCGACCGCGCAGCAGCCGGTGATACGCACCGGACGCCCGAACGTGCTGCGCGTGACGATCGGCAATCGCGACATCGGTCCGATCGAGCCGGTCGAGCGCACCGTCGCCGACGTCAGCCTGCGCGCACAGGATCTTGCCGCACGGATGCAGCAGGCGGCCCCACCGCCCTTGCCGACGCCGATCCCGCCGCAATAGAGAATCGCGGTCGCTTAAGGGTGGCGACAGGAACGATCGTCCAATACTGTCGCCCGCAACCGGATGTCTTTGGGGGAGAGTGATGCGTTTCCATCTGATCGGGCTGGTTCTCCTTGCCGGGGCGGCGACGCCGGCGCTCGCCCAGCGGGCCGATCCGGTCGAGCGACGGGTCGACCGGCTCGAGCAGGAGATGCGCGCGGTGCAGCGCCGCGTCTTCCCCGACGGCCGCGCCCAGTTCGTCGAGCCCGAGATCCGGCCGCAGACCGGCGTCCCGGCGCGCCCCGGCGTGTCGGGCGATGCCCTTTCGAGCCTCGCCTCTCGCGTCGACGCGCTCGAGTCCCAGCTTCGCGCTTTGACCGGCCAGATCGAGGAGCAGGATTATCGCGGCCGCCAGCTCGAGGAGCAGATCACCCGGCTGCGAAACGACCTTCAGGGCCGGGTCGAGCGGCTCGAGCAATCGGGACGGCCGCCGGCCGTCGTGCCGGATCTGCCGCGTGCCGTCCCGGCGGACGAGCCGGCCGTCGAGCCGGGCGACGAACCGGCCGCCGCAACACCGGCGGCGCCGGCCGACGAGGCCGAGGCGGCCTATAATGCCGGCTACCGGCTGTGGAATGCCGGCGACCATGCCCAGGCCCAGCAGACGCTGGCCGCCGCCGCCGAGCGCTTCCCGAGCAGCCCGTGGACGAGCTGGATGCGCAACCTGGAAGGGCGCTCCTATCTGGACGACGGCAAGCCGGCGACGGCGGCGCGGATCTTCCTCGCCAATTATCAGGACAATCCCCAGGGGGCCCGCGCCGCCGACAGCCTCTTCTATCTCGGCCAGGCGCTGACCCGGCTCAATCGCCGGCCGGAGGCGTGCCGAGTCTATGGCGAGCTCGCCCAGGTCTATCCGAACATGCGCGACTTCCTGCGCCAGCGCCTGCCGCAGGCGCGCGCCGACGCGCGCTGCACGGACTAGGGTCCGCTTATCGCCGGCGAATCGACCCGGAGCGGCCCGACGGCCGGCCAGGTCGAGCGGTTCCTTGCCGACCTCGAATCGCTGACCGGCGGCGCGCCCGGCCGGATCGGGATCGCCGTCTCCGGCGGTCCGGACAGCCTTGCCCTTTTGCTTCTGGCCGCCGCCGCGGTCCCCGGCGCGGTCGAGGCCGCCACGGTCGACCACGGATTGCGCGCGGCCAGCGCCGGTGAGGCCACGTTCGTCGCGCGGATCTGCGGCGCGCTCGGAATGCCCCACGCCACCTTGCGGCCGGCCGAGCCGATCACCGGCAGCGTCCAGGCAGCGGCGCGGCGGGCGCGATACGCCTTGCTCGAAGATTGGCGGCAGGCGCGGGTGCTCGACTGGATCCTCACCGCCCACCATGCCGACGACCAGGCCGAGACGCTGCTGATGCGGCTCAATCGCGGCGCTGGCGTTGCCGGCCTCAGCGGCGTCCGCGCCATAAATCGTCCAGTCCTGCGGCCGCTGCTCGGCTGGCGGCGCGCCGAGCTCGAGGCGATCGTCCGCGCGGCCGGGATCGAGCCGGTCGCCGATCCGAGCAATGTCGACGAGAGGTTCGATCGCGCCCGCATCCGGCGCCAGCTCGGCGAGGCCGGCTGGATCGACCCGCCGGCGCTGGCGCACAGCGCGCTCGCTCTGGCCGAGGCCGACGCGGCGCTCGACTGGGCGGCGGACCAGCTGATGGAGGAGCGCGCCACCGGGACTGGCGCCGCGGCGCGGCTCGACGTCGGCGGCCTGCCCGCCGAGCTTCGCCGCCGGCTGCTGCTGCGGATGCTGCGGCAGGTCGATCCCGCGGCGGATCCGCGCGGCGACGAGCTGTCCCGACTGCTCGCGACCCTGGAGCGCGGCGGCACCGCCACGCTCGCCGGGGTCAAATGCCGGGGTGGTGCGGAATGGCGGTTCGAGCCGGCGCCGCCGCGGCGGACCCGCGTATGACCCGGTTCCAGTCGCCTGGATACTGCCACCTTGATATCGAAGCCCCGTTCGCCCTGAGCTTGTCGAAGCCTGTCCTGAGCGACGCCGCAGGCGGCGTCGAAGGGCGCTTTCCTTCTTGGTCTCGACAGGAGCAAGGACCGGGCTTCGACAGGCTCAGCCCGAACCGAATGGTGCTTCAATTCAATCGGGACAGTCGCTGACTGACGATCCGGAACCCGAAATCAGGCCGAATGCAGCTCGGGCGAACGGATCGGGAATCGGAGCAGCCGGTCCGCGACCGGGACCAGGGCCTCGGCCCGTCCTCCGGCGGCGCGGGCGATCTCGGGATGATCGGCGTCGAGGCCGCCGGTCAGCGCGCCGAAGGCGGGGAGGATCAGCTTGCGTGTCGTGGCGACGAAGCAGCGGCGCGAGACGAGGCGGCCGCGCTGGCTGATTCGCAGCTTGGGATGAAAATGGCCGGACAGCTCGGGCCGCGATTCGGCGGGATCCGCCTCGTGGCGCAGCACCAGCCCGTCGACCTCCGCTTCCTCGACGATCTCGCCGCCGCAATGGTCGGCGAAACCGGGATCGTGATTGCCGACGATCCAGGTCCAGCGGATCGCGCCGGTCAAGGCGGTCAGCGTCGCCCGCGCCCGCGCCGGCAGGCGATCGCAACCCTCTGCGTCGTGGAAGCTGTCGCCGAGGCACCAGATCTCCGCCGCCTTGGTCGAGGCGACGATCGCGGTCAGATCCGACAGCGTCGCCAGCGAATCGTAAGGCGGCAGCATCTGCCCGCGCCGGGCGAACCAGCTCGCTTTCTCGAGGTGGAGGTCGGCGACCAGCAGTGCGCGGCGCGCCGGCCAGAACAACGCACCCTGAGGAAAAGCGGCCAGCTCGCGGCCACAGAACGAAAAGCGAACCATCCTTCCGGCTATACAGCGGAAGCGGGGCCTTTCAAGCGATCAGCGGGCAGCGCCGCCGGAAGGGAGAAGCGATTCGGCCGGAGCGGACGAACCGGGCGAGGCCTGCAGCGACCCGGCGTGGCTCGCGAAGAAGATGAGTCCGCCCAGCACGAAGCCCTGGCCGACCAGCGCGAACGGATTCTGCAGCTTCTTCCAGAACGACATCATCGGCCTCTCGCCTTGCAACCCTCGTGCGGAGCGCGAATCGCGCACGAAAGCGCGCCCGTTACACGTCCGAAAGGTTAATTTCAATGAATAGGGTCATGGCGGGGGGCGCCTATACCGACCCTGAACCGGTCGTTCATGTGGCGGCAACCCCGAATCCCGCCCCGGCGAAACCGGCGCCGCAAGCGGCGCCGGTCCCATTCACGCAACGCCCCGAATTCAGGCGGTCTGGCCCGCCTTGGCCTTCGCCTCGCTGCGATCGCTCGCCGCCGGCGCGGCCTCGAGGGTCGTGGTCTCGCCGGTGCCGATGTCGATCCTGCGCGGCTTCATCGCCTCGGGAATCTCGCGGACCAGCTCGATCGAGAGCAGGCCGTCATGCAGCTCGGCCGCGGTGACGCGGACGAAGTCGGCGAGCTCGAAACGACGCTCGAACGCCCGGGTGGCGATGCCGACATGCAGGAAGTTGCCGTCGCGATTGCGGCTTTCGGCCCGCCGCCCGGAGATCACCAGCATGTTCTGCTGGGCGGTGATGTCGAGATCCTCGCGCTTGAAGCCGGCGACGGCGAGCGTGATGCTGTAGGAATCGTCGCTCAATTTCTCGATGTCGAACGGCGGATAATTATCCTGCTCGCCCCGGCTGGTATTTTCGAGAAAGTCGAACAATCGGTCGAAGCCGACGGTGGAGCGGCGGTAGGGCGTAAAATCGAGTCCTCTCATGTTCATGTCCTCCTTGCATAGAGCAACATCGAACGGGACCCGCCCCCCGAACCCGCTCCCTTGCACAAGGCGGGTCAAGTTCACGTGACGGAGCGGGCGCGAGCCCCGCGGAACGGCCGGAAACCGAAATCGCATAACCGGCACGCGAGCGATCTAGTTACCGAAAATCGCCGTTCAAGAGGCGGTTCGGGCGTCCGCCCCGCCCTCACGATCGAGCGCGCGCGCGACGAGATCGGCGAGCTCGCTCATGCCGAACGGCTTGCGCAGGATCGGCACGTCGGCGCCGAGCGCGCCTTCCATCTGCTCGCTTTCGGCATAGCCGGTGACGAAGGCGATCGGCAGTTCCGGATGGCTGCGCCGCATCGCGCAGGCGAGCTGCGCGCCGTTCATCGTCGGCATCGCGAAATCGACCAGCACGAGATCGGGCGGCGCGGCGTCGACCGCCTCGAGCGCGCTCTCCGGACGATCGAACGTCTCGACCCGGTGACCCATCTCCTCGAGCAGCTCGCGCAGGAAGGCGCGGACGTCGGCGTCGTCGTCGACCACCATGATCCGCGCCGCCGGCGCCGGCGCTTCGACACGCGCCTCGGCGGCTGGCGCCGCCTCGTCGCCGCCGACGGCGGTCGGATCGACGAAGGGAAGCAGCATGCGCATCACTGTCCCCTCGCCTTCGCGGCTGTCGATGCGAAGCGTGCCGCCGGCCTGGCGAGCGATTCCGTAGACCTGGGCGAGGCCGAGGCCGGTGCCCTTGCCGAGCGGCTTGGTCGAGAAGAAGGGCTCGGTGGCGCGCGCGGCGACCTCGGGCGGCATGCCGGTGCCGGTGTCGGCGACGGTGATGCAGACATAGTCGCCGGCTTCGAGCTCCGGATCGCCCGGCTCGCGCACGACCGCCGTCGCGATCGTCAGCCGGCCGCCGTCGGGCATCGCGTCACGCGCGTTGATCGCGAGGTTGAGGATCGCGTTCTCGAGCTGGTTCTCGTCGCAAAGCGCATGGACGGAGCCGGGGTACAGATCGGTCTCGATCGTGACGTCCGGGCCGATCGTGTGGTGGAGGATCTGGCCCAGATTGTCGATCACCTGGTTGACCGCGACAGGCGCGATCCGGATCCGCTGGATGCGCGAGAAAGCGAGCAGCTGGGTGGTGAGCTTCGCGCCGCGCCGGCCGGAGTCGAGCGCCGCCTCGGCAAGCCGCTTGAGCCTCGGATCGTCCAGCCGCCGGGCGATGATCTCGAGGCCGCCGATGACCGGGGTGAGCAAATTGTTGAAATCGTGGGCGATGCCGCCGGTCAGCCGGCCCACCGCCTCCATCTTCTGGGCCTGGCGGAGCGCCTCCTCGACGCGCTCGCGGTCGGCGACCTCGTCGCGCAACCGGTCGAGCGCGGCGCGAAGATCGGCGGTGCGCTCCTCGACACGACGCTCGAGGGTCTCGTTGACGTTGCGCAGTGCCGATTCGGCCTGCTTGGATTCGGTAATGTCGTGGGCGACGCCGATAAAGCCGATATGCTCGCCGCCGGCGCCCCATCGCGGCTGGGAGATCGATCGAATCCACCGCCATTCGCCATCGTGGCGGCGGTAGCGCGCTTCGAGCACGAACATCTGCATGCCCGCTTCTCCGGCGATCGATTCGGCGACGATGCGGTCGTGGTCGTCGGGATGGAGGACGTCCCGCCAGTCGAAATCGACCGCCTGCTCGTAGGTGATGCCGAGGAAGTCGACATAGGCGCGGTTGACGAAGCTGCGCCGCCGGTCGAGCCGGGTGACCCACATCAGCGCCGGTGCGGAATCGGCGATCAGCCGGAACCTTTCCTCGCTCTCGCGTAGCCTTTCCTCGGTGCGGACGTCGCCGCCGACGGCGGTCACGACCCCGAACATTCCGCCGATGCGGCCATCGGCATCGCGAATCGGGTTGTAGCAGGCGGTCAGCCAGGCGGTCTCTTCCCGGCCTTCGCGCCGCAGCACCCGGGGCGCGGCTTCCATGTAGACGGTCTCGCCGCGCTGGACGCGGGCGCAATTCGGCCCGATCACGTCGTCCCAGATGTCGTGCCACACCTCGCGGAGCGGCCGGCCCTGCGCCGGGCGGCGATCGCCGAGTATCTCGCCATAGCTGTCGTTGTGCACCAGCAGTAGGTCCGGGCCCCAGGCGACGGTCATCGGAATGTTGGAGCCGAGCACGATGCCGGCGGCGATCTTCAGCGCGTCCGGCCAGGTCTCGCGCGGTCCGAGCGGCGTCGCGGCCCAATCGTGCGCCTCCGCGGCCGAGCCGGTCGCCAGCGGCCAGCAGATGGTCTCCTCGCTCGCGGTGGTCGGCCGCTCAGACTCCATCGACGCCACGCTCCATCACCCGGCACACAGCCGCCGACAAGTAGCACCTTGCCGGGACGAGGACAGCCCCCGAGGAGCGCCAGGCTTTGGAACGTCAGGCTGCGGAGTGTCAGGCCGCGGAGTGTCAGGCCGCGGGACGCGCCGCGCCGGCCTCGGCGCGGCGGAGCACGCGCAGCAGGTTGCCGCCCATGATCTTGGCGATGTCGTCCTCGCCAAAGCCCTCGCGGCGGAGCCGGGCGGTGATGCGCGGCAGGCGGCTGACATCTTCCATGCCGATAACCCCGCCGCCGCCGTCCCAGTCGGCGCCGAGCCCGACATGGTCGACCCCCATCACCGCTACGGCGTGCAGCAGGCTTCGCATGAACAGGTCGAAGTCGGCGCTCGTATAGGGCCGCTGCGCGTCGAGCGCCGCGCGGTCGCGCAGCAGCCGGCGCCGCTCGGCCGGGCTGAGGTTCGCCCAATTCTCGTGCCGGTCGTTGATCGCGTCGCGCTCCGGCGACGTATCGAACGGCGTCAGGAAGATGCTGTTGATGAACATCACGCCACCCGCCTGGGCGAGCCGCCGCATCCGGCCGTCGTCGAGGTTGCGCGGATGGTCGAAGATCGCCTTCGGTCCGGAATGGGAGAGGATGATCGGCGTCCGGCTCGAGGCGACCATCGCGTCGAACGCGGCGTCGGAGGAATGGCTCGCGTCGATCACCAGGCCGAGCCGGTTCATTTCCGCCACCCACTGCCGCCCGAGCGGCGACAGGCCGTTCCAGCGCGCTTCTCCGGTGGTGCTGTCGGCGAGCTGGTTGGTCCGGCTGTGCACCGGGCCCGCCATCCGCACGCCGAGCCGGCGGAAGGTTTCGAGCAGGGAAAGGTCCTCGCCGAGCGGCCAGCTATTCTCCATGCTGATGAAGGCGATGCGCCGTCCGGCCTCGTGCAGCCGCTCGGCATCGTCGGCGGTCAAGGCCAGGCCGATCCGGTCGGCGTTGCGGGCGACCGTGCGGTGGATCGCCGCGGCCCGCACCAGAGCCATGTCGCGCGCCTCGCGATAGCCCTCCGGGGTCAGCGCGCCCTGCGCCGTGTAGATCACGAAAAAGCCGCCATCGAGCCCGCCCTGCTCCATTCGCGGCAGATCGACCTGGCTGAGATCCCATTCGTAGCGGTGCAGCGCGCCGAAATCCCATGCGTCGTCGTCCCAGCGCGCCGGGATGTCGAGATGGGTGTCGAGCACCAGCATCCGTTCGTGCGCCAGCCGGTCGTCGGCGCCGACCTCGATACCGGTCTGGGCGGAGGCGGGCAGGGCGAAGACGAGCGGCAAGGCGAGGAAGGCGGAAATGCGCATGATATCGAGGCTCCGGGCTGGAGCGCCATTGAACCCGCCGCCCGGGGTGCGGTCAAGGGCGGCGTTGGAGCGATCAGCTTGAGGGTTTGGACCCTATGACGGCGGCTCCAGCTGTCGGCGCAGCACTTCGGCCGAGCGGGCGAAGGCCTGGTCGATCATCTCCGCCTTGAGGTCGCCGACGCTGCCGAGCGGCCCGGAGCAGTCGTTGCAGACCAGAAGGGCATCGTCGGCCGCCCCCGCGGGCAGGCTGTAATTGGCGCTGCCGCATGTCCCGCAATGGATCTCGACCGAAACGTCCATGACCATATCCGCTTGTTCCACCTCCCCAACGACGCGGCCGGCGTTTCGATCCTGCCGCCCCTTGCCTTTGCCGGCGGGCGCGCGCACATCGCGCCCGCAATGACCGCCTCCCTCCATACGATCGGGGCCGCCCGCACCGCCAGCCTGGATCCGATGATCCAGCTGGTCGCCGCCGACCTCAACCATGTCAATGCGGTGATCCTCGCGCGGATGCAGAGCGAGGTCGCCTTGATCCCGGAGCTCGCCGGCCATCTGATCGCCGGCGGCGGCAAACGGATGCGGCCGATGCTGACGCTCGCCTGCGCGCGCCTGCTCGACTATTCCGGCATGCGCCAGCACAGGCTCGCCGCCGCGGTCGAGTTCATCCACACCGCCACCTTGCTCCATGACGACGTCGTCGACGGGTCCGGCCTGCGCCGCGGCCGGCGCACCGCCAACATCATCTGGGGCAATCCGGCCAGCGTGCTCGTCGGCGACTTCCTTTTCGCCCGCGCCTTCGAGCTGATGGTCGAGGACGGCAGCCTGAAGGTGCTGCGCATCCTGTCGCGCGCGTCCAGCATCATCGCCGAGGGCGAGGTCAACCAGCTCACCGCCCAGCGCCGGGTCGAGACCAGCGAGGACCGCTATCTCGACATCATCAGCGCCAAGACCGCGGCCTTGTTCGCCGCCGCCTGCCGGATCGCCGCGGTCGTCGCCGAGCGCGAGGAAGCAGCCGAGACGCATCTCGATGCGTATGGCCGCAACCTCGGCATCGCCTTCCAGCTGATCGACGATGCGATCGACTATGCGTCCGACGCGGCGACGATGGGCAAGGGGGTCGGCGACGATTTCCGCGACGGCAAGGTGACCCTTCCCGTCATCCTCGCTTACGCGCGCGGCACCGAGGAGGAGCGCGGGTTCTGGCGCCAGGCGATGGCGGGTGGCCGCGCCGAGGATGCCGATCTTGCCCATGCGACCAGCCTCCTGCGCAGCTCCGGGGCGCTCGACGACACGCTCGAGCGCGCCCGACATTACGGGCAGCGGGCGATCGATGCGCTCGGTCCTTTCCCCGCCGGCGGGGCCAAGGCCGCTTTGATCGAGGCGGTCGAGTTCGCCATCGCGAGGGCCTATTAGGGTCCGGACTCACAACTGGAGGT
>Ga0299914_10003432_pt1 | contig 11189 bp, 11 predicted proteins | sample RVTome_10_FD_201361 | JGI IMG/M metagenome (GOLD analysis project Ga0299914, IMG submission 201361) | Soil microbial communities from uranium-contaminated site in the Upper Colorado River Basin, Wyoming, United States - RVT153D57 (version 2) ... | reverse complement strand
TTCTGCCGGGTCGGCATCGAGGAGATCTCGCATCACCTGCCAGCGTATGGCCGGATCGCCCTCGAGAAGCCATGAGACGACTTCGTGTCGGTTCGCGTCCACGGCCATGACCGGATTCAACTCCTCCTGAGGGCGAACGCCGGTTTCGGAGCAGCCCGAGGGCCGTTAGCCTCTGCCCATGGAACCGGCAACCAAGATCTGGTGCGACGGTGAGCTCGTCGACTGGGACGACGCCACCGTCCACTTCCTGGCACATTCCCTCCAGTACGGGACCGGTGTCTTCGAGGGCATTCGCGCCTACAAGACACCCGAGGGAACGGCCGTATTTCGTCTCCACGACCATATGGTCCGCCTGGTGGCATCGGCCAGGGCCTACGGGCTGCCGATGAAGGAGAGCGCCGAAGAGATGGACGAGGCCTGTCTCGAGCTGCTCCGTGTCAACGACCTCGAGTCGGCCTATATAAGGCCTTTTGTTTTCTACGGTCTGGACAAGATCGGGATCAATCCTGGCACTAGCCCGGTCCACAACTACATGGCCGCCTTCTATCTGGGCAGCTACATGGGCGAGGACGGGGTCCAGAACGGGATCAGGACCATGGTCTCAAGCTGGCGCCGGATCTCGCACACCAGCTTCATTCCCACCGCCAAGGGCTCCGGCCAGTACCTGAATTCGGTCCTGGCCAAACAAGAGGCGCTGCGCAATGGGTACGACGAGGCGATCATGCTCAACGACAGCGGTTCTGTCTCCGAAGGCAGCGGGATGAACATATTCATCGTGAGCAACGGCAAGGTGTACACCCCGCCGGTTTCCTCTGGGATTCTGGAAGGCATAACCCGTAACTCGGTGATCGAGTTGCTCGAAGGCGAGGGAATCGAGCTCGTCCAGGCCGAGTTGGCCCGGGGCAGTCTCTACACCGCCGACGAGGTGTTCTTCACCGGCACCGCGGCCGAGGTGACCCCGATCAGGGAGATCGACGGCCGGGTGATCGGCTCCGGTGAGCCTGGCCCGGTCACCCGCAAGGCGCAGGACCTGTTTTCCGATCTGGTCGCAGCGAAGATCCCCGAATACCGCCACTGGCTCAGCTTCGTCTAGTGCCCGGTCGCGTGCGCACAAACAGTTGCGAGGCGGGCCTGTAGTGGGGCAACAGCCCAATATCGGAGTGAGTGAGGAGGAACGGCCGCGCCGCGTTCTCCAGCCGCCCCCGGCCCGTCGCTGGAGCCCCGACATCAAGCCCGGGATCCCCACCTCGCCCGAGGAGGTGCCCCACGGGGGGCGGTTCGGCCAGACCACGCCGGACGGTGGTTACGCCCTGCGGTTGGTCAACAAGGCAGACCTCCCCGACGACGACCCCGACCTCAAGGGCTTGCTGGCCGCCTTGACCATGACCCGGGCGGGGATGCGGGGTCGGGCTCCCTCCCAGGAGGACCTGGAGGTGGCGTTGGCCCTGTTGGGTTACGGCTACGACGCCCCGCCCCAGGTCATCGAGCGCCGGGAGCGGTGGCTGGCGGCGGTCCCGCACGAAGGTCGTCCCGGGCAGACCGCGGCGGGCGAGATCGACCGGGAGCTCGTCGTCCTGAGTCCCGAACAGGTACGCCGGGCCCTGGCCACGCCCGGCGGCCGGTAGCTTCCCACCCGATGAAGATCGTCCGGATCAAAGCCGGGGACGACATCGCCTATGGGGTCGCCGACGTGGAGGGGGTGCTCGTCTATCGCGGGTCTCCCTTCGTCGCCTGGGAGCCGACCGAGACCGTCGTCCCCTGGGACTCGGCACAATTGTTGGCCCCGGTGCTCCCGTCGAAGGTGGTCGCGGTGGGGCGGAACTACGAGGACCACGCCGCCGAGCGAGGCGGGGTGGTGCCCGAGGAGCCGCTGATCTTCCTCAAGCCGGCCACATCGGTGATCGGCCCCGATGCCAACGTCGTCCATCCGGCGATCTCGAATGACGTCCAACACGAGGCCGAGCTGGCGGCAGTGGTGAGCAGGGTTGCCCGGCACGTCAAGGCAGAGGATGCCTCCGCATTCATCCTCGGCTACACCGCAGCCAACGACGTCACCGCCCGCGACCTCCAGATGAAGGACGGCCAATGGGCACGGGCCAAGGGATTCGACACCTTCTGCCCCCTCGGCCCCGCCCTCGAGACCGAGCTCGATCCGCTGGAGAAGCTGGCGGTGATCTGCCGGGTCAACGGAGAAGTGCGTCAGGCGGGTTTCACCTCGGACATGGTCTTCGGGGTCGCCGAGATTCTCGAGTACGTGACCGCGGTGATGACCTTGCTTCCCGGCGACATCATCCTCACCGGGACTCCCGCCGGGATCAGCAGGGTGGTGCCCGGCGACGTGATGGAGGTCGAGATCGACGGCATCGGCGTCCTCCAGAACCGGGTTGTGGCGAGATGACGGTGCGACTCAGGGTCGCCCCCTCGCCTACCGGCTACCTCCACGTCGGCAACGCCCGGGCGGCGCTGTTCAACTGGCTGTATGCCCGTCACCAGGGTGGGACCTTCATCCTTCGGATCGATGACACCGACCGTGAGCGGTCGACCGGTGAATTCGAGACCGACATCCTCGACTCGCTTCGCTGGCTTGGGCTCGACTGGGACGAAGGAGTCGAAGTGGGCGGCCCGCACGGGAGCTATCGCCAGTCCGACCGCCTGCAGCGGTACCAGGAGATGGCAGCCGCGTTGGTCGAGTCCGGTGCCGCCTACTACGACGATCGCACCCCGGAGGAGCTGGAGTCCCTCCGACAGAAGGCGCAGGCAGATCGGCTGCACCCCGGCCACTACATCCGCCGACCCGACAATCCGGTGGACAGCGGGGTGATCCGGATCTCGGTCCCCCAGGACGATGCGGTGGTCTTCGACGACCTGGTTCGGGGATCGGTCAGCTTCGAGGGCCGGGACATCGACGACTTCGTCATCCTGCGCAGTGACGGGACACCCACCTATCACCTCGCCTCCACCGTCGACGACGTGGACTACGAGATCACTCACGTCGCCCGTGGCGAGGATCTGCTCCCGTCCACTCCGAAACACGTGCTGCTCACCCGTGCCCTGGGAGCCGCCGAGCCGGTCTACGCCCACCTCCCGCTTCTGTTCGGGCCTGACGGTAAGAAGCTGTCGAAACGGCATGGTGAGACCGCCCTCTCCCACTACCGCGACACCGGCTTTCTGCCCGACGCGGTGTTCAACTACCTGTCCCTGCTCGGATGGTCGATCGACGGGGACCGGACCATCTTCTCCCGGGAAGAGGCCATCGAGGCCTTCGATCTGGCCGACGTCTCCTCCAACCCGGCGGTGTTCGACCCCGACAAGCTGTCCTGGATGAATGGGGAGTACATGCGGGCGATGGACCCGAGGGTGTTTCTGGACACGGTGAGGCCCCATGTCGAGCAGGCGGTGGGGCGGGCGCTCGACGACGACGACTGGGCCCGCTTCGAGGCGGTGGCCGACCTGGTCCAGGAGCGGACCCGGTTCCTCCCCGAAGCCGGGGAGCAGGTCGTTTTCCTCTTCGAGGACTTCGACGAATACGACCCGACGTCCTGGAACAAGGTAATGACCAAGGAGGGGGTCCCCGGGATCCTCGATCTGGCGGAGCAGAGTCTCGAGGCGATGGATTCTTGGAACTCGGAGAGCATCGAGGAGACGTTGCGCTCGATGTTGGAAGAGCTCGGTGTGGGTGCGGGCAAGGGTCTCCAACCGCTGCGGGTGGCGGTGACGGGGTCTTCGGTCAGCCCACCCCTCTTCGAATCCCTCGCCGCCCTCGGCAAGGAAAAGACCCTGGAGCGGTTGGCCCGGGCGCGGGGAGAGCTAGCCCGAACCTGAGGTTCCCCGTTGCATATGTGCAACGAACTCTCTCAGGTTCGATACCCGCATTGTGGTCGCCTCTGAACTCGAGAGAGTTCGTAACGGATACGTGACGGGGAACCTCAGGTAAGGGGTATGCCGTGATGACCCGTTAACCTCAACGGTTCGCGAGGTCCCGTCGTCCAGTGGCCTAGGACGCCGGCCTTTCAAGCCGGAAACGCCGGTTCGAATCCGGTCGGGACTGCCAATCATCATCTCCGGGCCCCGCGTTCTATGGGCCGTCCTCGTTGAGACGGATTGGATCGTGCTCAGTTCGTCGGACCACATCGTCTGTGGGAACTATCTGCGGTTGACCACGGTCGACAAACCACCGTCCTGCTGCCGGCGGGCCCACGATCATCAGTACGACGAACACCCAGGAGATCGCACCGACGTCGAGAACCGACGCGATGTAGGCACTGGTCAGCCATACCGCGATTCCAACTATGACCTGCACCCCGAGTGCGAGCCAAATCTTCGGCCACTTCATCACAGAGCCAAGCACTGCAGGAAGGACCAGCCAACCCAGAACTGCTCCCAGAAGGGCTCCGAGCCAAACGTAAGGAACGGCCTCGACCAGCCCTTCCAGAATCCGAAAGACGACATTCTCCGATCGTGGGGAGCCGATTCGTCTCGATGCCAGCCAGAAACCGCCGTAGACCCCGAGAATCCCACCAACAACGGACCCGCCAGCAGCACTCGCAGCTGCGAGGAGAGGTCTACGGGGCCGTCTATCCGTCACGGGCCAGATATCGGTCGGCATCACCCCCGGATGTAACTACCCCGCCAAACCGGAAAACACCGGACAGGACACGGACGGCCCGACAGGATCAGGTGCGTGTTTGGCTCTCGGGGGGTCTCGCTGCTTCTCGGAGTGGCTCTACAGGGGTCTCGACCGGAAAATGACGTATCTTCTCGAGCCCCCTCGCGTTTTTCTCCTCCGAGGGCATGAGATCGTCCCAGGTCTCGACTTCTGCGATGGTGCGTTCGGCCCACGCCTCGACGGTGTTGAGAAGGCTGATGAAGAAGTCGACGGCGAGGGCTCTCAGGTAGGCCTGCTCCTGGGTGACGTTGATGCCGTCGATGAACTCTTGCTTCACCTGGCCACTGAATCGCAGCATGTCGAGGGCGTCGGCGTGCACCTGTTTCAGGGACCCGATGAGGTCATCCTTGGTCCCGAGAGGAGCGACGAAGACGCGCAGCATTGCCTCGAACTCCATCGAAAACGGTGTGACCGGAGTTCCCAGCCAGTCTCGTAGCGCCTGCTTGCCCTCTTCGGTGATCGAGTAGACGGTTCGGGCCCTCTTTCCGGTGTATTCCTTCTCGCCTTGGACCAGTCCCATGGCGTCGAGTCGCTTCACCTCACGGTAGATGGCACTCTCGGCGGCCGGCCAGACGTAGCGGAAGTAGCGGACTCGCTGCTGAACCAGCTCGTATGGCGACCAGGGTCGCACGGCTACTTGGGCAAGCACCGCATGGGAGGTGGTCGTCAGTTGTTCTGTCATCCTGCCTCTTGACTTACTCCAAATCGAAGTATACGGTACTCCAATATGGAGTATAGACATGCCGGGGCAACGTCCAAGGAGGGAACGACATGACCGAGCGACACGGAAGCGACTACGTAGAGACCCTGGTCATCGGTGGGGGACAGGCCGGGCTCGCCACGGGTTACCACCTCTCCCAGCGCCGCCTCGACTATGCGGTGATCGACGCCAACGACCGAATCGGTGACGCCTGGCGCAACCGATGGGACTCGCTCCGTCTGTTCACCCCAAATTGGTTCAACGGGCTGCCCGGAATGCCCTTTCCCGGCTACCACTGGGGATTCCCGAGCAAGGACGAAATGGCCGATTATCTGGAGAGTTACGCCCGGCATTTCGACATTCCCGTCGAGACGGGGGTGAGGGTGGAGAGACTCACCAGAGAGGGTGGCCTCTTCGTGGCTACGGCAGGAAGCCGACGTTTCAGGGCCGACAACGTGGTCGTGGCGATGTCGAGCTGGCAGAAGCCCCGACTCCCGGAGGTCGCCGACGCGCTCGATCCCGGCATCCTCCAGCTCCACGTCTCCGAATACGCCAACCCCGCCCAGATCCAAGCAGGGGGCGTGCTCGTGGTCGGGGCGGGTAACTCGGGAGCCGAGGTCGCCAAGGAGCTGGCAAGAACGAACGACGTCTGGCTGTCCGGGCCCGACACCGGGACCATCCCCTTCCGCCCCGAGAGCGTGCCGGCGCGAGTCCTCATGCGCTTCGTCGGAAGGGTCGTCTTCCACCGGGTGCTCACCACCAGCACGCCGATGGGGAGGAGGGCTCGGCCCAAGATGGTGTCCAGCGGCGAGCCTTTGCTGAGGGTCAAGCCCAAGGATCTGACAGAAGCCGGTGTGGAGCGTGTTCCACGAGTCACCGGAGTCCAGCACGGCAAGCCCCAGCTCGAGGACGGCCGCATCATCGACGCCGCCAACGTGGTCTGGTGCACCGGGTTCCACCCCGGCTTCTCGTGGATCGACTTGCCGGTGATCCAAGACGAGACGCAACAGCCGAGTCATCACCGTGGCGTCGTCGAGGAGATGCCGGGCCTCTATTTCGTCGGTCTCAAGTTCCTCTATGCAGTCTCATCAGAGCAGATCCATGGAGTGGGCCGGGACGCAGCCCATATCGCCGACACCATCACAGCCCGACGACACGCCACGCACCCGAAGCACTCTGAACTCGAGTCCGTCCGACAAGACATGTAGAGATCACCAAACTGCAGTGGTGGTACACGCCTCGATCAATTGTGCTCGCGTCGTTAGGCTCCGTCGGCGGTCGGTCCGGCCCGCCGGCCCGAAAACGCCGCCTCGAGCCCAGCCGGGAGCCACATGTCCGCCCAGACAATCCTCTTCTTCAACAACTTCTTCGCCATCCTCACCGTCGTCGCACTGGTCGGGGCGGTGGGGCTGCTGGTCTTCCGGGTGGTCAGGGGCCCCGAGGCCGCGACTCTGCTCGGGAACAACGCCGTATGGCTGGCGTGGGTGGTGGCCCTGGTCGCCACCGTCGGCTCGCTCATGTACTCCGAGTTGTTCCACTATGTCCCCTGCCGGCTCTGCTGGTTCCAACGGATCGCCATGTATCCGCTGGCGGTCGTCCTGCTGGTCGGGGCGATCCGGCGTGAGGTGGCTGTCAAGTTCTATGCGATCCCCATCGCGCTGATCGGCCTGGTCATCTCCATCTACCACAACGTGCTGCAGTTCTTCCCCAGCCTGGAAGGCACGTCCTGCGACCCCTTGGTCCCCTGCTCGGCGCGGAGCATCGAGATGTTCGGCTTCATGGACCTTCCTTTTATGGCCGGCGCCGGGTTTATCGTTATTGCCGTCTTGCTCGCCTTCTACACGAAAGCCCCAGAATGACCCAGAAGACAAAGCCAAAGCCCGGCGCCAAGGACGCAAAGAGCAAAGCCACCCTGTGGTGGATCCTCGGAGGCGTGGTCGGCCTCGGCTTGATCGTGGCCCTGGCCGCCTCGATCGCCACCGAGCCGGAGATAGACGAGAGCATCGGGTACGGGGACCCCACAGTCGAGGGAGACCCACTTCCCGTCTACGCCGCCGGAACTCAGGATGTGGCCATTGGTTTCACCGCACCGACTGTCTCGGGGGCTGACTGGGAGGGAAACCCGGTCACCATCGAGCCCAACGGCAATGCCAAGATCATCCTGTTCCTCGCCCACTGGTGCCCTCACTGTCAGAACGAAGTGCCCGTGGTCCAGGATTGGGTCGACGCCGGGAACCTCCCCGACGATGTGGAGCTGATCTCGGTCGTCACCTCGACCGACCGCAGCCGGACCAACTGGCCGCCGCAGGACTGGCTCGAGGAAGAGGGCTGGACCTCGCCCTCGATCATGGACGATCAGATCGGGATCGTGGCGGGCAACTTCGGGATGGCGGGTACCCCGTTCTACGTCGTGCTGGACGGGGAGAACGTCAACCTGGGCCGGGTGTCGGGCGAGATCGGGGTCGACGGCCTCAATGCCTTGGTCGGCCTGGCCCAGTCCGGCTGATCAGGCCTCCATCGACCTGATCTTGTCCAGGCGGCGCACATGACGGTCATCTCTCGAGAAACGCGCCTCGAGGAAGGTGGTCACCAACTCCTCGGCAAGCGCCTGACCGATGACTCGCGAACCGAGGCTGAGCACGTTCACGTCGTCGTGTTCGACCATCTGATGGGCGGTGTAGGTGTCATGGGCCATGGAGGCTCTGATGCCCTGGAGCTTGTTGGCGGCTATTGCCGCCCCAGCCCCTGACCCGCAGATGATGATCCCCCGGTCGGCTCGGCCGTCGAGGACGGCTTGGGCCACGGCGGCGGCGTAGTCGGGGTAGTCGACCGGGTCGGCCGAATGGGTGCCAAGGTCGTACACCGCATGACCCGACTCGGCGAGCCACGTCGAGAGGTGCTCCTTCAGGGGATATCCGGCGTGGTCGGCGCCGAGTGCGATTCTCATCTCCGCCGGCAGGGTAGCCAGACCCGCCCCACCTACATGGGGTTGGCGCCACGCCCAACTACATTCGCCTCAATGTCCACGGTCGTTGTCGAAGGTGGAGCGCGTCTCCAGGGCACCGTCGGCGTCAGGGGGGCCAAGAACGCCGTCCTCAAGGAGATGGTCTCGGCGCTTCTCGCCCCCGGGAGGCATCGGCTCACCAACGTCCCCTCGATCCTCGACGTGACCTTGATGTGCGAGGTGCTCGAGCACACCGGGTGCCATGTCGAGCAGAGCGACCACGAGCTCTGGGTGGTGGTCCCCGATCAGCTCGCTGCCGAGGCGCCCATCGAGCTGGTTCGCCAGATGCGAGCTTCGATCGTGGTGCTTGGCCCGCTCCTGGCCAGATGTGGCGAGGCTCGTGTCGCTCTCCCCGGTGGGGACGATCTCGGGGCGAGGCCGATCGACATGCACCTCCACGGACTGGAGGCGATGGGCGTCGACTTCGAGCTGGTCCACGGCGAGCTGGTCGGCCGGGTCGACGGTCATCTGAAGGGAACCGAGGTCGAGCTTCCCTTTCCCTCGGTCGGGGCCACCGAGAACATGCTCTTCGCCGGAGTGCTCGCCGAGGGGGAGACCGTCATCGTCAACGCGGCGCGGGAGCCCGAGATCGAGGATCTGATCACCCAGCTCACATCGATGGGGGCGCAAATCAGCGGAGGTGGTACCTCGCTGGTGACCATCCGAGGAGTGGACGGCCTTTCACCGGCCAAGCACCACGTAGTTCCCGATCGTCTCGAGGCAGGCACATACGCCGCGGCCGCCGCCATCACCGGCGGAGATGTGACCGTCACCGGGTGCACGCCCGATCATCTCCGCATGGAGTTGAGAAAGCTGGAGGAGGCGGGCTGTGAGGTGGAACGAGGCGGCGACTGGCTCCGGGTCCGCGGCCCGGAGCGCCCCACGCCGGTCGATTTCGCCACACTGCCCTTCCCTGGGTTCCACACCGACATGCACCCGCAGATGGTGGCTCTGCTCTCGGTGGCCAGCGGCACCTCGGTGATCACGGAGAACCTCTACGACTCGCGCTTCCGTTATGTCGGCGAGCTGGCCCGCATGGGAGCCGACATCACCACCGAAGCCCAGCACGCCATCATCCGAGGGGTGGGGAACCTGTCGGGCTGCCCGGTCCTGGCACCCGACATCAGGGCGGGGGCGGCCCTGGTCCTGGCCGGCCTTCGGGCGGAAGGGATCACGGAAGTGGGCGAGGCAGGTCACATCGATCGGGGGTACGAGGAGTTCCCCGAACGGCTCAGGGCGCTGGGAGCGAGAATCGAGAGGGCGTGATGTTTCGCCGAGCCCTGCTCGCGGCCATGTCGCTGGTGGTTGTGCTCGGCCAGCCTGCCCTGGCTGCGAACCCGGAGGGCTCCACCGTCGAGGTGGGAGTGGCCGGTGAGGGGTACCTCGAGATGAACGGGCGGCGATATCGGGGGCCGTTTCGGATCACCGCCGAGTCCGATGGTGTGGGCGTGGTGGAGGTGACCGCCCTCGATACCTACTTGGAAGGGATCAGAGAGGTCCCGTTCAGCTGGAACGCCGAGGCCCTGGCCGCCCAGGTGGTCGCGGCCCGCACCTACCTCGCCTGGACCATGATCGGCGGCCGGACCGAGACCGGGCGACGGATCGGCTATGACATATGCGCCACCGCTGCCTGTCAGGTCTATGCCGGGGTCGAAGCCGTTCTCGGCGAGGAGGGGAACCGCTGGCGCGAGGCGGTGGCTCGCACCTCGGGTGAGATCTTGGTCCACGACGGTCAGCCGGCCCGCGCCTATTACTCCTCCACGACGGGCGGCCGGACCCGGAACATCGAGGACATCTGGCCCGGATCGGATCCGGCGCCGTATTTGGTCGGGGTGCCCTCTCCGGGTGAGGAAAGCCCGTTTGTGAGTTGGTCGTGGGAGCTCCCGGCCTATCTGATGGAGCGTCTCCTCCGTGAGGCGGATGTGGCCGGAGGCCGGGTCAGATCGATCACGACGAGGACCACCGAGAACGGGCAGGGCCCGTGGATGATCGACATCGTCTCCGACACCGGCACTGTGTCATTGGACACGTGGGCGCTGAGGTCCCGGATCAACGCCGCTGCATCGATCATGCCCGAGCGGCTGCCCGCTACCACTCCGGAGGGGAGGACCTATCCCACGACCGTTCTCAGCCCCGAATACTCGATCAGACGCGAAGTGCGTGTCCTCCACTCCGGCGGCGATGCCCACCCCGACCCCTATTACGTGGTGGAAGGGGCGGGTTGGGGGCATCTGATCGGGATGTCGCAGTTCGGGGCTCAGGCCATGGCGGGGGACGGGGCGGGCTACTCAGAGATACTGGCTCACTATTACGGCGGCCTCACGCCGGTACCTGGAGGGGAGTTCCTCCCCGAGCAGGTCGCGGTGGGCCTGACCATCGGCGCCGAGTCGGTACGGGTTTCCACCGACGCGGTGCTCCGCGTCACCCTCGACGGAGTCGAGCTCGATGTGCCCGATCCGGGTGCCTGGAAGTTCAAATGGGAAGAAGGCAGGCTGGTGGTGGTGCCTGCAGTTCTCGATCGCCAGGTTCCCCCAGGGGCGCCGTATCAGCCTTTCTGAGGTTGAAACGCCGCGCGGTACAATCAGGAACATCCCCAACCAGGTAAGGGTTGTCAAAGACGATGTCAGACACAACACCGGTGACCATTTCGAGCTCGGTCAGAACGGACGACTCGATCGATCTCGAAAAGCTCAGAGAGACACTCGATTACATCCGCCCCGCCGTCCAGGCCGACGGCGGCGACCTGGTCCTGCTCGGGACCGAGGGCGGGACGGTGAATCTCCAGATGGTTGGGGCCTGCGGTGGCTGCCCGCTCTCGA
>Ga0299914_10003429_pt1 | contig 11195 bp, 13 predicted proteins | sample RVTome_10_FD_201361 | JGI IMG/M metagenome (GOLD analysis project Ga0299914, IMG submission 201361) | Soil microbial communities from uranium-contaminated site in the Upper Colorado River Basin, Wyoming, United States - RVT153D57 (version 2) ... | reverse complement strand
CTCGATCTCCTGGTCGCCGCGCGCGAACACCTTGAGAATGTCGGATCGGCTCAATATCCCGACCACGTTCCCGTCAGGCTCGACGACAGGAAGCCTCTTGACCCCGGTCGACTCCATAAGGCGGGCCGCTTCGGTGTGGTCGGCGTCGACCCCAATGGTCTTGACTTTCCTTGTCATTGCCTCCCCCACACTGATCGCCCTCTCCTCGACGCTCTTGAAGAATGACTTGAGCGTGGTCGCGGGCTGGCGCAGCGTCTCCTGATGCAGCACGTCGCCCTCGGTTACGATCCCCACCAGTAGGCCATCGCCGTCTACCACGGGAAGACCGCTTATCTCCCTCTCAATCATGATGTGGGCGGCGTCTTTGAGCGACGCCGACTCCAAAATCGTGGCCACCTCACTTGTCATCACTTTCCGTACTTGCATGCAGACTCCTTTATCCATCAAAAGCTACCCGATGCGCCACCCGGCCTGCCACCGCCAGTGGGCCTTATCCCGGGGGGCTTTGGTCCCTGGTGGCATCCACTCGCGAACTAACTTGGAGCCGGTGCCCCATCATTCCCCGAACCAACCTTGCCCCAGGTGCGTAATATTCAGCATTATGAAAACGCTGAAGATGCCAATGAAATCGATAGTCCTCGTGTTCGGGCTGCTGCTGGTCGCCTGTGGAGGTTCCGATGATCCAGGGGACGACCCCGATCCCGGAACCGGGGACTCGGCAGACACCGTCACCATATCGATCGACGGCTTTGCCTTCAGTGAGCCGGACCCATTGGCTGCAGGAGGGACCGTCACCGTGACCAACAACGACAGCACGACCCACACCTGGACGTCGAGCGACGGGGGCTTCGACTCGAGTGGGATCTCGCCTGGAGAATCGTTCGAATTCACCTTTGAGGAGGCCGGCACGTATTCATACTTTTGCAATATCCACCCGACCATGACCGGAAGCATCACGGTGACAGGATGACCTTCTGATGAGCGGGCCCGTCGAAGAGCAGACCGTCGACGGGGCCGACCTCGGAATATCAACCATCGAGGTCAAGGAGGGCAGGACGGCACGGGTCGGGGACATGCATGTGGTGCGGGTGCTGCCAACCAAGAACAAGCGTGCGGTCGGCCCGTGGTGTTTCGTCGACCTCATGAGCCCCGACGACATCGATCAGCCGCCTCCAATCGAGATCGGCCCGCACCCACACATCGGCCTGGCCACCGTGACCTGGCTGTTTGCCGGTACGGCGCTTCACTCGGACTCCCTGGGCACCGAGCAACTCATTTCGCCCGGTCAGCTAAACCTGATGACCAGTGGCCACGGCCTCGCCCACGCCGAGCTCGGTGTCGAACCCGCAACCGCCAGGGACACCGGGGGGATCATGGGAGCGCAAATGTGGCTTGCGCAACCGGAGTCGACGCGACACGGGGCGTCGAGATTCGAGCACATAGACACCGTGCCAGAGATCGAATTAGCCGGCAGTCACGGTGTCGTGATCCTCGGCGAACTGGCCGGTGCCGAGTCTCCGGCCGCTGTTGATCATCCAGCGGTCGGGTTGGATCTAGTGGTGGACGGTCCAACCGTGGTACCTGCGAACCCTTCCTTCGAGTACGCGATCGTGCCGATCGACCGGCCGGTGCGTGTCGAAGACGCGATCGTCGATCCGGGATCGCTCGCCTTTGTGCCGGCCGGCCAGGATGAACTCCGCTTCGAGGGCCGGTCGGAAGAGATCAGGCTCCTGATCCTGGGTGGGGAGCCGCTCGGTGAGCCGATCAAGATGTGGTGGAACTTCGTCGCCCGCGATCAGGACGAGATCACGGACGCATGGCACGACTGGAGGGACCACAACGACGAGAGATTCGGACCGGTCCCATCGTCGCTGGCAAGGATCGACGCGCCGACACCGCCGTGGATCAGGGAGTGAGCCGGGTTTCCTGAACTGCAGGCGGCGAGGTGGCCGACTCGACACGCCTGTCTCTCCCTATCGACCGGGCCGTCAACACCACAAAGAACAGGACGATTGGCGCGACCGCCATGGTGGCCGAGCCAGATGTGTCGGCGTGATAGCTGACGATCAGGCCCACAAACACCGACACAACCCCGATCGAGGCGGCAACGAGCATTATCGATGGGACCCGGCGCACGAGCAGCGCCGCTGTGGCCGCGGGACCGACTAGCAGACCGAAGACCAGCATCGTCCCCACGGTTTGGAACGATCCGATGATCACAACTGCGATCAGGCCGAGCAACAACACATGAGCCAACCGGGGACGGAGTCCGAGGAGCCTCGCCTTCCGCTCATTGAATGACAGCACAAGGAATGGCCGGTACATAACTGTGCTGGCCGCCACCGTCGCCACGGCGACGACGCCCAACAAGGCGATGTCCGATTCGGTAACGCCGAGGACATCACCAAACAGGATGGCGGTGAGGTCGCCTGAATACGACGGAGTGCGCGAGATGAGGATCACACCCAAACCGAGCATGCCGACAAAGAGCAGCCCGATACCTGTGTCTTCAGGGAACTCGGTCTGTCGATGGACCAGATTGATGCCAGCGAGCATCACGACGGCTGCCAGTGCGGCTCCGATCATCGGGTTGAAGCCGAACAGAATCGCCAGCGCGATTCCCGGGATCACTCCGTGGACCAGAGCGTCGCCGAGAAAGCTCATACCCCTGATCACGACCCAGGTACCAACCAGGGACAGGGCTATGGCTGCCAGGCCACCGCCGAACAGGGCTCTCTGCTGAAAGGCCAGCTCAAAGGGCTCGGTGATCCAGTCCATTGCGGCTCAATCTATCTTCAGGACCCGAGCGCCTGTGCGATTCTGCTCGCACTGATCCGTAACATGTCGATCAGAGTTTCCGCCCCGGACCCGGGCTCACCCAGAGATCCCGTGAATAGCTCGACCACCTGAACCTCTCCTCCGAGTTCGCTGGCAACTGCCTCTGCGAGTGCGGAAGGCTGGGTGGTTTCGGCGAAGACGACACTCACACCGAGCTCGCGCATCGTCCCAACCAGCGATGCCAACGCCTCCGAGCTGGGATCGCCAAGGGTGGACCCACCGGGGATCACGGTTCCGACCACCTCGAAGTCGTACCGGTCGGCGAAGTATCCAAGCGCTTCGTGATTGGTCACAAGGAGACGGTCGGAGTGATCGATGGCGGAAAGTTCCGCCTCGATCTCCGAGTGCAATTCCTGCAGCTCCGATGCATATGCCGCTCCGCGTTCAGTCCAACCACTGCCGGGATCGAGTTCGCTCAGCTCTGCAGCGACAATGGTTGCCGCCTCCGCCATCCGCACCGGGTCCATCCAGACGTGAGGATCGATCGAGTGATCGTCTCCATCGTCCTCGTGGTCCTCGTCATCATCGTGGTCGGCGTCGTCATGGTCATCAAGGCCGAACGCGATCGGGTCCAGCATCGGTCCGAGCTCGAGCACCCGGGCCCCATCGGCGACGACACCTTCGAGGACGGCAGCAAAACCCTCTTCGAGGCCGAGCCCGTTGACCACCACCAGATCGGCGTCGTTCATTTCTGCGACCTGTTGCGATGATGGTGAGAACGAATGTGGGTCTGCCCCGAGCGGCATGAGGACCTCCACCGTGGCGTCGCCCCCTGCCACGTTGGACACCAGATCGCCAAGGGTCGAGGTGGTGACCACAATTCTGACGTCCCCTTCACCGGCGCCGGTCGTACCACAGGACCCGAGGGTGATTGCTCCGGCCACAGCGACAACCATGATTGCCCTCAAGCGCTTCATTTCCGCATGCCCTCTCATTTGTAATCAATATTGAGAATCATTATAATCACTATTGAGAACGATAATCAAAAACGTCTGACCCATGACAGAGACCAGTCTCGAAAAACAGATCGCAACCCGGCTCCAGGAAAGGGACATCCGCCTCACCACCGGCCGTCGCACCATCGTGCGATCCCTCGGAGTTGCGGACGGCCCCCGATCCGCGTCCGATCTCTACAACTCGATCGGAGACACCGTCCCACTCTCCTCCATCTACCGGTCTCTAGCCGTGCTCGAGGAAGCCGGCGTGATCAGCCCTCACTACTCGACGAAGGGTGTCACCAGATACGAGCTTGCGGAGTGGCTGATGGGTCATCACCACCATCTCGTCTGTCTCGAATGTGGCCAGGTCGAGGACATCGAGATCGACGCTGAGGTAGAGACACAGCTCGAGGCAATTGTCGAGAGCATCGGACAGGAAGTCTCTTTCACACCGCGGGACCACGCCCTCGAGATCGAAGGTTTGTGCGCACAATGCAACTAGAGCCAGCACCTGCAGTTCGGGCCACCGACATCGTCGTGGCATACGACGGCAAAGTCGCGATAGATGTTTCGACATTCACGATTCCCTCCGGAACGGTGACAGCGGTCATCGGGCCTAACGGATCAGGCAAGTCCACACTTCTCAACGCGATCGCTGGTCTTATCGACCTCACTTCCGGGAAGATCGAGGTGCCGGCACTGCGAGACGGGTTCAAGAGGGTGTCGTATGTTCTGCAAACAACCCAGGTCAACGATGCGCTGCCTATATCGGTTGCTGAGGTTGTAGGCATGGGACGCTTCGCCGGGAAAGGGTGGTTCGAGAGACTTGGGCCCGACGATCGGGCCGCCATTGCATCCGCCATGGAACGCACCGGAATCAGCGACCTGCAGGCAGACCATTTGCAGCACCTCTCGGGCGGACAGAAACAGCGCGTCTTTGTCGCCCAGGGACTCGCCCAGGAACACGAACTGTTGCTGCTCGACGAGCCATTGACCGGAATCGACCTCACTGCCGCACATGCCATAGACAGGGTGATCCACGACGAAATCGAGAACGGCTGCACCGTCGTGCTGACGACACATGATCTTTCCGAGGCGAAGATCGCCGACCATGTCATCCTTCTCGCCGGGCGGGTTGTGGCCGCCGGACCACCGAAGGAGGTGCTTACAGCCGAGAACCTGACCGGGGCCTACGGTCCGTCACTACTTCATATCGAAGGCGGCAACATATTCGTCGACGATCCGGCCCACCAACCCGTGCCGGGTCGCCACGTTCATCGGCAGAAGACGGTCCACCCGGAGACCTCGCCCGGGGAGTTCCACCAGGACTAGATCAATCAATCTTTTCAAAGCGTGCGACTTTCGTTAACCGGTTGTTTACTTCGAGTCCCTAAAAAGGGCAGTGCGGGTCGATGAGCGGCCAGCGCAACAACAAACTTCCTCCTCCCAAGGAACGAAATCGGGGCGGCCCCAAGGCCGCCCCTTTCTCGTTTGTCGGTTGCGTGGGTGAGTCCGGGAGTGTTGCATACGCCGGGGAGTCAGTGGCCGCCTTTCCGCAACGGAGGAAGGTCAGGAGTGCCGACATGATCGGGGTCGAATAGGTCGGGTTCGAGATAAATCCGTCGGGCGTAGGGCACGGCGTCCCTGATCGCCTTTTCACAACGGTCGATGGCATCGGCGACACCGCTCATCGTCAGGGAGTGATCGAATTCGACCTTCCCCGCCACAAGCAATTCCTCAGGCCCGATGTGCTGAGACCTCAAGTCGATAATCCGCTCCACCCCGTCTGAGTCGCGAACCGCGGCCGTAATTGCAGCGATGTCCTCCTTGGTGGCCGCCTCACCAAGCAGGAGTGACCGCATCTCCACGGTGAGAACCGATGCGATGACCAGAAGGAGGACACCGATCCCGATCGTCCCGATTCCATCCCAGATCGGATCCCCGGTGGCGGCGGCGAGACTCACCCCGATCAGGGCAATCATCAGCCCGAGCATCGCTCCTGCATCTTCGAGGAGCACAACAGGTAACTCCGGCGATCGGGAGCGGCGGATGTAGTCCCACCACCGGCGGTCTCCCTTCTCCTTCCTCGCCTCGACGATTGCCGTGCGGAAGCTGAACCCCTCGAGGAAGAGGCCAAAGATGAGGACGCCAATAGCCCAGCCCAGCGCCGAGATCTCATGGGGATGGCGGATCTTGTCTATTCCCTCATAAAGCGAATAGAGCCCGCCGAGCGTGAACAGGACGAGGGCGACCACGAAGGACCAGAAATAGCGCTCCCTTCCATACCCGAACTGGTGCTCGTCATCGGCAATGCGGCGCGCCTGGCGGCCGCCCAGCAGGAGAAGTCCCTGATTGGAGGTGTCAGCCACCGAATGGACCGACTCGGCAAGCATCGATGCCGATCCCGTCACCAGGTACGCGACAAATTTGGCGGCGGCGATGCCGGCGTTGGCGACCATCGCCGCGAGAATTGCCCGGGTTCCTCCAGTGGCCATTTCACTCCTATCGCAGTCGGCCCGGCATGGAGGATACGACGACGCGGCGCCGTCGAGGGTTTCTGGAACGTCGACCCCCGAACCGGCGTTGTTATCACGTGACGAAACCAAGGAGCACGCCGCTAAGAGCTGGGTTTGCATCCTCCGTGATTCCGGGCGCCGGTCAGCTTCTCACCGGTGCCAGAGGATTCGGGTGGATGCTGGTCATTTCGACCGTCGCCGCGGCTGTCCTCGCCGCCTGGGGGGTGATGACGACGGAATCGACCGGGATGCTCAAGATCGCCACCAATCCCGATCTGCTCCTCGTCCTCGTCACCATCAACATCATCTTCGGGATGTTCCGCATTCTCGCCGTGACCGACGCGTGGCGGAGGGCGGGCGGACGCTTTGTCAGGGCCGGACTGGGAGCGTTGGTGCTGTTCACCGTTGTCCCGCACGCCACTCTGGCGTACGTCGGCTTGGAGACCAGATCGACGATCATGGCGGTGTTCCCCGACGGCGGGCGTGGTTTCTCGCCGATTCAAATATCCACCACGAGCAGCACGAGTACCACGATAACGACAACGACGACTCTCCCCGACGCCGGCGCCATCGTTGCTCCCCGCACTATCCCCACCAGCTCGACGACTACTACCACCACTCTTCCGCTGGGTACCAACCGTCTCACTTTCCTTCTCCTCGGTGGTGATGCAGGACCCGGAAGAGCAGGGCTTCGAACCGACAGCGTGATGGTCGCAACCATCGACACGGTCTCCGGTTCCACTGCGCTTTTCGGGCTACCGAGAAACATGGCAGGGCTGTCATTTAGCGACGGAACCCCGTTCCCCGGTCACAGCAAGGGGATCCTCAATGAGGTCTACGCTTACGGTCGGGCACACCCGGAGCTGTTCGGAGGTCCCGACCCGGGGATCACAGCCGTTTCCAACATCGTCTCGGCGACACTTGGAATTCCGATCGACTACCACGTTCTCGTCGAGATGCAGGGATTCGTCGAAATCGTCGATGTGTTCGGTGGGGTAAATGTGAATCCCCAGAAATCCTTCTCGGCCCCTCTCTATGAAGATGACCCGAGCGACTACGAAATGATCACTTTCAACCCCGGCGAACAGAGACTCATCGGGCCACAAGCACTTGCCTATGCCAGAAGCCGAACGGCCAGCAACGACTATGTGCGCATGGAGAGACAGCGTTGCCTCATGACCGGACTGCTCGAGGAGGCGGGACCCTACAACCTGACGACGAAGCTGGTTTCGCTCCTCGACGTCATCGAACGGCGGGTGTCGACCAACATCCCTTCGAGCCAACTTCCCTACCTCATCAACTTCGCCCCGTCCATCGACACGACTCAGATCACCTTCGTCGGATTCGATGTCGACTATCGAAATGGCGAACACACAGCCACGGGCTACGCGAAGGCCGACATACCCCGGATTCAGGAGACCGTTGGCCTGATCCTCACCGGACAGTGGGATGAAGACCCCGTGAACGTGAGCCTGAGCGAGGACATCTGCGGCTAAGTTCTGAGAAAGATGAGGGCCGGGTAGGAGTGTGGGCCTTCTAGACCGAACTGGAGGGTTGAGGCTGAGACCGGCCAGCAATACCGAAGTTGAGCGCGTCTTCCGTGAACAATCCGGAAAGGCGCGCGCCAGCCTTATCCGGGCACTCGGCGACATCGACCTCGCCGAGGAGGCAGTACAGGACGCTTTTGTGATCGCCCTGGAACGGTGGCCGGAGAAAGGAATCCCACCGTCGCCGGCGGGTTGGATCATCACCACGGCTCGGAACCGGGCGATCGATGTCTACCGCCGCGACAGCAAACGTCAGGACAAATACGCGCAGGCGGCTTCGCTCTACTCAGTCGATGATGTCGGGGAACCGGAGTTCGAAACACTCCCCGACGACCAGCTCCGACTGATGTTCACCTGCTGTCACCCGGCGCTATCGGCCGAGGCTCAGATGGCGCTGACGCTCCGGCTCATCGGAGGCCTGGAAACACCCGAGATCGCCCGCGCCTTCCTTCTACCGGAATCGACACTTGCACAACGCCTGGTCCGCGCCAAGAAGAAGATCAAGGTGAACGAGATCCCCTACCGGGTTCCTCAAGATGCCGACCTGCCCGATCGGCTCCGGTCGGTACTCGGAGTGGTCTACTTGATATTCAATGAAGGCCATACCGCCACATCCGGGGCGAGCCTGACCCGGAGCGATCTCAGCGCTGAGGCCATAAGACTGGGAAGGTTGATTCAATCGCTGATGCCTGACGAACCTGAAGCGACCGGGCTGCTTGCTCTGATGCTCCTGGTCGAGGCGCGGCGGCCCGCCCGGGTCGACAAGGACGGTTCGCTCATTCCGCTCCCGGAACAGGACCGGGCGCTGTGGTCGGACAACTTGATTGCAGAAGGTCAGAGTCTCGTCCGCCTCTGTCTCCGCAGGAATCAGCCAGGGCCGTATCAGATTCAGGCAGCGATCAATGCCGTACACAGTGACGCCGCGACGGCGGACACGACCGACTGGCGTCAGATCATTGCCCTGTATGACCAACTGATGTCGATGACGCCTACCGAAGTGGTCGCCCTGAACCGGGCTGTTGCGATAGGCGAACGCGACGGGCCCGAAGCGGCGCTGGCCTTGATCGAGCCGCTCGACCTGGATAATTACCACTTGTGGCATGCGGCCATGGCCGAGATGCTTGCCAGGCTGGACCGCCACGACGAGGCAGTCGTTGCTTACCGTCGCGCCGCGGAGCTGACCGCAAACCGGGCGGAGCAGAGTTTCCTCAACGAGAGGGCTAGGACGATATCGAGCACCGGGAACAGCGGTTAACGTGGGCACAGGTTTGAACAGCGACTCTCTCCCCCGCTTCCGCTCCCACCCCTGGCACGGGCTGGATACCGGCTCTGAACCGCCAGGGCTCGTCACCGCCTATATCGAGATCACACCGTTCGACGTGATCAAGTATGAACTCGACAAGGAGAGCGGACTGCTCAAGGTCGACCGGCCCCAACAAAGCAGCAGCTCGCCCCCAACTCTCTACGGGCTCATCCCCCGTACGTTCTGCGGAAGCGGTGTTGCTGCGCTGAGCGAGCATGCCGAGACCGCGGATGGCGATCCACTGGACATTTGCGTCTTCTCCGAACGGCCCATCAACAACTCCGACATCATCCTCCAGGCGAGGGTCGTCGGGGGAATCAAGATGATCGACAACGGTGAGGCAGATGACAAGATCGTGGGCATGCTGGCCAACGATCCGATCTATGAGAACGTTGCCGACCTCTCAGATCTCTCGGAGACACTCCTGCACCGGCTCGAGCACTATTTCCTGACGTACAAGCAGGTTCCCGGCAAAGACTTGAACGTGTCGATCGAAGGGCACTACGGCCGTGAGGAGGCCTACGAAGTGGTGAACGCTGCAATCGCCGACTACGAGGAAAGGTTCGGACCGCCACCCGGCTAGGCGGAGCCGTTTGATGATCGCAGCCCTCTTTTTCACCTGGTCGGCCACCGCCCTCATTCTCACCATCAACGCGCTGCGCAAACCGGTTCCCCCCGGGAAGGGTCTGCCACCGTTATGGCTTCCGGCGATGCTCGTGTCCGAACTTGCCCCGTGGTTGCTCGTGGTTCGGGCCGGTCTGGCCAGCCTTTTTGTTTTGGCCGATTCGCTCCATCTCGGAGTCGGCCGGGTGGCGCTTGCTCTGTTTGTGTTTGCCGAAATCGGGCTCATCGTTTTGATGAGACGAAGCTGGCGCGCAGCACTGGACACCGGCATGAGGCCGGGCATATTCGACCTCTGGCGGGTGCGGATCGGGGTCCCCGACGGGGTATCAATCTCCGAGAGCGAACGATACGCCGACGGACTTGCGATGAATATCTACAGCAGACAGGGGCTGGAGTCAGCACCCGCTCTCATATATCTCCATCCCGGATCATGGATGCGGGGCGGCCCGGGCAGGCAGGCACGACCACTGCTCTACGACCTGGCGAGTCGGGGATGGGTCGTGCTCGACATCCGGTATCCGCTCTCGCCGGCAGCAACATTTCCGGAACACCTGATCGGTGTGAAGCGTGCGATCGCGTGGGCTAAAGCAGACGCTCTCGATCTGGGTATCGACCCGGACCGAGTTGCGATCGCGGGCGCGTCCTCTGGAGCTCACCTCGAACGTGGAGGGCCTGCAGCCCGGGTTTGAGGACGCCAACACCTCACTGATTGCATGTGTCCCCCACTACGGCATCTACGACCTCCTGGTCCGCAACGGAACCAGGTATGACTGGCCGTTCATCGCCAGCCATGTAATGAAGTCCTCGCCCGGGGAGTCTCCTGAGCTATATCGTCTTGGCTCACCAATCGACCTTGCCCACCGCCACGCGCCCCCGTTTCTCCTCGTGCACGGTGAGTACGACTCCTTGGTGCTCCCGGCGGAGTCGGTTCACTTCGTCGAGGCACTCCAGTCAGAAGGTGCCCCGGCCACATATCGCGAGGTCGCCGGAGGACAACATGGCTTCGATGCATTCGCATCGCTGCGAGCCCGGGCGGTCGGGGCAATGGTGGTCGGCTTCCTGGAGGCAAGGGCGAGCGATGTCCTCAGCCAGCGAACGCAACCGCAGGGCCACTGACAACGATCCCTCCCGATTCAGGGATCGAGACGCTGAGCTTGCTCGGACGCCCCATGTCTGAGCCCTGGTGAACCGTCAGCTCGGTCGGCGGCTTCAGGAGCCCACTCTCGCGGAGGTAGCCCCCGAGAGCGGCAGCAGCAGCACCGGTGGCCGGGTCCTCGACGACCCCGCCGACGGGGAACGGGTTCCGCGAATGGAAGACAGTTGGGCCCTCCCGCCAAACGAGTTGAATCGTGGTCAAGCCGTCCGTTCTCATGATCGATCCGAGCCCATCGAAGTCGTAGTCGAGCCGGGCCAATCGGTCCCGGTCAAC
>Ga0299914_10003428_pt1 | contig 11196 bp, 7 predicted proteins | sample RVTome_10_FD_201361 | JGI IMG/M metagenome (GOLD analysis project Ga0299914, IMG submission 201361) | Soil microbial communities from uranium-contaminated site in the Upper Colorado River Basin, Wyoming, United States - RVT153D57 (version 2) ... | reverse complement strand
GGTTACTTCGCGCCGCGCGGGTATGCCGTGGTTATCGCCGACCTCAGAGGCACGGGCAAGAGCTCGGGCTGCCTCGACCACATGGGCCCGCTCGACCAGCGGGACTCGAAGGACCTCCTCGACTGGATCGCGAAGCAGAAGTGGTCCAACGGCCACGTCGGGATGACCGGGCACTCCTACGTGGGCTCGACGCCGAGCATGGCGTTGGCGCAGGGACATCCGGCCCTGAAGACCATCGTCCCGAGCGCGGGGCTGGCGGCGATCTACCACCACGAGTTCCAGGACGGGGTCCCCTACTTCCTTCAGTGGGCGGGGCCGCTCTTCGCTTACGAACAGCTGGCGATGAATCGCTACCTCCCCGAGGAGCTCAGCCCCATCTGGAGCCAGGTTCCGAACCTGGGCAGCCAGACCGGCGACAACGCCGGAGGAGATCCGACGCAGTTCGGGTGTGGATGGCAGAACTCCGCGGCTGTGACGGGCGACGCATACCTGAGCGGCGCCGAGGTCGACTGGCACCGCGACCGCGACTGGCGCAAGGCCGCAACGAAGAGCAAGGTTCCGGTCTTCATGATCCACGGCGTAAACGACAACGCCGCTCGGATCGCAGCCATCGATTGGTTCAACGCACGCCACAACCCACGCGACAAAGCGTGGATCGGTCAGTGGGATCACGGTGGCGGCAGCCCTCACCGTCCGAACAACCGTACGTGCGGCGACGACGTCGAGGGTCCTTGCACCGACGACCAGTACACCGCTGCCGTCCACGCGTGGTTCGACAAGTGGCTGATGGGCCGCAAGATCAACACCGGCCCCAAGGTTGAGATCTTCCTTAACAACGGCAAGGTGATGACCTCACCAACGTGGCCGCCGCGCACCGATAACGTGGAGTTCTTCCCCGTCGACGGCGAGAAGTTGGCCACCAAGCTGCAGGAGCAGGACGGTACGGCCAGCTACGTGGGCGACCAGTCGGGTCAGGTGCAGGAACTCGACACCGCCGGCGTTGCCTTCACCTCCGATCCATTCAAGGAAGACACCGCGATAGTCGGCGTGCCGAAGTTGCACCTCGTGGCATCGGTTATCGGGAGTCCTCGCCTGCATATCAACGCGACCCTCTACGACTCGGACGGTACGGATCTCAGGCGGATCGGGCGTGCCGGTTGGGCGGTCAACCCCGAGCTACGAGACGGGTTGGCGAACCCGCAGCCGATAATCCCCGCCGAGCAGATGGCGATGGACCTCGTGGCGCAGTCGCAGGCATACGTGCTTCCGAAGGGCCACAGCCTCGTGCTCCGGTTCGCCGCCAGCCACCCCGACAAGGTCGCCACCTTCGCCGGAGGCGCACAGGTGACGATCCACTTCGGGGGCGCGGATGGAACGAGTATTAAGCTGCCGATCGTCCGGAGCCCGAAGCTCTACAACGACGTTTTCGGCGAGACGGGACGGCACGACTAGCGGTCCTGGGATCGGATCAAGCGTTACCCCTTCGGCTCGCGGGGAACGCCCAGCGTGCCCAGCGGCGCTCTTAGCTACTACAAGTCGCCGTTCGTTCGAGTGATCGCGTCGACGAGTTCTCCGAGCCCGTAGCCGCCTTCGTAACGCTGCCCGTTGAGCAGGAACGTTGGGGTGCCCGTGATGCCCTCCTCGAGCGCGCTCTCGGTCTGAGTCCGCACCAGTCGGTGAAGCCGTGGATCCCTCATGTCCTGCAGGAACCGCTCGACGTCCAGCCCGATCGCGGCTGCATGGCGTTCCAGGTCCTCGTACTCGAGGGAGTGCTGATTCTCGAAAAGGTGGTCGTGCATCTCCCAGAAACGTCCCTGTAAGCCTGCCGCCTCGGCGGCGACCGCCGCTCGAACGGAGAACGGATGAACGTCGTCCCGTGCGAGGTGCCGGAAAACGAAGGCGGCCCCCAGCTCCGGCAACCGTTCGCGTAGCGCCTTCAACTGGAAGTGAGCCCGCCCGCAGTGCGGGCACTCGAACTCCCCATACTCGACGAGAGTCACGCGCGGACTGTCGGCTCCGAGTGCGTGTTCTTCCAGATCGATGAAGGCGGGTGAGATCTCTTCGGTCACGACACGGCGATCCTGGATAGCCACGCCCTTCCTCCCCTCGGGTCGCTGATATCCCCTTAGAACCTCCTGGGCAGCGACGACATTCCCGTGGGGCTCCCCGACAATGTCCGTGACCCCCCTACCGCTCGTCCTCGACAGCCCGCACAATCCAGGGATAGGCAGCCGCGTGAGGGCGGGGCCCGTAGGTGAGGCGAGGACCATGCACACATCGATAGTTGGGATCGGGAAGCGCCCGTCGGCGTTCGTCGCTCTGCTATTCGCCGGGACCTCCGTCCTGGCAGTTACTTCCGACGAGCGCGCGATCGCGGGTGAGGCGGCCACCGAAACCAGGAGGGTGAGCGTTGCCCCCGACGGGAGCCAGGCGAACCGCTCGAGTGGGCTTCCGGTCATCAGCGGGGACGGGCGCTTCGTCGCGTTCTCCTCGAAGGCATCGAACCTCGTTGAGGGCGATACCAACAAGATGACCGATGCCTTCGTGTGGGATAGGGAAACGGGCATCACCGAGCGCGTCAGCGTCAGTTCCATAGGTGAAGAAGCAGAGGGCATCAGCTCGCCGACCTCGATCTCCCCCGATGGGCGCTTCGTCGCTTTCAACTCGGACGCGCCGAACCTCGTGGAGAACGACGGAGTCCCGACGAACCTCGAAGGAGCCCTCGACGCGTTCGTACACGACCGCGAGACCGGCGAAACCGAGCGGATCAGCGTCAACTCACAAGGAGAGCCGGCGCTGTCGGCTCCGAGCTTCGGAGGAGAAGTCACGCCCGACGGACGCTACGTCGCCTTCGTATCGGCCGCAGGAAACCTCGATCCTCTCGACTCCGACATCAACTACGACATCTTCGTACGCGACCGCGACACGGACACGACCGAGATGGTGAGCCTGAAGGCGTCGGGCGAGGAGACGCCCTTCATGACCCTGGGGCCCTCGATCTCTGCAGATGGCCGCTTCGTGGCCTTCGATGCCAACGACGAGCTAACTCCCGACGACACCAACCGGGCGGCCGACGTCTTCGTCCGCGACCGGCAGGAGAACACGACGACCCTCCTGAGCATCCGCACGGACGGGTCGGGGGGTCGGTGGGGTGGTGTCGGTCCCGACATCACATCGGACGGTCGGTTCGTGCTCTTCCAGTCGAACTCCAAACTCGTCAAGGCGGATACCAACAGCGCATCCGATGCCTACCTCCGCGACCTGGAGACGGGGCGAACGCGTTTGGTGAGCCGCACCTGGAGGAAGCGCGCAGGCAACGCCGCGAGTCTCCCGAACGACATCAGTGATGAAGGCCGTTACATCCTGTTCATCTCAAGGGCCACCAACATCGTGCCGGGAGACACGAACGATGAGTTCGATCACTTCGTCTACGACAGGACCGGGAAGACGGTGGTCCGAGTGAACGTCAACAACCGTGGGAAGCAGGCGCGCGGCGACAAGTCGTTCAACCTCCAGGCCTCGATATCGGACGACGGTGCGTGGGTGGCGTTCGAGTCGTCGGCTCGCAACCTCGTTCCGGACGACACCAACAACTCGTACGACATCTTCCTAAGAGGGCCCTTCCCGGTCGGGATATGAAGACGATGTGTACATCGCGTTCCTCGAGATGGTTCACATCGCTGGCGGCGGTCGCCCTGGCCGGAGCGCTCCTTCCGGTGCGTCCCGCCCTGGCGGCACCTACCTGCTTCGGCGAGAGGGCAACGATCGTCGGGACCAACCGCGACCGGACCAAGATCGTCGAACTGAAGGGAACGCCGCGGGATGACGTGATAGTCGGGCTCGGGGGCATCGACTCGATCGACGCTAGAGGAGGGGACGACCTCATCTGCGCCGGTGGAGGCGACGACTACATCAAGGGCGGAGCCGGCGACGACAAGGTCATGGGACAAGACGGGATCGAAGACATCTGGGGCGGCAGGGGCCACGACGAGATCTGGGGAGGCCGGGGACCGGCAGAGGGTCTGCACGGAGACAGCGGTAACGATCGGCTATACGGCGGGCCGGGCACCGAGGACTACCTGTTCGGGGGGCCCGGCGACGATCTCATGGACGGTGGTCGCGGCGACGATCTCGCCATGTACCCCGAGTCACCGCGCAGTATCGAGGCGAACCTCGGGACCGGCAACATCGTGGGCCACGGCCAGGACCAGGTCGTCTCGATCGAAACCGTTTACGGCTCCCCCTTCGACGACGTTCTCTACGGCGACGACGAAGCGAACACACTGGCGGGCGGGCCCGGCGACGATCAGGTCTACGGACTAGGCGGCGACGATCGGCTGCGCAGCGGCTGGGGAGGAAACGACCTCCTCGACGGCGGTGAGGGCCTCGACACCGCCAACTACTACCTGTCCTTCGACCCCGTCCACGCGGATCTGGCGACGGGAGAGGCGGTCACCTCGGGCATCGACACGCTGGTGGGGATCGAGAACCTGGTGGGCTCGAAGTACGACGACACTTTGATCGGTAACGATGAAGACAACCGCATCCATGGTTCGCGCGGCAACGATGTCATGGATGGCGGCGGCGGCATCGACGATGCGGTGTTCGTCGATTCCTTCGAATCGGTCATCGATCTCGTCGCGGGGACCGCCGTCGAGGAGCGTGCCTCGGACACCTTGGCGAACTTCGAGAACATCACCGGATCGGCGTACGCCGACACCATCATCGGAGACGACGGGCCGAACACGATCGCGGGCGGGTCGGGAGCAGACACGATCGTCGGCGCCGGCGGGGACGACATCCTGCTGGGTGAGCGAGGCGCCGACGGAGTCGACGGCGGGGATGGAACCGACATCTGCGACGGTGAGACCGAAACCGACTGCGAACTCGATCTTCCAGGTGCTTCGCCGTACCGCTCGAGCCTTCGTCGCGGCTGATCGCAAGCCACGGTTGACCACACCACCCCCGTGCGAGATAGATGTTGCCGCGCTTATCGGCGAAGCCGTGGCCGGTCTCGCCCCCGCAATGCCCGGAGACACCGAAGTGACCGACGTCGTCGTTCATGCCATCCACGGATGCAGGTTCACCGGTGGGGATAAAACTGACCCCCCCGTCAAGCGAGCGTGAGCAGGTGGTCGCCGTGCCCGACCGGCGAGCGCGCCTCCACCGATCGAACACAGGTAGACGACGTGCGGGTAGCCGACCGGCTCCGCCCCACCCTCGGGAGGCGGGCCGGCGAACAGATTCTGATGGTCCGTGTGCCAACTCTGCGGAACCGTGGAACTGGTCCACGACTCACCTTCGTCGTCGGTATACGAGACTTGCAGCCCGGCCGCGAAGTCGACATCGAACAGCCTGCCCGTCTCCTTATCAACCCAGACGAACGGATCCTGGGTCGTCACGTGCAGGGCGGGGGAGATGTCCTCCCAAGTGGCTCCCCCGTCATGGGTGCGCATCACTTTCGCGCGGAACGGATCCGCCTCGGCCGCTACGTAGAAGACGGTTCCTCTTCGATCCACCCCGAAGGGTCGGCTCCAACCCGATCGCGCCTCCCACGTAGAACATGCGCCCGTCCGGAGCACGCCGCTTTACGGCGGGAGCGGTGATGATCTCCCGTCGGCATGATGAGCCGTGGCCGGCCCCCCCGAGCCGGTTTGCCCCGTCGGGTCGTTCTTCCCCGGCGGAGCCTTCAGCGCGTCGAAGCCGGGCGGCAGCCCACCGAGCCCGGGTGACCGTGATCGCGCGCCGATCGCACCCGAAAAGCGTCTATCACCGCGGGCGGATGGATCACTTGACCTCCGACGAGCACTGATACCGCATAGGGACGCTGTGATCGTCACAGCACGTGCCCTTACGAAGAGCCCTTGCCAGCATGCTCGATCACCTCTCTGATAGGTGCCCTCATCCCGACTTCCCTGGATCAGGCTTCGCTCGGCGCACGGCCACTTGCTTCTTATGGATCGACCATGTTCGGGACCTTGCTTCGTCAGAAAGGAAAAGGGCGCCCGTCAGGGCTTCTTCGCGCGGCTGCGTGAGACACGAGGTGGCTCGTCGGGCTGTTTCGGATAGACGGGGGGCCACGGCGCGTCCATGAGTCCGTTCGCCCGGTCGCGCTCGTGCATCGCGAGGAAGGGCTCGAGCGACTGTGGGTTGTCGTTCATCTCCAACCACGGATCACCCTTCTCGTCCACCCGCGCCGGGAGGGATGCGATCGTCAGCTCGTCGGGATGGATCACGTCGATCTCGTCCCAGGCGATCGGGGTCGACACCTGGGCCCCCTCGCGAGCGCGCACGCACCACGCGCCGAACACCGTCTTGTGGGGAGCGGTCTGGTTGAAGTCTACGAACACCCGCTCGCCGCGATCCTCCTTCCACCACTGCGCGGTCAGGATGTCGGGGCGACGCCTTTCCAGCTCCCGCGCGACGGCGACCGCCGCTGATCGCACCTGGTAAGAGTCCCACTTGGACTCGAGCCGCACGTACACATGAAGTCCTCGGTTACCGGTTGTCTTCGGATAACCGACGACTCCCAGTTCGTCGAGGAGCCTCTTCAACTCGCGCGCCGCCTCGCGCACCATCGTGAAGTCGGTGCCCGGCTGCGGATCGAGATCCAACCTGAGCTCATCGCTATGCTCTGAGTCCGCAGCGAGGTAGGGCCACACATGGAAGCCTAGACATCCGAGGTTGACGGCCCAAGCGATGTGCGCGAGGTCGGCCGCCACCAGAGCGCGGGACTCCGTCCCGTTCGGTGTAGAGACGATCGTGGTCTGCAACCACTCCGGTGAGGAGTTTGGCACTCGTTTCTGGAAGAAGGACGATCCCGTCGCACCCGACGGGAAGCGCTGCATGAGGAGAGGCCGTCCTCCCATCGTTCGCATCAGTGGCTCTGCGATCCGGAGATAGTGGTTCACGAGGTCAAGCTTCGTCTCTCCCCGCTCCGGGAAGAACACCTTCGTGGGACTCGTGATCCGGACCTCGCGGCTCTCGATCACGAGTATCTCTTCGCTGCCCATGAGCTCAGACTACATATGTCGCGTTCAGGGATCTAAGCGGTGCTCGCTTTCATGGAGACACCGTCCCGTTCGCGATCGCCTGGTAGGGCCGACATGGCTGATTGCGCAAACTCGGGCACGGCGGCAGCGGTGTCGGCGCCCGCAAGCCGGGGATCACAGGAAGCACGAGCTTAGACGGCTGCGACGGAGAAAAGGAGATAGAGACGTCCGCCGTTCCATCGGGCACCGACTTGCCGAACGACCAGATCGGCTGCGTGCCGTTCGGCCCAGCGATCGTCACGCGGATGCGCGACCCGGCGCGGTAAACATGCCCTTGGTAGTAGAGCGGGATGGCGACCTGCTCGAAGCTCTCGCTCGGCATGGCCGCAGCGTCGGCCTCCAGGAAGCTCGGCACCGGGTTCAGCAACGTGCTCGGGCGTTTGAAGATGTTGTCGGGATCGGTCGAGAGCTTGCGCTCGCTCGCTCGCATGTAGCCGTTCTGCACGAACGTTTCGTTCCCATCAGGACGGACCTCGCTGATCGTGGCCTGGAGGTCAACGTCGGGGGTCGACGATCGCACCCACGCATAGACGGCACCGGCGCCGATCACGGTGGTGTCGGTCGGTAGAGGCTCCGAGACGTAGGAGACGGCCGTCCCCGCAGGATTCTGTTCCCACTTCCAATCCCATTGGGAAGCGTTGCCCCACAAACCACCGGTGCCGGTGTTGCTCCCGTAATTCGTAAGGGGCAGCGCGCTCGCGTCCGAGGTGTAACGGTCGATGCCCGCGGATGTTGGAAGTCGGTCGGAGAGGGCCCCTTCCGGTCCGAAGTACCAGGTCTGGGCCGCCGTCCCCGGGATCGGGAAAGAATCGAAAGAGCGCTCGAAGGCCGGATACGGATCGCCCGGGGTGGACTGTCCGGTGGGCGAGGTGCCGGCCCCGTTGTCGAACAGCACGCGGACCTGCGGCAGCTCCTCGAAGGCGGCAAGCGCCTGGTCGTAGGTGGGGATCGCCTGGATGGGATCGAACGGCAAGGTGACTACGTCGTCCTGAGGGAGTCCCATCGCCGCTTGGAAGATGACAGGCGCGGCCGCGCGGGTGGCCGCCTGGTTGACCATCGGCGCTTGCTGGTTGACGTAGAGCTGGAGGAAGTCGTACCACCGGTTGTATGTCTCCGGGTCGAGAGAGTCGATGTGCGCGCCGTTGGTGAACGTGAACCACTTCTTGTCCGTACCGGTGAACTTGGAGGCGAGTTCGGGGCAGTGGCCCCCCGTCTGTTCGTCTTGCCACTGGCAGACCAGGAACGTCGGGACCTTGATCTTGTCGACGAACGTCACCGGATCGAGTGGATCGGCCACCGATGGGACGTAGTGGTCGTTGGCCTCGATCTTGGCGCCCAGGTCCGCGGCCTCGGGGTGGAGCGTCTGGTTCTCCGCGCACGTCGTATCGCCGTTCTGGATCCGGTCGTAGGCCCATTGCTGCCCGCTCTCCGGCCCGGCGGCTTGCGCTTCCTTCTGGCGCTCCTCCGACCAGGCGACGGCGAAACCGGTGTTGAGGTTGCCGCCGGGATACAGCGTCGTCGCGGTGGCGTCGATAACCGAGAGCGGCGAGATCGCCGCCAGGGAGGGCGGCTGGAGCTGCGCGGTGAAGAGCTGGCTTATGCCGCCGTAGGAGATCCCCATCATGCCGACCTTGTTGCCTTTCACCCAGGGCTGGCTGGCGATCGTCTCGATCACGTCGTACCCATCGAGGTTCTGCAGCGGCTCGAAGAAGTCGAAGGCACCGCCCGAGCAGCCCGTCCCGCGCATGTTCACATCGACGACGGCGAACCCCATGAGATTCGCGAGGACGGCGATGCCGCTCTGCGGGCCGGCGGGGTTGGCGTACCCGTACCCCGAGTACTCGATCAGCGTGGGGTACGGCGGAAGGTAGGCGGGTCCGTTCGGAAGCTCGGTGCCGTGCGGCAGGCCGGGCTGGCCCGCCGGGCTGGTCGGCGGATGCACGGTGAGCGCGAGCTCGGTCCCGTCGCGGGTGGTCAGGTAGGAGTAGCCGCTGGAGGGAATCGATCGGTTGTAGATGCTCGGATCCCACGGCGCCGGGTCATCGTTGTGCACCACGATCGGGTCCGACTGGACCCCCTCAGACTCCACCCGGTATCCCTCGCCCGGCGGAACCTCGCGGAACAGAACCCCACCGAGCGAGTTGACCGTTTGCGTCGTCAGGATCTCACCTTGAGGGCCGACGAGCGCCGCCTGCGCGCCCGGCGTGAGGGCCGTGACGTAGACCTGCTCGACGCTGCCGACGGCGTTGACGCTGGACGGTGCTGCGGTAGCGCCCGTCACCGCGAACGAACTGAGGAGAAGCCCGGCGCTCAACAAGAACGCGCCAGCTCGCATGCGTCCCGCCACAGAGTGTCTACCTACCCGCGTGCCACCCAACATCTCGCCGCCTCCCAATCCTTGGACCTGATCCGAAGCTCGATGCGCCATCGGCTTCCCAAACCCGCGCCGATCCCGGGGGGAACCTGCGCCTTCGGACGTTTTGTTCTACGGCCTCCCCTCCGTCACCTCCCCGAGGGCGCCAGGTGGGCGGTGCTGGGCCAGGTTCCGCCTGTCGCAGGGATTTAGCTCTACACAACCAGGCCCCAGGGGCGGGAAGCTGAGCCCGGAGGTGACGAATATTGCAAGCAGGTGGGCGAAAAGTCACGAAGACGAGAGATTTCTATACGGAAGAAATCCCGACGATCTCAGGCCGAAGGGCTCTGGGCGCCTATTGCGTATCGGTCCATGCTGGATCTGAGGGCGCGAACCCCTCGACCCCGCGTCCTCAGGAGGACGACGATGGAAAAAGACAGCCGATACGAAGCCGCTAAGAAGCGGGTCGAAGAGATCAAAGGTTTCTACATGCACCTTGGAGTCTTTGTGGTCTTCGGTCTTGCCATGTTCGCCATCAATGAGATCGCTACGCCGGATCGGTTGTGGTGGCACTGGCCCGTACTGATCTGGGGCGTCGGGCTTGCGATGCATGCCTTTGCAGTGGTGACCGAGAGCCGGCTCTTCGGTCCCGAATGGGAGGAAAGGAAGGTCCGCAAGCTGATGGACCGGACAGGTCATCAAGGTCGGCGACCAGGTCTCGGGTGAGGAGAGGCTAGAGGTGAAGCGTGGAGCCGTCAGCTCTCTGGCGGTGCCCACCATTGCTCGCTGCGACGCCGAACTGATGGCAATGTGCCCAGTCGGGGGAACGACCAGATGCAAGGCTGCGGTCGGAACCTCGCGGCGCCGCGGGATCACGAGGATCTGCTGGACGTAGATCGCGAACACGGCGAGGCCCGCAACGTACAGAGCCATCCCGGCAACAGCCACAAGCGCCACATCGGCCGACGCTCCGACTTCCACGTAACAAACGTGCCTGTTCGAGCGGGGCCGATATACGCTCAAGCGCATCTGAGGGCGATGCGAAAGATCAAGTCGTCGCCTTCCGAAGTCCTCCGAACGTCTAAGGTGGATGAGATGACGTCGGGGGACTCGTAGAGCGTGGCGATGGTCGAAGTCTCGGTCGGCGCCATGCCGGTGTCAGCGTCGGAGGGCGCCGAAGCACAGGCCCGGCGGATCGCCACGATGGTGGAAGGGGCGCGAGGGTGGTCGGCGTCCATCCTCAACATGTTGCCGGCCTTCAGCCTCCAGGTCGCCGATTCGACCGACTGGCCCGCCGTGGCGGCCGCGCCAGAACTCACCTATGGATTGCCGCACACGTCTGACGAGGGCGACCGGCTCATCGTGGGGGCCGAGCCCGCCGACTTCTTCGCCGCAACCGCGCGGAGCTACCTGCCCCACGTCGACCGCAGAACCCATCAGGCGCTCCTTCGCGCCTACGGCGATGACCTCGACCTCGGCGTTTTCGTTGATGCGATCGTCGTGCACGAACTCGGGCACCTCTACCACCAGCAGATCCCATTCGAGTTCCCCCGGCTGTGGCTGATGGAGTTGTTCGCCAACCTCGTGATGGTTGGTTACGTGCACGAAGTCGAGCCAACGCTCGTCCCTGGGATCGAAGCGTACGCGTCGGCCGCCGTGCAAGCATCGGAGGCTCTCTACCCGGGAAGCCGACTGGACGACATGGCCGCTCCGCCTGACGTTAGCGCAGAGACGTACGTCTGGTACCAGATGGTGCTGATCGCCGGCGCCTGCGCGCTGTGGCGGGCCGCC
>Ga0299914_10003427_pt1 | contig 11197 bp, 8 predicted proteins | sample RVTome_10_FD_201361 | JGI IMG/M metagenome (GOLD analysis project Ga0299914, IMG submission 201361) | Soil microbial communities from uranium-contaminated site in the Upper Colorado River Basin, Wyoming, United States - RVT153D57 (version 2) ... | reverse complement strand
CTTCCCCTGTGCCTCGAGGCTCTTCGCCAGGCCGAAGAGCGACCAGCCGTTGGCCGGGAAGCGCGCCAGGTCCTCGCGGTAGGCCGTCTCGGCCTCCGCCGGCCGGCCGGCCTCGAGGAGCGCCCGCCCCAGCGAGTGCCGGATCGGGTAGTACCACAGCGGCGGCTCTTCGTAGAGCATCGCGTCCTCGAGGTCGGCCGCCGCGTGGAAGTGCGACACCGCGCCCGCGGCGTCTCCACCCCGCAGTGCGATCTCGCCGTTCAGGGCATGCACCGCGATCGCCAGGGCCGGGTTCTCGCCCCGCGGGTCGTTCTCCGCGATCACGGCGTCGATGCGGTCCAGCGCCTCGCTCGACCCCGCCTCATCGCCGGTCGCGGCCGCCGCCACCCCGCGGGCGTACAGAGCCATCACGGTCGCGTGGTAGAGCTCGGGAGCCGGCATCGGGAGCGAGAGGACCTCCTCCCAGCGTCCGAACGTCACCCCGGTGAGGTGCGGGAAGACGATCGCGTTCTGGATCCACACGACCTCGAGCGCGACCTCCTTCGGAACCTTCGGGCTGACGATCCGCGAGGCCTCCATGGCCTTCCCGGACATGCCGGCCATCGTCGCCGCGAACGCCATGAAGTGGTAGTTGTGCGGATAGTACGCGGCGGGATACACCCCCATGGGGTTCCGGTCCTGGATGTAGGACTCGTCGGAGTGGACCGCGTGCTCGTTGGCCCGCACGGCATCGATGTAGCGCCCCACGCGGATGTAGATGTGTCCGGGCATGTGGACGATGTGACCGGCGCCCGGCATCAGCGTGGCGAGCCGGTCGGCACACTCCACCGCCCGCTCCGGGTGCGCCGCCTCCACGGCGTGGATGTAGTAGTGGCATGCGCCCGGGTTCTCGGGATCGAGCTCGATCGCGCGCTCGAGCGCCGCGAGGATCTGCGGGGTCCCCGGATTGGGGCTGCGGTCGCCGTAGTCCCCCGACCAGTAGTCCCACGGCCGGAGGTTCATCATCGATGCGGCGTACAGCGTGAGCGCGTCGGGATCCTCGGGGAAGCGCTCCGCCACCTCTCCCATCGCCCGCGCGTACGCGGAGTCGAGGGCGATACGGTCCGCCTCCGGGTCGGGTCCGTAGCGCTTCTCGAGCGCCTCGATCAGCGCGCGCTCCACCTCGCTCGTCCCCTCGGTCCGGGCTCGCGCCTCACGGATCGCTTCGAACGCCTGGCGTCCCGCCTCGGGATCCATGGCACCGTTGATGTTGGGCCCGTTGGCCAGCGCGATGCCCCACCGGCACATGGCGCAGTCCGGGTCCCGCTCGAGGGCCGCCCCGTACGAGGCGATCGCCTCCGCATGGTTGAACGCGTACTGGAGCCTGAGTCCCTGGTCGAAATAGGCCTGCGCCTCGGACGACGCCGTGGTGATCGGGTGGCCGTGGTCACCGAGGTTGTCGTACAGGGGCACCCCGTCGCCGGAGGCGGGCTGCGGGTGCGCGTGCTCCTGGTGTTCCTCGTGCTCCTGCGCGCGGGCCTCCGCACCGGCCGAATCGCACCCGAGGAGCGCGATGCCGAACGCGAGGGCCGGCAACAGCGAATGTCTTGCCGTCATGCCTTCTCTCCGAATCTGTCGCGGAGCCCAACACGTACACAGTCCGCGGGCGAGCGGGAGCGGTGTGCGGATCGACTGCCGCGGGCGACACGTCTCAACGTACACTGTGTCGTACAGGAAGTGGGGGCCCAGCGGCTCACGGGACTCCCGCCCGACCACGTACCGAGCCGGATTCGGGAAGAGGACAGCCAGGAGATCATGGACATCACGCCGACCCGCCACGCGCCCGAGCGCCCCGAGATCCACCCGTCGCGGTGGCTCCTGATCCGGGATGCCCTCGTGTTCCAGGTGAAGCTCTTTCTGGACGGTGTCCGCGACTTCCTGATGATGCCGATCTCGCTGGGCATCGCCGTGCTCGACCTGCTCGGGGTAGGCCCCCGGCCCGGTCTCCAGTTCTACCGGCTCCTCGAGTTCGGGCACAGGACGGACGAGTGGATCAACCTCTTCGGTGCCCGCGAGCACGTCGATTCGCTCCCGAGCGCACGAGGCCCGGGTGTCGACCGGCTGGTCGAGCGCATGGAACGCCTCGTGATGCAGGAATACGAGCGCGGCGGGATCACGGCCTCGGCCAAGGACGCGGTGGATCGGGCGCTGGACGGACTTCAGAAGAAGGACCGGCGGTAGGAGGTTCCGCCGCCGTTCACCCCGACGGCCGCGTCTCGCGGGCGGCCTCGACGAGCGCCTCCGTCGTACGGGCCAGCGCGTCGGCTACGGCCCGCACATCCCTTTCCATGCCGAGGAGCGACTGGCTCACCTCGAGCTCGATCCCGGCGTACGCGTGCGGCGGGAACGAGCGGCGGAGAGTCGTCGTGAGGCCGTCCGAGACGCCCCGGTAGGGGTAGTTCCGACGGATGCGCCAGCCGTCCCCGACGGTCGCGAGGAGCGTCCGCCAGCGCGCGCACAGCGCGCGTTCCCAGACCCGAGCCGGATCGTAAAGGAGCCCCACATCGGCCGTACGCTCCACGCCGTCGAGCCGTGGCGTGAACGTGTGTACCCCGATGTGGACGCAGGCTCGGTGGCGCTCGATCTCGAACGAGACGGCCTCCCGCACCCGCTCCCGGTGTGGGGCGTGCACCCGTTCGAGGACACGCCGGCGCTCCTCCGGAGGGAGGACGCGCGAGAGCTCGGAGAAGCAGCGCGGGTGTCCCGCCGAGCGGTTCACGTCGACGAGGAGGCGCGTGACGCGGTGGAGCCGCGCGGGTCGGCCCAGCGCGGCGGCGAGCGCCCGCGCGAGCGGTGCGGCGCCCCGATCCCAGCCGCCGTGTGAGTCGAGCACCCCGGGGCTCGCGGCGAACAGGCCCTCGTAGCGCGCGGGCACGTCTCGGCCGGCGTGCTCGCACGACACCACCCAGCCGGGGCCGCCGGACACGACCGCCCCTATTCGAACGGCGTGTCCGTGCGCAGGCACTCGCACAGACGGCCGTACACCGAGCGAAGCGTTTCGGGCGACGCATCGCCGTCGAGCGCGGCCAGGATGCGGCGCGCGAGCGGCCCGTGGCTCAGCGTGCGCTCGAGGCTCGGGGCCAGCCCCGGATCGGCGGCGCGGTCGGCCGCGCGGTCGAGGAGGTGTCCCCACAGCCGACCGGCCGTCACGCCGGAGCGCGCGCCCAGGAGCCGGCGGACCTCGGGCGGCACCTCGACCCGATCGGCCTCGTGAATCGCGCCCTCGAGGGCGTGCGCGAGAAGCTCGGTGGGCACGGCGTCGGCCGCCGCGGCGGGCACGGTGTCGGCCACCCAGCGCACGACGTCGCCCACCCCCGCGGCGAGCGCGATGTCGGCCGACGCGCACTCCTGGGAATCCAACAGCCGGATCTCGATCGACCCGCGTTCGAAGCGGGCGATCGCCCCACGCGCGTTGGCCCATTCGTGGCGCAGCACGCCTTCGGGGTCGTGCGGCTCGAGGTCCCGGTAGATGCGATCGAGGATCTCGCGCTCGTACTGCTCGCGCGAGCGCATCGGCTCGGGGACCACGCGCCCCGCCACGGACGGTACCCGTCGCGAGTTCCGCAGGTATGCGACCAGCCGGGTGTCGAGCGCGCCGGACGGCCGTCCGTCCGCCACTGGCGAGGAGGCCGCGAGCGCCGGGACCAGAGGCAGGATCAGGCGGATCGCCGCGTGCAGGCGGGCGAACTCCTCGTCTCCCTGAAACGGCATATTGACGTGGAGGCTCTGGAGGTTCGTCCACCCGTGGCCCGAGCACCCGAAGACGCGGTCGAAGGCCCGGTACACGTCGTTGTACTCGTGCGGCCACAGACGCGATTCGGTCTCCGGATCCATCCACGGGTGCATCCCGCCGGGCATGAGCCGCGCCCCGAGCGGCGCGAGCGCGCCCGCGGCGACCTCGAGCTCCCGCCGGAAGAGAGCCGGGAGGGGGGGCAGCTCGGTCGCGGGTCCGTTCGTCTTGAGCTCCAACACGTGCAGGGCGAGCTCGTTGGACCACGCGATCCCCCCGTGCTCGAGCTCCGACACGGCGTCGCCCGCCACGGCTTCCATGAGGCGGTCCGCGATCGGCCGCACATCGAGCGTGTCGGCATCGACGATCGCGTACTCGATCTCGATCCCGAACGCCTCGAACAGGTGGAGCGGGCCGCTCACGCGCCGCTCCGGCCCGGCCGGTCACCGCGCTGGTCGAGACGCTGCCGGAAGTACTGCGCGAGCTCCCGGTAGATGCGCCCGCGATCGTGCGCGTCCTCCTCGCCGGCCTCGAGGTTCGGGTTGTCGTTCACCTCGATCACGAGCGGACGGCCGTCCACCACCTTCAGGTCGACGCCGTACAGCCCGTCGCCGAACAGCCGCGCGGCCCGCACGGCGAGGTCCACGACGCCCTCCGGCGCCTCGGAGACGGGGACGGTCTCGACGCGTCCGTACCGGGTCTTCCGCCCCTCCCCGTGCACGGCGATCTGCCAGTGCCCCCGGGCCATGAAGTAGCGGGACACGAACAGGGGGCTCCCATCGAGGACGCCGATCCGCCAGTCGTGCTCCGTGGGAAGCCACTCCTGGACCACCACGAGCTCCGTGTCCTTGAACAGCGAGGCGAGCGCGGGCGAGAGCTCGTCGGGCGAGGCGACCCGCGTCACCCCGCGCGAGAAGGAGCTGTCGGGCTGCTTCACCACGCACGGGAACCCGATGTCGCGCGCGATCTCATCCTCGCCGCCCGGACCCACGACCAGCGTACGCGGGCAATCGATCCGGTGACGCGCGAACACCTCGGCCTGGTAGACCTTGTTCGTGCAGCGGACGATCGAGAGCGGGTCATCGATGACGACCATGCCCTCCGCGCTCGCCCGCCGCGCCAGCCGGTACGTGTGGTGGTCGACCTGGGTCGTCTCCCGGATCCACAGCGCATCGAACTCCGCGATGCGGCCGGCGTCCTGGGGACCGATGATCGCGCACCCGATCTCGGCGGCCTCGGCCGCCTTGATGAAGCGGCGGATCGCGCGCTCGTCGGAGGGGGCGAACGGATCGTCGGCGCGCCACAGGATCGCGAGGTCGTAGCGGAACGCCCGCTGGGCCGTGGTCCGCGAAGGGCGCCGGAAATAGTCGCGGGCCTTCTCCACCACGAAGTCGCGGTGCTCGTCGGGGACCTCCGAAGCCGGGATCGGCCGGATCGACTTGAGCCGCCACCGTCCGGATCCCTTCCCGTTCCCCGGATCGCGGGTGAACCGGGCCCGGAGGAGCGGGGCGGGGAACAGGTTGAAGAGGGCGCGCGACAGCCGGTCGTAGCGGCGGGCGACGTTGCGCCCGAAGTAGATCGAGAGCTCGAACTCGTTCGACTTGAGCCGCGCGAGGTCGCGCTGGATGTGCGCGTCGAGGTCCTCCCCCGCGAGGCGGATGATGGACGCGAGGTTGAGGTCCTGGAGAGTCCCGACGGAGGGCAGGGTTCGGTGCCCCCGCGCGGCCGCGAGCAGCGACACGTAGTAGCCGACCGTCTGGTACGCGTAGCTCCGGCACACATTGAACACGGCGGCGCGGCGGAGCTCGTGGAAGCGCCGGTCGGTCAGGTACTGGCGTGCGGCGACGACCTCGGCGCCCTCGAAGGCGACCGGCCAGTGCTTCGGGTTTTCGACGACGATGAGCGCCTGCACGCGGGACCCGTCCGGTGATCCGGGAGAAGATGGCGAGCGACCGCCCCGGTCCGGGGGGGCGTGGCGCGCCCAATCTATGACCGGCGTGGATCCCGATCCACGAGGCGGATCTCCGCGGCGCGCGCGTGCGCTGCGAGCCCCTCGACCCTCGCGAGGACCGCAGCGTCACGGAGGACCTCGGCGTAGCCGGGGTCGCGCGCGTCCAGCTCGACCCACGTCGGGCGGCGCAGGAACGAGAACACCGATAGCCCCGAGGAGAAGCCGGCCGTCCCTCCCGTGGGGAGCGTGTGGTTGGGGCCGACGCCGTAGTCGCCCGCCGCCTCGGGCGTCCGCTCCCCGATGAACAGGGTGCCGTACGCGCCGAGGCCAGGCGCCAATCGCTCCGCCTCGGGCCCGTGGAGCTCGACGTGCTCCGCCCCCACGGCGTCGCTCAGACGCCGGGCCTCCCGCGGGTCGGAGACGCGGACCACCCCGCCGCGCGCCAACGCGCGCCGGGCGGTCCCGGCCGTGGGGAGCCCCTCCAGACGGGCGCGGACGGCGGCGCGGACCGACGTCGCGGTGCGAGGAGACCACGTGCACAGGAGCGGGACCGCGTCGGGATCGTGCTCCGCCTGCGCGATGAGATCGGCGGCCACGCGATCGGGATCGCAGTCCCCTCCCGCGAGCACGAGGAGCTCCGAGGGTCCCGCGAGCGCGTCGAGCCCGACCTCGCCGTACAGCGCGCGCTTCGCGGCGGTGACGAACCGGTTTCCCGGGCCGGCGACGACGTCGCAGCGCGGAAGCCCGGGAAGGCCGAAGGCGAGCGCCGCCACCGCCTGCGCGCCGCCGACGGCGAGGACGCCCTCGGCCCCCGCGAGACGGGCTGCGGCGAGCAGCACGGGCCCCGGACGGGGGGAGGCGATCCACACGTGGCGCACGCCTGCTACCCGGGCAGGGATCGCGGTCATGAGGGCGGTGGAGGGGAGCGGGTGGCGTCCCCCGGGGACGTAGCAGCCCGCGGACCCGACGGGGAGGAGCCGGTGGCCGGCCCAGCCGCCCGGCACGCGCATGTCGAGGTCGACCGCGGTCTCGCGCTGGGCACGCGCGAAGCGGGCGATGCGCTCCGCGGCGCGCTCGAGCGCCCCGCGCGCCGCGCGGTCCAGCGTCTCGAGCGCGGTCTCGAGGTCCGTCGCCGGGTGGAGGAGCGGCGCCCCGGGCTCGAGGTCACCCAGCCGCTCGCCGTGTTCGCGCACGGCGGTCTCGCCCCGCGCGCGCACGTCCTCCACGATCCGCCGGGCGGTCCGCTCGGTCTCCGGATCGGTCAGGGCGCGGCGCACGCGCCGGACCGCGTCGTCCGGCTCGAGATCGGGAAGCAGGGCGGCCCGCTCCGGATCGGGAGCCACGGGCATCGCACGGCCGCTTCGCGTCGTCGCCCGTCCCGGCTCCGCCGGCGTCGCGGGGGGGCGTGGCGGGCGCCGGCGGACGCGGTGCGCCCGGCGCGCGAGCTCGGCGCGGACCCGCTCGAGCGTCCCGCCGGCCACCCGGAGTCGGGTGAGCGCGAAGTAGAGGAGATCGGCGAACTCGCGGACCGCCGCCTCCGAATCGCGGGCCGCGGCGAGCTCGCCGGCCTCCTCGAGGAGCTTTCCTTCGAGCAGCGCGGGCTCCCGCGCGAGACGCGCGGTGAGCGACCCGGCGGGCGCGTCGGCCAGACGGTCCACGATTCGGTCCTCGAGATCCGCGATACGGCCTCCGGCGCCCCCTCCCGGTGCGTCGAAGCAGCCCGGCGCGCCGGTGTGGCAGAATCCGTCGCCCCGCTGCCGGACCGTGAAGCGCATCGCGTCGCGGTCGCAGTCGACCGAGACCGACAACAGCTCCTGGGTCGCCCCCGAGGTCTCGCCCTTCCGCCACAGCCCCCGCGCGCGTGACCGGTAGACGCCGCGGCGCTCGTCGAGGGCCGCCCGCAGGCTCTCGTGGTCGGACCACGCGAGACCGAGGACGCGGCCGGCGACATCCTCGACGATCGTGGGCCACAGCCCGTCGGACCGCTCCGACACGAGCGGCGCCGCGAACGCCTCCGCGAGATCCAGGCGACCCGAGTAGAGCGCCATCCCCACCTGCGCGTCGGCCCCCAGGCGATCGAGCCGGGCGACTTCCCCGGCGCATCGGATGCCTCCCGCGAACGTGACGCGCGCCTCGCCGGCGCACTCGACGAGACCCGGGACCCGTTCGATGGGGAGCCCTTCCAGCGTGCCCTCGACCTCAACGAACGTGACGAGGAAGCCGCCGGCGAGCCCCCGAAGCTCGGTCATGCGCTCGTGCACCCCGCGCCCGGTGCATCTCGACCAGCCCTCGACGACGACATCCCCGTCGCGCGCGTCGAGCGCCGCCATCACCCGTTCCGGCGGGAGCCGCTCGAGGACCTCGGGGCGGGCGGCGGTCCCGAGGATCACGCGCCGGGCGCCGGCATCCAGCCACTCGAGCGCGGCCCCCACCGAGCGGATCCCGCCCCCCACGCGACACGGCGCGACCGCGAGGAGCTCGCGGACCACGTCGCGGTTGTCGCCCCGGCCGAGCGCGGCATCCAGATCGATGACCGCGATCTCGCCCAACAACCCGAAGCGCTCGGCGAGCGGACGCGGATCGCCGGCGTCGAGCTCGAGCGCGCGCCCCTGCCGGAGCTGGACGGCCCGCCCGCCCATGAGGTCGATCGAGGGGACGATCATCGCCGCACCGCCACGCCCAGCCGCGCGAGGCGGTCCTTGAGCCGCCCCACCGACCAGTCCCCCTGGTGGAACATCGACGCGGCGAGGACGGCATCCGCGCCCGCGGCCACGGCGGCGCACATGTGCCCCGGAGACGCAGCGCCACCCGAGGCGATGATCGGGAGCGAGACGGCCTCGCGCAGGGCACCGATCAGATCGAGGTCGTACCCCGCGCGCGTCCCGTCCCGGTCGAAGCTCGTGAGGAGGATCTCTCCCGCGCCGAGGGCCTCGGCCCGCCTCCCCCATACCGCCGCATCGTGCCCCGTCCGCGAGCTCCCGGAACGGGTGAGCACCTCGAAGACCGCTCCCCCGAGCGCGCGCCCCGCGCGCGCACGCGCGAGCGGCGCGCCGGGGGAATCCGCGCGCCCCGCGTCCGGAGCCGCGTCCCGCGAGCCGCCCCCCGGCCGCATTCGCGCCGCATCGAGCGCGAGCACGGCGCACTGCGAGCCGAACCGGGCCGCGATCTCCGTCAGGAGCGCCGGTCTTTCGACCGCCGCGGTGTTGACCGCTACCCGGTCGGCGCCGGACTCCAGAAGCGCGCGGGCATCGTCCGCGTCGCGCACGCCGCCACCCACGGTGAGCGGGATGGCGATCCGCGCGCGCACACGCCGTACCGTCTCGAGCCGGGCCAACCGGCCCGCACCCGTCGCGGCGACGTCGAGGATCACGATCTCATCGGCCCCCTCGCGCTCGTAACGCGCGGCGAGCTCGGCCGGATCTCCCTGGTCGGCCAGATCCCGGAATCGGACGCCCTTCACCACCCGTCCCCCGCGCACGTCGAGACAGGGGATCACCCGCACCCTCAGCACCGCGGTCCTCCGGTGGCTTGGCGCTCCGCGGAGCGCCCGGCGGCGGCCGCCTCCCGCGGCGCCGGATGGGGAGTCGGGATGGCCGTGCCCCGGTCCTCGGCGAGCGACGGCGCGAGCGCGAGCCAGCGACTCAGGAGCCGCTCACCGAACGCGCCGGAGAGCTCCGGGTGGAACTGGCAGGCCAGCACCCCGGCGCGCTCCACGGCGGCGACGAACGAGCCGCCGTAGCGGCTCGTCCCCGACAGCCAGCCGGAGGGCGGCGTCGCGAGCCGGTACGAGTTCGCGAAGTACGCGATCCCGGTGCGGAGGAACCGGGAACCGGGCGGGACGTGCACGCGGTTCCAGCCGAGCTGCGGCACGCGCACCTCCAATCCGAACCGCTCGAGCCGCCCGGGGACGCGGGCGAGCCCACGACGACCGCGCGCCTCGGCGCTGGCCTCGCACAGGAGCTGGAACCCGAGGCAGATCGCGAGCGTGGGTGCGCCACGATCCACCCGCGCCGCGACCGCGTCGCCGAGCCCGTGCTTCTCGAGGGCCGCGACCCCGCGATCGAACGACCCCACACCCGGGAGCACGACGTACGCCGCGCGCTCGATCCGGTCGGCGTCGTCCACGACCCGAACGGTCCGGCCGAGACGCTGGAACGCCGTCCGCACCGCCTCGAGGTTCGCGATTCCCGTGGGCACGATCCACACGGCCGCGCTCACGCGAGCGCTCCCTTCGTGCTCGGGACGGTCCCGGCCGGCCGAGCCACGTCGCGCGACACGGCCTCGCGCAGTGCGATCCCGACGGCCTTGAACGCCGACTCCGCCCGGTGGTGGTCGTTCTCCCCCCGGAGGACGTCGAGGTGGAGCGTGATCCCCGCGGTGACCGCGAGCGAGCGGAAGAAATGCGGGAGGCTCTCGCACGACACGTCCCCGAGCCGCTCGCGCCGGAGACCGAGGTCCACCGAGGCATGCGGACGGCCCGACAGGTCGACTACGGCGCGTGCGAGCGCCTCGTCGAGCGGCGCGTACGCGCACCCGAACCGCCGGATCCCCGCCCGGTCCCCGAGCGCTCGCGAGAGCGCGGTGCCGACTACGAGGGCGGTGTCCTCGGTCGTGTGGTGGTCGTCGACCTCGAGGTCTCCGTGCGCCGATACCTCGAGGGCCAGGGCGCCGTGGAAGGCCATGCTCCCGATCATGTGGTCGAGAAACCGAAGTCCCGTCTCGATTGCGCCCGCCGCATCGCCGCCCGCGCCGGCCGCATCGCCGCCCGCGCCGGCGACGTCGCGCCTCGCGCCGGGGACGTCGCGGTCGAGTCCGAGACGGACCGCGATCCGAGTCTCGCCCGTCTCGCGGCGCGCCTCGGCGGTGCGCGCGGGAAGAGGTTCGCGATCGCTCATAGGAGGTCTCCCGGGGCGAAGGTGGAGCGGAGCCCGGCGCACAGCCGATCGAAAAGGTGCGGATCGCCGGGAAGCGAGATACGGAGCAGGTCGGGGAGGGTGTCGAACGTCCGGACGCGGATTCCCCGGGCCGCGAGGGCGTCGCGGATCCGTCGGGCGCCTTCCACGCGCGCGAGCACGAAGTTCGCCCCGCTCGGAAACGGCCTGGCGCCCAGCGAGCGCAGGAGCTCGGAGAGCGTCGCCCGCTCCCTCGTGACCGCCTGGACGTGTGGGGCGACGATCCGGTCGCCCGCGGCGAGAGCGGCCTCGGCGAGCCGGAGCGAGGGACCCGCGAGCGGGAAGGGAGCGCCGGCCGCCGCGAGCCGCGCGACGTCCTCCGCGGGGCCGAGCGCGAACCCCACCCGCAGCCCTGCGAGCCCCCACGCCTTCGAGAGCGTGCGGACGACGATCGTGCGCGGCCGTTCGAGGAGGGCGTTCATCGGATCCTCGTCGGTGAACTCGACGTACGCGAGGTCCACGAGAAGCCGTACGGGCTCGGGGAGCGCGTCCGCGAGCGTCAGCAGACGGCCCGTCGGCGTGACC
>Ga0299914_10003426_pt1 | contig 11198 bp, 13 predicted proteins | sample RVTome_10_FD_201361 | JGI IMG/M metagenome (GOLD analysis project Ga0299914, IMG submission 201361) | Soil microbial communities from uranium-contaminated site in the Upper Colorado River Basin, Wyoming, United States - RVT153D57 (version 2) ... | reverse complement strand
TCGCAAGATCGAGGAAGAGTTGGCCCGGCCGACCACAGACGACCTCAAAATCGCGGAATGGAAGCGTCAGAAATTGCGTCTCAAGGATGAGATGGAGCGTTTGAGGCACGAGCTGAGCCACTAGGCTCATCCCGCGCTCAGGAGTTGGACAAGGCCGCGGGGGCACAGGTCGCCTGCGCCCGGCGGCCTTTCGTTTTCGCCGCAATTTCCGCGCGGCGGCGCGATAGCTTGCAGGCGAATCAGGCGCGCTGCGGCTCCAAGCGACGCCGCCCAGGGGAGGCGAGGGGATGCGACAAGGGAGGAGACGGCGAGTTGCGGTGCTGCTCGGCGCGGGCTTGCTTTTCGGAGTGCTGCCGTCTCAGGCAAATGCCGTGGAGAAGGACCTGACCGACAAGGGCGAGGTGCTCGTCAGGGAGAATTGCGCGCGCTGCCACGCCATCGGCAAGGAGGGCGACAGCCCTCACCAGGAAGCGCCGCCCTTCCGCACGCTCTCCGCCAATTACCCGGTCGAGGATCTCGCCGAATCGCTCGCCGAAGGTATCGTCTCGGGCCATCCCGACATGCCGGTGTTCGCGTTCAAGCCGCACGACGTCGCGGCGATCATCGAATATCTGGAGTCGATCCAGGAGCAGCCCACCCCGCCAGCCGAGCCCGACTAAGCGTCGGCGGCGCCTTCCGGCCACATCAGCCAATCGCGGGCGGCGTCCTCCTCGCCGGGGGCGAAATGCTCCACCTCGCAGGAGATCAAGGGTGCGGCCAAGCTCGACCAGAGATGATGTGTGTCGGGATTGGCGACGATCGCGACCCGGTTGAAATCCTTGAGGTGCCGCAGGCTGAACTGGATGTCGTGCCAGAAAGCGCTCGCGTCCATGCCCTCGAAATCCTCGACGATCTCGAGCACGCGCACCTTGCCATGGCGGGCGATGAAGGCTTCGAGCCGGTTGGCGACGGTGTCGAACTCTTCGGTCGAGACGCGACCCCTGAGCACGATCTCGACCGCTTGGGCGTTGTCATATTCCTTGTAGGAGAGCATGGCGGTCCGGCGGGAGGCTGGTCTGGGCGCATCCTAGGGAGATGGCGCGAAAAGAGGCAACCCGCTTCGACGGATTGACCTTTTGCCGGGAGCCCCCCACATTTTGCCCCGGTACTTCACGCGAAATTAAACTTAACGCGCCGATAAAAGCACGATGCGAATGACACGCTGTTGCCGCCTTTTTCGCGGCTAATGGCGTGGGAGACGGGAGTTCCTACCATTAAACGGCTGATTCTCTCGCTGTTGGTCATCGGCGCGATCGCTTGCGGCGCGATCTATGTGGTCGTGAGCCCGCCGAAGCCGATCATCAAACCGGTCGCGGGCGAGTCGCCCGCGCGCACCCTTGCCTATCAGCAGCAGATTGTGCGGCCAGGAGAGACCGCCACGGCGACCACACCCGATGCGGAGACGAAGCAGCAGCACGCGATGGTTCCGAGCGAGCCCGCGCCGGCCAAGCCTGCTCCGGCGGAGAGCAAGCCTGCGCAGAGCGCGCCGGCACCGCAGCCGCAAGCCGCAGCCCCAACGGGCCCCGACACTTACGCTCCGCAACAGGACATGCCGCCCGACATGGCAGGGCTGCCTCCCGACGATGAGGCCGAAGCCTACGACCCCGATGCGCTGCCCTGGCAGCAGCGCGGCGAGCGGCCCTATCATCCCGGCATGCCCGGCGAGCCGCCTCATCCGGGGATGCCCGGCGAGGACGGATACGCGCCCGGACCCATGGGGGCAGTGCCTGGCGAAGACGGCTATCCGCCCGACGACGGCGAGGCCTGGCTGGGAGAGGGTGCCGACCCCAATGCGTGGCCGGCCGGTCCCCCGGAGGAGCAACAGGAATGGGTGCAGGTGCTGGTCTCGGGCGCCGGAATGCACGGCATGGCCTCGGAGGACGCGCCCATGCTGTTTGCCTTCCCCTATGGCCGCACCCTGAGGGTGATCTCGCGCTACGGCAACTGGGTCGAAGTGACCGACCCGCAAAGCGCCACCACCGGCTGGATGAAGGCGCAATACCTCGCGCCCGTCGCCCGGCCGGGGCCGTATCAGGAGGCGCAGCCCTGGTATGAGGACGAGCCGCCGCGCCGCCGCCGGGGCTGGTTCCGCCGGAACGCAGGCGAGGGGCTCGGCGGCATCATCAACCGCGCGCTCGGCGGCGGCTTCTGACGCTCGCGCTCCGCTCTCCGGCGAGCGGCACTTACCCTTGGTCAACCTCCCCTGCACGATGCGCTTGAGGAACCCGCGCGGCGGGAGTAGTGTTCATCCGACGGTGGGGCCGATCGCGGAGTCGGCATGCGTGGCCTGTTACCGTCGGTGTGGCTCTTAGGGGCTGCCCTCTACACCACCTCCATTCTCTCCCTGACCAAGCCGTTCTCGGGCGACGAGGAATGGCCTTTGCCGCCTCGCGTGACCGAGACAGTGATGGCGAAGCAACCGCGCGTCATGGCCCAAGCCGTCGCGGAGCCCGAAGCTCCGCTGGTGCTGGCGGCGCTCCCCGCCAAGCCAAAGGCCGAGCCACGCAACGAGTGGGTTCAGGTGGCCCTCTATACGACCATGGTCCGCGCGCGCCCCTCGGCCGAGGCGCCGCCGCTTTACGCCTATTCCGTGGGGCGCCCGCTGCGGGTGCTTGCGCGCGAAGGCGGCTTCGTCAGGGTCCAGGATCTCGGCAGCGGGAAGCTCGGCTGGATCGACGAGGCCTCACTGGCGCCATTCTCCGGCGGCTACCGGCAGCGCGAGCAGCGCATCGCCGAGCCGCAGATCGCGGCTGTCGCGCCTCCGCCGGTCGTCGCGGTCGAGCCGGATGCCGCCGCGGCGAAGCCGACTCTTACGCCGGTGGCTGCCCGGAAGCCGCAGTCGCCGCGCAGCGACGGCATTGCCACCCGAATGGCCAAGGAGACTGTGGCGGCCACCGAGCCGAGCGAGCGCGGCCTGTTCCGCAAGAGGCGCGGGGTGCAGCGGGTTGCCTTGGGCGGGCGGGAGAAGGGCCTGGCCTCGATGATCGACCGGGCGATCAGAGGCTTTTGAATCTGCCGAGCAGCATCGATTGGTGCCGCTCACAGCCATCGAGCAGTGGGCTCAAACCAGCGGCGAGATGGGCTCGCTCTGCTCGCCGATGGGAGGGGCGCCATCGGGCTGGGGGACATCGTGACCATTGGCCTGATGCAAGTTGGCGCGCTGAGCGCCGGGGAGGGCTGCCTTGGCGGGGGCATGTCCGTTGCCGCTCTTGGCGGCCACGCGGCGCTCGCGTTCGACCGCCGTACGGGCGGCGACGTTCTGCGTGTAAAGCTCCATATGCTCGGCGTCCTCTTCCGCCACCGCGGTGAGCGCCTCGTCCATGTAGAGCTTGGCGTTCGGGTCGGCCTCGACCTTGTTCAAGATGCGGGTCAAATGCCGCCAGCGCTTGGCGACGACGGTGACCTTGCGGGCGATGTCGGCCGCGTAGCGGGCGTAGAACGGAATCGCCCACTCGATCGGCAGACCCGAGCGGCGGTCGCGGCGATGCTTGATGCGGAAGATGCCCCATTGCAGGGGATGCAGGCCCTCGACCGGCACCGCACTCGAGAACCAGAACAGCACGGTCCTGAGCGAGCGGAGGTTGATGCCGCTCGCATAAGCGCGGCGCATGATCGTCTCGAGATGCTCGTCGGTGTAGTAGAGGCCCCAGGCCTCCTGGTAGATGCCCGACCACTCGTCCGGGGTCATCTTGGCGTGGGCGGTGACGACGTGCTCGACGTCGTATTTGTTCATGTCGGGGTCCATCCAGACCCCCTTCTCGTACAGCACCTTGTGGTCCTCTGACCCAGGCAGCGGCGTCAGCACGAAAAACTCGAGCATGTCGAGCGGCAGCTCTTTCTTGATGATCTCGAGGTCGTGCCGGATCGACTCCGGCGTGTCGTTCTCGAAGCCGAGGATGTAGCCCGCATAGGTCATGATGCCGACCCGCTTCCACTCAAGCAGCATCTTGCGGTACTCGGTGATCTTGTTCTGTCGCTTCTTGGCGGCGATCAGGTTCGCGGGGTTGATGTTCTCGAGCCCGATGAACACGCGGGTGACGCCGGCGCGCTTCGATTTGTCGATGAAATTCGCGATCTTGTGACAGAGCGTGTCGACCTGGATGCAGAAGCGGATATCCAGGCCGTCCTCTTCGCGCAGCTTGATGATACGATCGTAGATCGCTTCCCAATCCTTGTTGCGGGCGAAATTGTCGTCGGTGATGAAAAAGCGGTTGACGCCCTGTTCGTAGTTCCAGCGCAGGATCTTCTCGACGCTGTCCGGCGTGCGATAGCGCGACTTGCGTCCCTGCACGTTGATGATGGTGCAGAACGAGCATTGGAACGGGCAGCCGCGGCCGGCGTCGAAGCTGGTCAGATTGCCGATGGTCTTTTGCACGAAATGTTTGGGCAGGAAGGGCGGCGAAGCGATGTCGCCGATGTCTGGCAGGTGCTTCATGTGATCGTAGAGCGGGCGGAGCTCGCCGCGCGCCGCGTCGGTCAGCACCTCGTCGAGGCCTTCCTCGGCCTCGCCCGCATAAATGGAAATGCCGAGCGCCTGCGCCGCCTTGATGTCGGCCGGCAGCTCCTTCAACATCGACAGACAGCCGGAGACGTGGAAGCCGCCGATCATCACCTGGATGCCTAGCTCGCGCAGTTGCCGCGCGATGTCCACGGCACGGGGAAATTCATTGGATTGCACGCCGATGATGCCGACCAGGCCGAGACCGCCGTTCTGTTCGATCTGCCGCGCGATCGCGCGCGTGCGGACGCGAGTGTTGGTCTCGTCCATGGCGGTGACGTCGATGGGAAGGTCAGGCCCGAGCAGTTGCCGCTCGGCGGCGCCGAGCGCCAGGCTATAGACGGCGGCCAGCGAGTTCGACGGCATGGTCGAGCGGATCCATTGCACGACGTAGCCGTCTTTGTCGTAATGCGACGGCTTGATCAGGATGAGCTGAAAGCGCGGCTTGTCCGTCCGTGTTCGCTTGAGCATCCCTCAATCCTAAAAGGCTTTACATCGCGCGCCGGGACCGGCCTTCGCCGGATATGACACGCGTGTCACCTCTGAAAGGGCGCGCCCGGCTTATCCCGCGCCTTTGACCCCGTTGGCCATGCCGGAGGCGCCGTCCGCATGCCCATTTTGCGGTGCACCCTTTGGTTCGACGCACTCAAACATAATATTCCCCTCGGGTCCAATTGATTAAGGAGAAATGGGCGCCTGATCAGGGAGAAATGGGGGGCGAAGGCGGATTTCCGCCAGATTGGCGGGCAGCATCGAAGGCGGCGATGTCCTTGGCGAGGAAATAGTTGAGCATGGTGCGGATGGTGGCGATGACGGCGAGCTTGGCGATGTCCTCCCAAGTCGGCGCCACCGCGGTGCGCACAAGATCCGCGGCGAGCGCGAACTCAAGCGCGAGCAGGATCCAAGTGGCAAATTTGAGCCAGATCTCGCGGCCACGCATCTCGTCGGCCGTGCGCGTCAACACCGCGCCGACCAGCCCGGTCAGCGCTTGCAGGGCTCCGAAGGTGACGATGAGCACCGCGCCGGCCTCGATGGCGAGCGCGACTAACTCGGCGATCTGCTTGAATTGAATTTCGAGCTCTAACACCGGCTCCCCCCAACTCCAAGATTGACGCGAGCGGCGCTCGCGCGCAAGCCGGTTGGCTCAAAGTTCCCGGCTCAGGGCCGGCTCACACCTCTTTCGCCAAGTCGCGCAGCTTGAATTTCTGAATTTTGCCGGTCGAGGTCTTGGGCAGCTCGATGAACACGACATGACGCGGGCATTTGTAGCGGGCGAGCTTCTCCTTGCACCAGGCGATGATCTCGTCCTCGGTCACCGACGCGCCCGGGCGAGTCTCGACGAAGGCGCAAGGGGTCTCGCCCCATTTGCTGTCGGGCTTGGCGACGACGGCGGCTGCGGCGACGGCGGGGTGCTTGTAGAGAACGTCCTCGACCTCGATCGACGAGATGTTCTCGCCGCCGGAAATGATGATGTCCTTGGAGCGGTCCTTCAGCTGGATGTAGCCGTCTGGGTGCAGCACGCCGAGATCGCCGGAATGGAACCAGCCGCCGGCGAAAGCCTCGTCGGTGGCTTTCTTGTTCTTGAGATAGCCCTTCATCACGATATTGCCGCGGAACATGACCTCGCCGAGCGTGTCGCCGTCGGCCGGCACGGTCTCCATGCCGGCCGGGTCCATCACCGTCAGGCCCTCGAGCGCGTGGTAGCGCACGCCCTGGCGGATGCGCTTTTTCAGCCGCTCCTCGGGCGAAAGCTCGTCCCAGGCCTCGTGCCATTCGTTCAGGGTGGCGGGGCCGTAGGTTTCGGTCAGGCCGTAGAGATGGGTGAGCTCGAAGCCGGCCTCGTCCATCTTGGCGAGCACGGCGGCGGGGGGCGGGGCAGCGGCATGACTGAAGGCGACGCGCTGGGGGAACAGACGCCGCTCCTCCTCCGTGGCGTTGAGCAGCGCCGCCATGACGAAGGGCGCGCCCGAGAGATGCGTCACCTTGTGCTCGGCGATCGCGTCATACATCAGCTTGGCGCGCACGGCGCGGAGGCAGACATGCGTGCCGGCCAGCAGCGAGATCGACCAGGGGAAGCACCAGCCATTGCAATGGAACATCGGCAGGGTCCAGAGATAGACCGGGTGCTGGCCCATGCCGGTGGCGACCGCGTTGGCGTAACACATCAGCGCCGCGCCGCGGTGGTGATAGACCACGCCTTTGGGGTTGCCGGTGGTGCCGCTCGTATAGTTGAGAGCGATGGCGTTCCATTCGTCCGACGGCATCTCCCAGGCAAATTCGGGGCCGCCGCTTGAGATGAAATCCTCATAATCGAGCTTGCCGAGCCGCTCGCCCTCGACGCCGCATTCGAGGTCGCGGTAGTCGATCAGCAGCGGCTTCACCTTGGCCTGCTGCAGCGCCTCTCTCAGGACGCCTCCGAACTCGGTGTCGCCGATCAGGACCTTGGTGCCGGCATGGTCGAGCATGAAGGCGATCGCCGGAGCGTCGAGGCGGGTGTTGATCGAGTGGAGCACGGCGCCCAGCATCGGCACGCCGTAATGCGCCTCGAGCATGGCCGGCGTGTTGGCGAGCATCACCGAGACGGTGTCGCCAAGGCCTATGCCGCGCGCGGCGAGCGCGGAGGCGAGCCTCCGGCTCCGCGCGTAGAACTCGGCGTAGCTGGTGCGCGTCTTGCCGTGGATGATGGCGGTATGGCCGGGATGCACGGTCGCCGCACGCTCGAGGAAGACGAGCGGGGTCAGCGGCTGGTAGTTAGCCGGGCTTTTACCGAGGCCGGTGTCGTAAGGGTTGGCCATGCCCCTCGCCTTAGGCGCGTTTCCTTGTCGCAGCCTAGCGAAGGGGATTGGAAATCAGAAGCCAGATTCGGGAATCAGAAGCCAGAAATCGGATGCCGGAATGAGACCGGCGCCCGCGCGGCAGCCTCTTCCTACTCCGACGGGACGTCGCTGCGCTTCAGGTCTTTCAATCTGGCAAAGACGGAGTCGGCGTCGGGCGTCTCCTCCTTCTCGTCGGGCGCGGCCATGGCGGCGCGCGCTTCCTGGGCGAGCGCGGTGGCCATCGGCCGCTCGCGCTCGGACTCAGGCGCCGGTGCTGGCGGGGCGATGCTCTCCTCGGTCGGGAGCAAGGTCCCGGCCTTGGCGGGCTCGGCAACGCCGGAGTCTTTCCGCTCGCGCTCGAGCCTGGCGGCCGCCTTCTTCACTTCGGCGTCGAGGTCGATCTGGGAGCAGAGCCCGAGGGTCACGGGGTCCTGGGCTACGAGGTTCGGCGAGTTCCAATGGCCGCGCTCGCGGATGGCGATGATGGTCGGCTTGGTGGTGCCGACCAGCCGCATGATCTGCGAATCCTTGAGCTCGGGATGATTTTTCAAAAGCCACAGGATGGCGTTCGGCCGGTCCTGACGCCGCGATACCGGCGTGTAGCGCGGGCCCCGCTTGGTCTTCACCTCCGGGACTTCGACCTTGGGCTCCGACAGTTTCAGCCGGTTCTGGGGGTTGAGCTCGGCCTTGGCGATCTCCTCGCGGGAGAGCTGCCCCGAGGAAATCGGGTCCATGCCTTTGATGCCGTGGGCCACGTCGCCGTCGGCGATGCCTTTCACCTCGAGCACATGCAGACCGCAGAACTCGGCGATCTGGTCGAAGGTGAGCGAGGTATTGTCGACCAGCCACACGGCGGTCGCTTTCGGCATCAAGGGGGTACGGTCCATGGGTCTCAAACCTTACGGGTGTGGCGGCGCTCTTCCGCCCCCTCCGGCGAAGAGCCAATCCGTCAACTTGAGGGGAATAGCCTCTATATATAGGCGGTGCCCGCCGATTAAGCAATTGGTTCCAACAAATTCCGCGTCATGCCCGGGCTCGACCCGGGCATCCAGGGCAACAAATTCGGAGCAAGCGGCCCTGGATTGCCGGGTCAAGCCCGGCAATGACTAGAAACGTGGGGTACTCACCTCACCAGCACGATTTTGCCGATATGCTCGGGGTCGTCGATGCGCCGGTGCGCGCCGACCGCATCTTCGAGTTTGAAGCTCGAGTCGATCACCGCCTTGACCTTGCCTTCGGCGATCAGCGGCCAGACGCGCTGCTCGATCGCCTTGGCCATGCGCGCCTTGGCTTCCGGCGTTTGCGCGCGCAACGTCGAGCCGGTGAGGGTGAGGCGGCGCATCATCAGCCGCATCAGGTCGAGCCCGACCTTGGAGCCTTTGAGGAAGGCGATCTGCACGATGCGGCCTTCCAGCGCCGCCGCGCGCAAGTTCCATTCGATATAGTCGCCGCCGACCATGTCGAGGATGACATCGGCGCCGTGGCCGCCGGTCGTCTCGCGCACCGCCTCGACGAAATCCTCCTCGCGATAATTGATGGCGCGCACGGCGCCAAGCGCTTCGCAGTCCCGCTGCTTCGCCGCGCTGCCGACCGTGGCGATGACCTTGGCGCCGAGCGCGGCGGCGAGCTGGATGGCGGTGGTGCCGATGCCTCCGCCGCCGCCATGCACGAGCAGCCATTCGCCCGGCTTCAGCGCGCCGCGCTCGAAAATATTGTGCCAGGCGGTGAACACGGTTTCGGGCAGCGCGGCGGCTTCCTCAAGCGAGAGGCCGCGCGGGACGGGCAGGGTGGTGGCTTCGGGGGCGACTGCGTATTCGGCGTACCCGCCGCCATTGACCAGAGCGCAGACCAGATCGCCCTCCTTGAAGCGGCCGGCACCGGGGCCGCGCGCCACGATCTTGCCGGCGACCTCGAGACCGAGGAGGTCCGAGGCGCCTTTGGGCGGCGGGTAGAGGCCCTGGCGCTGCAGCACGTCCGGCCGGTTGATGCCGGCCGCGGCCACCTCGATCAGCACCTCGCCGGGTGCGGGCTGCGGCACCGGCCGCGTCCCCGGCACCAGCACTTCCGGTCCACCCGCCTCGCGCGCTTCGATCACCGTCATCGTCTCTGGCAGCATCGGTTACCTCCAGGGGACACCTCATGCGGGTTGGCCGCTGCTAAATCAAGCCGCCGCGTGATAGGAATGCGGCATGACGCGCTATGTCGCTCTGCTCCGCGCCGTCAATGTTGGCGGCGTCACACTCAAAATGGCCGACTTGAGATCGATGTGCAGCGATGCAGGCTTCACGCGCGTCGAGACCTATATCGCAAGCGGCAATGTCGTGTTCGAAAGCAAGGCCCCACCGTCAAAAGTGAAGGCCGAACTCGAGGCTCGTTTGCTTGCTTGTGCCGGAAGGCCCGTGGGCGTCCTGGTCCGGACGGCCCAAGAGATGGCAGCGGTTCTCAAGGCCAATCCGTTCCCCGAGGCGGAGCCGAAATACACCTACGCGATCTTTCTTGATGAGCCTCCGCCGCGGGATGCCTTGAAGCATGCGGTTGGGCGGAATGATGAAGAGATGCGCCTCGGCAAGAGAGAGATTTTCGTCCACTATGGAAGCGGCATGGGCCGCTCTAAGCTCAGAATTCCCGCCGCCAAAATGGGCACGGCGCGCAATTTGAACACCATTGCGAAACTGGCGGAGATTGCATCGAAGCCCCCAACCCCAACGTGATGCCGATGGATGTTGAAGACCTTGTACCGAAAAAGAAAGACCATGAAATCGGCGCAGATCTCAGCAAGCTCTCGGTGGTCGAGCTGCGCGAACTGGTCGAGGTGCTCAAGGCGGAGATCGCGCGCGTCGAGCAGACGCTCGAGGCCAAGCAATCCTCCAAGAGCGCGGCGGAGGCCGCCTTCAAGCGTTAACCACACGGTTCCTTTGGTAAACTGCGGCTTAGCGTTAACCGGTCTTTAGGACTTTCGCGTTAGGGTCTCGGTTATCCAGTCCTCTGGATCTGAGTGGCCTGTTCCACTCTGTTTGACGCCTCCCTGTTAACTTCCTGAGCCGCCGCATGGCGGCTCTTTTTTGCCTGATTCAGGGCCTTTAACCTTTTTCGGTCGGAAGGCGACGACACGACCTGCACATGGCATACTATGCCGCCGGGCACGGGCGTGGACGGGAGTGGGCCGATGGCGGGGAGATCGAGGAGCGGCGACCGTGACGACAACGTGACGGTCTCATTCGGCGCGAAATTCGCCCGATCCGATCAATTCAAGATGGTTTTTCGCGAAGGCATGGCGCTGGTCGAGGCGGCGGCAACCTATCTCGACGGCGACGGCCGTAAAGAGGCGCGCAAGCTCAAACCGCCGCACTCGCTGGCCTATGCCACCGAGAGCATGCGGCTTACCACGCGGCTGATGCAGCTGGCCTCATGGCTGCTCATCAGGCGCGCCGTGAGCGAAGGAGAGTTAACGCCAGAGCAGGCGGTCGAGGAGCAGCGCAAGATCAAGCTGCCGATGATGGGGAGCGATCAGCCGTCGCGCGAGCTGGGCCATCTGCCCGCGCGCCTGCGCGAGCTCGTGGAGCAAAGCGTTAAGCTGCAAGAGCGGGTGATCAGGCTAGATCAGATGCTCCGCCACGAGGCCGTACCGCCAGCAGACGCCGACAGTCCGCTCAAATCGCAGCTCTCGCGCTTGCGGGCGGCGTTCGGCAAGGAAGCCGAGTAGGGGCTCGACCGGCGCGAAGTCTACTTGAGGAAGCCTTCGTATTTCCGCTTGAAGCGGGTGAGGCGCCCGCCGCGATCGGTCAGATGCTGGCCGCCGCCGGTCCAGGCGGGGTGCGTCTTGGGATCGATGTCGAGCTTGAGCG
>Ga0299914_10003425_pt1 | contig 11201 bp, 10 predicted proteins | sample RVTome_10_FD_201361 | JGI IMG/M metagenome (GOLD analysis project Ga0299914, IMG submission 201361) | Soil microbial communities from uranium-contaminated site in the Upper Colorado River Basin, Wyoming, United States - RVT153D57 (version 2) ... | reverse complement strand
TCAAGAGTATGAAAAAAATGAAATCTTTCTTGCACATCCAGAAATGTTAACCAAATGTATTGGACCAGATACGAAAGTCGTAGGAATTAATGTAATGGACCCTTTAGGTATGGCGCCAGTTACAACGACAATGTCACCTGAGAAATTATCTTATGTAGCTATGAAATTCAAGAAAATGTGCGCTTCAATTATACAGTTAAAGAAAAAATACAATTTCAAAGTTGTAGTGGGAGGTAACGGTGCTTGGGAGCTAGCAAAACCCGATAGGATGAAAATTCATGGCATTGATACAGTAGTTATCGGTGAAGCGGATGAATTAGCTTTGGATTTGTTTCATGACTTGGAAGAAGGGGATGCTCCAGAGCTTTTACATACATTTGTCCGAAATATAGAGAATATTCCTAAGATACAAGGTCCTACAATTAATTCTTTAATTGAAGCAATGAGAGGATGCGGACGTGGTTGTGATTTTTGTGACGTTAATAAAAGGTCAAAAAAAGATATTCCTCTTTCTAGATTAACTGAAGAAGCAAAAATTAACCTCAAGTATGGATTTGACTCAATATGGCTTCAATCAGATGAAATGTTATTGTATGGTTGTGATAATAAGAATTTCTTTCCCAATGCGGATGCCATTGTAGATGTGTGGAGTGGGTTAAAAAGGGTAGGAGCAAATTTTGTCGGAACGACTCATATGACACTTTCTGCTGTAGCATCCTCTCCTGATTTGATAAAAAAACTTTCACAAATAAATGATATGGAAAATAATGGAAGATGGTTAGCCACCAATTTAGGAGTTGAAACAGTTGCTCCAAGAATGGTTAAAAAACACTTAGGGGTTAAAACCAAACCATTTCAACCTGAAGAATGGGGTTCAGTTGTTAGGGAAGGTTGTAAAATATTAAATAATAACCATTGGTTTCCTGCTTTAACTCTTATAATTGGCTGGCCGGATGAAACACCCGACGAAACTCAATATACTATAGATTTAATTGAAGATTTCAAACATATGAAAATGCGAGGATTGATAGCTCCATTACTCTATCAGGATTTTTCAGAGAAAAACTCTATGCATTTTGGTAACCTAAATGAAGCCCAATTTACTCTTTTCTGGAAGTGTTGGCAACATAATCTCCATGTCATTAATGATATTATACCAATTATAATAAGAAATAAAAGTTACGGACCACCGATGAAGTTATTTATGGCCAGTTTGATTAAAGTAGGCACTTGGGCTATAATGAGATATCTGAGAGGTCTTTCAAAGGATCTATTTGAGGGTAAATTACCAGAAGATATTATAGAACAATATTCTAGGAAGCGCTCGGTAACGACTCCATTACCTTCTAAGCTATAAAATAGTATTATATCTCTTTTATTTACCGATTAGTAATTTTCAAATTTGCAATAGCTTTATCTGCTAAGGTGGCTGATTTTGGATTAATGATTATAAAATAATTTTTATCTGCCCGTTCTATTGAGTGGATTTTTTTATATTTGCCAGTGGAAATATCAAATTCAAATAAGCCGGTAGACATTTCCGTTTTGACATAAACCATCATTAATATCTCGGTCGAAAGCTGTGAGATTGGAACAATAGAGAAAAGATAACCTTTGTAATATGTTATTGGTAATAATTGTTTCATATATGGGGCTATAGATGCCATATAAAGAAACAAATCTTCTATGGATGAAAATTCTTCATATTCAAATCTCATAATATATCACATCATAATTATAAATTATCCATATGACTCGAATTTGATCTCATAACTCCCGTCTTTTCTTTTATGCCTTTCATCAACAAATCCTTTAGGCTTTAAGAAATCTAGCACACCATCAACTGTACCTTGCCAGCCACAGACATAAAATGAAGTATTTTCAGGAGTTATTCTCTCTCCAACAATCTCTTCTAAAGGTGATGTATCTCTTCCGGGTTCGGGTCTTAAAAATGATTCAACCCTACCTTTTTGTCCGCCCCAGGACCTATTGAAAGGTTCGTGTGGTCTGCTAATACTGGCTCTATATTTAAAATTCCATTTATCTTGTCCTTTATCTAAACTTTCTTCCTCCAATTCAGTTAACAACTCTCTATAACTGAGTTCATCGACATAACTTGCTCCATGTAAGACAATTATTTCTCTATTACTGCCAATAGCTTTAAGATGTAAACTATATGATATAAAAGGAGCTAATCCAGTTCCTCCTCCAATTAAAACAAGTCTCCTATTATCTGGACTGCCATCATGCATTTTTTCATTTACTGTAAATATACCTGTTGGCTTCAACCAACCAATCTCATCTCCTTCCTTACGATTAAAAAGCTGAGTAGTTAGTCTCCCAGGCAGAGGTTTCTTCACCCATCTAATCAGTAATTCAAAATATTTTTTTTTCTCTGGAGGAGACGCTATTGAATAAGCTCTTCTAACTAATTTTCCTTCATCTGGATTATTAAGTGATAAGGTAACAAATTGGCCAGCTTTGAACTCCGGAACTGTCCCTCCATCGGGTACGATACGTAATATCTCGAGATCTTCTTTTAAAATCCTAATATAAGAAATAATTCCTTTATTCTCTACTACCATAGGTAATATCGACAATAGTCTCTCTTTAGTCCTTATATATGTTATTATACTATTATATGCAATTTTTAGAACCGAAAGTTTATTTTTTGTTATTCATTATAAGATATAAAACATGATCAAATGGTCAAATATTAAAGATTTTAACAATTCGAAAAACACAGATTTAGTAAATTCAATTAATGAACAAAAATTAGAACAAAAAAAAATAGTAGTTCTTTTTGAAGAGAAAATGAAAATATTTGCCACAGAAAGATCCATTGAATCTAGTTTGGATGTATTGAATATTTCCATTCAGTTAACTAATATACGTGGAAATTTAATTCGTTCGTTTGAAAAATATGTTAGGAACTTGGAAGAAGAAATAGTAAAACTCAATAGAATTATAGAAAAAAATCAGACAAGTTCTGATTTATAGCTTTACTTTATCTATAAATATTACTTTGTTTCGTATGGTACCAAGTTTTTCTATACTAATTTCTACTAAATCGCCATCTTTCAAATATTTTGGATTATTCATGGACATTGCTACACCCGCTGGGGTGCCTGTTGAAATGATATCGCCCGGTTCAAGAGTCATTAACTGACTCAAACTGGAGATTATTTTTTTAATAGGTATGACCATTTTACTACTAGTAGAATTCTGTCGTACTTCGCCATTAACCATAGTCAATATTTTTAAGTTTTGTGGGTCAACAATTTCATCTTTTGTCGTTATCCATGGCCCACAAGGTGCAAAAGTATCTATACTTTTTCCTCTTGTAAACTGTTTATCCTGAAATTGAATATCTCGAGCTGATACATCATGAAATATCATATAACCGAATGCAGAATCCATTGCTTCCTCTTCTGTAACCTTTTTTGTTGCTTTACCAATTATAACTGCTATTTCTGCTTCATAGTCGAGGCGCTGAACATTCCCTGGACATAAAATGTCGTTAAAAGGATTATTTAATGCTGTTCTTGGCTTTAAAAATATTACGGGTTCAGAAGAAGGGGTGAGCCCAGCATCTTTAGCATGGTCATAATAATTAAAAGCCAAACATATTATTTTATTTGGACTCGGTAGCGGTGAGAGTAATACCAACTCACTAATCTCTCTTTGGAAATTCAAATTTTCGTAATTTTTTATAACCTCTTCTAACCAATGATTAAATAAAAATTCTTTTATATTAAGAGGAAGGGGGATACCAGTTTGCTCTTGAATCTCATTCTTTGTAATTATCTTATTAAAATCATCAGCCACTATACCATATGTTTCTCCGTCTTCCTTTGTTTTTACTCTTGCTATTTTCATTTTTTCACCTATTTATGAGTGAATATTGCTGATTTGTTATCTTCTATTCTACAAAAGCCAAGTCTTATAAACTGAACCATAGTATTAGTAGATAAAGTAGTCACAAAAGACTCTGCAAAACCTTCAATAACTTCTAAACTATTATGATTAAATCTATCGCCGATAAATAATTTAGTTGGTTTTAGGATCGTATACTTCACTAAATCCTCTTCTGATACCCATTGAATTTTTGGAATATTCTCTTTTAATATATTATCTCTATATTCTACTATTCCTTCTTTTTTCTCTATGTCAATGTAGGAAACTTTGATATTATATAATTCAATCAATCTAATTTCCATTCCATTTTTCAATTTTTCAGCATCTTGACTGGATATGAACACGACATTATTGACATAAATTTTTCTGCTTCCCATTTCAATAGATGGATGATTTTTAAATACCACTTCCTTTTGCTTTACATTTTTTATAGTTATTTTAACGGGATCATTAACAAATAATAATCTCTTTGATATAGAATCAATTATCTTTCTATTAAATGCCTCTAGCACTCCTATTGACGGTTTGGTTTCAGAAAGAGTTATCCCAAGAGATAATACAAATCTCCTTATTGCCTCTGGTGTAAAACCTCTTCTTTTCATTCCCATTAAAGTTGGAAGTCTAGGATCGGACCAACCTTCAACCTTTTTTTCTTCAATAAGAGGTTTTAATTTTCGTTTAGAGACTGGCAGTCCTTCAAATTCGAGTCGGGAAAATTCTAATACTTCTGGTATTCTCATTTCGAGGTTCTTTAATATCTGTTGATATAATTCATTTCTCAATTCATATTCTTTTGTTCTAAATGCATGAGTAACACCGTCTAGGCTATCCTCGATTGGTGCAGCAAAATCATAGGTAGGCCAAAGAATTATTTTGTCGCCTAACAATGGATGAGTGTTTTCTATTATTCTAAATAGTGTAGGATCTCTCATTGCCGTATTATCACTATTCATGTTTCCTTTGAACCTTATTATGGCTTCATTTTGATGATAGTAACCATTAAAAATTTTATCGGAATTTTCTAAAACTTTATCAGAATCTATTCTGCATTGGCATGGCAGTCCTTTTGACCTTAAATGATGAATTGTATTTTGGTCACATAAACAAATGTAAGCATTTCCCTTGTTAATTAATTTCTTACCATAAAAATGTAACAAATGAATATCATCTGAAGTATTTTTAATTATATCTGGTACTATATTTAACCATGATAGTCCCTCCATAATAGCATCATAATATTCTAATTTCTCATTTAACGGATTTGTATCATCAAACCTTAGTATTAGTTTCCCAGCATACATTTTAGCATATTCTTCATCAATAACAGCTGCCTTAGCATGACCTATATGAGGATACCCATTTGGCTCAGGAGGGAACCGAGTTACTACTTTTCCATGCTTTGCATTAAGTAATGGGGGTAAGTGAAATTCATTTTTTTCAACTGCCTTTTTTGTTTCTAAATAAGTAGGACATTTTTGGAGTAATAATTCTCTCTGTCTTTCTATTGGTAATGAATTGATTTGTTCCATTATCTCCTTAATTTTAGGCATGACGTCCTTGAGGTTATTTTTTATCTCTGGTTTGGCGCCTAAGATTTTGGAAATAACCGTATCAAATTTTGCGCTGCCATTATAATCAATGGCATTTCTTAAAATGGTCACCTCGACTAATTTTTGTGTATCCATGTCAATATCCATTTTATTTACTTCTCTCCACTATGTAACTAGATAATTCTTGAAGTATTTTTTTCGGTTCAGAATCTTCGTAATTGACTAGAGCTTCCATAGCTTTTTCAATATACGCCATTGCACTTTTTCTTACAATCTTTTCAATTTGAAGTGAAGAAATTACATCTATTGCTTTTTTTAAACTAATATTATCGCATTGACCTTTACCAAAAACCTTCAGAATATGGGCTCTTTCTAATTCTGAAGCTTTCTTGATTGAGAGTAAAATGGGATAAGTTTTTTTCCCTTCTCTAATATCGTTTCCTACTGCTTTTCCAGTTTCTTTAGAATGGCCTGCGATCCCAATTAAATCATCAATTAGCTGAAATGCGATGCCTGAATTTTTACCAAAATCGCTCATATTATTGACATCTTTTTCTGTTGCATTTCTAGAGGAAAGTGCTCCCAATGAACAGGAGACATTGAATAAAGCTGCTGTTTTTTTGGAAATCATCTCAATATACTCTTCCTCAGAGGGAAAAGTCTCACACTCAGAGAATTGGATATCCTTAGCCTGACCTTCACATATGTCAACGCATGCTAACGAAAGTCTTCTTATCATGCTTAGTAAGGAACTATCCTTTATAGAGTTAACGTTAGTAATAGAAAGAATTTGAAAAGCTTTTGAGAAAAGAATATCACCGGATAAGATTGCAAGAGGCAATCCAAAGGATTTATGTACAGTTGGTATTCCATGTCTCAGATCATCATTATCCATTATATCATCGTGGACTAAAGAGAAATTATGGATAAATTCTACCGCGGCAGCTGCTGGTAATGCATCTTGTTGAGTGCCTCCAAACATTTCACAAGACTTTATAACCATTATCGGTCTAAGGCGTTTTCCACCACTTTTTAAATAATGGGTCGAGGCTTGATATAATTTTAAAGGCTTTCCTGATAAAAAAGATATAAGATGATTATTAACTTTATTTATGTAGTTTTCAACTTCTATTTTGGTGGTATCCTTCATTGTTAATAACCATGTCTGCTAATTCACCAGTTAATATAAGTCTTGATTTACCTAATTCTTTAATATTTGATGACCCAGTGAGAAACATAGCTCCTTTTAATTCATAAATTAAACGATTAGAAAATGTTAAAAGACTTTTTTCTGATTCCGAAGCAGCTTTTAGAAAAGGATATGCCATTGCACCCATATTCGCTCCAAGTGCTATGCATTTTGCTATTTCCAGACCATTTCTAATTCCTCCAGATGCAATTAAAGGTAATTCTACAGCATTTCTAACCTCTATTAAACTTAAAGCAGTAGGTAACCCCCAGTCCCAAAATAATTCACCAAGGTGTTCTTTTAAATCGTTTTTCACTTTGGTAGCTCTAATTTTTTCTATCCCAGCCCAACTCGTACCTCCTGATCCAGCAATATTAATACAATTGATATTTGCTTTGTGAAGTTTTAAAGCAACTTCTCGCGAAATACCCGAACCAACTTCTTTAACTATTATTGGAATGCTTATACTTTCTCTAATTTTTGCTATCTTTTCCAAAACACCCCTGTATTTTGGTTCTCCTTCGGGTTGTATTAATTCCTGTAGTGGGTTAAGATGAATCACCAAAGCGTTAGCATCTATCATTGAAATAATTTTTTCAATCATCTTAATATCTAATCCTTCTGAAAGCTGTGCCCCTCCAATATTAGCAACTAAAAAAGCAGAAGGTGCATTCTTTCTGGCCACCGAATAAGTTTCTGCTAAAGAACTACTTTTTAGACCAGCTCTTTGACTTCCTAATCCCATCCCAAAGGCAAATGTTTCAGCTAATTGTCCTAAACGTGAATTGATTTTTAAAGCTTCTGGCGTTCCGCCAGTCATGGAGTCGATTATAATTGGAGCACCAAATTTGTAATTTAAGAATTCAGTAGCAGTATTAATTTCATCAAAATCTATCTCGGGTAATGCAATATGAACAAGTTTAACATATTCCAAATAATTAGATACACCCCTAGATTGAACATTATTAGAAAGGGGAATTTCTATCCCATCCCTTTTTCTACTCATTATTAAGTCAATTTCGGGATTATTTGACTCCGACATATCATATCTTTATACCTTCCCCTTAAAAATAGTACCTTTAAAATTTTTATCTTGTATTGCGTTTTGAATCTGTGTAGAATCCAACCCATTTATAAAAATAACATCTTTTCCCGTTTCAGCTATCTTTGTGGCCTCCTCTACTTTCCTTTTGATTCCGCCCGTTACATCATCGATATTCGTATTGTTCATTAGATTAAATTTTATTTCTTTGTTTTTATGGGTTTTAACGTTTTCAAATTTTATCTCTTTAATAATTTTTTTTTCTTTCATATTGTTATATAGACCATCTACGTTAAGCGCAAAAATAATTTTGGAAGGATTTAGAATTTTTGATAATATTGTCATTAAAACATCACCAGACAATATAGAATATTTATTATTTTTTACATATACAGCATCTCCATATGTGACTGGAATGATATTATATTTTGTCATTTTTTTTAATTCTAGGATTTTGTTACTACTTGGTTGGCCATCTATCAAAAATGAAGAAGGAGATATGCCGTAAGGATTTAATCCATATTTAACTAGGGTGTCAATTATTATGTTATTTAGTTTTAACATAGATGAATGAACAACAGAAATTCCATGGGGAGGATATTTTTGTAATTTGGTATGCATATCGAATTTTACAGACCAGTAATGGCCATATGAACCTCCTCCATGAACTATTATTAATGGGATTTCTAATTTACTTAGAATTGACGAGATATTGTTGATAGCTTTATAGTTTGCAGACAATGGTTTTTCTTTAAAGGTAATAACTGATCCACCAAGTTTTATTATAACAAGCCTATGTTTCAATTACATTTTAAAAATTACTAGATTTAATATTAACTTTCAATCCTTGATTCTCTATCGATACCGGAAAACATTCATACCCTTTTTTTCTCATATTATCTAAGAAATATTCCTTATCTTGATGATGTATTAGTGCTAAGACACATCCTCCCCCGCCTGCACCAGTCAATTTAGAGCCAATTGCTCCATATTGCAGACTATCATTAATTGTATTGTTTATTTCAGTAGTTGATACTCCAATTCGCTCTAAAATAAATTGATTTTCATTCATTAACTTACCAATATTTAGGAAATTTCCTTCTTCTAATGCTTTTATTGCCCTCTTACAAATTCCCGAGACATTATGTGATAAATTATGAAATTCACACAAATTATTTTCACTAAATCTTTTTACTCTGGATACTAATTGTCCTGTAGAATGTTTCAATCCGGTATTTATAATAATAAAAGAAATCTCTTTGCTCAAGTTGAGAGACCTTATTTTTGTATTTCTCTGATAATACAATAATCCCCCATAAGTTGACACAATACAATCTGCTCCCGAAGAATTTTTATGAATAATCCTTTCGGTTTCAATTGCTATGTCTAAGATTTCATTTTTTTTCTTAACACTATTATTAAGTCCTAAAATAGCAGCTACTCCAGCGACACTTAAAGCTGCAGAAGATCCTAACCCTACTCCATATGGTATCTCTGAGTGAATTTTAATAGTTATTCCATAAGGTTCTGCATAATGAGGTAATATTTTCCTTAGAATGTAAATAATAGGATAAAAAAAATCGTTTGCAGGATAATGGTTATTCTTTTCTATTATTGATAAAGGATAAGTTTTTTTTCCAAAATGATTTGTTTCTATAGTGAGTGTTTTATTCATCTCTTCTTCTATTTTACACTCTATTTTCATCCTTTTATTTATAGATGCCAATATAATTGGTTGATTATATACTACAAAATGTTCTCCAAATAAGATAATTTTTGCTGGGGCAGAGGCTAATGTACTAGTCATCATCATTTAGTTTCAGATAAAAGCTATTGAAGCATAACCAACTACTGTATTATTATTGTCTGACGTGACATCTCCACTAGTAGCATATCTTAATAATACCCCTTTTTTTGATCCTAATATTTGGACAGCTCTCATTAATGATGCAATAGCTCCATACCCGCAAACGGCAGTATTCAAATTCATTACCGAGTGATAGAATAATCCTATATCCAAATTTTCAATACTTTTGATCAGTTGGAAATCCTTTTTCTGCACATTTGAATTCGATTCATAATGGGTTAAACAAGATGATGCTATAACGATCGCATTTTTCCTTGCAATGTATTTAGCTATTAAGTTCCCAAGTAAAATTGACGTTTCGATATCCTGATCTCGCACTAAAAGGGGAACAATGGTGAAAGAGTTACCACACGAATACTGAATGAACGGAACTTGAATCTCTAAAGAATGTTCAATCTGGTGAGCTATTTTATCTTCTTCAATAAAATTACAGGATTTTTTTAAATTATTAATAAGTGTATTATCGATTAGGACATCTCCGAGGGGCGTTTGCCAATATCCTTCACTTGTCAAAGAGATTCTTTTTCCAATTCCCTTATGATCTGGTCCAATTAAGATAAACGTATCGATATTTTGAGAGGCGAGTTCAATGAATGCATTTGCGGAGATTGCTCCAGAAAATATATAAGCACCATGAGGAACAATAATTCCAAATATTTTTGTGTTAATTTTCGGTCCTTTTTTTGGGCCAAATGTACTTTCATTAAAACAAAAATGAAGTAATTTGATCAACTCATGTTTATCTTTGGGATAATAGGAACCTGCATAATAAGGAGATCTACAACTTAGATCTCTCAAACTACTTCTACAAGTTTTGTTTCAAAATCATCTATTGTTACTTTCATTTCTTTGTCAGATTTAATTTTTCCTTGTTTTTTCATTACTTCTCTTGCTAATAACCAATAAACAGTAGCTAATGCTTTTCTACCTCTATTATTAGCGGGTATAACCAAATCAACTTTAGAAATCACATTATCACTGTTTGATATTGCAAGCACAGGAACCCCTGCTCGAGTAGCCTCAATCACAGCTTGTTGATCTGCCTGAGGGTCTGTTACTATAACTATTTCGGGCTCCATATATTTTGGTAAGGAAGGATTAGTAAATGTTCCCGGCATAAATCTTCCTAAAATAGGGGTTGCACCGGTCGCTTCACAAAATTTTTCTACAGGCTTTTTACCATACTCACGAGCAGAGGTAATAGCAACTTTGGCAATATTTGTTCTCCCGATGAATTTCGCTGCAACATCTATCCTATACAATGTTTTACTAATGTCTAAAATATATAGACCTTCAGGATTTGCTCTGACTATATATCGTGACATTGATTTAGTCTTTACCGGAGTGCCAACTCTTATTCCAGTAGATAAAATCATTTTCTCTAAATTTTCGGACTCAGAAGTTTCAATATTAATCTCATCATCATGTTTTTCTACTAAAGAAGTTTGAACTTCATTTAAAGAATTAGTGAAATTGCTTTCAGCTTCAGGTGATTCTTTATCTTCGTTGCTTTCAGCATTAGATGTATCAGTACTAATTATGTCGCTTTCAGCTTCAGGTGATTCTTTATCTTCGTTGCTTTCAGCATTAGATGTATCAGTACTAATTATGTCGCTTTCAGCTTCAGGTGATTCT
>Ga0299914_10003424_pt1 | contig 11201 bp, 6 predicted proteins | sample RVTome_10_FD_201361 | JGI IMG/M metagenome (GOLD analysis project Ga0299914, IMG submission 201361) | Soil microbial communities from uranium-contaminated site in the Upper Colorado River Basin, Wyoming, United States - RVT153D57 (version 2) ... | reverse complement strand
TGACATGAGACATTTCGATTTGACCCCCCTGTATCGCTCCGCCATCGGTTTCGACCGCATCGGCTCGCTGCTCGACACGCTCAGCACGTTCGAGGGCGAGGCTCCGAGCTACCCGCCCTACAACATTGAGCGTGTCGCCGAGAACGACTATCGCATCAGCATGGCCGTGGCCGGCTTCAGCGAAGGCGATCTCGACATCGAGGTGAAGGAGCACACGCTTTCCATTCGCGGCGAGAAGCGCGTCGAGCAGGAGGATTCCACCTACCTGCACCGCGGCATCGCGGCGCGCAGCTTCGAGCGGCGCTTCCAACTCGCCGACCATGTGGTGGTGAAGGGCGCGACCCTGGAGAACGGCTTGCTCCACGTCGATCTCGTGCGTGAGCTCCCCGAGGCCATGAAGCCGCGCACCATCGAGATTGCCACCAAGCGCGAGACCGAGCAGCCGAAGGTCCTCGACAGCCAGGCTGCCTAAGTCAGAGTTCAAATTTTGAGCTTAGCAAGAAGGGCGTCCTCCGTGAGCGAGGGCGCCCTTCTCAGATTCGCAGGTGCTACGGGAGAGAACCTGCCAGGAGTGCCGCTACGCAGAACGAACAGGCGGCAGATCGAAGCCTAGGCCTCACAACTTACGCAGCGCTTAACGCGACTCAGGTATTGGGGAAAGATTCTGTTAACCTATGGCGCGGCCACGGCGACGATGGCCCCGCTTGTCATGAGCCCCACCAGATTCGCTTCGAGATCGAAGTCCGGAGCCTCGCCTGAAGCGCGCGAAGCTCCCTCGAGAAGCGTCGCTCCCTCAGCCAGCGCCTGCACGAAATGAGCCCCCCCAGATGGCAAGCGACGCACCTCCACTTCGAGGTTCGGCCGCACCACGAGCGCATCCTCTCCTTCCGCCGGCAGCCGGGTGGGCTCGTTCTCGCCGTCGCGCAAAGCGAGTTGCCAGATGGTGACGACCGGATAATCCGACCGCACGACCTGAAGCGAAGGATGGAGCCTCAGTACGGCCTGCTCCGCGGTCTCGCCCACCTCAGCCAAGTCGGTCAGCGATAGCGGCGTGGCGTCCTTCGCATGATAGGCCCGATGCCAGGCCCATTCGAGCCGCGCCACGTCGGCGAGATAGGGCACTGCCGAGGCCGGCGGAAACGCACCGACGAAATCGGCGAAGTCCGCGCCGTAACGCAGCAGCACGGGCGATGCGGGCGGCGTCTTCTCCACGTAGAGGCGCGCCATGGCCCGGAAGAATTCCTCGCCCACGAGCCGCGCCGAGACGGGGAACCGGCTTCCCAGCACGTCAATCAAGCTTGCATAGACATTGTTGCGGTAGACGGCGAAGCGCCTTGACGGGCTTCCCCCTTGCCGGCCTACGACCGGCGCCGGCACGTCCGCCTCCGCATCGAGCACGGCCCGGGCAAACGCGCCTTCGAGATCGAGCGCGCGGCCCATCATGCCATGGCGCGGTTGCTGCGCCGTTCCGCGATCACGGCATCGGCGCGCTTCGCCTCGGCAAGCAGCGCGGACCAAGCCGGCACGTCGTTGTCCCATTCGATCAGGGTGGGCGTGGGCCCGGTACGGGCAAGCGCGTGGGCATAGAGCGCCCAGACCGGATCGGCCACCTCGCGTCCGTGGTCGTCGATCAGAAGCGCCGAGCCGTCGTCGTCCTCATCCTCCGCGTGACCGCCGAGATGGATCTCGCCCACATGCTCGGCGGGGAAGCTGTCGAGATAGTCGATCGCGTCGAAGCCGTGATTGGTGGCCTGCACGAACACATTGTTGACGTCGAGCAGCAGCCCGCAGCCGGTCCGGCGCACGATCTCGCGCAAGAAGTCCACCTCGCTCATCGAGGTTTCGGCGAAGGCCACATAGGTCGATGGGTTCTCCAGCAGCATGGGGCGATGAAGTGTCTCCTGCACCTCGTCGACATGCGCGCAAACCCGCTGGAGCGTCTCCTCCGTGTAGGGGAGCGGCAGGAGGTCGTTGAGATAGACCGTGTCGTGGCTCGACCACGCGAGATGCTCGGAGAACAGCGCCGGCTGGTAACGGTCGGCGAGCGCGCGCAAGCGGGCAAGATGCTCGCGGTCGAGCGGGCCGGCCCCGCCGATGGACAGGCCGACGCCATGCAGAGACAGCGGGTACCGCTCACGCACGGCCGTCAGGTAGGCATGCGGCGGACCGCCCTCGCCCATATAGTTCTCGGCATGGATCTCGAACCAGCCGAGATCCGGCGCACCGTCGAGAATGTCGCGATAGTGCTCGGGTTTCAGCCCGACTCCGGCACGCGGCGGAATCGGGCTCAACCCGATCAGGTCGGATGCCGTCATGATCGCCTAAGCGGGCGGGAGGTCGCGATCCAGCGCCTCCAAGCTGCCGGTGCGGCCGTCTGGCAGTTCCATGGTGGTGCAACTGCCCTTCGGCACGAGCTTCCAGGCATTGCCCTGATAGTCGATCGTGGAGGTGCCGGCGCAGGTCGTGCCCTTGCCCGCGGCACAGTCGTTCTCGCCCGCCTTGGCGACGCCGAAGCACTTCTCCTGGTCCTCGGCGGCGGCGTAGCCGCCCGAGGTGGCAACCCCGAGCGCCGCGGCGAAGGCCGAAGCCACGGCCAGGCCTGAGATTTTCTTGGATTGATCGGTCATGTCAGCTCCTCTTGGGTCAACGGCAGGGCCGGAATTTGGGGAATTCCGGCGGCCCTGCGTGTCCCCGATTAGGCCAGCGCGAGCGCGCTCACGTCAAATCACGCCTCCGCCAGACCTGGTGAAGGCGCGCGCGCCGCTTTGGGCCCAAAGGCCCCGAATCCGCGCTTGTGCCCCCCCTTGAAATCTGTCATTTTGGGGTCAAATAGGACAGGCTTGCTGACCTTTGTTCTGGAGGCTGCGGCGCGGGGCTTAAGAGCGCCCTCTCTGAGGTGCGGATGACAGGCCTCATATGCTGCTTTCGCTGGCGCAAGGGCGCGCGAGCCCCCTAAAGGCCGGATCTTCGCTTTAGACTTAGACGGTTCATGCTGGTGAAGAGGACGGCCTTTCGCCAAACTCTAAACGCCCCGCCCTCGGCTTTGGGCGAGGCGAGGTTCCATGCAAACAATGGCACCCCGTGCGCTCATTCCTGGACTCTTCGACGTGGCCCCAAAGGGCTTGCCGCGTGCGCAAGGACTCTATGATCCGGCCAACGAGCATGATTCCTGCGGCGTCGGCTTCGTCGCCGATCTGAATGGACGCAAGAGCCACAAGATCATCGAGTACGGGCTCCAGATCCTGGAGAACCTCACCCATCGCGGCGCCGCGGGCGCCGACCCGCGCGACGGCGACGGCGCGGGCATGCTGCTGCAAATCCCGCATGCCTTCTTCGAGGAGGTCTGCCCGCAGCTGAACATCAAGCTGCCCGAGCCCGGTCACTACGCGGTCGGTCAGATCTTCATGCCCGGCAATCAGGCCCAGCGCATCTATTGCGAATCCGTGGTGGAGCGCGCGGTCGAGGCGGAAGGGCTGACGCTGCTCGGCTGGCGCACCGTGCCGACCGACAATGCTTGCCTGTCACCGGAGGTCGTCGAAACCGAGCCGTCCCACCGGCAAGTCTTCATCGGGCGCGGACCCGGCATCGAGGACGAGACGGAGTTCGAGCGCAGGCTCTATTTGCTGCGCAAGATCATCTCCAACACCATCAATGGCGACACCGGCGGCCGCGACATCGGCTTCTACACCGTGTCGCTGTCCTGCCGCACGCTGGTCTACAAGGGCATGTTCCTGGCCTACCAGCTCGGCGCCTATTACCAGGACCTGCATCATCCGAAATTCGCATCGGCCTTGGCGCTCGTGCATCAGCGGTTCTCGACCAATACCTTCCCGTCCTGGAAGCTGTCGCATCCCTATCGGATGGTCGCTCATAACGGCGAGATCAACACCCTGCGCGGCAACGTCAACTGGATGGCCGCGCGCCAGGCGAGCGTGTCCTCGCCGCTCTTCGGCAAGGACATCGAGAAGCTGTGGCCGATCTCTTATGAAGGTCAGTCCGACACGGCCTGCTTCGACAACGCGCTCGAGTTCCTGGTGCAAGGCGGATACAGCCTGGCGCACGCGGCGATGATGTTGATCCCGGAAGCCTGGGCCGGCAACCCGCTGATGGATGCCAAGCGCCGCGCCTTCTACGAGTATCACGCTTGCCTCATGGAGCCTTGGGATGGCCCCGCTGCCATGGCCTTCACCGATGGCCGGCAGATCGGCGCCACGCTCGACCGCAATGGCCTGAGGCCCGCGCGCTATTTCGTCACCGACGACGGGCTCGTGGTCATGGCCTCGGAGACCGGCGTGCTGCCCTTCCCCGAGGAGAAGATCGTCGAGAAGTGGCGGCTTCAGCCCGGCAAGATGCTGCTCATCGACTTGGAGAAGGGCTGCATCGTCTCCGACGAAGAGATCAAGGCGGAGCTTGCCGGTGCGCATCCCTACCAGCAATGGCTCGACCGCACGCAGATCCATGTGCATGAGCTGCCCGGCAGCCCTGCCCAGCCCGCGCGCACCAATGTGAGCCTGCTCGATCGCCAGCAGGCCTTCGGCTACTCGCAGGAGAGTCTCAAATTCTTGATGATCCCCATGGCCCAGACCGGCCAGGAGGCCATCGGCTCCATGGGCACCGACACGCCGATCTCGGCGCTGTCCGACCGGCCGAAGCTGCTGCATACCTATTTCAAGCAGAACTTCGCGCAAGTGACGAACCCGCCGATCGACCCGATCCGCGAGGAGCTGGTCATGTCGCTCGTGACCTTCATCGGGCCGCGGCCGAACCTGCTCGACCTCGAAGGCACCTCGAAGCAGAAGCGGCTCGAGGCGGCGCATCCCATTCTCACCAATGAGAACCTGGAGCGCATCCGCGCCATCGGCGAGGTCGCCGACAATCAGTTCCGCACGGTGACCCTCGACATCACCTATCCGGCCGAGGACGGCGCCGACGGCATGGCGCGCGCGCTGGAGAAGCTCTGCCGCAAGGCGGAGGACGCGGTCCGCAAAGGCGAGAACATCATCGTGCTGTCCGATCGCGCCACGGGCCCGGAGCGCATTCCGATCCCCTCGCTGCTCGCCACCAGCGCCGTGCACCATCACCTGATCCGCAACGGCTTGCGCACCTCGGTCGGCCTCGTGGTCGAGACCGGCGAGGCCTGCGAGGTGAACCAGTTTTGCACGCTCGCCGGCTACGGCGCCGAGGCGATCAATCCTTATCTTGCCTTCGAGACGATTGAGACGCTCGTGCCGGAACTCGACGAGGATCTCACCGTCGAAGAGGCCATCAAGCGCTACATGAAGGCGACCGACAAGGGCATCCTGAAGGTGATGTCCAAGATGGGCATCTCGACCTACCAGTCCTATTGCGGCGCACAGATCTTCGACGCCGTGGGGCTCAGGACCGACTTCGTCGCCAAATATTTCACCGGCACCAACACGCAGGTCGAAGGCGTCGGGCTGGAGGAGATCGCGCGCGAGACCGTGGAGCGGCACAAGCTTGCCTTCGGCGATGCGCCCGTGCTGAAGAACGCGCTCGAAGTAGGCGGCGAGTATGCCTTTCGCATTCGCGGCGAGGCCCATACCTGGCGCCCGGAAGTGGTCGCCGATCTTCAGCACGCCGTGCGCGGCAACCTGCCGGAGAAGTACCGTTCCTTCGCGCAAGCCGTGAACGAGCAGGCAAAGCAGCTCCTCACCTTGCGCGGCATGTTCCGCATCAAGAACGCTGACGAGATCGGACAGCAGCCGATCCCGCTCGACGAGGTCGAGCCGGCGACGGAGATCGTCAAGCGCTTCGCCACCGGCGCCATGTCCTTCGGTTCCATCAGCCGCGAGGCGCACACCACCCTCGCCATCGCCATGAACCGTATCGGCGGCAAGTCGAACACGGGCGAAGGCGGCGAGGAGGTCGACCGCTTCACGCCGATGCCGAACGGCGACTCCATGCGCTCGGCCATCAAGCAGGTTGCCTCGGGCCGCTTCGGCGTGACCACGGAGTATCTCGTCAACGCCGACATGATGCAGATCAAGATGGCCCAAGGCGCCAAGCCCGGCGAAGGCGGCCAATTGCCGGGCCACAAGGTGGACGCCACCATCGCCAAGGTGCGCCACTCGACGCCGGGCGTCGGTCTCATCTCGCCGCCGCCGCATCACGACATTTATTCGATCGAAGATCTGAAACAGCTGATCTTCGACCTGAAGAACGTCAATCCGGCGGGCGCTGTCTCCGTGAAGCTCGTCTCGGAAGTGGGCGTCGGCACGGTTGCCGCGGGCGTGGCCAAGGCCATGGCCGACCACGTGACCATTGCCGGCTTCGAGGGCGGCACGGGCGCCTCACCGCTGACCTCCATCAAGCATGCCGGTTCACCCTGGGAGATCGGTCTCGCCGAGACCCAGCAGACGCTCGTTCTGAACCGCCTGCGCGGCCGCATCGAGGTGCAGGTGGACGGCGGCTTGCGCACGGGCCGCGATGTGATCGTGGGCGCGCTGCTCGGCGCCGATGGGTTCGGCTTCTCGACCGCGCCCCTGATCGCCGCCGGCTGCATCATGATGCGCAAGTGCCATTTGAACACCTGCCCGGTGGGCATCGCCACGCAAGACCCGGTTCTGCGCGCCCGCTTCACCGGCGCGCCCGAGCACGTCATCAATTACTTCTTCTATGTCGCCGAGGAGGTGCGCGAGTACATGGCCGCGCTCGGCTTCCGTACCATGGCCGAGATGATCGGCCGTACCGAGGTGCTCGACAAGGAGAAGGCCATCGACCATTGGAAGGCGCGCGGTCTCGACTTCACCAAGCTGTTCCACAAGCCTGAAATGGCGGACAGTGTGCCTGTCAGCAATACCGAGCGTCAGGACCACGGGCTCGAGACGGTGCTCGACAACAAGCTCATCGAGCTTTGCCGCGCAGCGATAGAGGATAAGAAGCCGGTCAAGCTCGACCTGCCGATCAAGAACGTCGACCGGTCCACCGGCGCCATGCTGTCCGGCGCGATCGCCAAGCGCTACGGGCACGCAGGCCTCCCCGACGACACGATCTGGATCCGCTTCAAAGGCTCGGCCGGGCAGAGCTTCGGCGCCTGGCTCGCCCATGGCGTGACCCTCGACCTCGTCGGCGAAGGCAACGACTATGTCGGCAAGGGCTTGTCCGGCGGCCGCATTATCGTCAGGCCGCCGGCAGAGTCCGGCATCAATCCGGAGAAGTCGATCATTGTCGGCAACACGGTGCTCTATGGCGCCATCGCCGGCGAATGCTATTTCCGCGGCGTCGGCGGCGAGCGCTTCGGCGTGCGCAACTCCGGCGCCATCGCCGTGGTCGAGGGCACCGGCGATCACGGCTGCGAATACATGACCGGCGGCGTGGTCGTGGTGATGGGGCCCACGGGGCGCAATTTCGCGGCCGGCATGTCCGGCGGCATCGCTTACGTGCTCGACGAGAGTGGCGATTTCGAGCAGCGCTGCAATATGGCCATGGTGGATCTCGAGCCGATCCCGAGCGAAAACCGCGTCATGGAGCGGCGGCGCCACCAAGGCGGCGATCTGGAGAGCCACGGTCTCGTCGACTTCACCGACATGACGCGCTTCGACGAGGAGCGTCTGCGCCAGCTGATCGAGAACCACCTGCACTACACGGCTTCGACGCGGGCTAAGGCCATCCTCGACAACTGGGGCGACTATCTCCCGAAATTCGTCAAGGTGATGCCGGTCGAGTACCGCCGCGCCTTGGAGGAGATGGCGCGCCAGCAAGCCGCCGATAAGACGGGGCTCGGCGAGATCGAAATCGGCCTGCGCGGCAACGGCAAATAATCAGGCAGGAGAGCGGCCATGACCTGGCTCAGCGCCAGGCTGTGGCCCTGCCACGCGAAGATGCGGTACGCTGGAACGGTTCAAAGGGGCGCGGTTGGCGCGACCCTCGATAATAGAGATGAGCTAGGGCGGAGATCGTGACTCTGATGGGCAAGATCACGGGGTTTTTGGAGATCGAGCGGCAGGAGCCGAGCTACGAGCCGGCCGCCGATCGCGTGCGCCATTTCAAGGAGTTCGTGATCCCGCCGAGCGACGCCGAGATCGCGCGTCAGGCCGCCCGCTGCATGGATTGCGGCATTCCCTATTGTCATACCGGCTGCCCGGTGAACAACCAGATCCCGGACTGGAACGACCTCGTCTATCAGGCCGATTGGGACGAAGCGGCGCAGAACCTGCACTCGACCAACAACTTTCCCGAGGTGACCGGACGCGTGTGCCCGGCCCCGTGCGAGGCGGCCTGCACGCTCAACATCATCGATGAGCCGGTCACGATCAAAGCCATCGAGTGCGCCATCGCCGACAGGGCCTTCGAGGAAGGCTGGGTCAAGCCGCAGCCGCCGGAGAAGAAGACCGGCAAGCGCATCGCGGTGATCGGCTCGGGCCCCGCGGGCCTTGCGGCCGCGCAGCAGCTCGCCCGTGCCGGCCATGACGTGCATGTCTACGAGAAACATGCCGAGCCCGGCGGCCTGCTCCGCTACGGCATCCCCGACTTCAAGATGGAGAAATACATCGTCGAGCGCCGCGCGGCGCAGATGGAGGCCGAGGGCGTGACGTTCCACTGCAACGTGGAGGTCGGCAAGGATGTCGGCATCAGGAAGCTGGAGCGCGACTACGACGCGGTGCTATTGGCCGGCGGTTCCGAGAAGCCCCGCGACCTCGACGTGCCGGGCCGCGAACTTCCCGGCATTCACTTCGCCATGAACTATTTGCCCCAGCAGAACCGCCGCGTCTCCGGCGAGCCGCTGGGCGACGTCGAGCCGATCCTCGCCGAAGGGAAGCACGTGGTCGTGATCGGCGGCGGCGACACCGGCTCCGACTGCATCGGCACCGCCTTCCGTCAGGGGGCCGTTTCGGTGACGCAGCTCGAGATCATGCCCCAGCCGCCCGCGCACGAGAACAAGTCGCTCACCTGGCCGCATTGGCCGCTGAAGATGCGCACCTCATCGAGCCAGGCCGAAGGCGCCGAGCGCGACTTCAGCGTGGCGACCAACCGCTTTCTCGGCGACGGCAAGGTCGAGCAGCTCGAATGCGTGCGCCTCGATGAGCAGATGAAGCCGATTCCCGACAGCGAGTTCACGATTCCCGCCGATCTCGTGTTCCTCGCCATGGGCTTTCTGCACCCGGTGCATGACGGCATGATCGAGGATCTCAAGGTCGATCTCGACCGGCGCGGCAATGTGAAGGCGAACGAGCTCGATTATCAGACCTCGCGGTCGAAGATTTTTGCCGCGGGCGACATGCGTCGCGGGCAGTCGCTCGTGGTCTGGGCGATCCGCGAGGGCCGTCAGGCCGCGCACGCCATCGACAAATTCCTGATGGGGACGACGACGCTGCCCCGCTAGAGAGCTTTGGTTTGCCTAGCTCGGCGGCCAGGCGAAATCGTCTGCCCGGCCCGACTTGGGTTCGAGCTGCTCGCCCCTGACAAGCACCCGGTAATAAGGCCGTTGGGACAGCGGCAGCTGCGGCCGCGACGACGCAAGCGTCAGATCGGTGATCGCCGAAATCGTGGCCATGGCGGTATAACCGCCGGGAAGATCCTCGGTGATCACTTCCGGTTCCGTGGCCGATGCGCTCGCGGCGTCCGCCGCAAGGTCCGCCGCCGAGACAGTAGTGGACAGGATCGGCCGCACCACGCTGATATCGCCCACTTGGCTCTGTTGGAGCGCGTCCGCTTCGCCTTCCGCGCCGGCCTCTTCTTCCGCCGTGCCCGAGGACTCGGGCTCCGCAGGTTGGGTCACGGACTTTGCAGGCGGCGCAAACCGGTTCGCCACCTTGGCCTGCTCATCCTCGTTGCCCGCAAGCGGGATATCCCGCTCTTCCTTGGCCAGGTTCAGGTCCTTGCGCAATTCCTTGTCCACGAAATGCGCAAGTTTCAGGGAACCGCGCATGGTGAAGTGAACGCCGTCATCGGCGCGCAAGCGCTTCGTGTTGCCGGTCATGTCCGGGCCGTAGGCGCTGTAGCGGCCCTGGTCGTCGACGAAGCCTTCCCAGGTGTCGATGTATTTGGCGCCGTTGACGAAGGCCTTCTCGCGAAACAGGTCGTTCAACTTCTCCGCATCCGCGGTCTGGCCGGGAGCCCGCATCACCGGCAAGCCGACCCAGTAAGTGGCCAGCTTGGCCGCACGCAGCTTCCTGATGAATTCCTCCACCCGCGTGCCATAGGCCTCGCGCCACTCCTCGGTGCCGACCTTCAGCAGCTTTCCGTCTTTCCTGATGGGCTGGCCTTCACCGACGCCGAACATGACCACGGCGACGTGGTAGTCGCCGTCCTTCAAGATTTGGCCGATCTCGGCGTTCCAGTCGTATTTGTCGATGTTGACGAAGCCGGTCCACTTCTTGGACTGCTGAATGAAGTCCACGGTCGGATCGTCTTCGAAGGCGCGAATCAGCCCCTCCCAGAGCCCCTCGGCCATGGAGTCGCCGACCACGACGATGCGGTAGCGATCGCCGTTCGGGAACGGGTTGATGTAGCTGCGGTACGCAGGCGTGTCCTGCGCCGCCGAGGGCTGGGGCGCTAGCGCAAGCATCAGAGCCGGCACCATCGCGGCGGCAACGGCCACGGCCCGGATAAGGCGGCAGATGCGGTGCGAGACGTCGAGAACGGACGCGATGCGAGGCATGATCATCCTATAGCATCAATTCGCTGGCGGTGCCGCACCGTCCGCGGTGCTCTTTGGTTGCGACGACTGAGCCGGCGCGGCTTGGGGAGCGGGCACGGCTTGGGGAGCGGGCACGGCTTGCGGCGCCGCTTGAGGCGCCGTGGCTGCCGGTGCCGGGGCTGCAGGTGGCGGCGGTGGCGGCGCCTCGGCGCGCAGCATCTTCAGGATCGTCAGCGTGGGATAACCGTCGACAGGCAGCCCCTTGACCCGCTGATAGGAGCGCACGCCTTCGAGCGTCCCTGAGCCGACGATGCCGTCGACCTCGCCTTCCAGATGGCCCTGCTGGATCAGAAGCGTCTGCAGTTCCATCCGTTGCTCCATCGACAGGCGCCTCTCTCCGGTGGGCCAGGGCTGCACGAAGGGGCCATAGCCGGCGAGCCGGTCGGCCAGATGGCCCACCGCAAGCGCGTAGGACTTCGCGTTGTTGTAGCGAAGCAGGGAGCGGAAATTGTTGAGCGTCAGGAAGGCCGGCCCGTTGGTCCCCTCCGGCGCCCAGAGCTGCGCCTTGTCGCCCGCCCGCGGGAAGGGCTGGCCGTTGACG
>Ga0299914_10003422_pt1 | contig 11201 bp, 5 predicted proteins | sample RVTome_10_FD_201361 | JGI IMG/M metagenome (GOLD analysis project Ga0299914, IMG submission 201361) | Soil microbial communities from uranium-contaminated site in the Upper Colorado River Basin, Wyoming, United States - RVT153D57 (version 2) ... | reverse complement strand
CCGGGCGATACCTCGCCCTCTACGACCCGGTCGAACACGTGGTTGGCGGGCGGTCCGAACAGCGCCGACCCGTCTTCCTTCCCCGATTCGTCGCCCAGCGTGAGCGCGGCCTCGCGCACCCGCAGGGGATCGATCCCGGCCTCCGCCGCGACGCTCTCGAGCTGCGCCAGCGTGATCCCGTCGGTCTCGCGCCGGGCCGGGAGGTGGGTGCCGCCGGACGACGAGGCGAGTGCCCGCTCGAGGATCGTCGCTACTTCCTCGTCGGAGTAGCGGCGCTCCGGATCGGAGGTCATCGTGCGTCTTCGCGGCTGCGCGCCGGTCCCGGCTTGACCATGCGGAGAATGGACCCGCGGTCAGCCGGGGGCGCAAGATCGACGTCGCACGGGCGCTCACCCGGAACCGCTCGACACGCAGGAGCTCCACCGGAGGCCTGGGTCGGGAGGTGGCCCGAGTGGTCGCGGAGCGCGGGGCGCACATATCGTCCATGGTCGGAACGTGGAGCGCGGCGAGACGCTGCGCCGAGATCCACTTCCAGGTGAACCACCTCTCCCACTTCCTCTTGACGCACGAGCTCCTGCCGCTCCTCCGGGGGTCCGCGACATGGGCTGGGACCCGGCCGCCTCGGTGGAGGACGGGGTGGAGGCGGTGATGTTCGTGGCGACGGAAGCGGAGCACCGGACGCTTCTACAACCGGCTCGAGCCGGCCGAGGCCCAAGCGCAGGCGTATGAGCGGGAGGCCCGGGGCCGTCTCTGGGCGCTCAGCGAGGACTCACCGGGGGTCACCCCTACGGGCGCCACGCCTCCCACGTGATCGTCTTCGCAACGGCGGGCCTGTCGGGAATCGGGATCGCGCAGGACCCGGTCGCCTTCCACCCCGTCACGACGCCCGATGTCGCGCGCAGGCTCCCGCGATTGGTGCACAGGGGCGGTACCGAGAACCGGATCGATCGGCCGTTCACCTGTCCGTCCGCCACCACGAAGCTCGGATTGTAGACGAACGGCCACGCGAACTCCGGCCCGTCGGGCAGGTGGCAGCTCGAAGACTGCGAGGAGGTGCCGTCGAACGCGGATCCCGTCTGAGACAGGTTCATCACGCCGGCCACGTGACAGCGAATCCTGGCGATGGGGCCGGAGAGGTGCGGAAGTGCCGTCGGGGGCAGCACGGCGGCCGCGACCGGGGTCGGGATGACGAAGATCGTATGGTGCTCCCACGACCATATGCCGGCGACATCGAGAGGGTTGACCGCCGCGGACGTCGCCACGGCCGCGGGATCGAGCGTCTCGGAGCCGGACCCGAGCGGATACGACTCGGAACAGCCGAGCGTCCCCGACGCGACGATCGCGAGCAGCGTGAATCGTTTCATCGTTGTCCTCCCGTGCGGCAAAGGCGTTTGGTGGCCGGAACGCGTCCGGCTAGCTTCCCACGGAAGGTGAGAGATCCCTCTCACCCCGCGTTGACTCCGGTCTCACCCGACCCGCGGCGGCCCGAGGATCCCGACGCGCCGTGGGGTGGGGGCGACGGGGGAGATGCGATGATCCGGCTACAGACCCTCGGAACGGTCGAGCTCCGTGATGTCGACGGGTGCGAGATCCTCTCCGTGCTCGCCCAGCCGAAGCGTCTCGCGCTCCTCGTCTATCTGGCGATCGCCCGCCCCGCCGGCTTCCATCGCCGGGACGTGCTGCTGGCGATGTTCTGGCCCGAGACCTCCGGGGAGCGCGGCCGCGCAGCGCTGAGCCAGGCCCTCTACTTCCTGCGTCGCTCGCTCGGCCCCGGTGTGATCGAGACGCGTGGCAACGAAGAGATCGGGGTCGACCACGCCCGGCTGTGGTGCGACGCGGTCGCGTTCCGGGAGGCCCGGGATCGAGACGCGTCCGGCGAGGCGATGGATCTGTATCGCGGGGACCTGATGCCGGGCTTCCACCTTCCCGAGGCGCGGGAGTGGGGGGAGTGGCTCGATACGGAGCGCCGGGCCCTTCGGGGTCGGGCCGCGGAGGCTGCCTGGTCCCTCGGAGAGGCGGCGGCAGAGGCGGGCGACGCCGTCGAGGCCGTCGCGTGGGGGCGTCGCGCGGCGGAGCTCGCGCCCGCCGACGAGGGCCAACTCCGCCGCCTCATCACGCTTCTGGACCGGGTCGGGGACCGGGCCGCCGCGCTCAGCGTCTACGAGCAGACCGCCGAGCGATTCGCGGAGGCGTACGGGATCCGACCCTCCCCGGAGACGGACGCACTCGCCGCCGCGCTGCGCTCACCGGCCTCCGAGGGAGCCACCGAAGAGGGTGAGTCCCGTGACCGGGACAGTGGGGCGCTCCTCCATGCGCCGAACGGGGTCGGGGGAACAGCGCCCGGCCCGGCGAGCGTCGCCGCCGGGCACGCCGTCGCACGGGTCGAGGCGCCTCGAGGCTGGCTCCGCGCGGGCCCGAGGGGAGCCCTCGTCGCGGCCGTGGTCGTGACCCTGATCGCGGTCGTCTTCCTGGCTCGGAGCGTGATCCCCGTCCCCGGGTCCGCCGATGACCCATCGAACACCGGGGTCGGCGGTCCTTTGACGGTGGCGGTGCTGCCGTTCGACGATTTCACGCCCGGCCCGGACGACCGCTATCTGGCGGACGGGACGACCGAGGAGGTGATCGCCCGCCTGTCGAAGCTCGGGGGCCTTCGCGTCACGGCGCGGACCTCGGTGACGCCGTACCGCGGCACGAGCAAGGACACCGGGACGATCGGTGCCGAGCTGGGTGTGGGATCGCTCGTGCTCGGAAGCGTCCGAACCGCCGATGAGCGCGTCCGGATCACCGTGAGCGCGGTCGAGGTCGAGTCGGGTACCACCCTCTGGACCCGGCAGTTCGAGGACGACATGACGAATCTCCTCGACCTCCAGGGCCGAGTGGCGGAGGCGGTCGCGACAGCCCTGGGCGTCCGGATCCGTGGCCACGAGCGCCTGCGACTGACCAGACGGGGCACGGAGAACCACGAAGCGCATCGGCTCTACCTGCTCGGCAGGGAATCGCTCGCGCGCTCGGAGCCCGAAGGTTTTCGCTCGGCCGCGGAATACCTGACGCGCGCGGTCGGCGAGGATCCCGGCTACGCGGGCGCCTGGGCCTCGCTGGCGGATGCCTACGACCATCTCGCCGGCATGAATCTCATGCCGGCGCAGGAGGCGTACCCGCTGTCGCGTCAGGCGGCCCGTCGCGCTCTAGACCTCGATCCGGAGTCGGCCCGCGCGCATGCGGCGCTCGCGATGACCCTTTCCTACTACTACTGGGATTCGAATCGAGCGGAGGACCATTTCCGACGTGCAATCACGCTCGACCCGAGTCTGGCGCGCGCACATCGCACGTACGCCGGGCACCTGCGGAATCTCGGTCGATTCGATGAAGCGCGCGCCCGGGCACGCACCGCGGTGGAGCTCGACCCGCTGGACGTGTACGCGAACCTCGAGCTGGTCATCATCGCGTATGTGTCCGGACGACCGGACGAGGCGATCGCGGAAGCGCGGCACCTCGCCGGGCGTGGACCCGAATACCGATACGCCTGGTTCACCGCGGCCCTGGCGTACGCCATCCAGGAGCGGTTCGACGACGCGCTGGTGGCGCTCGACGCCGCCGATCCCGCGGAGGCACTGCGGGATCCGCTCGCACTGAGGGGGTACGTGCACGCCTCCCGGGGCGAGGTCGCTCCGGCTCGTCAGATCCTCTCGGCCCTGGAGGAGAGTGGAGCGGGGTTCGAGTTCGGCCGGGCCCTCGTCCACCTCGGTCTCGGGGAGACGGACCGATCGCTGGATCTGCTCGAGGAGGCCGCCGTCAGACGCGACTGGCGGTTGCGTCTCCTGGGGGTCGAGCCGCTGTTCCGACCCCTCCACCAGCACCCCCGCTTCGTGCGCCTCGTCGAGCGGGTGGGTCTGGACGTGGTTTCGCGCTGAGCCAGCGCCGGCTCAATCGAGTTTCTCGTACACCGTCTGGTTGACGAACATGTAGACGATCTCGCCGCGCTCGTTCTCGCGGAACGTGATCAGCAGGCCGTCGTCTCGCTGGAACGCGAGCGGGCCCACGGGGAACGCCGGCTCGCCCTGGAAAACGAGCCGTCCCTCCGCGTCCACTTCGAGCTCGAAGGGCTGCCGGCGCCAGCCTTCGGCAGGGTTCGTGTGGTGGTGCATGCTGTTCGCGTACGTTCCGGTGAACCGCGACACGTCCACCGCTTCCGTGAGCCGCGGGCGGAGCTCGGGACCGTCGGGTCGACCGGGGAAAAGCGCGTCCACGAGGCCGGTGAGGACCACGTTGGGCAGCGATCCCGACTCCTGGTTGTACGCGATGAACACGCCGAGATCGTGCTCGGGAACGAGGTAGAGGAGCGACCCGTACCCTTCCATCGAGCCGCCGTGGCTGAACGCGGGGATTCCGTAGCTCCGGTCTTCCCAGAACGTATAGCCGTAGCCGGGCTGGTCGGGGTGATTCGTCCACTGTCGGGTGAGCATCGCCCGGGCGGAGGCCTCGCTGAGCACGCGTCGTCCATCGTAGCGGCCGTCCTCGAGCAGCATGATCGCGAAGCGTGCCATCTCGGTGACGGTCGAATTGACCGTCGACGCGGGATCGGTGTTCATGAACTCCCACCTTGCGGCCTCCCAGTGCCCCGCAAACCCGTACCCGGTCGCGACGTCCCCCTCGAGGGCAGGCGGGACGAGGATCCCGCTCCGGTGCATGTCGAGGGGTTCGAGGATGTGGCGCTTCAGGTAGTCCTCGTACGAGAGCCCGCTGACCTTCTCCACCAGATACCCGGCGAGCGTGATCCCGTAGGTGTCGTACGTGCTGATCACGTCGGGAGGCCGGATGCGACCCAGGTACTGCTCCAGGAACTCGCTCAGCGGACGGACTTCCTCCCGGCTCGAAACGTGCCGTTCGAGCCCGATCTGATCGAATCCGGCCGTGTGCGTGAGCAGGTGACGCACACGCACCGGCTCGTCGTATGTGTCGGGGATCTGGAACCCGGTCAGGTAGTCGTTCACCGGCGCATCGAGGTCGAGGAGCCCCCGGTCGACGAGCTGCATCACGGCCACGCCGGTGAGGACCTTCGTGATCGACCCGATGCGCCAGATGGTGCGATCCGGATCGACGGGGATCTCGTGGAAGACCTCGCGGCGCCCGAACCCGCCCTCGTACACGATCCTGCCGTCGTGGACGATGGAGATCGCCGCGCCCGCGATGTACCGGTCGGCCATGTGGTCGATGAAGATGGGCCGCACGATGCTGTCGAGCGTGGCGGCGTTCAGGAGCGAGCGCTCGAGCCCCTCGGCGGGTCGCGTCTGCTGCGTGAGGACGCCACGCGCTTGGAGCGCGGCCGGAGCCCAGGCGAGCGCCCCGCACACGAGCGCGAACCCGAACGCGATCACGGCGGTGAGCGGACGAGAGGGGAGGCCGTGCGCGGCCCGGGGGTCGAGGATCGTGCGCACGCGGGTCTCCATGAGGCAGTCTCCGACGATCGAGTGCGAGTTCGGCAGGTGAACCCCCCCTGCGTGGGTGAGCTCCCGGAACGCGTCCACCAGGTAGCGCGCGTAGCGCGACGGCCGGATGCCCTCCCGGAGGACGTGGTTGTCGGCCGCCAGTTCCTGGAGCTCGCGCATGCGACGCGCGGCGAGCCGGACCACCGGGTTGAACCAGAAGCACGCCGCGGCAAGCTCGCCGAGAAGGGTGACGAGCGGATCGCGCCGGCGCAGGTGGGCGAGCTCGTGGAGGAAGACGATGTCGGCCTCGGGCCCCACCTCGAATCCCACCGGGAGGAGGAGCGCCGGCCGGAGCGTCCCCGCCACCACGGGCGCCGCGAGCGTGGGGTGTTCGAGAAGCCGGATACCGTTGTCCCCGTCCGTATCCCCGCCTCCGCCGAATCCCGAGCGACGGGTCAGCTCGCGGAAGCGGGTGGCGAGCTCGGGTCGGCCGACCGGCCGCGCCGCGCGGACGAACCGCGCGGCGAGCCAGCGCCGGCGGATGATGCGCGCGAGCGAGAACGCGAGACCCGCGAACCAGAGGAGGACGATCCCGACGACCCGCGCCGAACTCACGTCCCCCCCGACGCCCCGGCCGGCGCGCCCGTCGGCAGGAGCGGCACCGACCGCGGCCACGAGTCCGGTCCCTTCGAACGGACCTGTCCGGGCCGACGTCCCGTCGTCCGCGTCCTTGGCCCGAGGCGCCAGATCCGCGAACTTCCCGGCCGCGGCGGCGGTGTGATACTGCTGAACGCGCGCCGCCCTGTCCGCCCGTGCGCGATCCATCTCGCACGACGCGGTCAGGCACCCGATGGGCCCGGGACGGAGCCAGATGGTGAGCGCGAAAATCCCGACGCCGGCGATCAGGGCGTGTCCCACCACTTGATGACGCAGGTCGCCGGACGAATGCCGCAGACGGGCGAACGCCAGCGCCGCGAGCAGCAGGAGGGTCCCCCCGATCGTCGCCACGAGGAGGGTATCGAGCAGGAGGGGCGCGTCGATCACCGTCCGTCCTCCCGCGCCTGCTCGATCAGCCGCTCGAGGTCGTCGTAGTCGACGTCGTACCCACCGTCCCGCGACAGCTCGAGCATGGCCTTGAGCGCGTGCTCGGGGGAGCCACCGAAAAAGGTGTCGAGCACGCGCGCCAGCGCGGACCGCGACGCCTCGCCCTTCGGCACCGTCGGGGAATACACGTACCGCAGCCCCTCCTCGCGGTGCTCGATCAGGCCCTTGTCCTCGAGCGCGCGCAGGATCGAGCGGACGGCCGAATAGCTGGGGAAATCGGGGATCTCCTCCTGGATGTCCGCGGCCGACACCTCGCCGCGCCGGTAGATGACGTCGAGCACCTGTCGGCTCCGACCTCCGAGCTTCTTTCTCGCCATACGGCTCCCTTGTCTCGAATCCGTGGCTCGGAGCATCCCTCCGGCGCCCGGGCGTGTCTCATCGGTGTCCTGCACAAGCTCGCGCAGCATGCACAAATTTATGCATACACTCGCGAGATCTAGATCGAGGGCGCTCGCCGCGCAAGCCCGGCCGGTCTCATTGCCCGGTCCGCGCGCGGATCGCACCTTCGAATCGATCGCGCGGCCGGGTCCGTAGTGGGTGTGCCGATCCGTGCGAAACCAGGAGCCGTTCCCCTTCAGGAGACCGTCATGCGAAGTCCACACCGCCGTCGCCACGCCTCCCGTCGCCTTCCGTCCGCCGCCGGAGCCCGAAGTCCGAGAAACACCCCGATCGGCTTCGCGGCCTTCGCCGTGGCGGGCGGTCTCGCGCTCGCGGCCGCCGCGCCGCTGGCCGCGCAGGTCGACGCCCGCATGCTGCGCCAGCCGGACATCTCGGCCACGCAGATCGCGTTCGTCTACGCCGGCGACATCTGGGTGGCGCCCAAGACCGGCGGAGTCGCGCAGCGTCTGAGCTCGCCGCGCGGCGAGGAGTCCTTCCCGCGCTTCTCCCCCGACGGGAGCCGCATCGCGTTCACCGCGAACTACGACGGGAACGAGGACGTGTACGTGGTCCCGGCCACGGGAGGGACGCCGGCCCGGGTCACGCATCACCCGATGACCGACCGGATCCTCGACTGGTATCCGCGTGGCGACCGCCTCCTGTACGCCAGCTCGATGGAGAGCGGACGTCAGCGCTACAACCAGTTCTTCGCGACTTCGGCGAGCGGCGGGGTGCCCGACAAGCTCCCCATCCCGTACGGCGAGTTCGGCGCGATCTCGGACGATGGGCGCTGGCTCGCGTACACGCCCAAGGCGCGCGACTTCCGCAACTGGAAGCGCTACCGCGGCGGGTGGGCGCCGGACGTGTGGCTGTTCGACCTCCAGACGATGGAATCGCGGAATATCACAGACGACCCGGCCAACGACGGCCAGCCCATGTGGCACGGCCAGACGGTCTACTTCCTCTCCGACCGCGGCCCGGAGCAGCGCTACAACATCTGGGCGTACGAGGTGGGCAGCGATCGTCTCCGGCAGGTCACCGACTTCGACAGCGTCGACATCCACTTCCCGGCCATCGGCCCCGACGAGCTCGTGTTCGAGGCGGGGGGACGTCTGTACGTGATGGGTCTCGACGACGAGGAGTACCGCGAGGTCGAGATCGACGTGGTCACAGACCGCGCGGCGCTCAAGCCGCGGCTCGAGACCGTGGGCCGGAACATCGCCAGCGGCGCGATCTCGCCGAGCGGCGTGCGCGCCGCGTTCGAGGCGCGCGGCGAGCTGTTCACCGTGCCGGCCGAGCACGGGCCGGTGCGCCAGATCACGCGGATGCCGGGCGCCGCCGACCGCTATCCGGCGTGGTCACCCGACGGCCTCATGCTCGCGTACTTCAGCGACCGATCGGGCGAGTACGAGCTCACCGTCCAGGCCGCCGACGGCACGGGCGAAGCCGAGACGCTCACCGCGATGGGCCCCGGGTTCCGCTACACGCCCCAGTGGTCGCCCGACAGCCGGCGGATCGCGTTCATCGACCAGGCGCAACACATCCAGGTGTTCGACCGGGAAACCGGGACGCTGAGCCAGGTCGACCAGGGGCTGTGGATGACGCACGGCGGGCTCTCCAACTTCCGGGTGAGCTGGTCGCCCGACAGCCGCTGGCTGGCCTACTCGCGCGGGCTCGAGAACCGGAACGGCGCCATCTTCCTGTACGACACCCGCGCCGGCGAGCGGCACCAGGTCACCTCCGGCTTCTACAGCGACAACACGCCGACCTTCGATCCCGAAGGGAAGTACCTCTACTTCCTGAGCGGGCGCTCGTTCGACCCCGAGTACAGCGACGTGGACGGGACGTGGATCTATCCGAACACGACCAACGTCGTGGCGGTCGCGCTCCGCGCCGACGTTCCGTCGCCGCTCGCCCCCCGGAACGACGAGGAAGGGGCGGAGGAGGAATCCGACGAAGCCTCGGAGAGCGAGGACGCCGCGGAGGGCGAAGAGGACGCCGCGGAAGACGATGTCCCGCCGGTCGAGATCGATCTCGAAGGGTTCGAGTCACGGCTCGTCGCGCTCCCGCCGGAGCCCGGGAACTACACCGACCTCCACGCCGCGAAGGGGAAGGTCGCGTATCGCCGTCTCCCACGGACGGGCTCCGCCGATGACGAGAGCCCGCTCGTCTACTGGGACCTCGCCGAGCGCGAGGAGAAGACGGTCATCGACGACGTGGACGACTACGTGCTCGCCGCGAAGGCCGAGAAGGCGCTCGTCCGGGCCGAGGATCGCATCGCGATCATCGAGCTGAAGGAAGGGCAGCGGATCGAGACGCCGCTCCGCGTCGCCGAGATGCGGATGATGGTGGACCCGCAGGCCGAGTGGCGGCAGATCTTCGACGACGTGTGGCGCTTCCAGCGCGACTACTTCTACGACCCGAACATGCACGGCGTGGACTGGGATGCGCTGCGCGTGCGCTACGGGAGCATGCTCGACGACGCGGTGACGCGCTGGGACGTGAACTTCGTGATCGGCGAGCTGATCGCCGAGCTCAACGCGTCGCACACCTACCGCGGCGGCGGCGACCTCGAGTCGCCCGAACAGCGCGGCGTGGGGCTCCTGGGCGTCGACTGGTCGCTCGAGAACGGGGCGTACCGCATCGCCGAGATCATCGACGGTGCGCCGTGGGACTCGGAGGTGCGCTCGCCGCTGCGCGCGCCCGGCGTGGACGTGAGCGAGGGCGACTACGTGCTCGCCGTGAACGGCCGACCGCTCGATCCGACGCGCGATCCGTGGGCCGCGTTCGAGGGCCTCGCCGAGGAGACCGTCTCGCTCACCGTGAACGACGCGCCGACCCTCGAGGGCGCGCGCGAGGTCATCGTCGAGACGCTCGACGACGAGACCCGGCTCCGTCACCTGGCGTGGATCGATGCGAACCGCCGCACCGTGCTCGAGGCGAGCGCGGGCCGGGTGGGCTACGTCTACGTGCCTGACACCGGACAGGGCGGACAGTCCGAGCTCATGCGTCAGTTCGCGGGCCAGATGCACATGCCCGCGCTGGTCATCGACGAGCGCTGGAACTCGGGCGGTCAGATCCCCGACCGGTTCGTCGAGCTGCTCGATCGCGAGCCGCTCGCGTTCTGGGCCGTGCGCGACGGGCACGACTGGAAGTGGCCGCCGATCGCCCACTTCGGCCCCAAGGTCATGCTCATCAACGGGTGGAGCGGATCGGGCGGCGACGCGTTCCCCGACTACTTCCGGAAGGCTGAGGTGGGCCCGCTCATCGGGTCGCGCACCTGGGGCGGACTCATCGGGATCAGCGGTGCGCCGGGTCTCATCGACGGCGGCTCGGTGACCGTCCCCACGTTCCGCATGTACAACCCCGATGGTGGCTGGTTCGCCGAGGGTCACGGGGTGGAGCCGGACATCGACGTCCCGGAGGACCCGACCGCGCTGGCGCAGGGCACGGATCCGCAGCTCGAGCGCGCGATCATGGAGGCCCTGCGGCTCCTCGAGGTCACCCCGCCGTGGGAGATCCGGCGCCCGCCCTACGAGCGGCGCGTGACCGAGGTCCGGGACGGCGGCTCCGGAGGGAACTGAGGACAGCTCCGCGGCTCCAGCTCGGCCATCAGGGGCCTGCCTCTCGGGGGTCCATGCGGGCGCCTCCTCGGCGCCATGCATGGCATTTGCGCCCTATGGTTTTTTTGCGATTCGTAGAAGCACCAGGTTTTTCTGCGATTCGTAGAAACTTCCATAGGCGTCCCGCCACCTCCCACCTGTCTTGTGCCGCGTGTTCACCGCGTCGCCGGCCTTCGCCCTCTCGCATCGCATCCCGCATCGGTCCGTGCCGAGGTGTCTGCCGCGCTCCCGCTCGGCGGGGACTTTCGCGTTTCGGGTCGCCGTCCTAGTCTGACACCATAGAACCGAAGCAAGACCGGAGGGGCACAACGGAAGCCGGTGAGAATCCGGCGCGGCCCCGCCACTGTGAGAGGTCCGGGCGTCCTTCGTCCGGAACGCGGGCTCAGGAAGGCCACTGAGGGGGAGACCCTCGGGAAGGCGAGCCCCGCGGCCTCGAGCCAGGAGACCTGCTCTCCGGTCGCGCACGCCGAAGTCTCCGCGGGGAGGCTCGGGGCTTTTTCAGGCGCTTCACCGAGCCTTCGATGCCTCGTCCTCCGCCGCGGGAGAACGGGGCATTCGCATGATTCGAGCTCGCGCGGGCCGAGCGGATCGACAGAGACGCGGTGCCGGGGCCGGATGGCCGCCTCGAACGGGGCGCGCCGGCGGGGCGTCCCGGCCGGTCCGCCACCTC
>Ga0299914_10003421_pt1 | contig 11202 bp, 7 predicted proteins | sample RVTome_10_FD_201361 | JGI IMG/M metagenome (GOLD analysis project Ga0299914, IMG submission 201361) | Soil microbial communities from uranium-contaminated site in the Upper Colorado River Basin, Wyoming, United States - RVT153D57 (version 2) ... | reverse complement strand
GCGGCGGTGCGAAGCCGGAACGGGCGCGGAGCGATTCCTCGCGTCGACTTCCGCCCGTGTGATCCGCGTAGATCTCACGCGACCACCGGCGCATCTGTGCGCCTGGCAGATGTCGCCCTGACCGTCCGCTAGTCGACGCGGCAGCGGCAGGGTACGAGCGGAGCGCGCGTTCCCGGCGTGCGGAAGTCGGCGGGCCGGCGGCCGAAGAGGCCGCCGACCGTCAGGGACAGGTCGACGCCTGGTACCGCAGGGCGCAGGCTGGGCGACGTCGCCGTCACCGTCACGGGGCCGCCGCTGTTCAGCAGGGCCGGCACTGGCCGTCCGGGCCCCGCTTCCGCCAAGCGGGAAAACGGTCCTCGAGTGCCTCTCCCTGACTGCCGCTGCAGCCTGTCCCGCCCTCAACGAGTGATTCACCAGACTTGCGACAACCTCGCGCGCCGACGGCACCACGACGAGCACGATGACACCAAGAACACGATGAACTCCAAAGCATTCTTCATCGTGCTCATCGTGGCCATCGTGATCGCCGGCAGCTCGTGTCGACTCCAACCGAAGTGATTCCCGGGTTTGGATCGCGGGCGTATGCTTCAGGCTTTGGCCGGGCCTGCGACGCCGATAATCGCGTCGATCACCCGATCGTCATCCGCCACCCTACTCGCAGCGCAGTGCCACGAGCGGATCGAGCCGCGACGCGCGCCTCGCCGGCAAGTACGCCGCGAAAACTGCGACCGACATGAGCGTCAGCGTGGCAACGGCGATTATGAGCGGATCGGTCGCCTCGACGCCGAACAGCAGATCCGGCACGTGCGCCGATGCGAGTTGCCCAAGACCAATGGCCGAAGGCACCCCGATTGCCGTACCGAGTGCAACCATCATCACCGCCTCACGGACGACGAGCCACACGACACCGCCGCGCCGGGCGCCGAGCGCGATCCGTATGCCCAGTTCGCCCTTCCGCTGAACAACGGTGAAAGCCAGCAGCCCGTACAGCCCCACGGCCGCAAGCAACAGCGACAGCGCACCAAAGCATGTCGAGAGGACCGCGACCAGCCGCTGCCGCACGAGCGCTGCATTCATCTCTTCATCCAGCGTGCGAACATCGAAAACCGGCATCGCCGGATCGAGCGCCGCGACCTGTTCTCTGATGCGCTGCACCACCGCCCCTCGATTCTCGCCGGCGCGGACGTGCAGCACCATCTGGCCACGGCCGGTGTTGCTCTGGAGGAAGGTCCTGTAAATCAGCGGCTGCACGTCGCCGCGAGGGCTGCTGTAGCGCGAATCCTTGACCACTCCGACGATCACGAACTGCTCCTCGGGCAGTACCCCCTGGGGGCTGGTCTCGAGACCGAGTGATCGGGGGCGGCGGCCTCTGTGGCACGGCCGGCCGATCGGGTTCTCGGCAGGCAGGAACTCGCGGACGAACGACTCATTGACGATGCAGACGGCCGGCGCGTGTTCGCGGAGATCTGCGGGACCGAAATCGCGCCCCGCGACGAAGGGGATCCCGATCGTCCGGAAATAGCCTGGATATGTCATGAGCGCCGGCACCCGGATGACTTCGCCCGATCGCGTCCGGATCGGGACGGCGGCGCTCGACGTCGGAGCTGTCGGCGTGCTGTTTGCCATCGTCGCCGCCTCGACCCCCGGGATCTGCCCGGCCCTTCGGATCAGTTCCTTGTAGATGCGGTCGAGGCGTTCCGATGTTCCCGGAATACCGCGCTGATCGCTTCCTCGGGGCTCTACCCGCAGCGTCACCACGTGCTCGCGGAGATTGACGCCGTCGTCGGCGTTCAGCTCGTGCAGGCTTCGCATGAACAGCCCCGTCGCGACGAGCAGCAGCAGCGACAGCCCAAGCTGTGCGACAACGAGCGCACGGCCCGGCCGCGCACTCCGGGACAGCGAGCCGCGCAGGTTCCGCAGGACAGGGCTGAGGTCGATCCGCGTTCCGCGCCACGCCGGCGCCAGCCCGAAGATCACGCCGGTCGCACCCGACACCGCTGCCGTCAACGCCAGAATGCGGACATTGGGCGTGATATCGAGCACAATGGGAGTGCGGCCCGACGACAGGAAAATCAGCAGCAACCGCGCGGCCCAGTGCGCCAGCACGACCCCACAGGCGCCGCCGAGCGACGCCAGCAGCAGACTTTCGACCAGCAGCTGGCGAATCAACCGTGGCCGGCTCGCGCCAAGCGCGAGCCGCGTGGCAAACTCCGGCCTTCGTGACGCGGCTCGTGCCACGAGGAGAGTGGCGGCGTTGGCGCAGGCGATCAACAGCACGACGCCGACCATGGCGAGCAGCACGAGCAGCGGTCGCGAAAACTGGCCGCGCAATGGCGAGACGGCACTGACCGGGGTGAGCACCACCGTCGCTCGTGCGCCGGATCCAGCCGCAGCCGGCGCCGGGGCATTCTCCTGCCGCCGAATCAGCGCGTCCAGCGCGGAGGCCGCGTGATCCGGCGTGATCCCCGGCCTGACGCGCGCGAGCGTCTGAACCCAGGTCCTGCTCACGATCGGATCCGTCAGCAGGTTCTCGAATGCCGGCATGACCGTGGGTTGCATCATCATCGGCAGGAACAGCTCCGGCGCCGTGCCCATCTCCACGCCGAAGAACTCCGGCGTCGTGACCCCGATGATCGTGAACGGCATCCCCGACACACGGATGGTTCTGCCGATGACGAGCGGGTTGCGCGCGAATCGCCGCTCCCAATAGCCATGGCTGAGCATCACCACCGCATGGCCGTTCGGGACGCGATCGTCGCCAGGTCCGATCGCCCGACCGGCCTGGGGAGTGACGCCCAGGAGCGAGAAGTAGTCACCGGTGACGAGCTGCCCCTGCACGCTGGGCTCGGCGGGACCATCGATGACCACATTGATGGGAGCGGTGCTGTAACCCGCCAGGTCCACGATTGCGGCCTGCTCCCGCATGAGCCGGAACTCGCTGTAGGTGAAACCCGTCCGAACCGTCTCCCCCTGCCGCCGTGCGACCGCAACGAGACCTTGCGGGTCCTTCACCGGCAGCATCCGCCACATCACCGCATCCAGGAGTGTGAAGACGGCCGTGTTGGCGCCGATGCCCAGTGCGAGCGACAACGTGACCACCGCCACGAACCCGGGTGACTTGCGGAATGTGCGGGTTGCGTGACGTGCGTCCCGCCAGAGGCTCTCGAGCATGGTTGGTCTCGTTGGGCAGCGCAGGCGCCCGCTCTCGTAGACGCGTCGCGCCGCTCCCCGGTTTGCGGTGTGTATTTTCCGCTCGGAAGCTGAACCTCATACGCCGCCGGGCTTTGAACCCCTTGCCGGCCGTTCCTGTTCAACGCGCGGCGAGCGCGAGCAGGCCGTCGAGAACCCGATGGTCATCGGAGGGCTCCACCGTCCGCAAGTCGAGCACGACGCGGTCGTCGAGAATGCGCGCGATCACAGGAAGATCTCCGGCGCGCAGCGCTTCGGCGAGCGCGTCGGGCGCCAGACCTGCGCGGCGGATCGCAATCAGGCGTGTGGGCAGGGCGGACCCCGGGGCGCTGCCGCCGCCGATGGTGGACGTCCCGTCCACGACGCGGGGATCCAGCGCGGCGGGGAGCGCCGCAACCAGGCGTGCGGCGCGTTCGCCGATCGCATCGACGCTCATCGCGATCATCCGCGCCACGGGCACCTCGTCGGCCGCCCGCCCCGCGACGTACGATGCGAGCGTCGCCTCGAGCGCGGCGTACGTCATCTTGTCCACGCGCAGCGCGCGCATCAGCGGGTGCCGGCGGATCTTCGACAGCGGCGCCGCCCCGCCGGCGATGATCCCCGCCTGCGGCCCGCCGAGCAGTTTGTCGCCGCTGAACATCACGACGTCCACACCGGCATCGAGGCTGGCGGCGGCGACGGGCTCGTCGCGCAGCGCGTCGATCCCGGCGGGGGCGGCGAGCAGCCCGCTCCCGAGATCCTCCATTACGGGAATACCGAAGCGGTGGCCGACGGCGACCAGCTCCTCGAGCGGCGGGCGTTCCGTGAAGCCCTCGATCCGGAAGTTCGAGGGGTGGACGCGCAGGATGAGCGCCGTCCGGTCCGAGATCGCGGCCGCGTAGTCCGCGGCCCGCGTCCGGTTGGTCGTGCCCACCTCGCGGAGGACCGCCCCCGACTGCGCCATCACGTCCGGCACGCGGAACCCGCCGCCGATCTCGATCAGCTCGCCGCGCGAGATGATCACTTCGCGCCCGGCCCCGAGCGCGGCCAGCGAGAGGAGCGTGGCCGCGGCGTTGTTGTTGACGACCGCGGCGGCCTCCGCGCCCGTGAGGCGGCAGATGAGGCGCTCGGCGTGAACGTCGCGGCGTCCTCGCGCGCCGCGCTCCACGTCGTACTCGAGGTTGGTGTACCCCGACGCGAGCGCGGCCACGCGCGCGATCGCGGCCGCCGGGAGCGGCGCGCGCCCGAGGTTCGTGTGCACGATCACCCCGGTGGCGTTGATCACGCGCCTGAGCGACGGCGCCGTCGCCGCTTCGAGCCGCGCCGGCACGCTCGCCGCAATGGCCGCCGCGACGTCCTCCGGCACGTCCCCGCGCGCGATGCGGTCGCGCACCGAGGCGGCCTCCTGCCTGAGCGCGTCCACGACGGCTTCGTGCCCGAAGCGCGCCTCGAGCGCCCGGACGCTCGCCATCTGGCGCAGGTGCTCGATCGACGGGATCAGGCGGAACGTCATGCGTGTCCTCTCGTCCTTCGCGTCGATGCGTGTCGATGTTCGAGACCGCCCGCCGGCCGGACCTGGCTTTCGCCACTCACCTACTGTCTACTGAGTTGCCACCGGACACTCGCGCTTTCGCCAGCACCAGCTTCAGCCCGACGCTGACGGCACCACGACCACCTCCGCCAAGGCTACGGTGGTCCGCCGTAGCTTCAGCGAAGGCGGATGAGCACGATGGCACGACACGATGACGTCTTGAGCGGCTCATCGTGGCCATCGTGATGGCCGTCAGCCCGTTTCCGTGGCACGTGAAGTGATCCCCGGTCTCGTGGAGCGTCTCAGTGAATTCCACAGTTGACAGCCTCGAGGTTCGAACCCGATCAGCCGGCCGCGACAACGGAGGGGCCGGTTCAGATTCTGGAGGTACGCTCTACCAGGGTGGCTCAGCGTATATATCGGCGGCCTCTCAGCGCACCACCGGCCGAATCTGACAAAGGCGTTCTTTCACGATATTATCGATTGTCCCAGCCGTACCGCGATGAAGCCAGCCGACACGCGAGACCCGAGCGACAACACGCTGCCTGCCGTGGAGGTGCCCGACTACCGTCCTGTCGAGCGCTTCTGGCCGTACGTCGACGTGCCGGAGCAGCCGGGCGAGGAGGAGCTGGCGCGGCTCGATCCGTCGCTCGCCGAGGCCCTGTTCGGCGCGGCACGGCGCCCGTTCTCGGTCTCGCTCGAGTTTCCCGTCTTCGACGGCCCGGACTTCGCGCGCGCCCTGGAGCTGGCGCGCGCCTCCGACGAGCATCTGGAGGTCCGCCACGCCGGAGGCGTCCGGCATCGCGCGCGATTCTACCCGCAGCACGCCGAACGGCTGCGCGACCTGTTCGAGATCGTCGGCCGCCTCGACGCGACGGACGTGCTCATCGACGACCGCCCGGTGCCCTACGCGCGAGAGCTGTGGCTGCCGCTCGTCTGGTTCCTCATTCCCTGAGCGTTCGAGGCATGGCGGACGAACCGGACGTTCAAAAGGATCTGCAGGACCTCGCCGCCGACCTGAAGCGGCTCGAGGCGGAGTACAACATGTTCTTCGCCGGCCGCAGCCCGCGTCCGCCCTGGGTCACCCGCAACCGCGTGGAGGCCGTCATCCGGCGGTACGATCGCGGCCACATCCAGACGACCGGCGATCGGTTCCGATTCGAGACGCTCCAGGCGCGCTTCCAGACGCTCGCGGACCTGTGGGACCGCGGCCTGCGCGCGCGGGAGGAGGGCCGCCCCGGCCCGTTCTCACAGCTCGCGCCCAAAACGGGCGAGAAGAAGAAGAAAGACGCCGCGGACGTCCTGCATGCGACGGCGTTCAAGGATCCGGTCCGCGAGATGGACAAGCTGCACGCCCTGTACGAGTCGCTGATGGACGCGAGGCGCACCACGGGCGAGGATGTCGTCCCGTTTCACAAGTTCGCGGCGCTCGTGAAGAGCCAGGTGTCGAAGCTGCGCGACGCCGGTAACGAAGAGGTCGCCTTCCGCGTGGCCATGAAGGGCGGGAAGGTGGCGTTCACGGCGAGAGGATTGAAGGATCGGAAGGAGTGACGCGCCGGGGCGTGGACGGCCGGAGCACCGATGGCGCCCCGGCCAGTCCGGTCGAAGAGAGAGGGTTCAGCCTGCTTTGGTGACGTTGCCGGCCTGCGGGCCCTTCGGTCCGTCAACGATTTCGAACTCCACCGCCTGGCCCTCCTCGAGCGTCCGGAACCCGTTGCCCTGGACGGCCGAGAAATGAACGAAGACGTCGCTGCCGCCGTCGCGCTCGATGAAGCCGTAGCCCTTGGCGTTGTTGAACCACTTGACCTTGCCTGTGATACGCATCGTACTTGTCCTGCCTTGCAATGCCGCGCCGCCGGGTTGGCGGCGCATGACCCCTGTCCGGCCGCCGGCTCGGCCGGACGGCAGCAGACACAAAAAAAGACCGCGAGTGCGCGGCCTCGGCGTTACGGCGCTGGCCCGCCAGCGCCGGGCAAATACTAGCGGCTCGGCCGTGTGAATGTCAAGAAAACCGACGGATATGCGTGCAATTTTGAGCGTTTCGGACAAGACGGGCCTCGTCGAGCTCGGCCGGGGCCTCGCCGGGGCCGGTGTCGAGCTGGTCTCGACCGGCGGCACGGCCCGGACCCTGGCCGAGGCGGGCCTGCCGGTCGTCAACGTGTCGGACGTGACCGGATTCCCCGAGATGATGGACGGCCGCGTCAAGACGCTGCACCCCGCGGTGCACGCCGGCATTCTCGCCAGGCGGAACCGGCCCGACGACCTCGCGGCCGCGAAGGCGCAGGGGATCGACCTCGTCGACCTCGTCGTCGTGAACCTGTATCCGTTCGCGACGGCGGCCCGGGACCCGTCCACGCCGTTCGACGCGCTGGTCGAGGAGATCGACATCGGCGGGCCGGGCCTGCTCCGGGCCGCCGCGAAGAACTTCCGCGACGTGCTCGTGGTCGTCGATCCGGCCGACTATCCGGCCGTGCTCGAGCAGCTCGCGCGCCCCGGCGGGCCTTCCCTCGAGTTCCGCTTGAATCTGATGCAAAAGGCCTTCGCGTACACGGCCCAGTACGACGGGCTCATCGCGATGACGATGATCCAGATGGAAGCGCGCGACGGAGCCGTGGTCCGGACAGGCGACACGCCGCCCGGGCACCATCCGAAGCCCCGGGATCTGCGGTATGGCGAGAACCCGCATCAGAAGGCGTCCTGGGCGGAAGCGCACGCGCCCTGGGATGCCCCCTGGCGGGTGCACCAGGGCAAGGAGCTGTCGTACAACAATCTGATCGATCTCGACGCGGCCGCCCGCATCGCGCTCGAGTTCCCGGAGCCGGCCGGCGTCGTCGTCAAGCACACGAACCCGTGCGGCGTGGCGACCGGCAGCAGCCTCGCGGACGCCTACGTCCGCGCGCGGGAGGCGGACGCGCTGGCCGCTTTCGGCGGCATCGTCGGCCTGAACCGCGAGATCGACGCCGAGACCGCGCGCGCGATCGCGAGCACGTTCATCGAGGCGGTCATCGCGCCGGGCGCCTCTGCCGCCGCGCGGGACGTGCTCGGCGGGAAGAAGAACCTGCGCCTCGTCACGGCTGATTTCGCGAAGCTGGCGGCGCTCCTCGAGAGCGGGCAGTACCGGGAGACGCGGGCGTTCCTCGGCGGCGTCCTCTTCCAGGATACCGATCGCGTGAGCGAGGCGCGGGAACCGTGGCCGCAGGGGGACTTCCCGAACGTCGTCACGAGGCGGGCGCCGACCGAACAGGAGTGGATCGGGCTGCGCTTCGCGTGGCGGGTGTGCGCCCACGTGAAGTCGAACGCCGTCATCTTCACGGAGGCCGATCGCACGCGCGCGATCGGCGCGGGGCAGATGAGCCGCGTGGACGCGGTGAAGGTCGCGGTGATGAAGGCCGGCGGATCGCTCCAGGGCACCGTCGCGGCGTCCGACGCCTTCTTCCCGTTCCGGGACGGCCTCGACGCGATTGCCGACGCCGGGGCCAGGGCCGTCGCGCAGCCCGGCGGGTCCGTGCGCGACGCCGAAGTGATTGCGGCCGCGGACGAACGGGGCGTTGCGATGGTGTTCACCGGGACGAGGCACTTCCGGCATTGATACCGACGGCCAAAGGCTCGAGGCGAGCGCTCGCGCTGCTGCTGGCCCTGGCCGCCGCCGTCTACTTCGTCAATCTCGGCGTATCGTCCATCTGGGACGCGAACGAGGCGTTCTACGTCGAGACGCCGCGCGAGATGATGGAGCGCGGCGACTACGTCTTCCCGACCTTCAACTACGAGCCGCGCCTGAACAAGCCGGTCCTGAGCTACTGGATCGTCGCCGGCTTCTACCACCTGTTCGGGGTGTCGCCCGGCGTCCAGCGCATCCCGATCGCGATCGGCGGAATCGTCATCATCGCGGCGGCGTTCTTTCTCGCGCGCGCGGCGTGGCCGGGGCCGGCGGGCGCCCGGAACCCCGGCGCGATGCTGGCCGCCTGCTGGGCCGCGATCGGGCTGGCGATCTCGCCGCGCCTGATGATGTTCGCGCGGCGCATCTTCATCGACATCTACATCACGATGTTCATGGCGCTGGCGCTGCTCTTCTTCGCGCTGGCGGAGCGCCATCCGGGGCGGCGGCGCCTGTGGCTCATCCTGATGTACGGTGCGGTGGGCCTGGGCGTGCTCACCAAGGGGCCGGCGTTCGCGCTGCTGCCAGGGCTCGTCTTCGCCGTGTACCTCGCCGCGCACGGCGAGCTGCGCCGCGCGCGCGAGATGATGATCCCGGCCGGCGTGCTGATCGTCGCGGCCGTCGTGCTCCCATGGTACGGCGCGCTCTATCAGCGCGACGGCTGGACGTACATCGCCTCGTTCGTGCTCGGCGAGAACTTCGCGCGCTTCACAGAAGGCGTCGGCGTCAACGCCGAGCGCGGGCCGTTCTTCTACCTCCCGGTCGTCTTCAGCGACTCGTTCCCATGGTCGCTCTTCCTCGTCGTCGCGGCCATGGCGTGGGTCTCGGATTACCGGACCCCGCCTTCCGCGCGGGACGCCGGGTTCCGCATCCGCACCCTCCTCTGGATCTGGATCCTCACCATCGTCGGGTTCTTCTCGCTGTCAGCGGCGAAGCAGGACCTGTACATCTTTCCGATCGTGCCGGCCGTCGCCGCGCTCGGGGGGGTGGCGGTCGGGCAGGCCCTCATGGGCGAGCGGCTCGCCCGGGCGGTCCGCGTCACGACGCTGATCGCGGCCGCGCTGGTGATCGTGCTCGGCGCCGGGCTGCTCTACCTGTTCCTCGGCGCCGGGGCCGTGTACGCGCTCGACGGGGCGGCTCTCCTGGGCTGGCTTGCCGTCGCGGGCGGCGCCGTGACGCTCGCCCTGGCGGCGCGCCCGCGGCCGGGCGCGGCGCTGGTTGCGCTGGCGGTCACGTTCATCGCGCTCAACTGGACGCTCGTGCTGCGCGTGCTGCCGTCGTTCGAGGCGTACAAGCCGGTCCCAGGCTTCGCGCGCGTGCTCGAGGAACGCGCCGCGCCGGAGGACGTGATTGCGACCCACAACGTCGCGCTCCCCAGCCTCGTGTACTATCTGCGGCGGCACGTGGACGTCGCGTACGATCCGGGGCCGATCGAGCGCGCCATCGACGGGCGCCGCAGGGCCTTCGTGATCCTCTCGCGCCCCGATTACGAGCGAATCGCCGCCCTCACCTCCACGCCCACCTGCGTCGTCAGCTCGCAGCCCACGTTCGATGTGAAGCTGCGGAACGTGATCGCCCGGGACCCGCTGCCGGAGCTGGTGCTGATTACCAATCGGTGCGAGTGAGAGATTCAGATCGACGTCCGGGCGGCACCGATTCGTTCGAAGCTGCCGGCCAACGAGCCGACGGCCAGCACGATGATCACGGGGCGGCTGAGCCGCAACCAAACGGACGGCTCACCCGCCCTAGGCGGCGGGCCGGCGGCCGAAGACGACGCCGACCATCAGGGGCAGGTCGATGCATGCTGTTGCAGAAGCCAGCCTGTGCATCATCGGCAGCCGGCGCTCATACGCAGTCGGTGAAGACGGGTGTCAAAGGACATCTTCCCACCGCGAGAATGTCAGCGATGGGTCGCCCTGCGGATGTTATGAGCTGATGACCCACCCCACGCCTCAACGGGGCCCCCGTCCGTCACCCCGCGCTCACGCGCAGTTCCTCCAGGCTGACCGTCGCCGGCCCGAACTTGCCGACGACGAGGCCGGCGGCGCGGTTGGCGAGGCGGGCGGCGTCGACGAGGGAGGCGCCGGAGGCGAGGCCGAGCGCGAGCGCGCCGATTACGGTATCGCCGGCGCCGGTCACGTCCGCCACTTCGCGCGCCTCGGCGGGCAGCTCCGCTTCCGTGTCGCGGTCCAGCACCCACATCCCGTGTTCCCCGCGCGTGATGAGCACGCTGTCGCAGCCCAGGATCTCGCGGGCGCGCTTCGCCGCGCGGCTCGCGTCCTCCGCGGTGCGGATGCGCATGTGCGTCACGGCCTCGGCCTCGTGATGGTTCGGCGTCACCACCGTGGCCCCGGCGTAGTACTCGACGTGCGGCACCTTCGGATCGACGAGCACGGGGACGCCGCGCGCGCGGGCGGCGGCGACGGCGGCCTGCGCGACGGCGCGGGATACGGTCCCCTTCAGATAATCGGAGATCACGATCGCGTGTGACGAGGCGGCCAGCAGCTCGATCTTCCCGATCAGCGCGTCCTCGACGTGACCGGCGACCTCGCCGTCCTTCTCGTAGTCGATCCTCGCCACCTGCTGATTCCTCGTCGTCACCACCCGGAGCTTGCGTGTCGTGCAGCGGTCCGGATCGGTGACGAGACCGTCCGAGCCGATCCCCAGCGCGTCCAGATCCGCGACCAGGCGCGCCGCGTCCGCATCGGCGCCGGCGACGCCGACGATGTGCGCCGTGCCGCCCATCGCGAGCACGTTGTGCGCGACGTTGGCCGCGCCTCCGAGGCGATACTCCTCATGATCGAACCTGACGACGGGCACGGGCGCCTCGGGCGAGATGCGGTCCACG
>Ga0299914_10003419_pt1 | contig 11203 bp, 6 predicted proteins | sample RVTome_10_FD_201361 | JGI IMG/M metagenome (GOLD analysis project Ga0299914, IMG submission 201361) | Soil microbial communities from uranium-contaminated site in the Upper Colorado River Basin, Wyoming, United States - RVT153D57 (version 2) ... | reverse complement strand
GGCGGCGAAACTTCCCTTCACCCTCTCCCCGTAGTTCCCCCCGAAGAGAACCGCCGCCGACACCGGTACGCCTCGTTCCGGAGGCCCGCGGCGACGATGCGAGAATGATCCCACATGAAGCGACGCAGCAAGATCGCCCTGAGCACGATCGTTCTGGTCGGGATCGCCGGCACGGCCTACGCCGTCACGGCGAACGGCAACGGCGAGCAGGGCCCCCGCACGGTGGCCGTCGAGCGCGGCGAGATCGTCGACAAGGCGCTGGCGGTGGGCCGCATCGAGCCGCTGGTCGAGGTGAGCGTGAAGTCGCAGTTCGCCGGGGTCGTGCGCCGGATGTTCAAGGAGCCCGGCGAGTACGTGCGCCGCGGCGAGCCGCTGCTCGAGGTGCAGCCGAACCCGACGCCGATCGAGCTCGTCGAGGCGCGGCGACAGGTCGAGCTCCGCGGGCTCGAGCTCGACCAGCTCGAGAAGCAGCGGAACCGGCTCGCCGCCCTCCAGGAGCAGGACTACGTCTCGCAGGAGGAGTTCGAGCGGGTCGATCGGAGCTACGAGGAGTCGAAGCTCCAGCTCCAGATTTCCCGCGAGCGCCTGGCGCTCCTCTCCGAGGGGCGCGTCACGATCGGCGGGGAGCAGGTGGAGACGGTGATCCCCTCTCCGATCACGGGCTTCATCCTCGAGAAGATGGTCGAGATCGGCGACCCGGTGGTCCCCCTCACGACATTCCAGGAAGGCACGCCGCTCATGTCCATGGCCGAGATGGAGGAGCTCATCTTCCGCGGCACGGTGGACGAGATCGACGTGGGTCGGCTCGAGGAAGGCATGCCGGTCGAGATCAAGATCGGCGCGCTCCCCGAGGCCGGCGTGAGCGGGCGGCTGTCGCGAATCTCGCTCAAGGGAAAGGACGACCAGAACGCGACGATCTTCCCGGTGGAGATCTCCGTGCTTCCCGAAGAGGGCACCACCCTGCGCGCCGGGTACTCGGCCAACGCCGACATCATCATCGAGCGCCGCTCGGACGTCCTCATCATCCCCGAGCGCCTGGTGCGTTTCGATGACGGGAAGGCGTTCGTGACCGTCGGCCTCGGACCCGAGCGCACCGAGGAGCGCGAGATCGAGACGGGGCTCTCGGACGGGATCTCGATCCAGATCGTGAGCGGTCTGGAAGAGGGCGATCTGGTTCTGGAGCCGCCCGTCCGCGAGATCTCCTGACCGGGTCCCCCGGAAGACCGAGGCACTCATGAGGCTCGGCGACGCGGTCCGCCAGCTCTGGGCCGATCTCAGCGCCCAGCGCCTGCGCACGGCACTCACCATCCTCGGCATCACGTGGGGGACGGTGGCCGTGGTCGTGCTGCTGGCGTTCTCGGTCGGGCTCGAGCGGCACACGCTCAAGCGCTTCCACGGTCTCGGCGACCGGATCGTGATCCTGTTCGGGGGCACCACCACCCGTCCGTGGGCCGGGTTCCGCGAGGGCCGCGGCATCCGGCTGCGCGAGTCGGACGCCGAGGTGCTGCGCCGCGAGATCCCCGACATCGCCATGATCTCTCCCGAGTACAGCGACCGGTCCACCCCCGTCCGGCGCGAACGGAACGGCGTCAACCCGAACATCACGGGCGTGTGGCCCGAGTACGGGATCATGCGGAACGTGATCCCTCAACCCGGTGGCCGCTGGATCAACCCGCTCGACCTGGCCGAGCGGCGCCGTGTGGCGTTCATCGGCGACGAGGTGGCCTCGGTGCTGTTCGGCGACGAGGAGCCGGTGGGGCGGGAGATCCAGATCGGGAGCACGCCGTTCACGGTGATCGGCGTTCTGAAGCCCAAGATCCAGAACTCCTCGTACAGCTCGCGGGATGAGGACCGGGTGTTCATCCCGGCCAGCACGCACGCCGCCGTGTTCGGGAGCCCGTACGTCAACAACATGGTGTACCGCACTACCGGATCGGACGTGACGAAGGCCGTGGAGCGGCAGGTCTACGAGCTCCTGGGGCGGAAGTATCGGTTCGACCCCGAGGACGAGGACGCGCTCCAGGTGTGGGACACCGCCGAGTGGGAGCAGATGTTCTCCTACCTCTTCCTCGGCTTCAAGGTGTTCTTCGCGATCGTCGGGAGCTTCACCCTCAGTGTGGGCGGCATCGGTGTCGCGAACATCATGTACATCGTGGTGAAGGAACGGACGCGCGAGATCGGGATCAAGCGCTCCGTGGGCGCGACCCGGCGCAGCATCCTCTCGCAGTTCCTGTTCGAGAGCGTGCTCATCGTCGCGATCGGGGCCACGATCGGCGTGGTGCTCTCGCTGGGGATCGTGAAAGGCATGTCGTACCTGCCGATGGAGGAGTTCGTGGGAGCGCCCCAGATCTCGCTCCAGGTGGCCGCGGTGACCGCCGCGCTCCTCATGTTCGTGGCCATGCTCGCGGGCGTGTTCCCGGCCCGGCGCGCCGCGGGCCTCGACCCGGTGGAGTGCCTCCGGTGAGCGCGTCCCTGACGCCCCTCGGGAGGGGCGCCCCCGGTCTCCGGGTTCGGGCCTGAGCCATGTGGAAGATCCTCCTCGAGGAATTCCTGGGCGACCTCCGGGCCCAGAAGACGCGGGCGTTTCTCACGATCTTCGCCATGGTGTGGGGAACGATCTCGATCGTCCTCCTGCTCGCCTTCGGACAGGGGCTCAGGACCCAGATCAACAAGGGGCTCCTGAACGCGGGCGAGCGGATCTTCATGGTGTACGGCGGCGAGACGAGCGTCGTGTACCAGGGGCTCCAGAAGGGGCGCCGCGTACGTCTGCGCGAGGAGGACCTCGGTCTCGTCCTGAAGGCCATCCCCGAGTTCGAGATGGGGAGCCCCTCGTACGGCAAATGGGGGACGCGGCTCGAGTGGGGCGAGAACCAGACGACCACCTACATGGAGGGCGTGGACCCGGTCTTCTCCGAGCTTCGGCGCATGTTCCCGGCCGAGGGCGGCCGGTTCATCAACCAGCTCGACATCGACGAGAGGCGGCGCGTGGCGTTCCTCGGGAATGGCATCGCCGGGCGACTGTTCGGCGACACGCCTCCCGTCGGGCGCACGCTCATGCTGGACGGGCTCCCGTTCACGATCGTCGGAGTGATGCAGGAGAAGTTCCAGGACTCGAGCAACAACGGGCCCGATGAGGACCGCGTGATCATCCCGGCGTCGACGTTCCGGACGATCTACGGCGACCAGTACGTGAACCACCTCCTCCTCCGGCCGCGCAACGTGAACGACGCGGAGCGGGCCAAGGCGGAGCTGTACCGGGTCCTCGGCAGGCGTTACAAGTTCGACCCCGAGGACGAGCGCGCCCTCGCGATGTGGGACTTCATCGAGGACGAGAAGATCACGAACGCGATCGGGCTCGGGATCCAGATCTTCCTGGGGCTCGTGGGCGGGTTCACCCTGCTGGTGGCCGGCGTGGGCGTCGCGAACATCATGTACGTGGTGGTCCGCGAGCGGACGCGGGAGATCGGGGTGAAGCTCGCCGTGGGCGCCCGCAAGCGGCACATCGTGTCGCAGTTCATGTTCGAGGCGGTGCTGATCGCGGTAGGCGGCGGGCTGGTAGGGCTGGGGGTCGCCTCGGCCCTGGTGGTCGGGATCGACAGCCTCCCGGTCGACGACCCGGCCATGCAGTACATCCTCAACCCCAAGCTCTCGCTCCCGATCGCGTCGATCTGCGTCGGGATCCTCATCTCGATCGGGCTCGTGGCCGGTCTCCTGCCGGCCCGGCGGGCCGCCCAGCTCGATCCGGTGGAGTCGCTCCGTTACGAGTAGACGGCTCCTCGCGTCGGGGCGGGGCCGTCCATAGACTCCTCGCGACCGGCGGACGCCATGTGGCGTCCCCGACCGCGCCATTCGGAAGGAGCCTCCAGCGCCGCGTGAACCGGTCGAGCCCCTCCCCGACGACCCCCGACCCGGCGGCCCACGCCCGGTCCACGGCGACCGTCGTCCTCGATCCGAGGTTCCGGTGGTGGGACGTGGGGATCTTCGTGGTGCTGACGGTCGGGCATCTCGGCGTCCTCGCCTTCGTGCTTTACGCCTGGTGGACCGAGGTCGACTGGGGAGCGACGCGCGTGGTCTTCCCTGTCCTCCTGCTCACCATCGTCATCCAGGTCCTGCTCTGGGAGTGGCGCTGGCTGACCCTCCCCCTCATGCGGGTGCCCCGCGAGCGACCGGCGGGCCGGGGATGCCGGGTCGGGATCGCCGTCACCTTCGTCCCCGAGTCCGAGCCCATCGCGATGCTGGAGGAGACGGTCCGCGCGCTGGTCGCGATCGCGCATCCGCACGAAACGTGGGTCCTGGACGAGGGGGACGACGCGAGGGTGCGCGAGCTCTGCGAGCGCCTGGGGGCGCGACACTTCACGCGGAAGGGAGACGAGCGCTTCCAGCAGGCCGAGGGGCCGTTCCGCGCCCGCACCAAGTACGGGAACTACAACACCTGGCTCGACAGGCACGGCTACGACCGGTACGACCTGATCGTGGCGGTGGACAGCGACCACATCCTGCGGCCGGACTACCTGGACCGGGTGCTCGGGTACTTCGACGATCCCGAGGTCGCGTTCGTCCAGCCGGCGCAGGCGTACTACAACCAGGGCGCCGGGCTGGTGGCGCGAGGGGCGGCGGAGGAGACGTACGCGTACTACTCGTCGCTCCTCATGGCCGCCCAGGGCATCGGGTATCCGCTCGTCGTCGGGTGCCACAACACGCACCGGGTCTCCGCGCTCCGGGAGATCGGGGGCTTCGCCCCTCACGAGGCGGACGACATGGTCATGACGCTCCGCTACCGGGCGCTCGGCTGGAAGGGCATCTACGTCCCGAGGATCCTCGCCCGGGGCCTCGTACCGGCCGACTGGGCGGCGTACCTGAAGCAGCAGCGCCGCTGGGCCCGATCGGTGCTCGACTACAAGTTCCGCGTGTTCCCGAAGTACGGGAAGCGCCTCCCGTGGCTCGAGCGCCTGCTCAACTACGTACACGGCCTGTACTATCTGTGGGGTGTGGTGACGGCGATCCAGGTCGCGCTGCTCGTGATCGTGCTGCTCACCGGCTTCCTCCCCCCGGGGAACGGGGTGTGGCTGCTGAGCGATGCAGCGGTGGTCCTCGGGGTGATCCTGCCGTGCGAGGCCTACCGGCAGCGCTTCTTCCTCGACCGCTGCGAGTGGGGCATCCACTGGCGGTCCGGCCTGCTCAGGCTCCTCAAGTGGCCGTATTTCCTCGTGGCCGCGGTCGACGCCCTCGGGGGCGAGTACGGCGAGTACGTGGTCACCTCCAAGCGCCGGGGATCGCGCGTGCCCCCGCTGTTCCTGAAGATCCACGTCAGCGTGCTGCTCGTCGTCTCCGGCGCGTGGGCGTTCGGTACGGCCACCCGGGGGATCGAGTTCATCGCCGTCCACGCGGGCGCGGCGTTCACGGCGGCCATCTCGATCCTCGCCCTGCTCCTCGCCCGGAGGGCCTCCCCGCCCCCGTACGATCCCGCGCTTCGCGACTCCCGGCGCGAGGACGCCTCCGCCTGAGGCCCTTGGAGCGGCCGCGCGCGCGGCCGCCGCGACCGCGTATCTTGGTTGCCGGACCCCCGATGAGGAGGACGTTTGAGCGAGGCGGACATTCGGGAGCGCATTCAGGCGCTCCCGAAGGCGGAGCTGCACGTCCACCTGGACGGGTGCCTCAGACCCCCCACGATCCTGGAGCTGGCGGCCGAGCACGGCGTGTTGCTCCCGGAGACCGACGAGGAGGGGCTGTCGGACTACCTGTTCGTGCGCGACGCGCAGAACCTCGAAGACTACCTGGCCCGCTTCGAGGTGACCCTCTCGGTGATGCAGCATGCCAGCGCCCTCGAGCGCATCGCCTACGAACTGTGCGAGGACGCGGCCGCCGAGAACGTGCGCTACATGGAGATCCGCTATTCGCCGATTCTCCATACGCGGAGCGGGCTCCCGCTTCCCGAGACCGTGGACGCCCCCCTGCGCGGGATGAAGCGGGCCGAGGAGGAGCTCGGGATCCGCTCGGCCCTCATCGTGTGCGGCATCCGGAACATGGACCCGGACGTGTCACGGGATCTCGCCGACCTCACCATCGCGTACAAGAACCGCGGAGTGGTGGCCTTCGACCTCGCCGGGGCCGAGTACAACTACCCGGCCAAGAAGCACAAGAACGCGTTCTACATGGTCCGGAACGCGAACATCGGCGCCACCATCCACGCCGGGGAGGCGTACGGGGCCGAGTCCATCCACCAGGCGATCCACTACTGCGGGGCCCAGCGCATCGGGCACGGGACGCGGCTGTTCGAGGACCCGGAGCTGATGACGTACGTCAACGACTTCCGCATCCCGCTCGAGATCTGCCTCACCTCCAACGTCCAGACGCGCGCCGTGCCCGACTTCGAGAGCCACCCGGTGCGCCAGTACTTCGACCGCGGGATCGTGGTCAGCCTGCACACGGACAACCGCCTCATGAGCCGCACGACGGTGACGGAGGAGTACGTGCGCGCGTGGCGGCATCTGGCGTTCGCGCCGGCCGACATCGCGGAGATGATCCGGAACGCCTTCCGCAGCGCCTTCCTCCACTGGGAGGAGAAGCAGGCCTTGCTGGAGGACATCGCGCCGGCCCTGGACGAGTTCGCGGCGGCCTGACGCAGCGGCGCGTGCCGGGAGGCGTTGCCCCGGCGACGTCTCCGCGGGAACGCGTGCGGCGCCCGTCAGGAAGCGCGTATCGATGGTCGCGGGCTGAGGTACCGATGGCCACGAACCAGGGCGATCGATACCGCGGGGGCGTCACGAACACGTCACGCAGATCGAGGCCGACTCGTGACGTCCGAAACATTGTTGCCGGACTTCGCGGACTGTAACATGGCGGCGGGAATCCTCGCGGCCGTTCCGGTCGCGTTCTCGACCTGCCGGAATCGCATGTACGCTCGACCTCTCACCCCTCGAAGAAGAGAGAAGATGATGAGGAGAACCCTGTTCACGTGCGCCTTCCGCGCCGTCGCGGCCGTCGCGATCCTCGCGCTGTCCGCGTCCGGCGCGTGGGCGCAAGGTGTCACCACCGGCTCGATCACGGGTCTCGTGACGGGTCAGGACGGACGCCCGCTATCCGGTGCCCAGGTGACGGTGGTGGACACCCGCACCGGGGGCCAGACCGGCGGTCTGACCAACGACGCGGGGCGCTACCGTGTTCCGTTCCTCCAGCCCGGCGGGCCGTACGTCGTCCGGGTGCAGATCATCGGGTACCGACCCGCCGAGAAGCAGGACGTGCGCGTCTCGCTGAGCGCCGCCGAGGTGGTCTCGTTCGAGCTCGAACAGACCGCCGTTCAGGTGGACCCGCTCACCGTAACGGTGGAATCGAGCCCGATCTTCAGCGGATCGAAGACGGGTCAGGAGACGACGATCCCGGTCGAGGAGATCGAGTCCTTCCCGACGATCTCGCGCCAGATCACGGGGCTCGCCTCGCTGTCGCCGCACGTGAATCTCGTCGAGGGCGCGCCCTCGATCGCGGGACAGAACAACCGCTTCAACAACATCCAGATCGACGGGTCGGTCAACAACGACGTGTTCGGTCTGGCGGACAGCGGGATCCCGGGCGGGCAGGTAAACGCCAAAGCGATCTCGTTCGAGGCGATCGAGGAGTTCCAGGTGCTGACGGCGCCGTTCGACGTCCGGCACTCGAACTTCACCGGCGGCCTCATCAACGCGGTCACCAAGTCGGGCACCAACGAGTGGTCGGGCTCGGCGTTCGGGTACCACTCCAACGAGAGCTTCGTGGGCGACCTCGACGGGACCGAGTTCGGCGAGTTCAACGACACGCAGTTCGGGTGGACGCTGGGCGGACCGATCATCCGCGACAAGCTGTTTCTGTTCACGAACGGCGAGTTCGAGATCAACAGCGCCCCTACAAATCCCCCGTTCGTGCCCCTCGGCGGGGCGATCGACGCGGGCGCCGAGGAGGCGAACCTGCACCCCGACTCCGCCGCGCGGTTCGTGAGCGTCCTGAGCGGCTTCGGCTTCGACGACGCGGGCACGTCCGAGCAGATCTCGATCGACAACCCGCGCACGAACCTGTTCGGCCGGCTGGACTGGAACATCAGCGAGAACCACCGGGCCGCCTTCCGCTGGAACTATTCGCGGGCGCGGCAGGACGGATCGCCGTTCCGGACGAACTTCACGTACGCCCTCACGTCGAACGGCTTCGACTTCAAGAGCGTTACGAACTCGTGGGTCGCGCAGCTCTTCTCCAACCTGGGCTCGTTCGACAACGAGCTGCTCGTGTCGCTGGAGACGATCCGTGACGACCGCGATCCGGTCGTCCCGTGGCCGGCGGTCGTGGTGGGTGTCCAGAGCGATTTCGGCGGCGGGGACATCCGCACCACCGAGGTGGTCGCCGGCGCCGAGGAGTTCTCCCAGCTCAACGTCCTGAACCAGGACGTGTTCCAGCTCACCGACAACCTGTCGCGGACGATGGGCGACCACACGTTCACCGTCGGGACGCACAACGAGCTGTTCAGCTTCTCGAACGGCTTCGTGCCGCAGTTCATCGGCCGGTACGAGTTCGACAGCCTCGCCGACCTCGAAGCCAACAACCCGAGCGGCTACGTCCTCAACGTGCCGATCGGCGGCTTCGACGGGTTCGCGGAGTGGTCCACGATGTCCGTCGGCCTGTACGCGCAGGATCAGTGGCACCTGAACGAACAGCTCAACCTCACGCTCGGCCTGAGAGCCGACATCCCGCTGTTCTTCGACGAGCCGCGCGCGAACCCGGCCTTCGAGCAGGCGTTCGGGTTCAGCACCGAGTCGACGCCGGGCGGCAACATCTCGTGGCAGCCGCGCGCCGGGTTCAACTGGAACTCGCTCGCCGAGTACCAGACGCAGGTGCGCGGCGGCGTGGGGCTGTTCTCCGGCCGACCGCCGTACGTGTGGCTGTCGAACGCGTTCAGCAACACCGGTGCCGACCTCGCGATCCTGTTCTGCGACCAGGGCGCGGGGATCCCGGCGCTCGACCCCGCGAACTACCCCGGCTCGCCCCCGTCGCAGTGTCTCGACGGCACGATGGCGTCGTCGGATGTCACGTTCATCAACGTGACGGACGAGGACTTCAACCTCCCGCTCGACCTCAAGATCTCGCTGGGCGTCGACCGCGAGCTCCCGGGTGGCTGGAGCGTGAGCCTCGAGGGACTGTACACGAAGGCCGTCGAGCAGGTGTTCTTCCGCGAGCTCAACATCCCGCAGGAGCCGATCGGCTTCGACGACTCGCAGGGCGGGCGGCCGCTGTTCGGGACGCCGACCGAGTCGGGGTTCGCTCCGCAGCGGCCCGAGGCGGAGTTCGCGCACGTGATGCAGGTGACGAACGCGAGCGACAACCGGGCGCTCCTCCTGAGCGGCTCGGTGAACCGCAGCCTCGGCGACTGGCTCTCGGCGCGCGGCTCGTACACGTGGTCCGACGTCGAGGATCTCCAGAGCCTGTTCTCGAGCCAGGCGACCTCCAACTACGGGCGCACGCCGATCCGCGGGAACCCGAACGACCCCGAGCTGGCGACGTCGGCGTTCGAGGTCAAGCACAAGATCGTCCTCTCCGCCACCGGTGAGTTCGATCTGGGCGGCGGGTTCGACGTGGCGGTCACGCCGCAGTACTTCGGCAACTCGGGTCCGGCGTACTCCTACATCGCGCGCGAGGACCTGAACGGCGACGGATACCGTTCGTCCGCGCCCTCGATCAGCCGGGACAACGACCTCATCTACGTCCCGATGGACGTCGACGCCGAGTACTCGTTCCGGAACCCGGCCGACGCGGCGGCCTTCGAGGACCTCATCTCGGAGGAGGGCTGTCTGGGCGAGCAGCGCGGCTCGCTAATGAAGCGAAACAGTTGCCGCAGCCCGTTCCAGAGCTCCGTGAACCTGAGGCTGGTGGTCGGGCTCCCCGGGGTGTGGGCACGCGGCAAGGCCGAGATCGTGGCCGACGTGTTCAACATCTTCGGCACCGAGATCACGCGGCCGTCCAACATCGATCGTGGCGTCGAGGTGCTCCGGCTCCGCGGCCGCGACAGCGATGGCGACGGCGTCGCCGACCCCGATCCGAACGGCGCCCTGCTGTTCGACTACACGGGTCCGCGCCGTGACGACGATGGGAACCTCGATCCGTTCAGCACGCTCGACCGGCAGTCGCGCCGGGCGTTCCAGCTCGGGCTGAGGTATCGGTTCTAGTGTGGTGTAACCGAAGTCGTGTGAGCACCGAGGGCGGCGAGGCCCGCGGCTGCCAAGGCGCGAGATCCGAAGGCATAGCCGTAGCTACGTCGAGGTCGAGCAACGCCGGCAGCCGCGACGAATCGTCGCCCGAACCGGAGCGAGCGAAGCGAGCGGAGCTCGGCGCCAGCCAATGCCACGGGACTTCGGTTACACCACACGAGCGCGCGATCCGCGTCTCGCCGGCCGTCACGGCCGGTGAGCCGGGTCGGTGTCGAAGCGACGAAGCCCCGGTCCTCGTGGCCGGGGCTTCTCGTTTTCCCGCTCAGCCCTCCGCCAGGTAGCGCTCCGCCATCTCCACGTACTCGCGTGTGCCCATGAACACCGGCACACGCTGGTGCAGGTCCCCGGGGACCCGGTCGAGCACGCGGCCCGTCCCATCGCTCGACTTCCCGCCCGCCTGCTCGCACACGAACGAGAGCGGCGCCACCTCGTACAGGAGCCGGAGCTTCCCCTCGGGATTCGCGACCGTGCCCGGGTACATGAAGATGCCGCCGTGCAGCAGCGTGCGGTGGAAGTCGGCCACCATCGAGCCCACGTAACGACCCGAGAACGCCTCCTTCCCTTCCTCCTCGCCCCGGAGACGGCGGACCAGCCGCTGCTGCCCCGGCGTCCATTTCGTGTAGTAGCCCTCGTTCAGGCTGTAGACCTTCTTCCCCGGCTCGGGCATCCGCATCTGCGGGTGGGAGAGCAGGAACTCGCCGATCGACGGATCGAGCGTGAAGCCCGAGACGCCGGCCCCGGTCGTGAACACGAGCATGGTCGAGGAGCCGTACAGCACGTAGCCCGCGGCGAGCTGCTTCGTGCCCGGCTGCATCACGTCGGCGAGCCGCGCGCACTTCGACCCGTCGCTCTGCCGCCGATAGATCGAGAAGATGGTGCCCACCGAGATGTTGACGTCGATGTTCGAGCTCCCGTCCAGCGGGTCGAACGCGATCACGTACGGACCGGTCTCCCACGGGTCCGGGATCTCGATGATGTCC
>Ga0299914_10003418_pt1 | contig 11204 bp, 9 predicted proteins | sample RVTome_10_FD_201361 | JGI IMG/M metagenome (GOLD analysis project Ga0299914, IMG submission 201361) | Soil microbial communities from uranium-contaminated site in the Upper Colorado River Basin, Wyoming, United States - RVT153D57 (version 2) ... | reverse complement strand
CCCCGCTCGACCGCCGCCGCCGGCGGCGCAGGAGACGGCGTGTCGCCACGAGGCCGATGACCGCGGCGATCACCTTGGGCCATGGGACGTCGACGTCCGGGGTGGCCGATGACGCGGCGGAGGCCGCCAGGCGTACCCTGGTCGGGACCTGTGCACGGATCACGCCGTGCAGCACGGCACTCGGCCGTTGCTGTTCCCCGGCCTTGGCGTTCAACACGATGACGGCGCCCGTCGTCGCAGGCACGACCCACTGCAACGCGGTCAGCTTCCGCTGCGCCTGCGCGACCTGCGGCGGAGTTCCCGCCGCCGGCGTCGTGGCGTCGTCGACGGGTACCTCGGCGTCCTCGTCGGGCTGCGGCAGGTGCTGGCCCTGCCACCGGCTGTAGGCGGTGGCGCCGAGCGCGACGGCGGTCAGTGCGGCCTTCGTCGCATTGACCCAGCGTGCCTGCCGCTGGACCGACAGGCGTCCCTTGTTGTTCCAGACCAGCTGGGCGCCGCCGAGGAGGTGCGCGACGATCGCCGCACCGTTGACCGGCGTCCAGCGTTGCCATCCGGCGTCGGCGGCCCGGGCACGGTCGGTGGGGTCGTCGATCACCTCCGTCGCACCGTTGAGGCCGACGGCGCCCATCAGCGAGCCGCCGAACCAGCCGGCCAGGCCGAGGTCGTGCAGGCTGCGTGCAATGGAGTTCTGGGTTGTCATGGCGTTCCCCCTGCGGACGGTCGCGATGCGATCCCCACCGCCGCATCCCGTGCGCGGTCGAGGACCATGTGCGCGCTTCGGGATCCGGGAAGCGGCGACCACGGTCCCCCGTCAGCGGACCCTCAACCACGATGTGGCCGGATTTCCGGCGAGATGCGGGTCCGTCGTCGCGGACGGTGCCCGCGACCCCGCTCAGCGGGGGCCGTGGACCTCGACCCGCCCGCCGCGTTCGCGGACGTCGTAGCGCAGCTGCGGTGAGGCTGCAGGACCGCGGACGACGGCGCCGTCAGCGAGGCGGAACACGCTGCCGTGGTCTGGACAGGTGATGCACCCGTCAGCGACGTCGCCCTCGTCGATCGGCCAGCCGGCGTGCGAGCAGCGGTTCGCGAGCGCCGCCAGCCGGCCGTCGAGGCGGACGAGCAGGACCTCATGCCCGCCGGCGATCACGATCTGGGGTGTCGAGGTGACATCGGCCGCCGCGACGCCGACGTCCGTCCACTCCTTGGGACCCTCGTCGAACGCAGTGTGGTCGACGCCCACGCCGAGCACCTGGCTGAGGTGACCTCCCAGGTAGCCGGCGGCGCCGACCGTCGCCAGCGCCGCCAGTGACAGCAGCCGTCCCCGTCGCGATCGGCCCGCACGGCGGGCGATCAGCGAGGCGACCTGCAGCGCCGCAGCCGCGTCGGCGGCGAGGGCGTGGACGAACGCCACACGGCGCCCGTGGTCGTACAGGTCGCTGTAGTCGCTGAGGCCGGCCAACGCCGTCGGGAGCGACGCAGCGATCCCCGCGCCGACCAGGCGGCGCGCAGCGGTTGCGTCGCCGTCGTCGCCGAGCAGGTCGAGCAGACCCGCCGAGGCCCACGTCCCGATCACCGCGTCGGTCAGCATGGGGTGCAGCCGATGGCCGAGCCACGCACCGGACAGTGCGTTCTTGATCTGGCGTGGCCCGAACGTCGGTCGTACCCAGGTCGCGAGGCGGTCCGCCGGATCCTCCAACGCCTCGCTGTGACCAATGGCATCGACCAGTCTGCGCAGGGGGTGGGTCACGGTCCGCTCCACTCGATCGTCGGGCGCGTGTCATGCCCGGTGCAGGAACGGGTAACCAGGACGGGTCCGAACGGCGACGTTGGAGGGTAGGAAGATGCGGGTCGTGGTGATCGGTGGCACCGGAAACGTCGGCCTGGCCGTGACCAGGGCGCTGACCGCCGACGCGGGCACCACGGGCGTGTCCGTCGTTGCGCGTCGGCACACCGCGGCCCTGCCGTCCGGTGCACGGATGGTGGTCGCCGACGTGGCGACCAGTGACCTGCGGCCGATCGTGGCGGGCGCAGACGCCGTCGTGCACCTGGCGTGGCTGATCCAGCCGAGCAGATCGCTCGACATCCAATGGCAGGTCAACGTCGACGGCGTTGCGCGTGTGCTGGCCGCCGTGGCCGATGCCGGCGTGCCGACGTTCGTGGCCGCCTCGTCGGTCGGCGCCTACTCGCCCCGGCGATCGCTCGACCCGGTCGACGAGACCTGGCCGACCCACGGTGTCGCCACGTCGGCGTACTCGCGCCAGAAGGCGTACGTGGAGCGGATGCTCGACGACTTCGAGGCCCGGCACCCCGGCGTGCGGGTCGCGCGGCTGCGTCCGGCGCTGATCTTCCAGGCCGAGGCCGCCGCGTCGCAGCGGCGCTACTTCGCCGGCCCGCTGCTGCCCCGCGCCCTGCTGCGGCCGGGCGTGCTCCCGATCGTGCCCCACCTGTCGGCTGTGCACTTCCAGGCGGTCCACGCCGACGACGTGGCCGACGTGTTCGTCCGCGTGCTCCACAGCGATGTGCGCGGCGCGCTCAACGTCGCGACCGACCAGGTGCTGTCGACGCGCGACGTCGCCGACCTGATCGGCGCACGTCCCGTCCACGTCCCGTTCGCGCTGGCGCGGTGGTGCATCGACGTGGCGTGGCGCCTGCGGCTGCACCCGCTCGAGGGTGGATGGCTCGACCTGGCAGCGCGCTGCCCCGTCCTGGACGCCACACGGGCCAGGACCGAGCTCGGCTGGCGCCCGCGGTACGACGGCCGGGCCGCGCTGCGCGTGGTGCTGCGCGGCATCGCCAGCGGGGCGGCGGGCCCGACCCCGCCGCTCGCGGCACATCCCATCGACGTCCAACTGCTCGACGCGCTGCGCACCGGCATGGGAACCCGGTCCAGCTCCGACCTGGCGGCGCGTGAACCCGACAGCCGTCGGCCCCGCTGATCAGCCGCCGGCGATCGCGCCGACGAGCCGCAGCGGCTCGCGTCCCTCGAGCACCGCGCGGGGCAGTTCGGTGCCGGTCCAGGTGTTCGAGTAGTCCTCGCCGTCGGCGTAGACACGGATCATCGCGCGGCGCCGCCCCGTGTCCCGCTCGCGGATGGTGCCGGCCAGCGCAGGATGGGCTGCTTCGAGTGCGTCGACCACCGCGCCGACCGTGACCGGCGCGGCGACCTCGACCACGACCTCGCCGGTCACCTGTGCCAGCGTGCGCAGATGGCCGGGCACGACGATGCGGATCGGCAGCGTGCCCGCCGGTGCTGCGTCGCGCTGTTGCCCGCTCATGGCAGCGTCTGCACCTCGACCGACAGCACCCTGGGCAGGTCGCGGACGATCGGTCCCCAGTGGTCGCCGCCATCCGGCGAGACGTACACCTGCCCGCCCGTGGTCCCGACGTACACGCCGCACGGGTCCATCGCGTCGACGGCCATCGCGTCGCGCAGCACGTTGACGTAGCAGTCGGATTGTGGCAGTCCCTCGGTCAGCGGTTCCCACTCGTCGCCGCCGGAGCGGGAGCGGTACACGCGCAGCCGCCCGTCCGCGACGTAGTGCTGCTCGTCGCTGGTGATCGGCACCACGTAGACCGTGTCCGGCTCGTGGGCGTGGACGTCGATGGCGAACCCGAAGTCGGTCGGCAGGTCCCCGCTGATCTCCCGCCACGACATCCCACCGTCGTCGGAGCGCATGACGTCCCAGTGCTTCTGCATGAACACCACGTCGGGCCGCGACGGGTGTCGTGCCAGCTTGTGCACGCAGTGGCCGACCTCGGCCTCGGGCTCGGCCATGAACTCCGAGCGCAGGCCCGCGTTCGCAGGTTCCCACGTCGCGCCGCCGTCGTCGGTCGCCAGCACGCCCGCGGCCGAGATCGCCACCAGCATGCTGTCCGGGTCATCCGGGCGCGGCTTGATCGTGTGCAGGCACAGGCCCCCGGCGCCGGGCGCCCACGACGACGCGGACGCGTGCGTCCGCAGGCCCGGCAGCTCCGACCACGACGCGCCGCCGTCGGTGGTGCGGAACAGCGCCGCGTCCTCGACGCCCGCCAGCACCGTGTCGGGGTCGTCGACCGACGGCAGCAGGTGCCACACACGGGTGAACTTCCAGGGTCGCGGCGACCCGTCGTACCAGGGGTGCGTCCCCGTCTCGCCCTCGTAGCTGAAGTCGTTGTCGACGGCATCCCAGGTCACACCGCCGTCGTCTGACCGCTGGATGACCTGGCCGAACCACCCGCCGGACTGCGACGCGTACAGTCGATCCGGATCGACGGCGGATCCAGCCATGTGGTAGACCTCCCAGCCGCCGAACAACGGCCCCGAGACCTCCCAGTCCTGCCGACGGCCGTCCGCCGTCAACACGAACGCGCCCTTGCTCGTCCCAACCAGCACTCGTACGCCGCTCATCGGCAGTCACTCCTTCGTGATGTGCGCACATCCTGGACCCTGCGCCCGTTCGCGTCCAGCGCGACACCGGGCCCCGCGACTCCGACGTCGCTGGTCGACGGAACTCATCGGTGCGTGCAAGATCCTGTGGCCGGACCGCGTCCCGCCGGCCGCGTACGCGGGCGGAGCTAGGGGAGCAGATGCGCGGACGCCAGGACATCGAGCAGCGGGCCGGCGGCCAGGCCGACCGCCACCGTGGCCAGCCCGGCCACGACCGTGGCGGTCGTGGCCCACGCGCCGAGCAGTGGGACCGGCTCGTCGACGACGCCGGCGTCGTCGAAGTACATCGGTCCGACGACGCGCAGGTAGTAGAACAGCGACACGACGGTGTTGGCCACAGCGAGGACCGCGAGCCAGCCGTACCCCCCCTCGATGGCGGCGGTGAACAACGTCAGCTTGCCGACGAACCCGGCGAGCGGCGGGATGCCGACCAGTGACAGCAGCGCCACGACGAGCACGGCGACGTGTGCGGGCCGGCGGGCGGCGAGTGCGCGGTAGTCGTCGAGGCTCGTCCGTCCGCGCAGCGCGACCACCACGCCGAACGCGGCGACGTTCGCGGCGGCGTACCCGGCGAGGAAGAAGATCAGCGCGCCCGGCGCGAGTGGGCTGCGGCCCAGCACGACGACGGCCATCAACGCGTAGCCGGCCTGTGACACCGACGACCAGCCGAGCAGCCGTCGCAGGTCGCCCTGCCACAGCGCCGCGAGGTTTCCGAGCGTCATGGTCGCCGCCGACAGCAGCGCCACGAACACGCGCCAGTCGACGGCGTCGACGGGCACGACGTGCAGCACCCGGCCCAGCGCGACGGCGGCGCCGACCTTGGGCGCGACCGTCAGGAACGCCGCGGCGGGAGCCGGCGCACCCTGTGCGACGTCGGGCACCCATGCGTGGGCCGGGACCGCGCCGATCTCGAAGGCGAGCCCGACGCCGATCGCCGCGACGGCCACGAGCAGGACGACGGCGTCAGGGTCGCCCGCGGCCAGCGCGGTGGCCGTGCCGTCGAGGCTGGTCGTGCCCGTCATGCCGAACAGCAGCACGACGCCCAGCAGCAGGACCGCGTTGGTCAGCGCGCCGATCAGGAAGTACTTCATGCCGGCCTCGACGGCGGCCGCCGACCGCCGGTGGTAGGCGGCCATCGTGTAGCCGGTCACCGACACCAGCAGCATGCCCACGACGATCTCCATGGTGTCGGCGGCACCCGCCAGCACCATCGCCCCGGCGGCGCTGAACAGCACCACGGCGGGGTGTTCGCCCGCCCGGGGATCGGTCCGCATCCACGTGTGCGCCAACGCCAGCGTTGCGGCGGCGACACCGAGGACGGTCAGCTCGGCACCGGTGGTCACCCGGTCCAGGGCCCAGTCGCCCATGAACGTCAGCGTCGGCTCGAGCGTCGCGAGCCACAGGCTCCAGCCGGCGGCGACGGCGACCGCGACGAGGGCCAGCGGCGTCGTCACCCACTGTGCGCGCCGCGGGAGGAAGGCCGCCGTGAGCAGCACGACGACCGCACCGACCACGAGCGCCAGCTCGGGACCCAGGTGGCCGACGGCCAGCGCGTCCATTCCGTTCATCGCGTCACCCGGCACCGGCTCCGGCGTCGAGCAGCAGCCCGGACGCGGGGGTGACGACGTCGAGCAGCCACGTCGGCCACACGCCGATCAGCACGACGAGTGCGAGCAGCGCCGCCAGCACAACGGTCTCGTGGGCGCCGAGGTCGGCGAACGACGCCAGGCGGTCGGGCGTCTCGCCGAAGAACAGCTGCTGCAGCATCTGCAGGAACAGCGCGGCGGTGATCAGCACGCCGAGCAGGGCCACCCCGGCCAGCACCGGGTACACCGCGAACGTGCCCACGAAGATCTGGAACTCGGCGACGAACCCGGCCAGGCCGGGCAGGCCCAGGCTGGCGAAGGCCGCCAGGGTCGTGGCGCTGGCGAGGCGCGGCGCCGGAGCGGCGAGCCCACCGTAGTGGTCCAGCTGGTAGTCCTCGGTGCGCCGCCACACCGAGCCCGCGAGCAGGAACAGCGCGCCGGTGATCAAGCCGTGCGCGACCATCTCGACGACCGCGCCGGTGATGGCGAGGTCCCGCGCGGCCTGCGGCCCGACGGCGGCACCGGCCACCGCGATGCCGAGCACCGCATAGCCCATGTGGTTGACCGATGTGTAGGCGATGCGCCGCTTGAGGTCGGTCTGCCCCATCGCGACCAGAGCGCCGTAGACGACGCTGACCACGGCGATGACCGCCAACGGCAGAGCGACGTCGGCGAACGTGTCGCGAGCCATGGCGAGCGGGATGCGGAGCATGCCGTACGTGCCCATCTTCAGCAGCACGCCGGCGAGGATCGCCGACGCGGGGCCGGGGGCGTCGACGTGCGCGGGCGGCAGCCACGTGTGCACCGGCACCAGTGGCGTCTTCACCGCCAGGCCGAACAGGATGGCGACGACCGCGAAGGTCGCACGCGCTCCACCGCCGGCGAGTGGCTGCTGCGCGATGAGCTCGCGCATGTCGAACGTCAGCGGATCGGTGCCCAGGTACAGCACCAGGAACCCGAGCAGCATCACCAGCGACCCGGCCAGCGTGTACAGGAAGAACTTCAGCGCCGAGGTGCGGGCGTCGCCGTGGCCCCACCGGCCGATCAGGAAGTACATGCCGACGAGGCTGAGGTCGAAGAACACGTAGAAGACCAGCAGGTCGATGGTCAGGAACAGCCCGAGCGACGCGAACTGCAGGAACAGCAGCCACGCGCGGTACTGGCGGTGCCTGCCCCGCAGGTCGACCGGGTAGAGGACGGCGGCCACGAACAGCACGGCTGTCAGCAACGCGAGCGCGAGTGCGATGCCGTCGACGCCGACCCGCCAGCCGACCCCCAGCGTGGGGATCCAGTCGACGTCGGTGACCTGCTGGAACAGCGCGTCGCCGCCGGCGTCGAAGTCTGCCCACGACACCCCCAGCAGCGCCAGCGGCAGGGTGGCGGCGACGACGGCCAGCACACGCGAGCCACGTTCGTCGAGGCTTGGCAGCGCGACCAGCGCGATCGCGCCGAACAGCGGGATGATGATGGCGAACGTCAGCACGTCAGGCGCTCCAGACAGCGGTCAGTGCGATCAGCACGACGGTGCCGACCACGATGAGGGCGTAGTAGGTGTGGGCCTGGCCGGTCTGCACCCGGCGGCTGTCGTGGCCGGCGACCCCGATCAGGCGTGCCAGGCCGGTCACGGTGCCGTCCACGCCGAGCTCGGCGACCCGGTCGAGCATCGCCGCCGTTCGGGTCGCCAGCGTGGCGACGCCGCGCACGCCGGCGTCGACGACCCGGTCGTCGCCGCGCCGCAACGCGCGTCCCACCGCCCTGCCCGCAGCGGCGATGCCACCGGCGGGCGCGTCGAGCACGATGTCGTCGAAACGCGCCGCAGCACGTGCGGTCGCCAGCGCCGGTGTCACGACGGCCAGGCGGGTCGCGGCCGGTAGCCCGAGCCAGTCGCCGACCGCCCGTCGGTGCGGCGTCCGGGCCGCGTGGGCGAGGCGCCCACGCCGACGCTGGACGCCCGCGGCGTAGCCGGCGAGCGCGATCGTCGTGAGCGACGCGGCCAGCTCCCACGGTTCGCGGGGTGGCAGCGTGCCGCCCGTCAGCATGGCCAGCGCCTCCTGGCCGGCGGGCAGCCACAGCACGCCGAGCAGGATCCCGAGCATGCCGAGCGCGCCGATCGTGACGTGCTCGGCCACGCCCGGTCGGTGCGCCAGCGCCGCGACGTGGCTGTCCCGCGGCCTGCCGAACGCCAGCAGCTGGAACCGGGCCACGTAGTACGCGCTCAACCCGCCGGCTGCCAGCACGGGCGCGGCGAGCCACGTGCCGTCGTGCGCGGCGGCGGCCACGACGCCGTCCTTCGTCCACGCCATCCCCAGCGGCGGGACGGCGGCGAGCGCCAGCGCGCCGGCTGCGGTCAACCAGGTCATCGCCGGCAGGCGCCGGCCCAGACCCATGCGCGCGAGCTGCCGCGTCCCGGCGGCGCTGACCGCGACGCCGGACGATAGGAACAGCAGCGCCTTGGCGAGGCCGTGCGCGACGAGGTGGGCGACCGCGATCGCCGGATAGCCGGCGCCGACGGCGACCAGCATGAACCCGTACTGGGCCGACGTCGACGCGGCGAGCAGCTTCTTCGCGTCGTCCTGGACGGCCGCGACCGCGCCACCCGCCAGCGCGGTCACCACGCCGATGGTGATCGTGGTCGGTCCGAACCAGCCGACGGCGTCGAGGATCGGCTGCAGCCGTGCCAGCAGATAGGCACCGGCGGCCACCATGGTCGCCGAGTGCAGCAGCGCCGACGCCGACGTCGGACCGGCCATCGCCGAGAACAGCCATGGTGCGAACGGCACCTGCGCGGACTTGGCGACGGCGGCCAGCAGGACGCCCGCGGCCAGCGCGTGCGCCGCGCCGCCGCCGATGACCGCGACGTCGCTGAAGGCCAGGCCGCCGGTGCTGGCGAAGGTCACGCCCGCCGCGACGAACAGGCCGAGGTCTCCCGCGCGGGTGGCATTGAACGCATGGGCAGCCTGCGCCGGGGCATCGGTCCGCCATGCGTGGGCGATCAACGCCCATGACACCGCGCCGACCAGCTCCCACCCGATCAGCAGCGACAGCAGATCGCCCGCGAGCAGCACCAGCTCCATCGCGCCGACGAACACTACGAGGAGCCCGAGCAGGCGTGACAGGCCGGCGCGCTCCTCGTGCGCGGCGGCGTACGCGGTGACGGGGAGCGCGACCAGCGGGACGAGCACGACCGGCAGGCGGCTGATCCCGGCCACGTCCAGCTGCAGCTGGAGGTCGACGCCCCAGGGCAGCGTGGTCGAAGGCTGCCACACGGCCGTCCACGCCGCGACGGCGAGCGTCACCGTCAGGGAGGCGGTCGCGACGATGCCCAGCGCTCGACGTGACGCCCCACGCCACAGCGCGAGCGCCAGGCCCGTCACGACGGGCAGCCAGATCGTCGTCAGGAGCATCTCCTCAGCCCTTCAGCGACGTGATGCCCTCGGTCATGTCGGCCTGGCGCGAGCGGTAGACGGCGACGACCAGCGCGAACCCGATCGCCATCTCGACGGCCATCACGGCCATGGCCACGATCACGAGCACCTGGCCCTCGGGCACGCCCCCGCCGGCGTACGCCCACAGCCCGGCGCCGGCCAGGATCGCACCGTTCACGATGAGCTCGATGCCCATCATGATCATGACGAAGGTCTGCTGGGCCAGCGCGCCCCACACGCCGATGCCCACCAGCACCGCGGCGACCAGCAGCACGGTGACCAGTGTCATGCCGGCCACCGCCCCGGCCGCGGCCGTCCGCTGCCGCGCATCAGTGGCTCCCGTGGTGCATGTGACCGTGGCCGCCGTCGTCGGCGACCAGGTCGTCGTCGGGGCGGTGGTGACCGCCGGGTTCCAGCGGCGGGGCGATCGACCCCTGGTCGTCGTCGCCGTAGCGGCCGCGCGCCGACGACAGGATCACGGCGCAGACCATCGTCGCGAGCAGCGTGACACCGGCGGTCTCGAACACCAGCATCGAACCGCCGAGCAGTTCGACGCCCAGCTCGTGGATCGTCCGGGCCGCAGGGTCGACGGGTGCGTCGGGGAAGTCGCCGGTGATCGCGACGGCACCCAGTCCGACGGCGGTCACGGTGCCGGCAGTGATCGCGAACCGCGGCTGGTGCACCATGGTCATCGGGTTCAGGCCGGCCGGGTTCATCATGAACATCACCATGAACAGCGCCATGACGACCATCTCGACGGCCATCATGAGCAGCAGCGCCGTGCCCAGGTACTCGGCGAGCAGCAGCACCAGGATCGCGCCGACGTTCAGGAACGACGCCAGCAGCAGGAACGACGCGCGCACCATCGAATCGGTGCGGAACACCCGCCATCCCGTCCAGATCGCGGCAGCGGAGAACACGCTGAAGGCCGCGGTCACAGCCCGACCTCCTCGCTGGCGCGAGCAGGTCGCCCCCCGGCCTGTCCTGTGACCGCTGACGCGCTCAAGCCCAAGCTCCTCGCTGGCGCGAGCAGCTTGCCCCCCGGCCGGTCCTGTGACCGCTGCGCGCTCACAGCGCGACCACCCCTGCGATCGCGAGGTCGGCGAACGCGAGCGGCAGCAGCACCGTCCACGCGCCCCGCACGAAGCGTTCAGGGCTGACGCGGGCCAGCACGTGCCTGCCGGCCAGCACCACGATCGTCACAGCGGCCGTCTTCAGCGCCATCCACATCGCACCTGGCAGCACGGGGCCGAGCCAGCCACCCAGGAACACCGCGGCCGCGGCAGCGGCGAACGTCACGAGCATCGCGGCACGGGCAACCGTCCACACCAGCCGCTGCACACCGCTGTCCTCCGCCGCCCCGCCGCCCGCCAGGTCCGGCGCGTCGATGACCCCGACGGGACCGATGAACGTGACGCCGGCGGCCACGACCAGGAACAGTGGCAGCCCCAGCGGCTGGCGGACGACGTTCCACATCGACTCCTGGGACGCGACGATCGCACCGATCGACAGCGACTCGGCCGGCAGTGCCGCGGCGATCAGCACGAACATGCTGAGCAGTTCATACGACAGCGCGACGCCGACGAAGCGGTACCCGGACACCAGCGCCGGCGCCGAGTTGGGTGCCCAGCCGTGCAGGAAGACGGCCACGATCGCGAGCGCCTCGGCGGCACCGAACACCACGATGCCGGTCCGGACGTCGGCGACCACCAGGCGGGGTGCGAGCGGCACGACGCTGAGCGCCATGGCCGCCAGTCCGGCGTACGC
>Ga0299914_10003416_pt1 | contig 11209 bp, 7 predicted proteins | sample RVTome_10_FD_201361 | JGI IMG/M metagenome (GOLD analysis project Ga0299914, IMG submission 201361) | Soil microbial communities from uranium-contaminated site in the Upper Colorado River Basin, Wyoming, United States - RVT153D57 (version 2) ... | reverse complement strand
AGCAGCGTGTTGAACCCGTGCTCGCGCGCCGTGCGGACGAGCGCCTCGATGGTCGAGGGCGACGTCAGCGACGTGCGGAGCACCCAGAGCGCACGTATCTCTGCCGGGGGAGCGGCCTCGGCCACGGGCTGGGCGGCTGGCGTCGAGGCGAGGGCCAGCAGGGCCGCGGCCGCCGCGACGCGCGCCAGGCGGCCGGGACACATCGTTCCAGTACAGCGCATAAACCGCAAGAAAGTAACAGGTTACGGCGCTCGCTGTCAACGCGCGCGACGGGCGGTTTCTCTCGTTGACAGCGGATCCGGAGTGCGGATTTCCGCCGCTCCCGATCTCCCGTTGCCGACAGCCTCACCGGAATGGGGCCGGATCCTCTCCCTGCCGTACCCGGTAGCGGCGGTTGGCCGCAAGCGATTGGATCGTCTGCGCCTCACCCCCCGGCCACCTGATCTCCACATCCACCTCGCGTGCAGCGCCGACGCCCGCGTGCACGCGCGGGTCGTGGGATGACAGGTAGCTGCCGCCGCTCGCCACGATCCGCAGCGCGCGGCCGCCGTTGGCCCAGCGCAGCGTCACGACGGCTCCCGTGGCGTCCCTGATCGTGCGGCCCTCCAGCAGCAGCTCGATGAAGTTGCCGGCCGGCGCGACCGCACGGTACAGGGCCGGCCGCCCATCGAGATTGTTGACGACCGCGCCGATCCGGCCGTCGTTCCAGAAGTCGGCGAGTGCGAGGCCGCGGCCCACCGCGACGCCGGGGAGCGCCTCGCGCGGCAGCTCGACGAACCGGCCGCCCTCGTTGACGAAGCCCTGCATCGGCATCCGCCACTTCGACGGCAGGTTCAGGCGATCCACCTGCGGGTACACGTGCCCGTTGGCCACGATCAGATCGTCGTCTCCGTCGCGATCGAAGTCCGCGAATCCCGTGCCCCAGCCCATCTGCACCCACGTCGGCTGCGAGAGCTGCGCGCGGCGCGTCACGTCCTCGAACAGGCCGGCGTCGAGGCCGCGGTAGAGCGTGTTGTAGTCGTCGACGAAATTGGTGACGTAGAGATCGGCGCGCCCGTCGCGGTCGTAGTCGCCCCAGGCGATCCCCATCCCGGCCTGCTCGTGCCCTTCCTCGCTCAGCGCCGCCCCCGATTCGATCGCGCGGTCGCGCGGCGTGCCGCCGGCGAAGCCGTAGAGCGTATTGGGCGTCGAGTCGTTGGCCGCGTACAGTTCCATCGCGCCCTTCGGCCCCAATGGGAGGAACACCGCGCCGAGGCCGTAGTACGAGTTCGGATCGACAACGGCCTGGTGCACGCGCTGGAAGCGGCCGTTGCCCAAGTTGCGGAAGAGGAGATCGCCCTCGCCCTTCAGCCCGCGCGGACCGCAGTTGATCACGAGGCCGCGATGGCGGCAGTCCGGCGTCTTCTTCGGGTCCGGCAGGTTCGCGGGGTCGAGGCGCACGTAGCCGGCGACGAACAGATCGAGCCGCCCGTCGCCGTCGAAGTCGCCGAACGTCGCGCCGGTATTCCATCGCCCGGGGTCGCCGCCGACGCCGGCCGCCTTTGCCACGTCGGCGAACGTCCAGTCGCCGCCGTTTCGCCAGAGCTGGTTCGGCACGAGGAAGTTCGTGATCAGGATGTCGGCGTCGCCGTCTGCGTCGTAATCGGCAATCGCGCACCCCATGCCCCAGCCGGCGTTGCGAATGCCCGTTCTCGCCGTGACGTTCTCGAAGCGCCCGCCGCCGGTGTTGCGGAAGATGCCGTGCGGCGGCGCGGACGTCCTGCCGGCGGCGGCCTCGAAGCTGCCGCCGTTGACGAGCACGATGTCGGTCCAGCCGTCGTTGTCGAGATCCGCGGCGCAGACGCCGCCGCTCATGACCTCGGGGATGTACCACTTGTCGGCCGACCCGCCGCCCTCGTGGGTGAACCTCGACAGCCCCGCAGCCGCCGCGACGTTCTCGAAGCGCAGCGCGCCGGGCGATGGTCGAGCGATTGCCGCGGATCCGCGCGAGGCGGGCGGCAGGCCGGCGAACCCCATCAGCATGGCGATCGCGAGCCCCGCCACGGCGGGGAAGACGCGCATCGCCGCATTATATGATTCGGCCATGGATGGCCGTCCCTCGCGGCCGAGGCGCTGGCGGCGCCAGGCGTGGGCGCTCGCCGCGGCGATCGCCGCGCTGGCATCCGGGCCGCCGCAGACGGTCGAGCGGCCGCAGGACGCGCGCGAACTTGCGCGCGTCTTCGTCGAACGCGCGGAGGCCGCTCTGGAGGCTGGCCGCGCCGCCGACGCCGTGTCGCTGCTCGAGCAGGCCGAGCGCGAGGCGCCCGACTGGGCCGAGCTGAAAGTCAATCTGGCCGCCGCGCGCAGCAGCGCCGGCGACCATGCCGGAGCCGCGGCCGCGGCGCGCGCCGCGCTCGCCCTCGACCCGACTCTCGATGGCGCCCGGTTCAATCTCGGCCTGGCACTCCTGAAGTCCGGCGACGCGCCGGGTGCCGCTGTCGCGCTCGCACCCTACGCGGACGCGCCGGCGCCGCCCGCGGTCCATGCCGCGCTCGGCCTCGCGTGGATGCAGATGGAGCGCGCGGCCGATGCCGCGCCGGTGCTTCAGCGCAGCATCGACGCCGGCCTCCGCGATCCGGACACGCTGCTGGCCGCGGGCCGCGCGTGGCTGCAGGTTGGCGATCCGGACCGTGCCGCGCCCGTCCTCACGCTTCTCCAGGCGCACGCGCGCGAGTCGGTGCACACGAGGCTGCTCGCCGGCGACGTCGCGGACGCGCGCGAGGACTGGACCCGCGCCGCGGACGAGTATCGCGCGGCGCTCGAGCTGGATTCCGGTTCGGTCGAGGCGCAGTACTCCCTCGGCCTGGCGCTGTACAAGCTGCGGAACTATGAGGAGGCCGCCGCCGCGCTGGAGCGCGCGCTGAGCCTCGCGGCCGGGCACGTACCCGCCCTTCACTTTCTCGGTCTGCTCGAACTCGACCGCGGGAACGCGGCGCGCGGCGCGGACCTGCTGGTTCGAGCGGCCGCGCTTGCTCCAGACCGCGCCGACATCGCGCGCGACCTCGGGCGGGCGCGACTCGATCTGGGTGACGTGGACGGAGCGCTCGGCATACTGCGCCGCGTCATTTCATTGGATCAGGAGGATCCAAGCGCGTGGTTCCTGCTTGGCCGGGCGCTGAAGGCCAGCGGCGATGGAGAGGGCGCGCGGGAGGCATTTGCCCGCTCGACCGAGTTGAATCAGCGCCTCCGCGAACGGCTCGAGCGTCGGGTGTCCGGCGCGAAGAAGCCGGGCGGCGGGTAAGGAGCTTGCTTGTCGGCTGGATCTGCCGCCTGTCCGTACGACAAGGACGGCGATCGTAGACGCCTGAGAATGCACGTGTCCGCGAATGGTACACGCGTGACCGTTCTCTGTTTCGCAGCCGAGGTAGCGATGACCAAGCCGATCAGCAACACATGCCGGGCGCTGCTGGCGCTTCTCCTGCTCTGTGTGGCAGCCGCGCCGACCGACGCGCAGGAAACCACGGGCACGATCGTCGGTGTCGTGACCGACCAGACGGGCGCGGTGCTGCCCGGCGTGACCGTTGTGGTGCGGAACGTCCAGACGGGCGGGAGTCAGGAGTTCATCACCGGGGGCACGGGACGCTACACGGCCGCTTCGCTCCGCCCGGGCAACTACGAGGTGACCTTCAACCTGTCGGGCTTCAACCCGCAGACGGTACGCAATATCGAGCTGCACGTGAACGACCGGCTCGAAATCAACGGAAAGCTGGGCGTGGGTGTCGAAGAAACCGTCGAGGTCAGCGCGGCCTCCCAGTTCGTGCAGCCGAGCCCCGCGGTGCAGACGCTGATGGGCCCGACGCAGGTGCAGGAGCTGCCGCTCAACAACCGGAACTTCGTGCAGCTCGCGACCCTCGTGCCAGGGGTCTCGAGCGATCTGGGCGACGAGGTGGGGATCGGCCTGACCAACGTCGTCAGCGTGTCGATTGCCGGCAGCCGGCGCAACGCGGTCAACTGGCTGGTGGACGGCGTGTCGAACGTGGATGTTGGCTCCAACCTGACGCTGCTGGCCACGCCGACGCTGGAGTCGATCCAGGAATTCAAGATCGTCACGAGCAACTATTCGGCCGAGTGGCCCCGGAGCGGCGGCGGCATCGTGAACATCGTCACGCGGGGCGGCACGCAGGAGTTCTCGGGCACGGCCTATGAGTTCTTTCGCAGTGACAGACTGAACGCGAACTCGTGGGCGCGGAAGCGCACCGGCCTCGAGGATCGTCGCGACGCGCCGGAACTCGACTACCACAACTTCGGCTACACGATCGGCGGTCCGGTGCTGCCCAGCCGCGAGAAGCTGTTCTTTTTCTGGTCGCAGGAGTGGCGCGACATTACGCGCGCGCCGGCCTCGTTGACGGCGACGGTCGTCAACCCGGCCTGGCTGAACGATCCGACGAACGAGAACTTCGTCGCCCCCGAGGACCGCGATCCGAACGCGGTGCGGCTGCTCGACCTGTGGCCGGCGCCGACCCTGGGGGAGAACCAGTTCGTGAACATCAATCCGAACGAGAGCAACACGAGGCAGGAGGTCCTCCGTGTCGATTACGACTTCGCCCCGAACTGGAAGCTGATGGGGCGGTATACGCACGACCGGAGCGAGACCGTCGAGCCGGGCGGTCTGTTCTTCGGCGTGGCCGTGCCGGACGTGGCCGCCACCAGGACGGAGGTGCCGGGGAACGTGTTCGCGACGGAACTTCGCACGACGGTCGGCCGCGGGCTGAACGAGTTCCGCTATCAGCTGTCGGGCAACAAGATTCAGACGTCGGACCTCGAGAACAACGTGAACACGCGCAGCGCCCTGGGGCTCCAGATTCCGGAGCTGTTCCCGGAGAACAATGCCGGCCGCATCCCGACGATCGACGGCGCGGGCCCGTCGATCATCGGGGCCCCTCAGGGGTGGACCATCGAGTACTGGAACCACACCTTTGCGGACAACTACACGCACCAGTTCGGTGATCACACGATCAAGGGCGGCTTGCTGATGGCGTTCGAGCAGAAGAACGAGAACGCGTCCAACGAGACCCAGGGCCGGTTCGTCTTCGGGGAGGGGGGCGGCCGCACGGCGTTCCAGAACTTCCTCACCGGCAATCGGGACGGGCTCTGCGGCAACGAGTGCACCTACGCCGAGTCCGAGATCGACATCACCAACAACCTGCGATTCAATCGTTACGAGATGTTCGTGCAGGATACGTGGCGCATCCGTCCGAACATCACGCTCGATTACGGCGTCCGCTACGCGCTCTATCCGAAGATCAGCGACAGGAACAACGTCCTGACGAACTTCGTGCCGAGCCTGTACGATCCCGCGCGCCGGCCGGAGTTCGGCGACGCGAGCGGCTCGGTGGTCGTTGTCGGCACCGGCGATCCGCTCAACGGCATCATCGTCGCGGGGCAGAATTCGCCGTTCGGCGAGGGGATCTACGACACCGACACGAACAACATCCAGCCGCGCGTCGGCTTCTCGTGGGATCCGTACCGCGAAGGCACGACGATCGTGCGCGGCGGCTACGGGCTGTACTTCGACCAGCCGCTGGTGGGGATTTTCGAGCAGAATGCGTTCGTGAACCCGCCATTCGCCAACACCGTGACGTTGTTCAATCCAGCGTTGTCGAATCCCGGGGCCGGCGTCGCCCCCGGGACGCGGGGCCTGCGGAGCCTCATCGCCAGCAGCGTCCCGTTCGAGACGCCCCGCACGCAGCAGTGGAACGTCGGCGTCCAGCGGCAGCTGTACCCCCGCGGGTTCATCGACGTGAGCTACGTGGGCTCGCGCGGCGACAACCTGATCCAGCCGGTGGACGTCAACCTCCCCCAGCCGGCGGACGTCGTCGCGGCCGACGGCAACCTGAACCTCGTGCGGCCGTTCCTCGGCTATGCCGCCATCACCATGCGCCAGACGACCGCCTACAGCAACTACTGGGGCATCCTGACGCAGTTCCGACACGACCAGGGGCGCGACGGCACGCTGACGCTGAACTACACGCTCAGCCGCAACCGCACGACCGCTACCAACGATCGAGACGCGATCGACATCCCGCAGAACCCGCTGGATCTCGAGGCCGAGTACGCCGACGCCCGGACCGACCGCCGGCACATCTTTTCGGCGACCTACATCTACGAGCTGCCATTCTTCCGCGACTCGACCAACCCGCTCGCCAGGATCGCCCTCGGCGGCTGGCAGATCTCCGGGCTGACCCAGGTCAGCTCGGGGCCGCCCGTGCCGCGCATCCTCGTGAGTACGAACGGCGGACGGCGGGGAAACCGCGCCAATCAGGTCGGCGATCCTGGCGCCGGGGACCAGAGCGGGGATTTCTGGTTCGATCCGACCGGGTTCGTCCCGCCGGCGGACGGCACGTACGGGGACTCGCCGCGCGCGCCCTTCCGGCTCCCGGGCCGCAACCAGACGGACCTGGCACTCTCGAAGAACTTCTATCCGCTCGGCGATCTCCGATTCCAGTTCCGCGCCGACTTCATCAATGCGTTCAATCAGACACAGTTCAGCGACGTGGACGCGTCCTGCACGGCCGGAACCACGATCAGCCAGAATCGCTGCGACGTCGCCGACGATACCTTCGGCCAGGTCATCAGCGCCAGGGCCCCGCGGGAGATTCAGCTGAGCCTCAAGCTGTACTGGTAGACTTGGACGGGCGGCGTCCCTGATGAACGGCCGGCGGAGCCAACCGCCGGCCGTTCGTGCGTCACGGGACGCCGGGGCGGCGCTCTGGCGATGACGATTCACAGCAGCTTCCACGTCCTGGGCATCGATGCCGGCGGCACCAAGACCGTCTGCCAGCTCGCCGATCAGGACGGGACCACGATCTCGGAGGCGCGCGGGCCCGGCGCCAACCTCCAGGCCGTCGGCGAACTGCAGGTCGAGAAGGTCCTGCACGACGTGATGGACGCGGCCATCGGGGATCGCGACATCGTGCCGGCGGCGATCTGCCTGGGCATCGCGGGCGTCGACCGGCTCGACGACGCCGCGATCGTGCGGGCCATCATGAAGCGCATCGGCTTCAAGGCGCGGGTGGTCGTCGTCAACGACGCGCTCGTGGCGCTCGAGGCCGGAGTCCCGGCCGAGCCCGGCGTGGTGATCGTCTCCGGCACCGGGTCGATTTCGTACGGGCGCAACGCGGCAGGGGAGGCCGCGCGCGCCGGAGGCTGGGGCTACGTCCTGGGCGACGAGGGGAGCGGCTACTGGATCGGCCGCGCCGCGCTGCGGGCGGTGCTGCGCGAGGCGGATCACCGCGGCCCGCGGACGGCGCTGACGCCGCTGCTCCTCCGGCACTTCGACGTGCCGGAGCCGCAGCAGCTGCTGCACGAGGTCTATCACACGAACCTGAAGCCGTCGGCGATCGGCGCGCTCGCGCAGTGCGTGCAGCTGGCGTTCGGCGAGGGCGACGAAGCCGCCATCGGGATCCTGCGGGGGGCTGCCGACGAGCTGGAGGGCTCGGGGCTGTCCGTCGCGAAGCGGCTTGGACTGGTCGGCGCCCCGTTCACCTTCCTGCTGTCGGGCGGCATCTTCCGAGCCGTGCCATGGCTGGACGACGAGCTGCGCCGCCGCCTGCCCGTCAGCGCCCGCGGCAGCACCGTGCGGCTGCTCGATCGCGAGCCCGCCTGCGGGGCCGTGGCCATCGCGCTCCAGGAGGCGCGCGGCGGCGCCCGCATTCCGCGCTATCTCGTCGCCTGAGATGCCGCTGCCCGGACAGATCCGCGTCACCGTGTTCCCGAACGACCGCGCCGCGGCGCGCGCGCTCGCGTGCCGCACGGCGGAGGCGCTCGGGGCGAACCCCGCGCTCGTGCTCGGGCTGCCGACGGGCCGCACGCCGATCCGGCTGTATCACGAGCTGGTCTCGCTCGCGGCCCACGGCAAGGCCGACTTCTCCCGGGTGCGCACGTTCAACCTGGACGAGTTCGTGGGCATCCCGCCCTCGCATCCGGGCAGCTATCGCAGGTTCATGGAGGACCACCTGTTCCGGCAGGTGGGGATTCCGCCGGAACAGGTGAACTTCCTGAACGGGGCGGCGCGCGATCCGGAGGCGGAGTGCATCCGCTACGAGGAAGCCATCGCGGCGGCCGGCGGGATCGACCTGCAGATCCTCGGGATCGGCACGAACGGCCACATCGGGTTCAACGAGCCCGCGCGGGAGCTGCAGGCCCGGACGCACCGCGTGAGGCTGACGCCGGAAACGCGCCGCAGCAACGCGGCGCTCTTCGGCGGCGATCCCGGCGCGGTGCCGCGCGAGGCGCTGTCGATGGGAATGGCCACGATCCTCCAGGCGCGATCGATCGTGCTGCTGGCGACGGGGCGTTCGAAGGCCGGGTGCGTGGCGCGCGTGGTGAACGGCCCGCTTACCACGGATCTTCCCGCGTCGTTTCTCCAGCTCCACCACGACGTGCAGGTGATGCTGGACGAGGCGGCGGCATCGCGGCTGGGGGGCTGAGGCGAGCGGCTGTCAGGAGCCAGGTTACACGCGGAATTCATCGACTGCCGCTGCCACGGAGATCCGACGTCCACGATGACACGATGGGTTATTTCCTGAGTTTCTTCATCGTGCCATCGTGCACATCGTGTTGGCCGTTCGCCCTTTCACCGGCAGCACGACTGAATCCTGGACTCAGAGATGCAGCAGCTCGCGCAGGCGGGGCTCGACGTCCTCGCCGATCGCGGCCCTGATTGAGTCGTCCGCGCTCCTCAGCCGGCGCTGCGCCTGCGTGAGCGTCGCGCCGGTCTTCTGCATGACGATCGCCGCCTTCACGTTCCACTTCGCGCGCCGCAGCAGCGCGTCGGCTTCGTCGTAGCCGAGCCCCGTCACGACGCCGATGATGCGGCGGGCGCGATCCTTGAGCTTCTCCGACCCGGTCCTGACGTCCACCATCAGGTTGCCGTAGGTCTTGCCCACCTTGATCATCGCGATCGTGGTGAGCATGTTCAGCACCATCTTGGTGGCCGTGCCGGCCTTCAGGCGCGTGGACCCGGCGATGAGCTCCGGCCCGACGGCCGGCGCGATCTGGACGTCCACGAACGTCTGGAGCTCCGATCCGGGCCAGCAGGTGACGAAGACGATCTTCGCCCCCGCCTTGCGCGCGCGCGTCAGCCCGCCGCGCACGAACGGCGTCATCCCGCTCGCCGACACGCCGATGACGACGTCCTTCCGGCCGAGCCGCAGGCGGCCCACGCTGCGGGCGCCTTCCTCGTAGTTGTCCTCGACGCCTTCCTTCGCGCGGAACACCGCCTCCTGGCCGCCCGCCATGATCGCCTGGACCGTGTCGGGCGGCGTGCCGAACGTCGGCGGCATCTCCGAGGCTTCGACCACGCCGAGGCGCCCGCTCGTGCCGGCGCCGATGAAGATGATCCGGCCGCCCTTCCGGAGCGCCTGCGCGACGATCTCGACGCCGTGCGCGATGCGTTCCTTCTCCTTGTGGACGGCGGCGACCACCTTGCGATCCTCGCTGACCACCATGTCGATGATGTCGCCGACCGGCAGCTTGTCGACCGCGAGGCTGACCGGGTTGATGGCTTCGGTGGGCAGGGACTGCCACTTCGAGGGGCTGGGCATGCGATCGGGTTCCGGTAGCGGTCCGCGCGTGCGAACCAACCGCTAACACTACTCCTCGCTGCCGTACGTGTCAAACTGTCTCCGTAGCCCGTGGTCCGTCCCCGTGGCTCGTGGGCGGTTCGAGACACGGCGATCGGCAAGCAGTCTTCGTGTCCTTCGTCCCCCGTGGTTTTCGCGGTTCCCGGCAGGACGTATTCTACGGACCACGGACCACGGGCTACGGGCTACGGGCCACGTAGTACACTTCAGCCACATCATGCGAGATCGGACCCTTCACGTCCCCCGGGCGGCCGACGACGACGCGTTGTTCGAGCGGGTGGCCGAGGCGGCGGGACGGCTGGAGCGGGAGCTGGCGAAAGCCATCGTCGGCCAGCAGCAGGTCATCCGCGAGATCCTGATCGCGTTCATGGCCGGCGGCCACTGCCTGCTGCGCGGCGTGCCGGGCCTGGCGAAGACCCTTCTCATCAAGACGCTCGCCGACGCCGTGGATCTGAAATTCAACCGCATCCAGTTCACGCCGGACCTCATGCCCTCCGACATCCTTGGCGCGGAGGTGATCGAGGAGGACCGCGCGACCGGCAGGCGCGTCATCCGCTTCATCCACGGACCGATCTTCGCGAACATCATTCTCGCCGACGAGATCAACCGCACGCCGCCCAAGACGCAGGCGGCGCTGCTCGAGGCGATGCAGGAGTATCAGGTCACGGTCAACGGCGTGCGCTTCGACCTCGAACGCCCGCTGTTCGTGCTGGCCACGCAGAACCCCATCGAGCAGGAGGGCACGTACCCGCTGCCCGAAGCCCAGCTCGATCGCTTCATGTTCAACGTGGTGATCGACTATCCGTCGGCCGGCGAGGAGCGGCGCATCCTGGCCGCGACGACCGGCACGGCGGCCCCGCGGGTCGACGTCGTGGCCTCCGGCGCGGAAATCGAACGTCTCCACGCCGTCGTCCGCGAAGTGCCGGCGGCGGAGAACGTCATCGACTACGCGGCGCGTCTGGTGCGGGCCACGCGCCCGGGCGCCGCGGATGGCGTGCTCGAGGCGGCGACGAAGTGGGTCCGCTGGGGCGCCGGTCCGCGCGCCGGCCAGGCGCTGCTGCTCGGCGCCAAGGCCCGCGCGCTCCTCGACGGCCGGAGCGTGGTCGCCCACGAAGACATCCGCGCGGTCGCCCTGCCCGTGCTCCGCCACCGCCTCCTGATGAACTTCCAGGCCGAGGCCGACGGCGTGGACGCGGATCGCGTGATTGCGGATCTGCTGGAATACGTGCGGCCGTAGGGCGGGGCTCGTGGCGCCGACCTTCGGGTCTGCCGGCGCGACGCGAGCGCGGGTGCCGCGGCTCCGCCGCAGGAGACGACGGCTACGACGATCACGGCGCGGCGAAGCCGCTGCCACCCGCGTCGCGGCGACGTACACGACCTGGCGCTCCGCGCCGAACGATCACGACGATCACCACGGTCACGACGTCCTATAGCCTGTTTGCCGTCGTGGTCGTCGTGAACGTCGTGGTCGTCGTGCCTGGGGCTCGTGTCCGTTTGCCAGGAGCATACACTCTCGACGGTCAGTGTCACGACGTTCACGACGGAGAAGAGATACCCCAGTTACCCGTCGTGGTCTTCGCGGCCGT
>Ga0299914_10003415_pt1 | contig 11209 bp, 11 predicted proteins | sample RVTome_10_FD_201361 | JGI IMG/M metagenome (GOLD analysis project Ga0299914, IMG submission 201361) | Soil microbial communities from uranium-contaminated site in the Upper Colorado River Basin, Wyoming, United States - RVT153D57 (version 2) ... | reverse complement strand
GGCAGGCGTGCTCGAGTGATCCGCCGGTCGCGAGCATGGGGTCGAGGACCAGCACGGGGCGGCCGGCAAGGTCGGCGGGCACCGAGTTCATGTACGGCTCGGGCTTGAGCGTCTCCTCGTTGCGTGACACACCGACGAAGGCGGTCTCGGTCTCGGGCAGCAGGCGGATGACTGCGCCGTGGAGCCCGAGGCCGGCGCGCAGCACTGGCACCACCAGCGGGGGGCTGGCGATGCGGACGCCGGTCGCGGGCCCCATGGGGGTGCGGATGTCGACCGGCTCGGTCGGCAGCGTGCGACACGCCTCGTAGACGAGCATGCCAGCGAGCTCGTCCATGGCCAGCCGGAAGTCGGCACGGTCCGTCGTCTCGTCGCGCAGGCGGGTGAGCAGCCGAGCGGCCAGCGGATGGTCCACGGTGAGGACGTCCATACGGGTGCGCAGTCTCGCGGATGGCGCCGGCCCCTGGTCGATCGAGCGGCGACCCGGCGGGCGAGTGACTGACGGCATCTCCGGGTAGTCATCATGCATCGTCTCCGACCGTGAACCCCGCACGCCGCGGGTCGCCGTGTTCGCACCCGCCCCGGTCCTGGTGTGCACGTTCGAGTACCCCCATGACCGTTCGGAGCCGGTGGTGGCGCTCAACGTCGGCGGCCAGGGTCCTTGGGTCGCCCGGGCGATCGGCGCCCTCGGCGCGGACGCGGTGCTGGTGGTGCCGCTCGGCGGGGACACGGGCCGCGTCGCCCGGCACCTGCTGGCCGAGGAGCCGCACGAGGTGCGGGCGGTGGACACGAAGGCGCCGATCGCCTGCTATCTGGAGGAGCGCCGCGAGGGGAAGCGCACGTGCATCCGCGACGCCCCGCCCGGCAGGTTCGGTCCGCGGGAGCTCGACGACCTCTACAGTGCCGCCCTCACGGCGGGCCTCGACGCGGACGTGTGCGTGATCACCGGCTCGCCGTGGGGCGACCACGTCGACTCGGCGCTGCTCACCCGGCTGACCGCCGATCTCGCCACGTTCGGCCGGACGACCGTCGCCGACCTGTCGGGCGACCAGCTCGACGCCGCCCTGGCCGGGGGAGTCGACTGGCTGAAGATCGCAGACGACGAGCTGGCCGAGCTCGACGACGACGTCCCCGACGACGAGGGCGGCCTTTGGGAACGCGCCCGGGCGCTGGCCGGCGCCCACGGTCACCGGCGCCGCGTGGTCGTCTCGCGTGCCGATCGGCCGACCCTCGTGATCGCCGATGACGCCTGCTACACGGTCTCGGCACTCGGGCTGTCGACGGTCGACGCCCGGGGCTCGGGTGACGCCATGACCGCGGCGTTGGCCTCCGGGCTGGCCGCCGACCTGCCGCTGGATGCACTGCTCCGCCGCGCCGCGGCGGCCGGGGCGGCAAACGCCGTTCACAAGGGGAGCGCCACGCCCGACGCCGACCTCGTGGACCGGCTGGCCGAGGAGATCGAGGTGGCCGAGGTGGGACGGCCGTGCTGAGCGGCTAGTAAGGGAACCATGGTTGATATCCCTCCCGCTGCTGCCGCCGGCACGATCTCGATCGGCGGCGACCTGTCCGTCAACCGTCTGGGCTTCGGCGCCATGCGCATCACCGGGCCCGGCATCTGGGGCCCGCCCGCCGACCACGACGAAGCGGTGCAGGTCCTCCGCCGGGCGGTGGAGCTCGGCGTCGATTTCATCGACACGGCCGACAGCTACGGACCCGAGGTCAGCGAGGAGCTGATCGCCGGCGCGCTGGCGCCCTATCCGGACGGCCTGGTCATCGCCACCAAGGGCGGCTTCCTTCGCCCCGGGCCCGACAACTGGCGGCCCGAGGGCCATCCGGAGCACCTCCGGGCGGCGTGTGAGGGGAGCCTGGCGCGCCTGGGCGTCGAGCAGATCCCCCTGTACCAGCTCCACCGGCCCGATCCGGCCGTGCCCCTCGAGGACTCCGTGGGCGAGCTTGTCGCGCTGCGGGACGAGGGCAAGATCCGGCACATCGGGCTGTCCAACGTCGACGCCAACCAGCTCGAGCGGGCCATGGCGCTCACGCCCATCGTGTCGGTCCAGAACCGCTACAACGCCGCGGACCGGGCGGCCGAGCCCCTGGTCGAGCTGGCGGAGGCCCATGGCTTCGCGTTCATCCCCTGGGCGCCGGTCGGGGGCTACCGGCCCGGCGCCGGCGAGGGCCTGGCGACGGTGGCCAAGCGATTGGGCGTGTCAAAGGTGCAGGTGGCCATCGCCTGGCAGCTGGCCCGCTCGCCGCAGATGCTGCCCATCCCCGGCACGTCGTCGGTGGCGCACCTCGAGGAGAACGTGGCCGCGGCGGCGATCGAGCTGTCCGACGACGACCTTGCCGTTCTCGGCTAGGGCTGGAGGCGCGCCGTCGGGTAGGGCTCCTAGTGCCGTGACGGCACTAGCTCGGAACGGCGGCGGCCCCGGGGTTCACGTGGTCGCGCACCTTGCGCAACAACGCGGCGAGCTGACGCTGTTCGTCGGCGGCGAGCGCGCTGGTGAAGTAGCGGTCCACGTGTCGGAGGTGGGGGCGGACGGCCGCTCGGATGCGCTCCAACCCTGACGGCGTGAGCGACGCGAAGGCGCCCCGGCGATCGGACGGGCAGGGGAGGCGCTCCACAAGGCCTGCGGCCTCCAACCGGTCGATGGCCCGGGTGAGCCCGCTCGGGGTGAGGCTGGTCTGGGCGGCCAGATCGCTCATCCGCAAGCGCTGGTCGGGGGAGCGAGCCAGCCGGATCAGCAGCTCGAACCAGAGCAACGGCAGGTTGGCATCTCGCTCGAGCCCCCGGTCGAGCTCGGTCCGCAACGCGGTGTAGCTCTCGATGAGGAGGCCAACCAGCGTTATCCGGTCGTCCTGCAGGCCGTCCATCAGCTCAGCCTACGGGGGGATAGTTGCGCAATGAACTAATACCTGCCGGGGCGCTGGTGCGCCCAACTAGTAGGGCCAGGGGTACGCAGACCAGTCGGGGTCACGTCGCTCGAGAAAGGCGTCGCGACCCTCCTCGGCTTCGGTGGTGCCGTAGGCCAGCCGGGTGGCCTCGGCCGCGAACACCTGCTGTCCCACCAAGCCGTCGTCGATGAGGTTGAAGGCGTACTTCAGCATGCGGATCGATGTCGGGCTCTTGCCCATGACCTGGCGGGCCCAGTCGAGCCCGACCTGCTCGAGCCGATCGTGCTCCACCACGGCGTTCACCATTCCCATGCGGTGGGCGTCGTCAGCCGAATAGGTGTCGCCCAGGAAGAAGATCTCGCGGGCGAACTTCTGGCCCACCTGCCGTGCCAGGTAGGCCGAGCCGAACCCGCCGTCGAAGCTGGCGACGTCGGCATCGGTCTGCCGGAAGCGGGCGTGCTCACGGCTGGCCAGTGTGAGGTCGCAGACCACGTGGAGGCTGTGCCCGCCTCCCGCCGCCCACCCCGGCACCAGGCAGATGACCACCTTGGGCATGAACCGGATGAGCCGGTGCACCTCCATGATGTGCAGCCTGCCCGTGCGCGCGGGGTCGATCGTGTCGGTGGTCTCGCCCTCGGCGTAGCGGTAGCCGTCACGGCCGCGGATGCGCTGGTCGCCCCCGGAACAGAACGCCCAGCCGCCGTCGCGGGGCGACGGCCCGTTGCCGGTCAGGAGCACGCAGCCGACGTCGGACGTCTGCCGCGCGTGGTCGAGCGCCCGGTACAGCTCGTCCACGGTGTGCGGGCGGAAGGCGTTGCGGACCTCGGGGCGGTCGAAGGCGACGCGGACGGCGCCCACGTCGATGGCGCGGTGGTAGGTGATGTCGGTGAAGTCGAAGCCCTCGACGGAACGCCACGCCGCAGCGTCGAACAGGGCGGAGACCATGGGCATCTCCCGTGGGTCTAGCCGAGCGGCGAGCAATGATCACGTTCGGTACGTCGGCGGCCCCCGCGGCGGACGTGTCTACGCCATGGCCTTTTCGATGCGGTCCATGGTCTCGTCGTCCAGCCGCCCGAGCACGTCGAGCGCGCCCAGGTTCTCGTGGATCTGCTCGACGCGGCTCGCTCCCGTGATGACCGTCGAGACGTGCGGGTTGCGGAGGCACCACGCGATGGCGAGCTGCGCCAGCGAGCAGCCGAGGTCGTCGGCCACGGCACCGAGCCGCCGCACCTTGTCGTTGCGGGCGGGGTCGGTGAGGTAGTCGCGGAGCCACTCGTAGCCCGGCAGGGCGGCGCGGCTGCCCTCCGGCACGCCGTCCAAGTACTTGCCGGTGAGCAGGCCCGACGCCAGCGGGCTCCAGGTGGTGAGGCCGCTGCCGATCTCGTCGTAGAGCCGCCGGTACTCACGCTCCACCTTGCGTCGGTTGAACAGGTTGTACTCCGGCTGCTCGACAACCGGCTTGTGGAGGTGATGGCGCTCGGCGATCTCCCACGCGGCCCGGATGTCGGCCGCCGACCACTCCGAGGTGCCCCAGTAGTGGGCCCTGCCCGACGACACGACACCCGACATGGCCCACACCGTCTCCTCGACCGTGGTCTCCGGGTCGGAGCGGTGGCAGTAGACGATGTCGAGGTGGTCGAGCCCGAAACGCTCGAGGGAGGGGTCGATCGCCTCGAGCAGGTACTTGCGGTTGAGGGTGTTGCGGGCGTTGACGGTGTCGTCGAGGCCCCAGAAGTACTTCGACGACACCAGGAAGGTGTGGCGGGGCCATCCGAGCTCGGCGATGGCCCGCCCCATGATCCGCTCGGACTCGCCCCCGGCGTAGGACTCGGCGTTGTCGAAGAAGTTGATGCCGGCCTCGTAGGCGGCGGCCAGGCAGTCGCGGGCGCGGGCAACGTCGAGCTGGGGGCCGAACGACACCCACGATCCGAACGACAGGGCGCTCACCTTGAGGCCCGAGCGGCCGAGCCTGCGGTACTCCATCTGCTTTGGCATGGCCCCCTTCTTACCGGTGTGCGACCCCGATGGCTTGCGCGCGGCTCTGACGGGCACACGCCGCCCCCATGGACGCCATCACGATGCTGAGAGACGACCACAGGACGGTAGAGAAGCTGGTCAAGGCTTTCGAGGACGCGGGGCCACGAGCGTTCGTCGAGAGGCGCAGGATCGTCGACCGCATCATCGAGGAGCTCTCGGTCCACGCCGCGATCGAGGAGCAGACCTTCTACCCGGTGACCAGGGCGACCGTGCCTGCGGTCGAAGAAGTGGCACTCGAGAGCCTCGAGGAACATCACGTGGTCAAGTGGGTGCTCTCCGAGCTCGAGGCCATGGACCCCGAGGACGAACGGTTCGGCGCCAAGGTGACCGTGTTGATCGAGAGCGTGCGCCACCACGTTCGCGAAGAAGAGTCCGACTATTTCCGCGAGGTTCGCTCGGAGCTCGGCGGCAAGGCCCTCAATCGTGTCGTCAGCACCCTCAGCGGCGTTGCCCAGGGTGGTGTGGCCGCTGTACAGGACCTGATCGACCGCGTGCGCGGCCAGACGCCCAGGCGAGCGGCTCCGACGGGTCCGCGCCAGGCGCGCAAGACGGCCATGTCAGTGCGGACCGGCTCGGATGATGTCGTCGAACACGCGTCATCGCCAGCGTCGTCGAGGCCAAGGCGGGTGCCGAGAAGGTGGCCAGGGATGCCCGCACCGGGGCCGCCGGGACCGCCAGGGCGGCAAAGTCGCCGCCGAAGCGCGCGCCCGCAACCGGCTGAACGGCGACACCGCCGGGCAATCACGGCGAGGGCTACCCTGCGCCACGCTGCGAACCAGTACTGGGGCACTAGCGTGGACGAGTCGGGGTGGCAGCCGGGCCGAATCCGCTGGTCACGGCCAGCCCGGGGCACCCGGCGCAGTGGGGTGAACGGACGTGACGAGCGCGGTGGTCATCTACGAGAGCCTCACCGGCCACACGGCGCGGGCGGCCAGGCTCATCGGCGAGGCGGTGGCCCGCGAGGGTGTCGACGTGTCCATCTACCCCATCACCGCCATCGGGCTGAAGGATCTGGCCGCCGCCGACATCGTGTTCGTCGGTACCTGGGTCGACGGCCTGGTGCTCTTCGGCCACCGACCGGGCAGGGCCGGGAGGATCCGGTCGATGCCGGTGATCGACGGCAAGCGGGTGGCGGCGTTCATGACCTACGCGATCCACGCCGGCAAGGCGCTCGACAAGTTCGCGGACGTGCTGTCCGAGCGGGGCGCCACCGTGGTGGCCCGGGCCCTGCTGCGCCGCGACCGGCTCGACGCCGGCCTGGACGAGTTCGTGCTCGACGCTCTGGCCGCCGTTCCGGCCTGAGGGGCCGCGGGGCGCCGACCGAGTGGGCTAGGTGCGCGCTGACCGGCCCCACGACCAGGCATAGTCGGCGTCGTCGCAGGCCCGGGCGCCGTCCGCCAGCTGCAGCGGGTCGAAGGTGTCGAGCATGACCGCCACCTCGTCGGTCGCCTCCTGGCCCAAGGCCCGCTCGACGCTTCCGGGCTGGGGCCCGTGGATGAAGCCTGCGGGATGGAGGCTGATGGACCCTGGCTCTATGCCTGCGCCCTTGCGGCTGGTGAAGTCGCCGGCGCAGTAGTAGAGCACCTCGTCGCTGTCGACGTTGGCGTGGTTGTAGGGCACGGGCACGGCCAGCGGGTGGTAGTCGAGCTTGCGGGGCACGAAGCTGCACACGACGAAGCGGGGCCCGGCGAAGGTCTGGTGGACCGGCGGCGGCTGGTGCACCCGCCCGGTGATGGGCTCGAAGTCGTGGATCGACAGCTTGTAGGGATACAGGCACCCGTCCCAGCCCACGACGTCGAAGGGGTGGTGGGAGTAGCGGTAGCGGGTCAGCCCGTCTCGCTGGCGCACCACCACGTCGGCCGGCCGCTCGGCGTCGTCGCCGCTGGCGATCAGCGGCTGGTCGGGCGCGTGCAGGTCGCGCTCGCAATAGGGGCTGTGCTCGAGGAACTGGCCGGTGGCCGACAGATAGCGCTCCGGCGGGCCGACGTGGCCCCGGGCCTCGAGGACCAGTGCGTGCACCGGCTCACCCTCGTCGACGATCCACCGGTGGGTGGTGGAGGTGGGCACCACGACGTAGTCGCCGGCGTGGCACTCGAGCGACCCGAACACGCTGTCGAGGCGGGCACGGCCCTGCCGCAGGTACACGATCTCGTCGCCGGTGGCGTTGCGATAGAGCCCGCTCGACCCGGTGGGCTGCGCCACCAGTAGCCGCACCGAGGCGTTCGCAAGCAGCAGCGTGCGGTCCGCGACCAGGTCGCCGCCCGCCGCCAGGGTGCCGGTCCGCAGGTGGCGGGGGAGGAGCGGTTCGTTGGGGCCGAGGCCCGGGTCCGTCTCGGGCACCGCTTCGGCCGCCACCAGGGCCGTCGGCGGGCGGCGGTGGTAGAGCAGCGACGACGACGAGGAGAAGCCCTCGGTGCCCATGAGCTCTTCGGCGTACAACTGCCCGTCGGGCGCCCGGAACTGGGTGTGGCGCTTGGGCGGGATCTCACCCACCCGTCGGTAGTACGGCATGGTCACCTCCGAAGGACGGCGTGTGGGGACGGAGCTTGCCGCTGACCTCGGCGGCGGCGGTGCGCACGGCACCGGACACCGCCCGCACCGGGGGGAACCGGTGGGCGGGCGCCACCAGCCCGATGCTCGCGATCGGCCTGCTTCCGCTCGAGTCGAAGATCGGTGCGGCCACGCCCCGGACACCGGGCTCCAACTCGCCTTCCGACACGATCGCCGGGGAGCCGACGCCGTCGGCCGGCAGGGGGGCGAGCAGCGCGCGGCCGTGGGCGGCCACGTCGAGCGGATGGCGGTACCCGGTCCGGTAGCGCACCTGGACGATCTGGTTGCCGGCGCCGAGGACCTGGTCGATCGCCACCGCCTCGTCACCCTCGCGCACGGTCAGCAGCGCGGTCTCGCCGAACCGCTCGGCCAGGGCCTCCAGGACGGGCCGGGCGGCGTCTCGCAGGACTGGCTCGACGTTCGCGGCCAGCGCCAGCAATCCCAGGCCGAGGCCCCAGCCGGCGCCGCTCCGGCGGGCGAGGCCGTGGGCCTCCAGGGTGGTGAGGAGCCGCGCCGTCGCCGAACGTGAGATCCGCAGGCTGCGGGCCAACGCGGCTGCCGTACAGTCACCCTGCCCCTGGCTGAGGAGCGCCAGCAGGGTGAGGCCTGCGTCGACGGTCTTGGACTGCTCGGCACCGATAGTCGGAAACTAACCTCCGACCACCGGAGGTACAACGTGACAAAGCCCCTCGCGGCGGTCGTCGAGCGATTGTTCGACGATGCCAGTCTCTTTCCTCCCGCCCGCCTTCCCATGGCCGCGGCGCTGACCGCCCACCAGCGACTCCGCCGGGGCCCGCTGGCGCCCATGGTGGGCCCGTTCCTGTACCCGGCGTCGCGCTTCGACGAGCTCGAGGCCTGCCTGTCCTCGGGCCTGCCCCGACCGCCGGAGCTCGGGGTCATCGCCTATGGCGGCGACGCTCGGTGGGCGGTCATCTACGCCGCGCCGGGGATCGTGCAGGTCGAGGCGCCGCAGTCGGCGCGACCACCCGAGCCGCCTCGGGGCGTGCGGCGCTACGTGGAGATCGCTCCCGATGCCGACCCACGGGCGCTGGTCGCCGGCTTGGACGCGGTCGCCGGCAGCGGGGCCCGGGCGAAGGTCCGCTGTGGCGGACTGACGCCCGAGGACGTGCCCGGCTGCGACTGGCTCGCGGCCGTGCTCGCAGGCTGCGCCGAGCGGGGGATCACCGTCAAGGCCACCGCCGGCCTCCACCACGCCTTCCGCTCCACGGGCCCCGACGGGCCACGCCACGGCCTGGTCAACCTGCTGGCTGCTGCCGCCGCCGCCCATGGCGGTGCCGACACCGCGACGCTGAGCGAGATCCTGGCCGTCGAGGGGGACGGGACGCCGGCGTTGGTGGAGCGAGTGGGGGGCGCCCGGGAGGTGCTCGCGTCGGTGGGCACGTGCTCGATCGACGAAACGGTCGAGGGCCTCACGGCGCGGGGTTTGCTCTGAGGTGCCAGCGAAGCGAGCGCCGCAGGCCGACGGCGCGAGCGCCTTACGGCGACATGCCGGCGATGGGTGTGGGGCGCAGCCCCACCGGAGGCACTGAGGTGCTGAGCTCGTGGGTGGAGGGGGCCGACGGCTCGGGCTTCCCCGCCGAGCACCTGCCGTTGGGAGTGTTCTCGACGGGCGGGGCCCGGCCGCGGGTGGGCGCGCGGATCGGTGACCATGTGCTGGACCTCGCCCGCTTGTCCGTCGACGGGCTGGTCGGGCTGGATGCCCCTGCCAGCGAGGCGTTCGCCGCCCGAACGCTCAACCCGTTCCTGGCCCTGGGGCCCGAGACGTGGACGGACGTGCGGGCCCTCCTCACCGACCTGGTCTGCGACCCAGCGGCGCAGGCACGCGTCGAACCGGCGCTCGTGCCGCTCGCCGCCGCGACCCTGCACCTACCGATCGGGGTGGCCGACTACGTCGACTTCTACAGCTCGCTGGAGCATGCGACCAACCTGGGGCGGCTGTTCCGCCCGGACGGCGAGCCGTTGCTCCCCAATTGGCGCCACCTGCCGGTCGCCTACCACGGGCGCGCCGGCACGGTCGTTGTCTCGGGCACCCCGGTGGTTCGGCCCGCCGGGCAACGCCGGTCGAGCGCCGGCTTGGTCGTGTTCGGGCCCAGCACCCGGCTCGACATCGAGCTGGAGCTGGGGTTCGTCATCGGCGTCCCATCGCAGCAGGGAAGGCCCGTCCCTATCGGCGAGGCCGCCGACCACGTCTTCGGGGTCGTGCTGGTGAACGACTGGTCGGCCCGCGACATCCAGGTCTGGGAAGCCCAACCGCTGGGGCCGTTCCTCGGCAAGTCCTTCGCCACCAGCATGTCGGCCTGGGTCACACCATTGGCGGCGCTCGACGGCTGCCGCGTCGACGGGCCGCTGCAAGACCCGGAGCCGCTGGAGTACCTGCGCCTGTCCGAACCCTGGGGCTTGGACATCGACCTCGAGGTGGCGTTGTTGCCATCGAACGCCGGTGCGCTCGCGGGGCCGGAGACGATCAGCCGGGGCACGGCGGCAGGCCTGTACTGGCAACTGCCCCAGCAGATCGCCCACCTCACCGTCAACGGCGCACATCTGCGCACCGGCGACCTGCTGGCCTCGGGCACCATCTCGGGGCCCGATCGGGGGAGCGAGGGCAGCCTCATCGAGCTGACATTGGGCGGCGCCGAGCCCCTGGAGGTCGCCGGCGTCCACCGGACGTTCCTGGAGGACGGCGACGAGGTCGTCCTGCGGGGCCGGGCGCGGCCGGCGGACGGGGTCATGATCGAGCTCGGGCACACCACGGGCCGGATCGTGCCGGCGAGCGAATAGCCTCCGCGGTCGGTGCCGACTCCGAAGCTCGCCGTCGCCGCGGATGTCGTCCGGGCCGCTGAGGTCCAGCGCGGGATGGCGCAGGTGCGGGCCGAGCTCGAGGTGCCCGGCGGGTTCCCGGACGACGTGCTGGCCGCCGCCGGCCAGGCTGCCAAGGCGAACGCCTGGCGCCGGGCTGGGCGACCCGACCGCACCGCGGTCGAGCTGGTCACCATCGATCCGCCCGGCAGCCGGGACCTCGACCAGGCGTTCGGTGCCGAGCGCCGCTCGGCAGGCGGCTTCCGGGTCTGGTACGCCATCGTCGACGTCGCCTCCTTCGTCGAGCCGGGTGGTGTTGTCGACGCCGAGTGCCACCGCCGCGGCGTGACGCTCTACGGGCCCGACCGGCGTGACCCGCTCCACCCGCCGTCCCTGGGCGAGGGGGCCGCCAGCCTGCTACCGGACGAGGAGCGCCCGGCGCTGCTGTGGTCGATCGATCTCGACAGCGCCGGCGTGCCGGTCACCACCCGACTGGAACGGGCGGTGGTGCGCAGCCGGGCCCAGCTCACGTACCAGGACGTCGTCGACCAGCTCGGTGGGGGCGGCACGCCGCCCGAGACGTTGGTGCTGCTGCGGGAGATCGGGCGCCTTCGTCAAGCCGCCGAGGCCGCCCGCGGCGGAGTGAGCCTGCCCTTGCCCGACCAGGTGGTCGAGCCGGTCAAGGCGGAGGGCGGAGGCCACGGCGACTACCGGCTGCGCTACGAGTCCCCGGTCGTCTCCGAGGGCTGGAACGCCCAGATCTCGTTGCTGGCGGGTATGGAGGCCGCCAGCATCATGATCGAGGGCGGCGTCGGGCTGCTCCGCACGCTCCCGCCGGCCGACGAGCGCACGCGCGCCCGGCTGCGCCACAGCGCCAAGGCACTGGGCGTGGCCTGGCCGTCCGGACCCGCGC
>Ga0299914_10003414_pt1 | contig 11211 bp, 8 predicted proteins | sample RVTome_10_FD_201361 | JGI IMG/M metagenome (GOLD analysis project Ga0299914, IMG submission 201361) | Soil microbial communities from uranium-contaminated site in the Upper Colorado River Basin, Wyoming, United States - RVT153D57 (version 2) ... | reverse complement strand
GGCATCCCGATCGAGGCGATCACCTGGTTCTTCCGCATCGCCGTGATCGTCGTGCCCGTCGTCCTCGCGTACGGCATCGCCCGCTACTCGCGCCGGCGCCTGCGGCGGCGTGGTCTGGCCGTGCCGACGTCGGAGGCCGACGAGCAGCGGCGCTACGTCGCGGCCTGACCCGCCCTGGTCTCCACGCCGATCCGAACAGAGCCGGTGACGTATCACACGCGGCCGGCCCGCCTCCTCTTGGCGATGATTTCCACCCAGACACCGATCGAGCGCGCCGGCCTCTGCCTACAATCCGCGCATATGGTCAGTGACGTGGGGCAGTTGCTGCAGCAGGCCGCGGCAGGCGAGCGGCAGGCGTGGGACCGACTGGTCGAGCGCTACACGCGGCTCGTGTGGTCGGTCGCCCGGTCGTTCGGGTTGGACGACGCCACGGCCAACGACGTCAGTCAGACGGTCTGGCTGCGCCTCGTTGAACACTGCGAGCGGATCCGTGACCCGGAACGGCTCGCCGGATGGCTGGCCACGACGACCCGTCGCGAGGCGTTGCGCGTGCTGCGGGGCCAACGTCGGCAGCAACCGTCGGAGGCCGTGTTCAACACGCCCGACCGCACGTCACCGCAGCCCGACGAGCTGCTCCTGGACGAGGAGCTGCTGCGCACGGTGTACCGCGCGTTCTCCGGCCTGTCGGACCGGTGTCAGCAGCTGCTGCGGCTGCTGTGCGCCGAGCCCCGCCTGGACTACGCGACGATCTCGGAGATCATCGACCGCCCGGTCGGCAGCATCGGACCGACGCGGGGCCGTTGCCTCGATCACCTGCGACGGTTGATCGACAGCCCAACCGAGACGGGAGCGCACGCCAGTGACTGACCACAACGAGCGCGACCTCCTCGACGCGCTGCAGCGCATGCTCGAGGTGGTCGACGCGCCGCCGGCCCACGTGATCGCCAACGCACGGGAGGCGTTCACCTGGCATGGCGTCGACGCCGAGCTGGCCGAGCTGGTGTACGACTCGGCGGCCGAGACGGCGCCGGTCGCGGTGAGGGCGGCACAGGCCCCCCGTCAGGTGACGTTCAGGGCACCCGGGCTCGAGATCGAGGTGGAGGTCGTCTCCGAGCGCACCCGGATCGTCATCGGCCAGCTGGTTCCCGCCCAGACGGCGTCGATCGAGCTGCGGCAGGACGACACGAGGCGCACGACCGAGGCCGACGCGCTCGGTCGCTTCTCGTTCGACGACGTGACGCCCGGCGCGCTCAAGTTGACCGTCGTCACGTCGTCCGGCGCCACGATCCAGACCGAGGGCCTGACGATCTAGCCGTCCCCGGCGGGGCCTACCGCTGCGGTTCCCCATCGGGTTGCGGCGCCTGATCGGGATCCTGGACCGGCTGGTCATCGGGGGGGTCGGGCTCCTGCGGCTCATCCGGCGGATCCTGGTCCGGCGGCTCCTCCTCCTCCGGCGGCGGCGGGGGCGGTTCCGCGGACGGCTGCGACGGCTCGGGTGCCGGTGCGGGCGCGGACGGCAGGTCCTCGTCGGCCGTGTCGTCGCCGGGTGCGGGCACCGCATCGGCGGTCGGCGCGGGTGCCGTCTCCCCGAAGATCTCGAAGTCACCCGACGGTTCGGGGAAGTCGTGCGGCTCGGTGGACTTCAGCGCCTCGCGCATGTACGCACCCCACAACTCGGCGGGGAAGCCACCACCGGTGGGTGCGCCGACCATCGGTTCGTTCGAGTCACGGTAGCCCATCCAGGTCACCGTCGTGAGGTCGGGCGTGAAGCCCGCGAACCACGCATCGGCCGCGTTCTGGGTCGTGCCCGTCTTGCCCGCGGCGGGTCGGTCCAGCTGGGCGGCGACGCCGGTGCCGTGGTCGATGACACCGCGCAGGACGTCGACGGTCGTCCACGCGACGTCCTTGTCCAGCACGCGGCGCCTGTCGCCGCGGGGCTCGAACAGTACATCGCCATCACGTTCGACCGTGACGATCGTGCGTGGCGACCGCGCGACGCCGCCCGCCGCCAGGGTGTTGTAGGCCGACGCCAGGTCGAGCGGCGTGACCTCCTCGGCGCCGAGGACGATCGACGGGTTCGGCTCCAGCGAGGAGGTGATTCCCGCCTGCTCGCCGAGGTTGGCGATCGCCTGGGCGCCGATCTCGATCGCGACCTGCGCGAAGACGGTGTTGACCGAGTTCCAGGTCGCCTCGCGCAGCGTCATCGACCCGTAGGCAGCGCCGCCGTAGTTGGAGACCTCCCAGCCGTTCGGGTCACGGCTCTCCTCGGGCCCGAACGTGATGGTCGACGGCGCCTCGAACAAGCTCTCCGGCGAGTTGCCCTCGGCGATCCACGCCGCGAGCGCCAGTGGCTTGAACGTCGAGCCGGGCTGACGGCCCAGGCGCTGCGGCCCACCGGTCGCGAGGTTGTACTGGTCACGGTTGTAGTTGCGTCCGCCGACGAGCGCCCGCACGGCGCCGTTGTCCGGGTCGAGCGACACCAGCGCGCCGGTCGGCACCTTCACGTCGTCGCCGGCCGTCGCGCGCAGATCCTGCCGCAGCTGATCGAAGCGCTGGTCGTAGACCTTCTCCGCGGCCTTCTGCATCCGCAGGTTGAGCGTGGTGGTCACAGTCAGGCCCCGGTACGCCTGGTCACCCACGCGGTCGGCAAGCTCGCGCTCGACCATGTCCATGAAGAACGGCGCGGTACCCGACACCCGCCTGGCCCGGGGCGTGACCTCCGGAAGCCCAGCGCGCAGCTCGCGTGCCTGCTGCCCGTCGATCCACTGCTGGGCGAGGAGCTGATCGACGACGTAGCCGTAGCGCTCCGCCGCGCGCTCGGGGTTGTCGACCGGGTCGGTCGCCGACGGTGCCGGGATCATGCCGGCCAGCAGCGCCGACTCACCGACGGTCAGCTTGCCGACGCCCTTGTCGAAGTAGGCGCGGGAGGCCGCCTGGATGCCGTAGGCACCGCGGCCGAAGTAGATGGTGTTGAGGTACCACTCGAGGATCTGATCCTTGGACACCTCGCGCTCGAGCTTCATCGCCAGCACGGCCTCGCGAGCCTTGCGCATCGCCGTGTGGTCCGTCTCGCCCGTCACGGTCTTGACGTACTGCTGGCTGATCGTGGAGCCACCCTGGCGCACCTCGCCCGAGCGCACGTTGCGGACCGCCGCCCGGACGATGCCCGGGATGCTGACGCCAGGGTGGTCGTAGAACTCCGCGTCCTCAGCCGCGAGCACGGCCTGGCGCGTGTGCTCGGGAATGCGCTCGAGCTCGACATCCTCGCGCGTCGCCTCGGCGTACAGCTCACCGATCTGCCTGCCGCGCGCATCGAGCACGACGGTCGGGGCGGTGTCCAACGTGTTGGGCAGCGGCACCGTGGCGACCGCGTAGACGATGGCGCCACCGACGGTCACCGCGATCAGCAGGAGCACCAGCACAGCACCCAACCAGAAGGTGGGTCGCCGGAACCACGGCCGGCGCCGACGGCGTCGGGCGCGGGCGGGCTGGTGGGCCGGCGTCCAGTCGCGGGGGCGCGGAGGGGTCCGGGTCGACTGCGCATGGTGGACCGCCGGAGTCCGCGGGTGCAGCGGTGTGTCCATGGGGACCGAGTGTGCCATCGCCCACGCGGGGCGCATGACACGATCGTGTAACGCTTCCGACGGCCCCGCCCGTCAGCCCTGGTGCGCCTGCCCCATCAGGACGCTCTCGTGCAGGTGGTTCCAGCCGCAGACGAGGCAGCACTCGACGGTGTAGGCGGTGAACGAGTCGTGGTCAGCCGCGAGGTCGGCGAGCTCCTGCCGCGTCCACACGGGCACCCCGGACTTGCGCCGCAGCTCCCGGCCGAAGACGTAGGTGACCAGGCGCAGCGACATGCTGTCGTCGGTCGGCACACTCGCGCGACGGTCCGCGAGCTCGCAGATCGGGCAGTGCCGGTCACTGGGGGTCCCGATGTTCCGCGCGGCGCGGAGCAGTTCGGGGTGCGCGTCACAGACGTCCTGCACGGGGACGTCGCCCCGCGACACCTGGCGGACCAGCGCACGCTTGGCCATCTGGTAGTCGGTTGAGCTCTGCATGGGCCGCGACCAAGTGTAGGTGCGACGGGTTGCCCTGGGCATCGCGCAGATCGTTCTGGGGACGCCCCTGGCCAACAGGGCAGGCCGTACACCCGAAACATATCGGCGCGATACATCGGTGCGATAGACTTGCGCCGTCAACGTCGTGGTGCCTGGTTCCGCGAACAGCGTGCGGACCGGCTGTGCCGGACGCAGGCGACGGTTCACAGTCGCCCATCGACGCCAGTACCGACGACACCGGAGACGTGCCAGTGCTCGAGCTCGCCATCCTGGGGCTGCTCAAAGAACGGCCCATGCATGGCTACGAGCTGCGCAAGCAGCTCGCGCAGAAGCTCGGGCTGTTCTGGACCGTGTCCTTCGGTTCCCTGTATCCGACGCTCAAGAAGCTGGAGCGCCGGGGCGTGGTCGAGAAGGTTCCCGGCGAGGCCGCCGACGAACGGCCGCGCCGCAAGCAGGAGTACCGCATCACCGCCGCCGGCGAGGCCGACTTCCTTCAACTCCTGGGCGAGCTCGACGCCCAGGAGCTCGAGGAGGAGAGGTTCTCCCTGCGGCTGGCCTTCTTCAGCTACCTGCGCCCCGAGATCCGGCTCCGCCTGCTGGAGCGCCGGCGCTCCTACCTCCACGAACGCCTCGAGCAGGCCGAACGCGCGCTGCGCCGCGCCCAGCGGCTGCGCGCCGACACCTACACGATCGCGCTCATGCGTCATGGCGTGAACGGCATCAACGCCGACATCGCATGGCTCGACGAGCTCATCTCGGCCGAGCGCTCACGCATGGCAGAGGACCATGTCGACAGCCATGACCCTGTTGCCGACGCCGCCTGGTCGGGCGAACCCGTGCACGACCCGCCCGAACCCACCTCGTCGTCCATCCACAGGCAGGAACCTCAGGCCTGATCATCGATCAGCGTCGGCCACACCGCGCCGGCGCAAGGAGTACACGTCATGGGTACACATCGGTCAGCAACACCGATCCGCGTCGCCATCGTCGGCGTCGGGAACTGCGCCAGTTCGCTGGTGCAGGGTGTGCACTACTACGCCGACGCACAACCCGGCGACGACGTGCCAGGGCTGATGCACGTCGACCTCGGCGGCTACCACGTGAGCGACCTCGAGTTCGTCGCGGCGTTCGATGTCGATGCCAAGAAGGTCGGCCGCGACCTCGCCGAGGCGACCGTCGCACCGCCGAACAACACCATCCAGTTCGCAGAGGTCCCGCCGGTCGGCGTCGAGGTCCAGCGCGGGCCGACGCTGGACGGGTTCGGGGAGTACTACCGCGACATCAGCGACGAGAGCGACGCGACGCCGGTCGACGTCGCCGAGGCGCTGCGCGCCGCACAGGCCGACGTGCTGGTGTGCTACCTGCCGGTCGGTTCGGAGCGGGCGGCGCGGTACTACGCCGAGCAGGCGCTGACGGCCGGCGTCGCCTTCGTCAACTGCCTGCCGGTGTTCATCGCGAGCGACCCGAGCTGGGCCGAGCGCTTCGTCACCGCCGGGGTGCCGATCGTCGGCGACGACATCAAATCGCAGGTCGGTGCGACGATCACCCACCGCATGCTCGCCCGCCTGTTCGAGGACCGTGGTGCTGCGATCGACCGCACGTACCAGCTGAACTTCGGCGGGAACATGGACTTCATGAACATGCTGGAGCGCAAGCGGCTGACATCGAAGAAAGTCTCGAAGACGCAGTCGGTCACCAGCCAGCTCGATGCGCCGATCGGTCGTGACAACATCCACATCGGGCCGAGTGACCACGTGCCATGGCTCGAGGACCGCAAGTGGGCCTACATCCGGATGGAGGGCCGCAACTTCGGCGACGTGCCGATCAGCGTCGAGATCAAGCTCGAGGTCTGGGACTCGCCGAACTCCGCCGGTGTCGTCATCGACGCCGTGCGCTGCGCGCGGCTGGCACTGGACCGCGGCATCGCCGGTCCGTTGCTCGGACCGTCGAGCTACTTCATGAAGTCGCCTCCCGCACAGTTCACCGACGACGTCTGCCATCGCATGGTCGAGGAGTTCATCGCCGGCCCGGTCAGCGACTTCGCGGTCGACCTGCGGGAGCACGCGACGAGCTGACGGGAGCGCCCGGCACACATCCGGCGCGGCCGGCGGGCGCGTACCGCCACGCGACGTACGTCCGGACGGCACCATCGGGCACGTGACCGAAGGTCCGGCTGTCGGTGCTGGCAGCCGGGTCGTCGCCACGCAGGTCGATCCCGCCTGGAACCACCGCGTGCACCCGCTTGAGCAGCTCACGCTCGGGCGAGCGGGGATCGTTCGCGAGCGCCAGCTGACCTGGCCGCGGCCGGCCTGGGGTGCCCATCAGCACCAGCCGGTCCCCGGGCCGCAGTGTCGGGGACATGCTCGACCCGGTGACGATCACGTGGCGGACACCCCCGCGACGGACCCAGGCCACGACGGCCGCGGCCCCCAGCACGATGGTTAGTGGGCGGAGCACGCGGACACACTACGACCTCGAACGTCTCACCGCGCCATCGACGCTCCAAGGAGTCCCGGAGTCATGACCTCAAACAACGAAACACCCGGCACCCGGCTGCTGACGATGCTCGACCGCGTGGCGGCGCCCACCGCTGTGCACGCGCACTGCGACATCCCCTGCGGCATCTATGACCCCGAGCAGGCGCGCATCGAGGCGGAGTCCTGCTACAAGATCGCCCAGAAGTTCCAGGACTCGGACGACGAGCTGTTCCGGCAGCGCTGCGTGATCGTCAAGGAGGAGCGCGCCGAGCTCGCCAAGCACCACATCTCGGTGTTGTTCAGCGACCGCTTCAAGCCGGAGCACCTCGAGCAGTTCCCGAACCTTCAGGACACGTTCTGGCGGGCGCTCAAGCAGTGCTCAGAGGTCAAGCGCAGCAACGACCCGGCTGAGGGGCAGACGCTGCTCGACCTGATCGACGAGATCGACGACATGTGGAAGAAGACCGGTGGGCTCGAGGAGACGCGTGTCAACGGCCGTCCCAGCTGACCCTCCAGACGCGCGACCGACGGGTCCCGCCACGGCGGGGCCCGTCGTATGTCCTGACGGCGCGCCACGGGCGCTGACACCACCACCGCGTCAGCGCCCCGTCGTCCAGGAGCAGTGACGTGGCGGCCTTCGATCCCGAGCCGTCGGCGCTCCGCCGCCTCGCGCGGGCCGCCGGCGTGGCCGACGCCTACGAGGCGTCGGGCCGCGTCCAACGACCGCCCGACAGCACCCTACGGGCGATCCTGACCGCCCTGGGGCATGCCTGCGAGGACGATGCAGCCGCAGCGAGCTCACTGCGGCTGCTGCGTCGCCGCGCCTGGATGCGCACGGTCGCACCCGTGTCCGTGGTGTGGCGTGCAGACGACCCGACCTCATGCAGCGACAGCGATAGGTCACAGCACCCGACCTCATGCAGCGACAGCGATAGGTCACGCGCCCCGGGACCGCCCACGGTCACGGTGAGCGCACCGGTGGACGTTGTGCCGACGGTGACCATGACGCTCGAGGACGGGACCCGGCGTCAGGTGCCTCCTCCGGTGTGGGGCGGTACCACGGGCAGCGACACCGGCGCCCGGCGACGCGGAGCGGTGACGCTGCCATCCGACGTGCCACTGGGCTACCACCGGCTGGAGGTCACCACAGCCGACGAGAAGGGGACGTGCACGGTCATCGTGGCGCCCGACCGCGCACCGGAGGTCGCGTTCGGGCGCCGGTGGGGGTGGATGCTGCAGGCGTACGCGGTGCGATCGACCGCCAGCTGGGGCCAGGGCGAGTATTCCGATCTCGGAGCACTGGCCGCGTGGGCGGCGGCGGACGGCGCGGACTTCCTGCTGATCAACCCGGTCCACGCCGCTGCGCCGGTGCTGCCGCGCGAGCCGTCCCCCTACTCGCCGACCAGCCGGCGCTTCGCCGACCCCTGCTACCTGCGTGTCACCGACGTCGATGGCTACGACCTGATGGACGTCGACACCCGGCGACGCTGGGAGGCGCTGCCGGACGCGCTGGCACCGGACGCGGACCGCGTCGACCGCGATGCGGTGTGGCGCACGAAGCGCACGGTCCTGTGGCGGCTGTACGAGCGCATGGACGCCACCCAGCGGCGTGCGCTCGCGGCGTTCCGCGCCGAGGGCGGTCTGGCACTGCAGCGGTTCGCGACGTTCTGTGCGCTCGCCGAGCAGCACGGCATCCCCTTCACCGTGTGGCCGCACCTACTGCGCGACCCGCGGAACGACGCCGTCGTGGCGTGGACCGACGAGCACGAGGACGTGGTCGCCTTCCACGCCTGGCTGCAGCTGCTGTGCGAGGACCAGCTGCGTGACGCCCAGGCCAGCGCTCGGGGTGCCGGCATGGACATCGGCATCGTGCACGATCTGGCCGTCGGCGTCGCTGCGGGTGGTGCCGACGTCTGGGCCCTGCCCGACGAGTTCGCCCGGTCCATGCGGGTCGGTGCCCCGCCGGACGCGTTCAACCAGTTGGGGCAGGACTGGGGTCAACCGCCCCCGTTGCCGGGTGCCATGCGCACCACCGGATACCGCACGCAGCGTGAGGTCCTGTCGGCGTCGCTCGCTGTCGGTGGCGGGCTGCGGATCGATCACATCCTGGGCTTCTCGCGGCTGTTCTGGATCCCACGGGACGGCGTGCCCGCAGACGGCACGTACGTCCGCTATCCGGCCGACGAGCTGTTCGCCGTGCTCACGCTCGAGGCCCACCGCGCGGGGGCGGTCGTGATCGGGGAGGACCTCGGCACGGTCGACGACAGGGTCCGGCGACAACTGCGACGTCGCGGGGTGGCGGGCAGCGCGGTCCTGTGGTTCGAGGTGGACGACACGACCGCGCACGGGCGTCGTGACGCAGCCCGGTACCCGCGGTCGGCTCTGGCATCGGTGACCACGCACGACCTGCCGACGGCGACCGGTTGGTGGGACGGGTCGGCGCTGCGGCTCCGCGACGAGCTGGGCCTGCTGACGGAGCCGCTCGCCGACGCGCAGCGGCGGCAGGCGGACGATCACGCCACGATGCTCGCGCTGCTCCGGGCGCATGGCGCCCTGGAAGAGGACATGACGGACGTGCGTGCCAGGGTCGTCGCGATGCACCAGTTCCTGGCTTCGACGCCGTCGGCGCTCGTCGCCGCGGCCTTGTGGGACGGCGTCGGCGACGCACGACCGCCGAACGTGCCGGGCACCGTCGATGCGTACCCGAACTGGCGGCTCCCGTTGGCAGCCCCCGACGCCGTCGGGCCGGTGCCGTTGACCCTGGAGGCGCTGACGCACGGCGCATGGGTCGACGACGTGGTCGCGGCCATCCGTGGAGCCCGCGGCTGACACGGGCCCCGGCGACGCCGTGCGCGCTTGACGGACGCGCGCACAACAGTGTCAAGGCTTCGGCGGCAGGCCGACGCGACACGACGCGGTCCCGGCTCGGACCGTCGTCGACGTGGCCGATCGGACCAGCCTCCTTGTACTAAGAGCCACGTCAGTACTACCTTGCGTGAACCTACACGGAGCCCGGTTCCACCGACACTCGCGGTGGGCCGGCTTCGCCGGACGAAGATCTCAGCCAGCAACAACGACAAGGCGGAGCTTGTGACGGCACATCAGCTGCCGGACGAGGAAGCGACCGCTCCGGTACTCGTCGTCGACGACGACCAGGCGATCCGCACGTTGTTCGTCAGCGTGCTGCGCGCAGCGGGAATACGCGCGATCGCCGTCGCCACCGGGGATGACGCCCTCGCGGTACTGGATCAGCGCAAGATCGCAGCGATGCTGCTCGACAGCAACCTGCCCGACGCGTCGGGCGCGCAGCTGCTGCAGACCCTGCGGCAGCGTGACGACGCGCGCACGCTGCCGGTCATCGTCGTGACCGACGAGTCCGACCTCGACCACCGCGTCACCGCACTCGAGGCCGGGGCGGACGACTACCTGACCAAGCCGATCCACGTCCAGGAGCTCGTCGCCCGCGTCCGCGCCCAGTTGCGCGGCCAGGCCGAGTGGCTGAGCATGCTGGGTGACCGGATGCGGGAGCGCAACCAGATCCTGAGCGCACTGACACGCGGGCGCCCATCGCACTCGCCGTCGGAGACCGCCGGCCTGATCTGCTCGCGGCTCGCGCAGCTGCCGGGTCTCGACGGCGTCGGCGTGTACGCCTTCATCGGCGACGGGGCGATCATCCCGCTCGCGCTCCACGGCAGCTACGCACCGCAGATCCGCATCGGACGGCCCCTGCCCGCGGCCGTGGCGACACGCCTGCGCGAACGCGCCACCACGGGACCGTGGTCGGAGCGCGCCACGCCTGCCGTCGGTGGGACCATGCCGTCGGTGCACCCCGTCGGCTCGCACGGCGAGACGGCGTGGGCGCCCCTGCGCTCCCGCGGCGACCTCCTGGGCCTGCTGGCCGTCACCGGCAGCGACTCGACCGGCGATGTGTTCGGGCGCAGCCTGTCGCTGGCCATCGACGTGTCCGCCGTCGCGGCGGCACTGCTCGCGCCGTCGCTGGAGAGCTGGAGCCAGTCCGAGACCCTGCGCAGCGCGATCAGGCAGGTGGTCGACCAGCATGCCTACAGCACGGTGTTCCAGCCGATCGTCGACCTCGACACGATGCGCGTCATCGGCCACGAGGCGCTCACACGCTTCCACGATGGCACGAGCCCGGAGCTGCGGTTCGCCGAGGCGGCAGAGGTCGGGTTGGGCGTCGCGCTCGAGGTCGCGACGATCGGCAACGCGCTGGAAGCACTGCGCACCGTGCCGGACGTCGGCATGATCAGCCTCAACGTGTCGCCGCTCGTGCTCGTCGCCTGTCCGGACCTCGGCGACATCCTGGCCAGAGCCGACCGGCCCGTCGTCCTCGAGCTCACCGAGCACGACCGCATCGACGACTACCCGCGCGTCCGTCAGGCCGTCGACGCGCTCGGTCCACAGGTCCGGCTGTCGGTCGATGACGCCGGCTCCGGATACGCATGCCTGACCCATGTCCTGGCCCTGCGCCCGGCGTTCACGAAGCTGGACCGCTCCTGGGTGGACGGCATCGCCAGCGACCCGGTACGCCAGGCCCTCGTCGCCGGTCTCCAGCACTTCGCCCAGCGTGCGGGCTGCCGGTTGATCGCCGAGGGCGTCGAGACCGCGGAGCAGCTCGACACGCTCCGCGGGCTCGGCGTCGCCTTCGGGCAGGGCTA